>Ga0172379_10000332_pt1 | contig 122990 bp, 108 predicted proteins | sample GrowelOW334metaG_FD_119756 | JGI IMG/M metagenome (GOLD analysis project Ga0172379, IMG submission 119756) | Groundwater microbial communities from an aquifer near a municipal landfill in Southern Ontario, Canada - Groundwater well OW334 metaG | ecosystem: Environmental > Aquatic > Deep... | reverse complement strand
TTCCACAACTGGACCGGCAACCGCGTCACCTGCCGCGACTGGTTCCAGCTCTCGCTCAAGGAAGGCCTCACGGTGTTTCGCGACCAGGAATTCGGCGCCGACGTGCATTCGCGCGCCGTGACGCGCATCCAGGAGGTGCGCGGCCTGCGCATGGGCCAGTTCCCCGAGGATGCCGGGCCCATGGCGCATCCGATCCGCCCCGCCTCCTATGCCGAGATCAACAACTTCTACACCGCGACGGTGTACGAAAAGGGCGCCGAAGTCGTGCGCATGATCCACACGCTGCTCGGCCGCGACGGCTTTCGCAAGGGCATGGACCTCTACTTTGAGCGTCACGACGGGCAGGCCGTGACCTGCGACGATTTCGTCGCCGCGATGCAGGACGCCTCGAATGTCGACCTCGCCCAGTTCCGTCGCTGGTACGCGCGCGCCGGCACGCCGCACCTGAAGGCCGCGGGCAGTTACGACGCGGCGGCCAGACGCTACACGCTGACCCTGACGCAGTCGCTGGCGCCCACCGCCTACGAGCAGCGCCTCGCCGAGGCGGGCATGGCGATCGACCAAGGCCCGCTGCATATCCCGGTCGCGCTCGGCCTGGTGCTGCCCGACGGCGGCGACGCGCTGCCGGAAGTTACCGGGGTGCTGTCGTTGACCGAGACCACGCAGAGCTTCATTTTCGAAAATATTCCAGCCGTGCCGGTCGCGTCGCTGCTGCGCAATTTCTCGGCGCCGGTGCATCTCGATTTCGAGCAGTCCGATGCAGAACTCGCCCATCTGATGGCGCATGACTCGGACCCGTTCAACCGATGGGAAGCCGGGCAGCGCCTGGCCACACGCGTGCTGCTGGCCGGCATCGCTGCCGGCGGCGAAGGCGATGCCTGGATTCCGGCGAGCCTGGTCGCCGCCGTCCGCCGCGTGCTCGAGGACGGTCTGAGCGGAGATGCGGCGCTCGCCGCCGAAGCGCTGGTGCTGCCCGCCGAGCAGGTGTTGGCCGAGGAGGTCGCGGCATCCGGCCGGGTGATCGACCCGGAAGCCATCCACCGCGCCCGCCTCAACCTGCGCCGCCACCTCGCCACGCAGCTGCGCGCCGATTTCGAGACGGTGTGGTCCGCACTGGCGCCGCGCGAGCCCTACGCCCCGGACGGTGTCCAGGTCGGCCGCCGTGCCTTGCGCAATCTGTGCCTCGGCTACCTGGCCGACAGCGAGGAGTCTTACGTCCGGATGTCGGTGCTGCCGCGACTGCTGACGCAGCTCGGGGAGGGCGACAACATGACCGACGTGATCGCCGCCCTGTCCCTGCTGGCCAATCTCGACCTGCCGGAGCGCGCAGAGAGCCTTGCCTCGTTCCATGCGCGCTGGCAGGGCGAAGCGCTGGTGATCGACAAGTGGCTGCAGGTGCAGGCGACCTCGCGCCTGCCCGGGACCGCGGCGCGGGTGCGCGAACTGATGCAGCACCCGGCCTTCGACCTGAAGAATCCGAACAAGGTCTATGCCCTGCTGCGCAGCTTCTGTGCCGCCAATCCGCGCCACTTTCATGCCGCCGACGGCAGCGGCTACGCCTTGGCGGCCGACGTGATCATCCAGTTGCAGGCGATGAATCCGCAGGTCGCGGCAAGGCTGGCGCGCAGCTTCGATCGCTGGCGCCAGTTCGATGCGGGGCGGCGGGCTCATGCGCAGGCGGCGCTGGAGCGGATTGCGGCCTGCGAAGATTTGGCGCGCGGTGTCGCCGAGATCGTCGGCAACGCCTTGAAATGAAGCGGGTACACCACATACGGGAGGACGCACGATGAAAATTGCGGTGATGGGTGCCGGCGCGGTCGGCTGCTACTACGGTGGCATGCTGGCGCGCGCCGGCCATGAAGTGGTCTTGATCGGACGGCCGCAGCACGTGGACGCGGTGCGTCGCGACGGCCTGTTCATGGATACGAAGTCTTTCCAGGAGCACGTTGCCATGCAGGCCGCGACCGACGCCAGCGGCATCGAGGGCGCGCAACTGGTGCTGTGCTGCGTCAAGTCGACCGACACCGAGAACGCTGCAGCGGAAATGCAGCCGCATCTAGCGTCCGGCGCCGTGGTGCTGAGCCTGCAGAACGGCGTCGACAATGCCGAGCGGCTGCAGGCAGCGCTGGGCCGCGAGGTCCTGCCCGCCGTCGTCTACGTTGCCACCGAAATGGCCGGACCCGGGCACGTCAAGCACCACGGTCGCGGCGAGCTGGTGATCGGGCCGTCGGCCGCCAGCCAGGAGTTGGCCGCGCTGTTCGCCGCGGCCGGAGTGCCGGTGCAGATCTCCGACAATGTGGCCGGTGCGCTGTGGACCAAGCTGACCGTCAATTGCGCTTACAACGCCCTCTCCGCGATCACGCAACTGCCCTATGGGCGCCTGGTGCAAGGGCAAGGCGTGGAGGACGTGATGCGCGACGTGGTGCAGGAGTGCCTTGCCGTGGCGCAGGGCGACGGGGTGGTCGTGCCGGGAGACATCTGGGAGGCGGTGCAGCGTATTGTGCACACCATGCCTGGCCAGCTCTCCTCAACCGCCCAGGATGTGGCGCGCCACAAGCCCAGCGAGATCGATTACCTGAACGGCCATGTGTTGCGCCGCGGTGCGGCGCTGGGCATCGCGACGCCGGTCAATCGGGTGCTGCACACGCTGGTCAAGCTGCTGGAAAGCCGGTCGCCGCCAACCGCGGCAAGCGGACCGGCTTGAACCGGCGAGCATTGCCACACTTCATATGACAAATGCCGTCAGCGTAGCGCGGCCTACCCATTCAGAGGATGCCATCGGATGAACACTCCTGCCACACCCCAGACCCAGCAAGTGCCGCTGGCGACAATGCAGGCCAAGCTTGAGTTTGCGAAAAAGCTGCAGGCCTTGTCGAACCGGATTCATGCGACCGACAACATCGCGCAGATCATGATCGATCTGGCGCCGGAGATATGCGAACTGTTTCAATGCGAGCGATTGACCCTGTATGTGGTCAACAAGGAACGCGGGGTTCTGGTTTCGAAGGTGAAGACGGGGCTCGATTCGAGCGAGGATCTGGTGCTGCCCATCAACAAGCAGAGCATTGCCGGCTATGTCGCGCTGACCCGCAGCACGGTGCGGATCAACAATTTGAACGATCCCGAGGAATTGAAGAGGATCGACCCGGATCTGCAATTCTGGAGCGAGGTTGATCAAGTCACCGGCTTCCGGACCGAGGATATGCTGGTGGCGCCGTTGTTGCAGGGCCTTGGCAAGGAACTGGTCGGCGCGCTGCAATTGATCAATCAGCGGTCCGACGGGCAGTTCGACAGCGTGTCCGAAGACGGCCTGGAACAGTTGTCTGCGGTTCTGGCGCTGGCTTTTTTCCAGCGCATCAAGACCGGGGCCTTGCTGCCGAAGCGCTATGCAGCCCTGGCGGAACAGGGCGTGATCTCGGCGCTCGAACTCGAATTGGCGCAGCGCTGGGCGCAACGGAAGAGCAAGGACCTGGAGCAGGTCTTGGTGGAGGACTTTCAGGTGCCGCTGGCCGCGATGGGACGTGCGCTGGCCAAGCTGTCGAACGTGGCCTACCATCCGTATGACACCGCGTGGCGACCGGACTTGGAGTTGGCGAAGAAGCTGAACCGGGCCGCGTGCCAGCAGTACCAGTGGTTGCCGTGGTCAAGAGAGGGCAACATGGTGGTGGTGGTGACTACCGATCCGGAAAATCGCGCCAGCGTCGAGCATCTGCATCGAGCGTTTCCTTACAACGAGGTCCTGCTTCGCTACACGACGCGAACCGAATTCAGCCGGATGCTGGAGAAATTTTTCCCGGCGGCGAAAGGCGGCTGAAGAAATCAGGCGCCTTCCTGTTGGTCATCGCGAGCGGCCTGTGCGAACGGTCGAGCCAAGCCTCGACCACACCCAACAGCCTCCGCCTTGATGCTTCTTTCCTTGGCATTGCGGGATTGGCGTCTATACTTTGGCTGTAAGTAGTGTGTAGTCTGGCTCTGCAATCACCGAAGAGGAGGATTAATGAGCTTCTTTACCGTGGTGGTTTTGGCGACCATATTCGCCACTGTCGTCGCGCTGGTATCGGGGATTTCATCCATGGTCACCGACCATGAGGTGCGCCATGTCGATAGCCTTCACTGGATGGTCAGGCGCGTCGAATTTCAGGCTGTCGCTATCTTGGTGGTGTTGATCGCAGTCTACTTCGCCAAGTAGTGCGGTTGGATCGGCTGTTCTTCGGCAGACGGGAATTTCCGTTTGGCGGTGGTGGTTTTGTGCTCCATTTCTCTTGCATCTGCGCCCGCCTTTCCGGCAGCCATAACAATCTGAGCGTGCGGGCTGGAAGCTCCCCGGTATGCGAGATTCTTTCCAAGATACTGTTGCCTGAACCATTGACAGTCTCGCCCTAGACTGCAGCCGATAGCCACTGCAAGAAACCGACAACCCATCCGCTGACGGGCGATCTTCTGGTGAGATAATTGTGCAGGAAGTGACCAGCTTTTGGTCGGAGCTTTCTGAACTGGTACCGCACTGCTTATGCCCACGACCGAAAAGGCGGCGACTGCATCAGACCATCTGTTGCGCTCAAGGATCGAGATCGAGCGAGTGCTCGATGCATTGGTCGCCCGGCGCGAGGTTGTCACAGCGGAAATCCCGGGGAATAGAGACCCGTTCACCGCGCAGATTATTGGTGCCGATGCAAAATGGGGGTTCATCATCGTCACGATGGCTGCCGACGAATCGGCAAACAAGGCCTTGCTTGCCCGCGCCAATGTGACTTTCGTTTCCAAGCCAGGCGGTTGGCACATTGAGTTCGTCGCTGCCGGACCTGGCGAAGTAATACACAAAGGCATTCCGGCTATATGCTTGCGCTATCCGGATATCCTCGCCATACAGCAACGCCGCCAACACGATCGCCACGAAGTGACCTCCACGGCGCTACTGCGGTGCGTCGCCGATGCCGGAGGGATCATGCCCTTCGACGCGAAAATAAGGGATATCAGCTTCGGCGGCATCAGTGCCCTCTTCTATTCTGCCGACATCACACTCGAGCCAGGCACTGTGCTCGTGGGCAGCCGCATCGAAGTTCCAGGACTCGATTCCGTCACCGTCGACCTTGAAGTACGTTATTCAGAAGTCGTTACGCTGCCGGATGGCAGTCACGGACATTCCTCGGGGTTTCGCTTTATTAACCCACCCGACGACCTTAATAAACTTATCGACGCAGTCGGCAAGCACTGATCACCGCGATCATTACCAGAGCGTTTCCCGCTCCGCGCTGGACGAGATTTTGTGGATGGTGAGGTCGGCGCCGTTGAATTCGTCTTCCGCATCCAGGCGTATGCCGACCGTCATCTTCAGCACGCCGTAAACCAGAACGCCGCCGCCCAGCGCCAGCGTGATGCCGAGCAAGGTGCCGGCGAGCTGGCTCATGAAGGCGACGCCGCCCATGCCGCCCAGCGCCTTGGCGCCGAAGATGCCGGCGGCAAGGCCGCCCCAGGTGCCGCACAGGCCGTGCAGGGGCCAGACCCCGAGCACGTCGTCGATCTTCCAGCGGTTCTGCGTCAGCGTGAACATGACGACGAACATCCCGCCGGCCACGCCGCCGGTGATCAGGGCGCCGAGCGGATGCATGAGATCGGAGCCGGCACAGATCGCCACCAGTCCGGCCAGCGGGCCGTTATGGACGAAGCCGGGGTCGTTCTTGCCGACCACCAGAGCCGCCAGCGTGCCGCCTACCATCGCCATCAGCGAGTTCATCGCCACCAGGCCGGAGACCTTGTACAGCGTCTGCGCGCTCATGACGTTGAAGCCGAACCAGCCAACCACCAGAATCCAGGCGCCGAGCGCGAGGAAAGGAATGCTCGAGGGCGGGTGTGCCGAGATGCCGCCGTCCTTGTGGTAGCGTCCGCGCCGTGCGCCGAGCAGGATGACGGCGGCGAGGCCGACCCAGCCGCCGACCGCGTGTACCACCACGGAGCCGGCGAAATCATGGAACTCTTCGCCGAAGCTGGCCTTGAGCCAGTCCTGGATGCCGTAGGCGTGGTTCCAGGCAATGCCCTCGAAAATCGGATAGATGAAGCCGACCAGCAGGAAGGTGGCGGCCAGTTGCGGGCCGAAGCGGGCCCGCTCGGCGATGCCGCCGGAGACGATCGCCGGAATCGCGGCGGCGAAGGTCAGCAGGAAAAAGAACCGAGTCAGCTCGAAGCCGCTTTTTTGCGCCAGGGTCTCGGCGCCGGCGAAGAAATGCACGCCATAGGCGATGCCGTAGCCGATGAAAAAGTAGGCCAGGGTCGAGACCGAAAAATCCGCGAGGATTTTTACCAGGGCATTGATCTGGTTCTTCCTGCGCACCGTGCCCAGTTCGAGAAAGGCAAAGCCGGCGTGCATGGCCAGAATCATGATGGCGCCGAGCAGTATGAACAGTACGTCGGCGGATGTCTTGAAGTTCTCCATGGTGGTGCTCCCAGTGGCCAAAGGCACAAATGGAATGCATGAAAGCAATGTCCATTCCCGCCGATAAATCAGTGCCAAATCAGGCGGATCGTCTCTCCGCGCGAAGCATAACGCACCTTGCTGGTGCGATCAGGCTGGACGCTGCACCGGGATGGTGAAAGTCGGCGCTCGTGATGCGGCGAGCACGAGTTGCCGTTCACCTTGGTGCATTGCTCTATGTGCCCGGAGCTTGATAGCCCCTCGGCATCAGTACCCACATGCGCCCTTGCTGGCGCATCTTCCCGGCCTGGCTACCGGCCTCGACACCGCTGCCCCAATAGAAATCGGCGCGTACCACGCCGCGAATCGCGCCGCCGGTATCCTGTCCCAGCATCAACCGGGTGAGTGCCTGGTCGCTGTTCGGTCGGGTGGTCGCCAGCCATATCGGCGCGCCCAGCGGCACATGGCGCGGGTCGATGGCGAGCGAACGTTCGGGCGTCAGGGCCAGTCCCATGGCGCCCTGCGGCCCGCTGCCTTCGGCGGGCAACTCGCGGAAGAAGACCAGGCTCGGGTTGGCGTTGAGCAGTTCGGTCAGGCGCGACGGGTTGGCCCTGGCCCAGGTCTTGATGCCCTGCATCGAAGCCTGCTCGGCCTTGAGTTCGCCGCGCTCGATCAGCCAGCGCCCGATCGAGCGATACGGATGGCCGTTCTGGTCGGCGTAACTGAGGCGCACGCGGCTGCCGTCTGTCAGCTGGATCTGGCCCGAGCCCTGGATCTGCATGAAGAACAGATCGATCGGATCGTCTATCCACAGCAGCGCTTCGGGTGAGCGCTTGCTTTCCTGCGGAGTCCATTCGCTGCGCGAAAAGTAAGGCACCAGCTTGCGCCCTTCGATGCGTCCGCGCAGACGCAGATGCTTGAGTTCGGGGTAGAGCTCGGCCAGCTCCACGACAATCATGTCTTGGGGCGGACCGAAGGCCGGGTAGCGGTAGTCGTTGTTCTCGGTGCGGCTGCCCTTGAGGATGGGCTCGTAATAGCCGGTGATGAGTCCGCTGCGCGAACCGTCCGGGTTGACCAGCGCCCAGGGCCGGAACTGCACCTCGAACCATGAGCGCAGGGCCGCCGCACTCGTGTCGCTTAGCGACCGCGCCGAGCCGCAGACCGGCTTCCATTGCGCTTGTCTTTCGAGGCTTCTGCAACTCGCGATAAAGGCGGCGAACGCGGCGCCGGGATCGTCGTCGTTCCAGCCCGTCAGATCGCCCCATTCGGCGGCCTGCAATGGCTTCGCGGCGGGTTTGGGTGGCTCCACAGGGGGGCACACCGGGCAGACCGGACAGGTGGCCGGCAGCGCACAGGATGCGACAGTCGGCGCTGGCTCGACGGCGAGCGGCGCACAGCCGGCGACGGCCAGCAGAACAATCAGGGCGGGAAAGAATCGAAACATGAATCTGCTAAAGTGCCATGCTTTCAAGAGCCCGTAAGCTTAACCGATGTCCGACCTCCCCCGCGCCGTTGCTCCGCTGATCGACCGACTCGATGCGCTGTTCGATCGTCTCGAAGCGATCCTGCCCCCTCCCCTGCCGGCGCCGGACTGGTCGGCCACGGCTTTTCGCTGGCGCACTCGCGGCGGTCGCGGCTGGCTGGAGGCGATCAAGCAGCCGCACCGCATCCGCTTCGAGGACTTGCAGGGCGTCGAGGACCAGAAGCAGCGCATCGCGCAGAACACCAAGCAGTTCGTTGCCAAACGCAGCGCCAACAACGTGCTGCTGACCGGCGCGCGCGGCACCGGCAAGAGCTCTCTGGTCAAGGCCGTGCTGAACCGGTTCGCGGCCAAGGGACTGCGCCTGATCGAAGTCGACAAGGATGACCTGGTGCATTTGCCGGAGATCGTCGATCTGATTGCCGGCCGCCGCGAGCGCTTCATCATTTTCTGCGACGACCTCTCCTTCGAGTCGGGCGAACCCGGCTACAAGGCGATGAAGAGCATCCTCGACGGCTCGATTACCGGCATGCCCGACAACCTGCTGGTCTATGCGACCTCCAACCGCCGCCACCTGATGCCGGAAAAGATGTCGGAAAACCTCGAGGCCAAGTACAACGCCGATGGCGACATTCATCCCGGCGAAACCACCGAGGAGAAGGTGTCCCTGTCGGAGCGGTTTGGCTTGTGGCTGTCCTTCTATCCCTTCGGCCAGGATCATTACCTCGAAATCTGCAGCCACTGGCTGGGCGAGTTCGGCATGTCGGAGCAGCAGATTGCTGCGGCGCGCGGCGAAGCCCTGCAATGGACCCTGATGCGCGCCTCGCGCAGCGGCCGCGTGGCCTGGCAATTCGCCCGCGACTACGCCGGGCGGCACGCCCAAAAGAAGCCTACCCCCCAGCCCCCTTCCCGCGGAAGGGGGTGACGCGTGTTCGCTGCGCTCCATATTGTTGAAGGTCGCGCCTTGGGGCGGCCCGGCGGCGCGACGTGAAGTTGACCGAGGTCGCTGCCGCCGTCATCGAACGGCGCGCTGCGGATGGGGCCATCGAGTTTCTGCTCGGGCAGCGCGCGCCCGGAACCTTTTACCCCGGCTTCTGGGAATTCCCCGGCGGCAAGGTCGAGCCCGGCGAAACGCCGCACGCCGCACTGCTGCGCGAACTGCACGAGGAACTGGGCATCGAGGTGTCGCGCGCCGATCCCTGGCTGCGCCGCCAGCATGTCTATGAACATGCCCATGTGCGGCTCAACTTTTTCCGCGTGCGAGAGTGGCGCGGCGAGTTGCACGACCATGTGCATAGCGCGCTGGCCTGGCAGCGGCTCGATGCTGTAACGGTTTCGCCGATGCTCCCGGCCAACGCGCCGGTATTGGCCGCGCTGGCCCTGCCGCAGTTTTATGCGATCACCCAGGCCGGCGAGATCGGCGTTGACGCCCAGTTGCTGGCCCTGGCGCACGCGCTGGAAGCCGGCCTCGAGCTGGTCCAACTGCGCGAACCAAAACTCGATGCGGCGCGTCGTGCGGCCTTCGTCCATGCCGCCGTCGACCTCTGTCATCAATACGGAGCGCGGGTGCTGGTCAATAGTGATGCCGCATTGGCTGAAGCCGCCGGCGCGGATGGGGTGCACCTGCCCTCGCTGCAACTGGCGGCGCAGACCGTGCGGCCGATGTTTGCGCTGGTTGCAGCCTCCTGTCATTCGTCGGCCGAGCTCGACCTGGCCGCCCGGCTCGGCTGCGACTTCGCGGTGTTCGGTCCGGTCCGGGCGACGGCCAGCCATCCGGGCGTGGCGGGCATCGGCTGGGACAATTTCGCGGCAGCGGTCGGCGTGCCGCCACTGCCGACTTTTGCCTTGGGCGGGCTGTCGCCAGCCGATCTCGATGTCGCGCAGCGGGCCGGCGCCCACGGCATCGCTGCCGTTCGCGCCGCTTGGGGCAGCTAGCCGTTCAGTCGCCGTCTACTCGGACTGATCTTCCGGCTGCGGCTCTTCCGCCGCCTCGACGCGATAGCCGTCCGTGGCCCAGGCAACGAAGTCGATGCCCTTGCAGCGCGCCGAGCAAAACGGCCGATAGCGATTTTCGGCAATCCATTCGACATCCCTGCCGCATTTCGGGCAGGTGACGATGCGCGGCGCAGCGGACTTTACAGGTTGCACAGCGTGAGTTCGAAGTTGACCTTTGAGTCGACCTGGCGCGGGCGCTGATCCATGTCCGGGCGCAGGAAGCGGATGTTGATGGCGAACTTGCCGGCGGAAATTTCCGGCAGGCAGGGGTCGCCCTGTCCTGTCTTCAGGCGGATCAACTGTGCGCTACGACCGCTCAACATGAGCTGAAAGGCGCCGCGCTCAGCCGTCTTCTGTTCCGACCGGCCCGAGGCGCGCAGCAGGCGCAACACGATCGCCAGCCCGGCGCGGATCGGCAGCATCGGCGCGATCCAGCCGCGGATGTCCTGCTGGCGTAGCGCCGCTTCGCGATGCCGCCAGTAGTGGTAGCCGGGCAGGTCGAACTCGCAGACGCCGCCCGGAATTGCGGCGCGGTTCTTGATGGTCATCAGCCATTCGTTTTCGCGCAGGTAATGTCCGATCTTGCCGTGCATGGAGAGCAGCAGCGAACTGGCCTGCTCGATTTCGTAGAGCGCACCGGACAGGGCGTCCTCGGAAATCTCGGGATTGTTGCGGAACGAAAGCAGTATCTGGCGCTGGCGTTCGAGTTCCTGCACCAGATCGAATTTGAGTTCGGCGCGGCCGGCGACCTCGAGAATCTCAAACAGGGTGACGAGCGCGACGTGGTGCTCCAGGGCGCCTTCGGCAGCCGCGAAATGAACGACCTTATCAAACAGATCTTCGAGCCGCAATAGCGTGCGAACGCGCTCGCTGAGTGGGTATTCGTAAGTGATCACATGCCAGCCAAATGGAAAAATCTGCTCAGATTGTGACCCAATTCAGTGCAAATCTCAACAAAACTGCCGCGACAATGCCAAATAGTGCACATGCAGGCGCTCGACTTGCGGGGCCAGGGCGGTGAGTTCTCCATCGTTGTCGATGACGTCGTCAGCCGCCGCCAGACGTTCGGCGCGCGTTGCCTGTGCAGCAAGAATGCGTTCGATCTCGCTCCTGGCAAGTCCGCTGCGACTCATGACACGATCGATCTGGGTGGCTTCGGCGCAATCGACCACGGCGATGCGGTCTACGCGCTTGCGGTAGTCACCGGACTCGACCAGCAACGGAACCATCAGGATGGCATAGGGAGAGTCGGCCGAGTCGGCCAGAAGCCGACGCTCGCTTTCGCTGCGAATCAGCGGATGCAGGATGGATTCCAGGCGCTTGCGCGCCGACGGGTCGGCAAAGACGATGGCGCGCATTGCGGCGCGGTCGAGTGCGCCCTCGGCGTTTGCTACCCCATCGCCGAATTCGGCGCGAATGGCCGGCATGGCAGCGCCGCCAGCGGCGGTCAGGGCGTGGGCGATGGCATCGGTGTCGATTACCTTGATGCCGCGCTCGGCGAAAAGTTGGGCGACGGCGCTCTTGCCGCTGCCGATGCCGCCGGTGAGTCCGACCACATAGCTCATCGCGCGGCTACGGCGCGCACTCGCCGACCGTGGCGCCGGCATACGGCGCGATCAGTTGCGGCAGCTGCTGCAGCAGCGCCGCTGCAGCAGCGCGGGTCTCGACCCGCGCTCTCAATGGCGGCTGTTCGCGGCTGTCAACGCGCGCCGACTTGATTCCCCGTTTTACCAGTCCCTGCAGAAATTCGCGCGCCGCCGGTTCGGTGGGAAAGCTGCCCAGGATGATTTCATAACGGCCGCTTGCCAGCGCAACGGACCTTTGCTCTGTGACCCCGAACCGGGTCAGCTCGGCGGCCTTCTTGTCGGCCACCGCCTTGTTGGCAAGTTCGGCGATGAGCACCAGATAGAGGGTCGGCTCCGCCACGGGCAGGATTTTCGCTTCGCCGCCGATGGCGGCCACGGCCGCCTTCAGGGTCTCGGCGTCGGCCGCGGTCAGACCGTTGATGAGGCGACAGGCCGGATCGTCCTTTTTCATTGCCGGCGCTTTCACATCACGCACCAGGCGCAGCTTGTCCGCCTTCAACTGTTTGGTCAGTCGCTGCGGCTCGCGGTCCTCGTTGGACGCGCCGAAATAGCCGTGCGTCCAGGCAAAGAAGGCGAGATTGGCAAATACCAGCAGGATGAAAAACAATCGCATAGCCTGCTTCCCTCAGCCAGCAACGCTGTCGGAGTCGGGATCTTCCGGATCAAACCCGCCTCGAGATATATCGCGTCGCATGATTCTCCTTGGCTTCAACTCAGTGCGCAGGGTGCTGTAGGCAGTCTCTGCGGCAGCGCGATTATCCTGGCTGTAATTGCAGACGTAGAGATCGAGTGTGACCGAGTTCAGCTCCGGCCAGGTGTGAATGGCCATGTGCGATTCGGCCAGCACCAGGGCGCCGGTGGCGCCGGCGCCGGCGAATTGATGGAAGGCTTCGGCGACGACCACCAGCCCGGCTTTGGCGCAGGCACGGCGACAAAGTGCGGCCAGCGTTCCCGCGTCGAGCAGCAAGCGGCGTTCGCCTTCGCAGGCGTGAAATTCAGCAAGAATGTGCAGGCCGTTCATAGTGAGGAGGCATAGGATACGCCGAGCCGGGACAGTGTGCGCTCGGCGGCCAGTACACCGCGAAAGTTGGCTTCCTCGAACAGCGACAGGCCGGACACGTCGGCATGGGCGAACTGGATGCCGGCCCTGCCCGACTCGAAGCCGCCGCGCGTACCGCTCCACAGGCGACCCGGCAGGGGGCGGATCATGGCGTGGGCGTGGCGATGGATGTCGATCCGCGTCGTCAGCTCGCGAATCTCGGGGTGCGGCCGCGACAGGTCGGCCAGCACCTCGGCGGCCCAGGCATCGCGGCCCTGCAGAAGTCGGTGCCGGCGGGACGCCGATTCCTCATGCAGCGCCCGATACCAGGTGATCACGGTCGGCCCCGGCGCGTAGCGCAGCTGCTGATGGGTGGCCACCACATAGCCCAGGGCCGGACTGTCGTGCAGCACATTGTCCCAGGCCAGCGAATGCCCGGCGCGCGTCTGCGGTGCTTCCTTCAATGTCAGGTTGGCGACGATCCAGGGTGCATATTCGGCGCCCCTGATCGCCGCCAGCCATTCCGGCCGCGGCGCGGCGAACACATGCGGGATCAGGAACAGCGGCGCGGCCCAGATCAGCTGGCGCGCGATGATGCGGATGCTACGGTCTTCTGCGGCAAGGTAGACATCGCAGACGTGCTCGTTGCTGCGCTCCTCGACGCGGAACACCAGTGCGTTCGGCTGCACGCGGCCGCCGCTGGCGCGCGCCAGGCCGCGCGCCAGCCAGGCGTTGCCTTCCGGCGCCGTCAGCACCTGTCCTTCGCCGTCGCGGCAGGCAAAATAGTGCAGGCCGGCCCAGGCCGAGGTCTGCGCCGCAGCGGTGCCGTAGTCGTCGCGGCAGGCGTAGTCGGTCAGCCAGTAAAGCCCCGGCGCGGTGTAGCCTTCGCGCAGCAGCCAATCGCGCAGCGTGATGCGGTCCAGCGCGAGGAATTTCGGATCGCGGCTGGACAGCGCCAGCGGCAGGGCGAAGGCGCGTCGCCCGGCACTGTCGCGCAGATGGCGCAGTTCGCCGACGTATTCCTGAAAGCGGATGTATTGCGCGCGTTCCGCCTTCGGCACACCCAGCGTCGGCCACAAACCATCCTGCCAATAGCCGTTGGTGTAGAGCCGTTCCTGCGGCGCATGGCACAAATACCTCTCGTCGTAGACCGGGTGAGCCGCATCCGGGTCGCCCTGCAGCACGCCGAGTTCGGCCAGCAACTGGCGCGTGGCCCGCGCCTCGCGCGGCGGCAGCGGCAGGTAATGCGCGCCGAGTGGATGCGCCGAGACCTCGTTCTTTCCGGCGCGGGAATTGCCGCCGGCTTCGGCTTCCATTTCCAGCAGCAGGAAATCATCGCAACCCGAGCGCGCCAGCTTCCACGCCGCCGACAGCCCGCCGATGCCGCCGCCGACGATCGCCACCGTGGTGCGGCGCGTTTCCGTGGGGGCCGGGAAGTCCGGCTGGCGCAGACGATGGCCGAGCGCGTCATTCGCTCCCGAGAGCGTACCCGGCGGCAGCGGCGGTTGAGCCTTCGAACCGCAGGCGGCCAGCATGGCTGCAGCCGACGCCGCGCCCAAAAATTCGCGGCGGCGCATCAGTGAGTCTGCACCTGGCCCCACTCGCGCTCGAAGACGCGCACCAGATTCTGGTTGTCGAGGCGGTTGGGTTCGGCGGGAATGCGCGCCATGTCCGCAGGAAAATGGAACAGTGCGGGCAGTGCGTCGGGGGTGATGAAGCGCGTCGGTACCGGGATTGCCGCGGGCGGCCGGTACCCGCGCCGGCCGGCGAGGATGTAGCCCCATTCGCCGAAGCTCGGCACCAGCGCGTGATAGGGCGTGGTCTGCCAGCCGGCGGCCTCCAGCGTGGCAACCACGGTCCAGAAGCTTTCCCGCGCATACATCGGCGAAGTGGCCTGGACCACGATCAGGCCGGTTTCGGCGACGTGCTGTTTGAGCAGGCGATAGAAGGCGGTCGAGTAGAGCTTGCCGAGGCTGTAGTTCGATGGATCGGGAAAATCCGCGACGACGAAGTCGAACATCTCCTGTGTCTGCTCGAGCCATTGCAGGGCGTCGGCGTTGATGATTTTCAGCTTCGGCGAGCCCAGCGCGCCGCGATTCAGCTCGGCCAGCATGGGCGACTGCGAGAACAATTGCGTCATGCGCGGATCGAGATCGACCAGCGTGATGCTCTCCACCTGCGGGTACTTGAGGATCTCGCGCGCCGCCATGCCGTCGCCTCCGCCCAGCACCAGCACGCGCCGTGCGCCTGGCAGCGCGGCCATGCCCGGATGCACCAGCGCCTCGTGGTAACGGTATTCGTCGCGCGAGGAAAACTGCAGGTTGTGGTTCAGGTACAGCCGCAACTCGTCGCGCCAGCGGGTGATGACAATGTGCTGATAGGGGCTGGTCTCGGCATGCACGATGTCCTCGTTGTAGAGATTCGCTTCGGCCAGGCTGACGAAAGTTCCGGCAAAACCGAAGCCGAGTGCGAGGAAGGCAATCACCGCGACGCATTGCGTCCGCAGCAGCACCAGCGGTCCGATCTGGGCGCGAAACAGCCACAGCGCCCAGGCGGCGACTGCCGCGTTGAGCAGGCCGAACAGCAGTGCGCTGCGCACCAGCCCCAGATGCGGCGCCAGCAGCAGGGGGAACAGCACCGACACCGCCAGCGCACCGACGTAGTCGAAGGTCAGCACCTGCGCCACCAGATCCTTGAATGCCACCTCGCGCTTCAGGATGCGCATGATCAGTGGGATTTCCAGCCCGACCAGGATGCCGATCAGCAGCACCAGCCCGTAGAGCGTGAAGCGGAAGGGTCCGGCGTGCAGCGTGAACAAGAGGAACAACAGGCCGGCCGAGAGGCCGCCGAGCAGGCCCACCAGCAGTTCGATCTGGATGAAGCGCACCAGCAGATTGCCGCCGACATGCTTCGACAGCCAGGAGCCGATGCCCATGGCGAACAGATAGACGCCGATCACCGTGGAAAACTGCATCACCGAATCGCCCAGCAGGTAACTCGCCAGGGCGCCGGCGATCAATTCGTAGGCCAGCCCGCAGGAGGCGACGATGAAGACGGAAACCAGCAGCGGGCGTTGCATCAGCGCATCATTATTTGTGGAACGCCCGCGCTGCATTGGCGGTACGCACCGGCTGGGCGTCGGCGCTTTCGGAGAACATGCTCCAGCCCAGGTATTGCCCGTAGTTGAACAGGGCGAAGGCGGCCAGGCTGAGGACCATCGCAATGCGCGACATCAGTCGTCTCCTCCGGAATCGCTGCCACTGTCGCCCGAACCGAAGTCCCCGCCGCTGGAGAGGAAGTCCGCATTCTTCCAGCGCTCGGCCTCGAAGGCGCTGACCCGGTAGCGGCTGAACATCGGCAAGGCGGCAAGGAATATCAGCAGGAAAAAGAAATTGCTCCAGGTCGCCTGGTCGCGGATGACCTTGACCCGGTCGGCCACGGCGACGGGCTTCTCGGCGGAGATTTCCGGATCGATGACGAAGTAATAGCTGCCGACCGGCAGGTCACGGAACACCAGTTCGCGCGAGCGGTCGCCTTCGCTCCAGCTTTCGCCTCCGTCCGAGCCGTGCCAGTAAGCGACGTCCGTTTGCGCGGTCCAGGCGCGACCGCTGTTCTTCTCGACCAGGGTGAGTCCCAGCCCGAGCCAGTTGTTATCCAGGTCGGTATCGTGACGCAGCACCAGGTTGCGCGCCGCGTTGTCGAGCTGGAACGTCTGTGTGGTGACCGGCTCGTCCTTGCCGGGCGAGAATACCAGCCGCTGGTCGAGCAGCGTGTGGCTGCCCAGGATGAAGACCCAGAGCAACTGCGCCACGACGGCGAGGGCCAGGAACTTCCAGAAACTGCGCCAAACCTTGCGATGGTTTTCGCTGCGCGGGTTCGGCTGGTTTGCGCCGATGCCGACCGGTGCGGGCAGCGGAGTCTTGAGCTTGAACGCAGCCGCAACCTCGTCTGACGGCAGGTACTCGCCGAGCGACCAGCTGGTTTCGTTGTGGCTCGACTCGCGACTCAGCATCTTGGGCGGGGCAATGAAGTCGATGGTCTCCCAGGTTTCGCCGACGCTGATCTTCCAGGTGAATTCGCCGATGACATAACGGGTTACGGCCGAACCCGCCGAGTAGCGCCGATACTCTTCGCCATTGAGGATGGCCGACGGGAGGCCGACCTGGTAGCGCGGCGGTTTGCTTATCGTGCTGACCCAGTTCCAGTGGCCGTCGGACTCGACCAGCCAGCGGAAACCCTCCTCCGGGTGATGCAGCAGGTATTCCTGCCAGGGATAGTCCTTGCCCTCTGCCGTGATCACGCGCTGCTGAAAGCCGATGACCGTCCAGTCCTTGCCGGCAAAGCGGCCGGCGCTGCCGAGTGGAATCAAGGGCTCGATGCGTGTCGCGGCGGCGGCCTTTTGCAGAATGCGCAGGCTTTCGTTGGCGGCGTCGAGCACGCTGAGGCAGGACGGACAAGCCACGCTTTGCACCGCCTTGTCGTGCAGCGTGATGGCTCCGCCGCAGGCGGGACATTGCAGTGCCTTGACCACCCCGGCCGGCTTTGCCGCAGCCTGATCGCTGCGCAGGTTGGCGAACCTGAATGCGGCAAACGGCAGCGATTCACCGACGAACAGCAGCGGTGGCGTTTCCGAGTAATCGATGCTGGCGAAGGCGGCCGCGGCTTCGTCCGTGGTGCGCAAGTCGACCAGCTGCGCCGGATAGCCGGCGCCGAAGGGGAAGGGCAGTTCTCCCTGGCCCGAAATGCACATGGCCTCTTCGCGGTCGGTGACGACGAATTCCCTGCCGGCCAGCTTGAGTTCGTCGTTTGGCGTCAGCGCGGCGAACTCGGGCAGTGGCGCGTCCGGCGCCGTGAGGAAGCTGATCAGGTATTCGCCGCCGGCATCGGAGAGCCAGCCGCCGCGCTGGTCATCGAACAGCAGATGCCACTCGTTCCAGACGCCTGCCGCGTAGCGCAACTGGATGCGACCGATCACCGCGAAATGCACGCCGTGATACAGGCCTTCGGTGCCGATCTGGATCGGCGAGGCATCCTCGATCAGGTCGGCCATGCGGCCGAGGTTTTCCAGGTCGGCGCCATGGCGCACCAGCGTGCTGCGACAGAACTCGCAGACCGCATGAAACGATGCCGAAGACTTGAAGACGACCGCCGCGCCGCAGGACGGGCAGTTAGCGCTGAAGGACATCAGAAGAAAACCTTTCTTGCCACAGAGGACACAGAGTTCACAGAGAAAGGCAAACCAAAAGGTTTTACTCTGTGAACTCTGTGTCCTCTGTGGCTAATGGTTTTACCCAAGCTTCTTCAGCAGTTCGGCCTTCTTCGCATCGAACTCGGCCTGTGACAGCATGCCCTTGCCGACCAGGCCGTGCAGCTTTTCTATGGTGGCGACGATTTCGTCCGCCGACACGGCAGTGGCCGGCGTAGCAGTCGGCGCTGGTGATGCGGCGGCAGGAGCGGCGGCAGGGTTCAGCGCCTGTGCCATCGACGCGGCGACCTGCTGGCCGACGCCGAAGCCGACGCCGACGCCGGCACCCAGTCCGGCCAGGCCGCCTTCGTTCTTGGCCGCCAGCGGGATCGCCTCGGCGGTCTGGAACTGCATGTAGCCCTGCATGCCGCCCATCATGTTCACGCCGATCCGCTTGTCGAGCATGGCTTGCAGTTCTTCGGGCAGCGAGATGTTCTGCACATTGAGGCTGTCGAGCGCAAGTCCGTAAGCTTGGAACATCGGCTCCATCTTGGCCTTCAGCGCGTTGCCGAACTCGACCTGGTTGCTGGCCATGTCGATGAAGGGCACACCGGATTCGCCGAAGATGTCCGAGATGTGGCCGACGATGGTGTTGCGCAACTGGCCTTCGAGCTGTTCCGCGGTATAGCTTTCCAGCGTGCCGGAGATCGTGGTGTGGAAGGCCTTGGGGTCGGTCAGGTGAAAAGCATAGATGCCGAAGGCGCGCAGCCGCACCATGCCGAAATCCTTGTCGCGGATGGTCACCGGATTCGGCGTGCCCCACTTGCGGTCGAGTTTCTGGCGCGTGGAAAAAAAGTACACGTCGGACTTGAAGGGCGACTCGAACAGCTTGTCCCAGTTCTTCAGGTAGGTCAGCACCGGCAGCGTCTGCGTGGTCAGCTTGTACATGCCGGGGCCGAAAATGTCGGCGATCTGGCCCTCATTGACGAACACTGCCATCTGCGACTCGCGCACCGTCAGGCTGGCGCCGTTCTGGATTTCCATTTCGGCCATGGGGAAGCGCCAGGCCATGGTCTCGCCATCGTCCTCGGTCCATTGGATGATGTCGATAAACTGCTTCTTGATGAAATCCATGAGTGCCATGAGCGTCTCCCCAAAATGAATATCAATAAGTCATGCAGGCGGCGTTGAGCAGGCCGACGGTAAGCGATAGCGCAGCGACAAAGGTGGCGGGCGCGGCACGGCCGGCGGCGATGTCCTCCTGCAGTTGCGGCAGCGCCACGCGCGCCACGCCCCAGGCCAGCAGTTGCACGATGCCGGCGATGGCGCCCCACACCGCGAGGTCGAGCAGCGTGTCGCTGTGGGCGATGACGTTGGCGATGGGCAGGGCGAAGCCGAGTATGGCGCCGGAGAGCGAGACCGCCGCCGCCATGTTGTTGCTGCGGATCAGCGCGACCTCGTCGTAGGGTGTGACGTAGAGGTAGATCGTCACGAATGCGGCCAGCAGTGTGAGGGCGGTGCCGAGGTAGGCGAGAAAGTTCGGCAGCGTGGCGAGAAAGTGGGCGGGCATGGAACACTCCTCCAGACGATCACGCATTGTCGGCCATGACAGCCGTGTGATCAAGTACCTGCTTTGATCGGCTAGACTGATTCTCCGGCAAAGGAAATGATCATGATCGACTTGCGCAAATACGGTTTCGAGGAGCAGCACCAGCAAATCTACGACATGGCCTGGCGCTATGCCCAGGAGCGGCATCACCCGCTGCTGCGGCGCATGGATGACGAGGACTGGTTTCCCGAGGACGAGTTTCGCAGGATGGGCGCAGTCGGCCTGCTCGGCACCACGGTGCCCGAGTCGCTCGGCGGGCCGGGCCTCGATCTGGTCTCGCAGTATTTCATCGGTGAAGCGCTTTCCTACTGGAACAACATGCTCGCCGCGAGTTGGGGCGCCAGCGAGAATCTGTGCGTGAACAATCTGGTCAGGAATGCCAGTGCCGCACAACAGGCGCGTTTCCTGCCGCGGATGCTGGCGGGCATCGGCGCCCTCGGCCTGACCGAGCCGGGCGCCGGTTCGGATGCGCTGGGTTCGATGAAGACCACGGCGCGGCGCGACGGCGACCACTATGTGCTGAACGGCCGCAAGATGTTCATCACCAACGGCCCGGTCGCCGATCTGTTACTGATCTACGCCAAGACCGCGCCGGAGCGTGGCCAGCACGGCATCTCGGCCTTCGTCGTGGAAAAGGGCACGCCGGGTTTCGCGGTGGCGCAAAGCCTGAAGAAAATGGGGTGGCGCGGCAGCCCGACCGGCGAGCTGCTGTTCGACGATTGCCGCGTGCCGGCGGAGAACCTGATCGGCGGCGAAGACAAGGGCGTCAAGGTGGTGATGAGCGGGCTCGATATCGAGCGCATCTTCTTCAGCGGCCATGTCATCGCCATCGCTCAGCGCGCGCTGGATCTGTCGCTCGACTACGCCAGAACGCGCGTCCAGTTCGGCCAGCCGATCGCCGGCTTTCAACTGGTGCAGGGCATGCTGGCCGACATGTACGCGGCGCTCGAATCGGTTCGCGCATTTTCCTATCAGGTGCTGAAGGAAGTCGCCGCCGCCGGCGAGGCCGGGCACGGCGAGATCCACAAACGCTCTGCCGCCGCTGTGCTGCACGCCGGCTACATGCTGAAGACCGTGCTCGATCACGCCGTGCAGATCCATGGTGGCAATGGCTTCATGTGGGAGACGGAAGTAAACTGCCTCTACCGCGCCGGCAAGCTGATCGAGATCGGCGCCGGAACGACGCAGGTGAGGCAGTTGATCGTCGCGCAGGAGCTGCTTAAAGCCTGAAACTTTTGCCCCGCAAGAGGTCTATCCGTTTCCATCGTCTGCGTATTTCCCCAGGTGACAGGATTAAACTGCATTGATCGATTGCCGAAGTCATCGCTGAATCCCGCCGTGAAAATCCTTCTTTCCCTGATGCTGTTCTGCGCGCTGTTGCCGGCAGCCTTGGCCCAAGGCAATGTGTTTACCAACATACTGCGCTCCGTCACCGGTACCGTCTCTCGCCCCGAAGCTCCGGCGGCGACAGGCCAGACTGCCGTTCTCGGTGTGCGCGGAATGGATGAGGGCGACGCCAAAACGTCAGCCCCCGCCGGCGATGGAGTCAAGCTGATAGAGAGCTGGGCGGTCGGGCGCAGGGAAGCCGAAGCCGCTGCCAGCCGGCGTGGCTTGGCGGCCAGAGCGGTGGAGTACGGCAAAGTCGCCGCGGACAATACCAATCCACAGGGATCGAAATGAGACTGCGCCTGTTCAGCTTGAGTCTTCTGGCAGCGGCCCTGGGCTCCATGTCATGCGGCGTTCGGGCGCAATCGCGCACCATCGATCTGGGATCGCTGCTCGATGCGGGCAAGAGCCTGGTCAAGAGCCAGTCGGTCGGCTCGATGAGCGAGGAAGAGGAGCTCAGCATCGGCAAGGAAGTGGTCGCGGCAACGCTTGGCGGTTATCCGCCGGTCAGGAACCCGGAGCTCCAGCACCGTCTGAACCAGGTCGGCGTGTGGATCGCGCTGCAATCCTCGCGCCCCGAATTGCCATGGCGTTTTGCCGCAGTCCAGTCGGACACGATCAATGCCTTTGCCGCTCCCGGCGGCACGATCCTGGTTACCACGGGCATGCTGGGTCATGTGGTCAATGAAGCCGAGCTGGCCTGCGTGCTGGGTCACGAAATCGGCCATGTGACTCGTCGCCACCACATTGCCGTCCTGCAAAAAAGTTTGCTGGTGTCGGCCGGCGCCAGCGCACTCAATGTCCAGTCGAAGTCAGGCGGCAGCGAAGAGTACCGCAAGCGTCTGATCAGCGAGAGCAAGGAAATCTTCACGCGAGGACTCGACCGCAGCTCGGAACGCGAGGCCGACGAAGACGGCGTTCTGCTCGCCGCAAGAGCCGGCTACGACCCCGCCGCCTGCCTCAACTTCATGCAGCGCCTGGCCAGTCTCAAGGCAGATACGGGGGCGCTGGCCGCCCTCTACAAGACCCATCCGACGGCCAAGGAGCGTGTCATAGATGTCGACCAGGCACTTGGCAAGCTCAAGGGCGCCGCACCGGGCGAAGGTGCGCGCCCCGAGTTGACCCTGAATCAGGCGGAAACAGGCGGCGAGAAACAATAGCCTCAGGCCGCGCTGTTCAAACAGTCTGGCTGTAATGCGCCAGGCCTTCCAGCACCAGGTTGTCGACCAGGCGGCATGGCAGGTTCAAGTGCGGCGCCAGCTCGCCCGCCGCGCCGCCCGACAGCAAGCACAAGGTATCGGCGCCGAGCGTGGCGTGCAGTCGCTCGATGGCGCCCAGCGTGGCATGGAGCGCGCCGCTGACGATGGCATCGTCGGTGTTGGTCGGCTGCTGCCGGTAGTGGCCGGCCGCATGCGGCAGGTCGGCGGTGTTGCGGGCCAGCGCGGCGTGCATCAGGGAAAGGCCGGGCAGGATCAGGCCGCCACGGAACAAGCCTTTGTCATCGAGCGCGTCGACGGTCGTCGCCGTGCCGGCCATCACTACCACGCACGGTCCGGTGTGCAAGGTCCGCGCTGCGATCAGCGCTGCCCAGCGGTCGGCACCCAGTTGTTGCGGATCGTCATAGCCGTTGCACACGCCGCAGGCGTCGGCCGAGCTGGTCAGCCAGGCTAGCGGAGCATCGAGGCGGGCGGCCAGTGCCGCGATGCGCAGTCGCACGGCTTCGCCCGCCACATTGCAGGCGACGATGCGCGCCGGCTTTGCGGGCAGTGCAGCGATCAGATCGTCGAAGCCCGGGTAGTCCAGCGCACCCTGCAGGCGCCAATCGTCGCCGTCGAACAGGCCGTACTTGAGGCGCGTGTTGCCGGCATCGAGGCAGAGAATCATGGTCGCGATTCAAGCCGGCCGCAGCGACACTTCGCCGGAGAGAATGCGGTCGACGCGCCCATCGGCTTCGAGCAGCAGCGCGCCGTCGGGGTCAACGCCGAGACAGATGCCTTCGCGCGGCGGGCCGAAATCGCTCGACAGGCTGACGCGGGCGCCTTGCCAGGCGTGATGTGCCAGCCACTCCGGACGAATCGCGGGAAAGCCTTTGGCCGCAAAGGTTTCCAGCGTGGCCAGCAGTTCGTCGAGCAGCGCGGCATACAGCTCGTTGACGTCGACCGTGCCGTCCGCAGCAAGAATGGCGGCCGATGCGGCGTGCAGATCCTCCGGCATTCCGGCGGGCAGGTGCAGATTGATGCCGATGCCGATGACCGCAGCATGGGGTGCACCGGGCACCAGTTCGACCAGAATGCCGCCGAGCTTGCGGCCGTTCTTGAGGATGTCGTTCGGCCATTTCAACGCCGCGTCATCAGCGCCGACTCTCTGCAGCGCCCGGGCAACGGCGACGCCGACTGCCAGCGACAGCCCGGCCGGTGCGGTGCCCGGGGCGAAACGCCAGAGCAGCGAAAAGGTCAGGCTGTCGCCGGGGCTGGCGAACCAGGTGCGGCCGCGGCGGCCGCGGCCGGCGGTTTGCTCCTCGGCGATTACCACCGTGCCGGAAGGCGCGCCGGCCTCGGCGCGGCTCAGCAGGACGGCGTTGGTCGAATCGCAGCGGGGCAGCACATCGATATCGAAGCGGCACGCGGCGACCCCGAGTTTGGCGGCAATGGCGGCAACAGTGGCAGGCATGAAGGTATGTCCTCTGACGACGAGCCCCAGGTAGTACTCGGGGAATGGCCAGCCTGACTATACTTGAAGCGGAACTTTCAGGTCGCCTCGGAATCTCCCTTGACGTCATCCAGGTCGAGTTCCTGAATCTTGCGCGTGATGGTGTTGCGGCCGATGCCGAGCAGTTGCGCGGCATCTATTCGGCGCCCGCCGGTGGCATTCAGCGCACGACGAATCAGCGTCGCCTCGAACTGGCGCGTGAGTTGAGTGAAGACCTCGCCGGGTGCGGCGGCGAGCAGCCGGTCGGCTTCGCTCGCCAGCGCGGCGTTCCAGTTGGCGGGCAGGTCGCGGCGCGCCGCGTTGTCCGAACCGTCGCGCAGTTCGGCGGGAAGATCGGTAATGTCCACGCTTTGCCCGGGGGCCATCACGGTCAGCCAGTGGCAGAGGTTTTCCAGTTGGCGCACGTTGCCGGGAAAATCCAGTGCCTGCAGGTATTTGAGCGCCGCATCGGTGAGGTGCTTGGGTTCGCCGCCGAGTTCCTGGGCGCTTTTTTGCAGGAAATGTTTCGCCAGCAAAGGGATGTCGTCGCGCCGTTCGCGCAACGGTGGCAGGCGCAGGCGGATGACGTTGAGGCGGTGGAACAGGTCTTCGCGGAACAGGCCGGCCTTGACCCGGTCCTCCAGATCCTGATGGGTCGCGGCGATCACCCGCACGTTGGCCTTCACCGGCTGGTGACCGCCGACGCGGTAGAAGTTGCCGTCGGACAGCACGCGCAACAGCCTGGTTTGCAGCTCGGCCGGCATGTCGCCGATTTCGTCGAGGAACAGCGTGCCGTTGTCAGCCTGCTCGAAACGTCCGCGACGCAGCGCGGCGGCGCCGGTAAAGGCGCCCTTTTCGTGACCGAACAACTCGGATTCGAGCAGGTCGCGTGGAATGGCCGCCGTGTTGATGGCGATGAAGGGCGCATCCTGGCGCGGGCTGTGACGATGCAGGGCGCGTGCCACCAGTTCCTTGCCGGTACCGGATTCGCCGTTGATCAGCACCGTGGCATGGGACTGGGACAGCCGGCCGATGGCGCGAAAGACTTCCTGCAAGGCGGCACCCTGGCCGAGGATCTCGGGTACGGCGCTCGTTTCTGCAGGCGCACCATTCTGGTGCGAGGCCTGAGCGATGGCCCGGCGCACGAGGTCCACCGCCTGATCGACATCGAACGGCTTGGGCAGATATTCGAACGCGCCGCCCTGGAATGCCGCCACCGCGGAATCGAGGTCGGAATAGGCGGTCATGATGATGACCGGCAGATCGGGAAGCTGTGCTTTTACATGGCGCAGCAGGTCGAGCCCGCTGCTGCCGGGCATGCGAATGTCGGAAATCAAAACCTCCGGCCGCTGGCCGTTGGCTAACGCGGCCAGTGCTTCGTCCGCGGAGCCGAAGCACCTGGCCGGGATGCTCTCGCGGCCGAGGGCCTTTTCCAGTACCCAGCGAATGGAGCGGTCGTCGTCGATGATCCAGACAGGGTTCACAGTTCTTCCTTCTTCTTTCTCGCCAGCGGCAGCATCAGCGAAAAGCAGGTGCGGCCGGGGCGCGAGGTGACTTCAATGGTTCCGCCGTGTTGCTGGACAAAGCTCTGCGCGATGGTGAGGCCGAGGCCATTGCCATTTTCACGGCCCGAGACCAGCGGATAAAAGATCTTGTCGCGGATTTCTTCCGCTATGCCCGGGCCGTTGTCGATCACTTGCAATTCGAGTGCCAGTTGGTGCTTCTTCTTGGCCAGAGTGACCTGTCGTGCCGCCCGGGTGCGGAAAATGATCTCGCCGCTGCCTTGCATGGCCTGTGCGGCGTTGCGCGAAATATTGAGAATGGCCTGAATCAATTGTTCGCGGTCGCCGGTAATGTCGGGGAGCGAGGTGTCGTAGTCGCGCTTGACGCTGACATTGTGGAATTCGGCGTGAATCAGACGCCGCACGCGCTCGAGGATCTCGTGAATGCCCACCTGTGCCGGCTGCATCACGCGATGCGAAGAAAGCAGGCGTTGCAGCAGATCCTGCAGGCGGTCGGCTTCCTTGATGATGACCTGGGTATATTCCTTGAGCGCTTCGCTGGCCAACTCGCGTTCCAGCAACTGCGCGGAGCCGCGAATGCCGCCGAGCGGGTTCTTGATTTCGTGCGCCAGATTGCGCACCAGTTCGCGGTTGGCCTGCTGCTGCTGCGCCAGCTGTTCCTCGCGGGTCGCCTTCAACTGCTGGTCGATCGGGCGCACTTCCAGCAGCAGACGTGCGCTGCTGGTTTCGACGGGCGTTACGGTGCAATCCACATGCAACTGCACGTCCTGCGCCAGCTTGATCAGGATGTTGTGGCCGGTATAGCTCCAGTTGTTTTTCAGCGCGTTGTCGAGCGCGGCAGAGAGCTCGGGCGGGTCGCCCACCAGTCGTTGCAAGGGCTGGCCGAGCAGTTGACGCGAACTGACGGCGAACAGATTCTCCGCCGCCGGGTTCACGTGACGGATGATCAATTTGGCATCGACCAGCACGACGGCGGAGGACAGCAGATCCAGTCCGCTGAAGGCATTGAGCGTTTGAGTGGCGTCGTTCATCAGGGGTGATGTGTGCAAGAAACGCACCAGCCGCTGGATTTCATTTGAACCGTGGCTCAGCGCAGGTTGCCGAGCTCTTTCTTCAGTGACTCGACATTCCGTTCGTGCAGCGCTGCGGTATCGCGCAGGGCCTGGAACTTGTCCGGCGGCTGGTTGGGGGCGTCGCTCAGGGCCTTCCTGGCTTTCTCCAGATTCTGCACTTCGTTGGCGAGTTCCTTGTCGAGAATTGCACGGCGGTCACCATCGCGGGCCTTCTGTTCGCTGCCCGAAACACGCGGGAAATCGCCTGGCGTCGGCGCCGTCGCAGCGCGTTGCTTCGTCGCGCTGCCGACGACTGAAGGGGGCGGCGCCTGGTACGAGAGCACGGTACAAGCTTTTTTGCTGGTCTTCTGGTTGGTGTAGAGCACTACGCCGGATTCATCCGTGCACTTGTAGAGCGTACTGGCGCCCGCAACCAGCGGTACCAATAGCGGGAGGGCAAGAAGTAGCTTCTTCATGGTGCCGAGTGTATGTCAAATGCAGAACCATCGCTAGGATACCGCCCTCGTCCGGATGGACGGCGACATGAAAAAGGACGGGCACGGCCCGTCCTTTGTCTTGTTGTACCTTGCGCAAGGAATCATCCGTAGCGGCGAGGTCAGCGCTTTTTGCTGACCCGCCTGCTACGCAGGGGCTTCATCAGATCGAATAGTACATCTCGTACTCGAGCGGATGGGTGGTCATGCGGAAGCGGGTGACTTCTTCATTCCTGAGCTCGATGTAGGCGTCGATCATCTCGTTGCTGAAGACGCCGCCGCGGGTGAGGAATTCGCGGCCCTTGTCGAGGTATTCCAGCGCCTGTTCCAGGCTGGAGCAGACGGTCGGGATCTTGGCGTCTTCTTCGGGCGGCAGGTCGTACAGGTTCTTGTCGGCCGGATCGCCGGGGTGAATCTTGTTCTGTATGCCGTCGAGACCGGCCATCATCATGGCGGTGAAGGCCAGATAGGGGTTGGCACCCGGATCCGGGAAGCGCACTTCGATGCGGCGCCCCTTGTCGTTATGCACGTAGGGCACGCGGATCGAGGCGGAACGGTTGCGTGCCGAGTAGGCCAGCTTGACCGGGGCTTCGAAGCCGGGGACCAGACGCTTGTAGGAGTTGGTCAGCGGATTGGTGATGGCGTTCAGCGCGCGGGCATGCTTGATGATGCCGCCGATGTAGTACAGGGCCGTCTCCGACAGGCCGGCGTAACCGTTGCCGGCGAACAGGTTCTTGCCACCCTTCCAGATCGACTGATGCACGTGCATGCCGGAGCCGTTGTCGCCGACGATGGGCTTGGGCATGAAGGTCGCGGTCTTGCCATAGCTATGGGCGACGTTGTGCACGATGTATTTGAGAATCTGGGTCCAGTCGGCGCGCTGCACCAGGCTGCCGAACCGGGTGCCGATTTCACACTGGCCGGCGGTGGCGACTTCGTGGTGATGGACTTCCACCGGCACGCCGCAGGCTTCCAGCGCAATACACATCTGGGCGCGGATGTCGTTCAGGCTGTCCACCGGAGGCACCGGGAAGTAGCCGCCCTTGACGGTCGGGCGATGGCCGGTGTTGCCGGACTCGAACTTGTCTGCCGAGGCCCAGGCAGCTTCTTCCGAGATGACCTTGCAGTAGGAGCCGGACATGTCGATTTTCCACTCGACCGCGTCGAAAATGAAAAATTCGGGCTCCGGGCCGAAATAGGCGGTGTCGCCAATGCCGGAAGACTTGAGATAAGCCTCGGCGCGCTTGGCGATCGAGCGCGGGTCGCGGTCGTAGCCCTTGCCGTCGGCCGGTTCAACCACGTCGCAGGTCAGTACCAGCGTGGTTTCGTCCATGAAGGGATCGATGTAAGCGGTGTTCGCATCCGGCATCAGCTGCATGTCGGACGCCTGAATCCCCTTCCAGCCGGCAATCGACGAGCCGTCGAAGGCGTGGCCGTCTTCGAATTTGTCCATGCCGAAGTGGGAGATCGGCACGCCAACGTGCTGTTCCTTGCCGCGCGTGTCGGTGAAGCGGAAGTCGACGAAACGGACTTCCTTCTCCTCGACCATCTTGATTACGTCCTGGGGGGTCATAAAGTGCTCTCCTGAGAGTGAATGTCAAATGCTGGTAATCGATACCGAAAACGAAGCAGTTTCAGTGGGGGCCAATGCCTGCGATGGCAGGCATCATGCAGAAACTGGAGCGGTGCCGCAACCTAATAGCAGTTAGCGTGCCATTTGCACCGCGAAAGAAAGTGATTGTGCCACAAGTCTTTTTGCTTCTCGATCAATCAATGTATGCACCAATAACGGGCATTTTTGGAGAGGTCGGCACTAAAACGGTGCAAGCCTTTGATTGAGCCGGATCGCGACGAACCACGGGTCGTCGGGCAGGGCGGCTGCCACGCGCTGCCGGATCGCGGCGAGAGCGGCTTCGTCGGCAAAGCCGGGAGGCAGAAAAACCTCTGCCTCGACCCGGTTGCCGAGGTAATGCAGGGTCGTCCGCTCAAACTCCGGCGGGTTGGCGCCGAGCAAGGCGCTCAAATGGGCGAGCAGGAAAGCGCGGTCGGGCAACTGGATGGCGGCATTGCCCAGCAGATCGTTTTCGGCATCGACGTGGACCAGCACATCGAGCACTTCGGGGTGACTGTCGAGCACGCGCTGCCTGGCGGATTCGGCAACCCGGTGTCCTTCGGAGACGCTGATGCGCGGGTCGACCTGGACATGGGCATCGACCAGCACCTGGTGCGCCATGCGCCGCGTGCGCAGTTCATGCATGCCGAGCACGCCGGCGGTGCTGGCGATGGTATGCCTGATCGCCGCCACTTCCTCGGCCGAGAGGCCGGTGTCGATCAACTCGCGGATGGCTGCCCAGCCGAACTTGAATCCGGCGCGCACGATCATGGCGCCGACGATGATGGCGGCCACGGCATCGGCGAAGTTGAAACCGAGCAATGCGCCGCCGATGCCCGCCGCCACCACCAGCGATGAAAGCGCATCGGCGCGGGCGTGCCAGGCATTGGCCACCAGCATCGGCGAACGCAGGCGCTCCGCCGTTGCCAGCATGTAACGGAACAATCCTTCCTTGGCGGCCAGCGTAAACATCGCCGCCCACATCGCGGCGACACCGACCGGCGGCGCACTGCCGATGTTCTGCAGGCGCCCCGCCGCCGCAATCAGGATTCCGACGCCGGTGCCCGCCAGCAGCAGGCCAAGCACCAGCGAGGCCGCGGTTTCAAAGCGGCCATGGCCATAGGGGTGGTCGGCATCGGCGGCTTCCGCCCCCTTGCGGTTGGCGAACAGCACAAAGGCGTCGGAAAAAATGTCCGACAGCGTATGCATCGCGTCCGCGATCAGGCTTTGCGAGTGCGCGGCGAAGCCAACCACCAATTGCATGCCGGTCAGCACGACGTTGACGGCCACGCTGACCCAGGTGATGCGCTGGCCTTCCTGGAAGCGTGCATCCTTCAAATCCGCTTCAGTGGGAGGGGTATCGGTGATCGTCTGTGGCTGAGTTTCGCGGGACATGGGGTGACGCTATACTTGACGACTTCACATTCTATCCCGCCTGTCGGGCCGGTCTTGCCATGGGACGCCTTACCGAAATTCTCCAGCTGGCGCAGTCGCGCGGCCGCGAGTTGAATCTGCCCTACGAGGGTGCGCTGACCCCCCGCGAGGCTCATGAAGTATGGCTGCTCGCGCCCGGCGCCAGGATCATCGACGTGCGCACCAAGGCCGAACTCGACTGGGTCGGGCGCGTGCCCGGCGCCATCGAGATTGAATGGCAGGACTATCCCGGCAAGCATCTCAATCCGCATTTCATGCAGACGCTGAAGCACAGCGTGACGACCGAATCGCTGCTGATGTTCCTCTGCCGCTCGGCAAACCGTTCCGGCCATGCGGCGAAAGCCGCCACCGAGGCCGGGTTTCCGGATTGCTACAACATCCTCGAAGGTTTCGAGGGCGACAAGGACGCCAACGGCCAGCGCAACCACACCGGCGGCTGGCGCCTCAGCGGCCTGCCCTGGAACCAGTCCTGAATCGCCGCGTCCAACTCCACGAGTTCACCCCATGCAAACAGCAACGATTTCCTTTGACCGCTTCAACGCCCTGGCCGACCGGGATGCCGGCGAGCGCATTCGCGCCGCGAAGGCCAAGCTGGGCGACAAGGTCGTATTGCTGTGTCACCACTATCAGCGCGCCGACGTCTATGCCCACGCCGACATCACCGGCGATTCGCTCAAGCTTTCGCGCCTGGCGTCGCAGTCCAATGCCGAGAACATCGTATTCTGCGGCGTGCATTTCATGGCTGAAGTGGCCGACATCCTCTCCCGTCCCGACCAGATTTCCATCCTTCCCGACCTTGCCGCCGGCTGCTCGATGGCCGACATGGCCAGTCTGGCCAAGGTCGAGCGCGCCTGGCGCGAACTCGCCGCGGTGCTGGATCCCGACGAGAAAGTGACGCCGGTCACCTACATCAATTCCGCCGCCGACCTGAAAGCCTTCTGCGGCGAACACGGCGGCATTGTCTGTACCTCGTCCAACGCGCCGAAGATTCTCGAATGGTCGTTCGCGCAGCGCGAGAAGGTGCTGTTCTTTCCCGATCAGCATCTGGGGCGCTGGAGCGGCTACAAGATGGGCATTCCGTTGGACCAGATGGTGATCTGGAATCCCGACCTCGAACAGGGAGGACTGACGCGGGAGCAGATCGAGAAGGCGAAGATCATCCTCTGGCACGGCTACTGTTCGGTGCACCAGATGTTCCAGCCGAAGGACATCATCAAGTTCCGCAACCAGCATCCCGATGGCATCGTCATTTCGCACCCGGAATGCAGCTTCGAGGTCTGCAAGCAGTCCGACTACATCGGCAGCACCGAATACATCCTCAACACCGTCAAGGCGGGCGCCCCCAATACGCGCTGGCTGGTGGGCACCGAGCTCAACCTGGTCGACCGGCTGGCCGCGGAAGTGAAGCACGAAGGCAAGATCGTGCAGTTCATGGCCAGCACCATCTGCATGTGCTCGACCATGCAGCGCATCGATCCGCAGCATCTGGCGTGGACCCTGGAAAATCTGGTCGAGGGCCGAGTCGTCAATCAGATCAAGGTGCCCGAGCACGAGGCGAAGCTAGCCAAGATCGCCCTGGAGCGCATGCTCGCCGTCTCCTGATCGCCGTCCCGCCGGCGCCGACTATTGCACTTCGGGTTGCTGCCGCTTCGGTTTCGTGGTCATGACTCATGCGGCCCAGGAAGAGATGTCGGCTGAGTCGGCCGATGTATCTCAGTAAGCTGCCGGTCGTGGGCGTGGCATAAACGACAAGTTGTCGGCCTTTGCAGCCCTTGACTGGAACTCTAATGGACGGCAGCAATGAATCGATAACCAGTCGTTGACGCCAGGCTCCGGAAGAAAGAGATGCGACGGAACGCAAGTGGTACGCCTGCGGCACTGTCACGCTCGCGATCTCGCCCTTCTACTCCGCCTCCGCGCCAACCGAGCTCTGGGAGGTGCATTGTGTGCGCTGAATCGTCCATCAATCTCAGTCAACGTATCCCTAGCTCCGTGCGCATCAATCTCGATCATGATCTCGAACAAGGTGACGCCCGCTTCGCGCGTCGCACCTCCTAATCGATGAAGTGTCAGGGCCAAGTCAATCAATTGAGGCGCTGCGGCCGCTGTGGCAGTGCGCATGTCAGACAGTTCGGTCCGCCAAGCATCCACAAGCTTGCCACTTAACTCCCCTACCAGCTTGGCCTCGTGTGGGAGCATCTGTTGGAGCTTCTCTACAATAAAGTGTGAAGGTGCTGCCGAGAGATCGATCTTCGGGTCCGCAAGGGCTTGCACTACTCGCAGAAGCGAAGTATCCCGTTCAAGGTCATCAAGCAGCCTGAAGATATCAACAACTACCGCAACCAGGTACTTGCCACCACTACTGAGAAGGGCTACCAGCACGTCACTAGCGCACTCGCGAAAATGCTTGTCTGAAATCAGGTTGACTGCTGCATATGCAACGCCGATTCTAGCGGCCTCCGGGCCGGCGCGAACCAATTCCCACATCCTCTCGTGCCACGTTGCATTCGTTGGCTTGACGATTCCGACAAGCCCAACCAACTCACCATACGCTTGTTGCAGGAATGTCCTGCTTGACTCACCCCACTCTCGAATCATTTCGTACACTAATGCGTCATCCCAACGCTGGACATAGGCGAGGAACAGTACAGCCTCGCGGGTCGAGGCGATTTCTGGTACAAGCTTGAATAGTTCTCGGATAAACACGGAAACCGGCTCCGGCGATGCACCGCCAGCATTTCCAAGCCTGTACAGAAGTGCCTTCCACAGCTTTGGATCACGCTCGCGAATCAAGTGCGCCCGAAGCATGCTCATGTACCTATCGCGACCCGCCTCTCCCATATTGAGCAGGACTGAGGCCAACGCAGAAAGAACGCTGAAGTTCCCGCTCGGAAGTGCTGTCGCGCTTCCATGCCCCCATAAGAGGCTTTCGTTCCTCGTTTCTTCGTCCTTTTCGTCAATCGCTGCGGAGTCGCCCTCGTCGTCCCCCACTGCGTTCGTCGTGTCAAGCCATGATTCAAGTATCTGGATCACCTGGTCACCGACAGCGTGGCCCCGGTTTGCGATCTTCTCTATCGCGCGGGCGGCAGAATCCTTGAACTCTCCCTCACCAAATCCCCTAGTATGAAGGTCAATGAAGGCACCAATCACTAGGTCGTCATGCTCTGCATTCTCGGCCAACGCATCGAGAGCGTACGCTGCGGCGCGCTCCTGTTTGCTTGGCTCGAACTGCCCAATCAGCCGGGTAGCCCGTTGGGGTTCAGACTTTGCGAAGTCGGCGAATGCGCGGGACAACTGGATATTTCCTCCGCGCATCCAATGGGTGGGGTGATCCCAGTTCGTTTTGTCAGGTACCTCTGAGAAGATATTCAAGATATCGCGGTCTTTTGCTTTGGCCATGTCGGCGGAATCCATCGGCGAACCAATGACTCCCCCTTCACCCATACTGAATGATCTATCGAACCGATTTCCGAGCGCGCGCTGCTCGGTCACTACTAGTTCCTGGTTCGCAGAAGACAGTCGATCCGGCCCTATCGCTTGCAGGAGGTCCTTTCTACTGGCCCGCACCAAATCAGCAAAAAGCTTCCTCTGGCTCGGCTCCGTTAGATGAGCTGGAATCGGAGGGCGATAGGCATCAACGGCTTCTTCAAATGTGCGCACATCCGATTCGCTCAAATGACCTGCGATATTACGAATCAGACTTAGTGTAGAAGCCCTATGTCCCTGCGAACTGCCCAACTGAAAGCGCCTTTGGTCTGCCAATAACCAACGCAGAGCATCTTTAGCTAGAGGCTTCCCGGCAATCTGGAATCCTCGGGCAATCAATTGTTGTACCGGCATTTGCTCAACGGGAGAGTACTCGTCAACCCATTGCATATATTCGCTGGGATCAGTCTGTGCAAAATTCTCAACTGCAATCCGAGCCGCCTCGATCAACGGACGCTCCCGTGAGTATCGTTTCTCTTCTTCTTGGTTGAAGTCAAGTTCGACGAGGTATCTGCTGGGGTACATATACCCAGGTGCATCGTTCTCACTTCTGACTATCTCCCCAAAAACTTCTACGTACCAAGGCCAGCAAATTCGCATGAATGCAACTGGGGCTGCCTCGGCAAGACTTGGTAGCTCAGTCCATTCTTGAGCGTCCAATAGATTGTCAAAAGATTTCCGCGGATCGCTCCGGAGATACCAGGCAGTTTGCTCCACTTCGCTTCCGTCGCTGGGAAAAGGAGGCGGCGCCGGCTCGTTCTGCGTCTTCTGTAAGAGAAAATTGAGCCGAGATCGAATGGCCCTGAGCGCAAAATCTGTTTGATCTACCGCCAGCGCCATGGCGAGGTTGCCAACCGCCCAAGTGGAAATGTCCGTTCGCCCCAGAATCGTCTCCGCGATGCCTATTAAGTCGTCGTTCCACTTCACGCAATCCGCAATAGCAGTCCACGTGAATGCGTCGCGCGTTTGATCGCAAAGCCAAGTTTCTCGGACGGCTTTCAAAACCAGTTCGGTGTGGATCGGCCACGAGATTCCCAACATTCGGGCCATGACGAAGGCTTCAGAATCCGATCCGTTCATTGCCTCCCGAATTTCCTTTTGGGCGAAATGAGGGAACCAATCCGCATTCTGGCTTATTGACTTCAGAGCCACAGTTCGGGTATCCGGTTCATTTAAGGAGTTCGCCATCAATGCACGCTCGAACTCTATTGGCGACCGAACCTGTCCCAAGAACTCGATCAGGAGCAGCCTTAAGTGTCTGCGCAACGTTTTCACGTTCCATATCTGGAGCAATTCACGTTGGTAAGCACCTTCCTCGGCGCCTCTCAAGTAGTTGAGTGCGGCCCAAACCTTAGATCGCACAAAGAGCGAGTCTTGACGTTCTAGGACATAATTTGCAAGTAAGCCATGATCCCGCACAAATGTGCGCGCCAGAACAAAATCAAACAGCGTTTGATGGCTGAAGGCGATACTGAGGCCGTTGTTGGAGCAAACAACGAGGCCCAGAGCTTCTAGCCGATTGAGCCAAAGCAGGCGATCATCAAATCTTGAGGCAGCCAGCCATAAGACCTCTTCCTCTGCCATCTTCCCTGCCATATCTTCTGCGAGCGAGACGAGTGAGGAACCGTTATCCGCAGAAGCAATTCTTTCGCTCCAGAAGCGAGCGAGCATTGCCTGATAGGTAGTGAATGGCTCCGTGAGCCCATGCTGCACCAGTGAAATAAAGGTCTTAAGCGCCTGCGGAATACGCACCACGTCTCGTGATCTCTCGGGCCAAGAGTCGGCGTTTATCCCGACCGAAGCGAGTTGCTCACGAACTTGCTGCCAAGGAGGAAGGCTCAGCGACATTGCTTCTGCCTCAGTCGAGCGTAGGCGCACGTCGTGATTGAACTCGAATGCTCTAGCTGACAGCAGGACGTGAACATTGGGGACACCAGACACTCTTCTGACCATGTTAAGCAGGACATTTAGGCGTCCGCTCCTGAGGTCAAGCTGGCTAGCAAGCGCATCCAACTGATCGATCAGGAGAAAAGTTGGTCTGGTAACTGCGACGTTCAGGAGCATTGCGCTTGGCAGCTGCGGGAGTTGAAGTGCTACTTGCAAGTCAGCTTCAGTACTGATTTCCGCATTCAAGAAGTCCGCCTTGATCGCAAGGACCGGTAGGCGTTTCTCGCGCAGTTCTGCACCGATCTTCGACAAGAGCGCTGACTTACCCGAGCCAGGCTCGCCCAGGAGGACAGTAGTGCTGAACTCCAACTCAAACCGAATCCAAATAGCCTCTTCTTCAGGCCGGGGCATCCAAGCTCCTGTCGGCAGTGTTTGCTCCCAGGACAGCAGATCCTGCGAACCTTGGGCTAAAGCAACGATTGCTGCATCCGCTTCCACAACGGACGAGATGCTTGCAGCCCCAAGTAAGCTAACGCCCAGCTCCGATGCAGCGACGCGCAGAGCGTCCAGACCTACCCGCTCGAAGTCGTCCACACGAGCATTTACAACCAATCGCACCGAGCCACGTTCGACGCGCACGATCGTGAGCTGCTCGTCCCCAAGCACACCTCTAACTCGCTCCATAACCGCAGCGACCTTTGCGTCGTCCCAATCCTCCGGATTTCCCTCGAAGTTCAAAACATACTCGGATCGCTGCTCGATGGCTTTCGCAGCGCCTTCGGAGGTAAGTGAGGGCGGAGATTTCACATCAACAAGCAATTTCGGCCGCGCACCCGGCACCCTACTTCTAAACGCCAGAATGCTGAACGCAAAGGCTGCTGCGTGCGCTGCAGCAATGGGCTGATCCAGGGCGTCGGCTGAGTAATCTTTACCGGCACACATGTCGGAAATGCCGCGAATGATTATTGCGGGCGTGTCATCCTCGTAAGCGGCGCACATTGCCCCCCACCCTTCCATTTCCACTGCGCCGCAGTTGTTAAAGGTCTGTCGAAGTTGCCTGTACCGTTGAGACTTTCCACCGGCAACTACCTCCTCAACTGAGACGATCCCCTTAATCACAGCAAGTGGTGGCGGCCTATCCGCGTAGGTGCGTTCAGAAGGCAGATCTATGCCTTTCGGGCTCTTGATGCGGTTTTGCCATGCTTTGTTTGCAATGAGTGCTTGCGATGCGGTAAGAAGGAGTCTATGCGCAGCGTGACCAATCGGCCGCGAGAGCACTGCATAGTCCTCCACCTTGCCCGCGTGTCCATTGTGAACATGGTCGCCAACTACAACACTCCCTATCGGAATGTCTGGCTTTAGAGACCCAGCGACGCCAACAAACATAAATACATCAAACTTGCCAAACTCCTGATGCGCCCTGCTTACCGTTAAGGCCGCAGCTGAATTCCCTTGTGCTGTGAGGGCATGAACAACTAGCCAATCGCCTGCGGAGTCGGCAAATCGTCCGTATTCGTAGTTGTTACCTTTGGCGCCCACCAACCATCGAGCTTCAACCAGATGCGCCTGTACGGCCTGCGTCTCGCAGTCGACCGTAGTGAGGATGAGCGCCTTTCGAGGATGCTTGGAGAACTCTTCGTGAACCTCCTTCGGCTCTCCAAAGCGATCTGGCATGACCATTTGCACGTTCTCGCCCACCCGGAGGCGGTGAGCTGTCTCTGGTTTCTGCGCGACAACGCCAGTGGATGATGATGACAGTCCAAAGAATTTCTTTATCCAAGTGAGAATTACCACCAGTCCCTCCTTTTTGGACAGCGTTTCGCCGCCCGCTCTTATTTGTTCCTCAGTCTCGGTCGCCCAAGCCAACTAACTGTCGCACAATAGTCCAACTTGCGGTGAAGACTCACGCCATGTAAATATTGCCACTAACTATGCCATGCTCACATTCGCCGTTTGCACCGCTACGGGGCTTACTCTTCACGCCTTACGCAACGGTGCTTGAACGCGGGTCTGTGCGATAGTCGATGACTGCTCAATCAAGGTAGGCTGTACACAGCGCCAAGCCCGGAGGGCAGGAGTTATAGACTTGAAGTACTGAATGTCTATCTGGCACTGAGCAAAGAGGCATCAAAGACTCCAATGGGTCGGGAACTGGGAAAGCTGACCTGCGGGTGATCCAGACCGCCAACGTCAGCAACCTGGGCGACACCGGCCATACGTTCCGCGACCTTCAACGGCCGGATTGGCCGACGAGCACTCATCCATCACGTGGAACCCAGCGGCAGCAGTACCTCGCCTAGCTGACCGTCAAGACCTGTTGCAGATCAAGAGCAGATCAAGAGTCGGCGCTGGCGGGACGGCGCGGGGGAGGGCCCCGGTCAGGGGCCGAAGTAAGCTCGGCTGCATAAGTCCCTGGAAGGGTCCCGCCGATTACGTGGCTGCCGCGCAGTCACCGTTATTGTGGCTTGGTCAATGAGGGCCGCTTCCAGTGCGATAGACTGGAGCTTTACGGAATCGAAGCATGACACTGGCACTGTCCATCGCCACCTGGAATATTCACAAGGGTTTCTCGCAGTTCAATCGCCGCATGATGGTGCATGAACTGCGCGATCGCTTGCGCGAGCTGTCGGCCGATATTGTTTTCCTGCAGGAGGTGCAGGGGCTGCATCTCGGGCACGCCGCAGAGCATCAGAATTGGCCGTCGCTGCCGCAGCACGAATTTCTCGCCGAGGACGTCTGGAAGAACTACGCCTACGGTCGCAACATGGTCTATGACCACGGCCATCACGGCAATGCGATCCTGTCGCGCTTCCCGATTCTGCACGAGCACAATCAGGATGTGACACACCTGCGTTTTGACCGGCGCGGACTGCTACACTGCGCCGTCGAGTTGCCGCAGTTGGCGCAGCCGCTGCATTGCGTTTGCGTGCATCTGTCGCTGTTTGCGCGTTCGCGGCGGTTGCAGCTGGACGCGCTGGCAAGTCACATCGAGGAACTGGTGCCGGCCGGCGCACCGCTGCTGATCGCGGGCGACTTCAACGACTGGCGCAATCGTGCGGATGACCTGCTGGCGGAGCGCCTCGGCCTGGTCGAGGTATTTGCCGGCGCAGTCCAGCGACCGTCTCGCAGCTACCCTGCCGCGCTGCCCATGTTTCGCCTTGACCGCATTTACCAGCGCGGCCTGCAAGTCCTCGGCGCGGAGGTTCATGCCGGGCGGCCGTGGTCGACCATTTCCGACCACGCCGTGCTGTGCGCCAAACTGCAAATCAGGATCCCCTAGTCGTGAGCGCCGTCCGGCGTGATGCCGAGTCGCATCGCTTGCTTGGCGGCAACCGCCTGCAACTGCTCGAGTCGGGAGCTGAGTACTTTCCGGCACTGATTGCCGCGATTGACGCGGCAAGGTACGAGGTGCATCTGGAGGCCTACATCTTCGCCGACGACACCACCGGGCGCCGGGTCGCCGCCGCGCTGGCGCGCGCTGCCAAGCGCGGCGCCGCCGTGCGCGTGCTGGTGGACGGTTTCGGCGCCCGCGAGTTTGCCGCGGGCCTGGGAGCAGCGCTGGAAGCCCAGGGCGTCGAGGTGATGACCTATCGGCCCGAGATTGGAAGATTTCGCTTCCGGCGGCACCGCCTGCGTCGGCTGCATCGCAAGCTGGCGGTGGTCGACGGCAGCATGGCCTTTGTCGGCGGCATCAATGTGCTCGATGATTTCGACGATGGCAAAGCGGAGTCGGCGCGCTTCGATTACGCCGTCAGCGTCGAAGGCCCGCTGGTGGAACAGATTCACGGCGCCATGCGGCATGTCTGGCGGCTGGTGCGCTGGGCCAGTCTCGGGCGCCGTCCGCCGCCGCCGGCTTCACTGCCGGTAGCGCCCGCCATTTCCGGCACGACGCAGGCTGCGCTGCTGATTCGCGACAACCTGCGCCATCGGCGTGACATCGAGCATGCGTACCTGAGGGCCATCTATTCCGCCCGGCGCGAGATCGTGATTTCCAGCGCCTATTTTCTTCCCGGCCGGCGCTTTCGCAAGGCCTTGCTGGCCGCGGCCAAGCGTGGCGTGAGCGTCAAGCTGCTGCTGCAGGGCCGCGTCGAGTATGTCCTGCAGCACTATGCGACGCAGTCGCTCTACGATCGGATGCTGTCGGCCGGCGTGCGCGTCTTCGAATACGAAAAGGGCTTTCTGCATGCCAAGGTGGCGGTGATCGACAGCGACTGGGCGACGGTCGGCTCCTCCAACATCGATCCCTTCAGTCTGCTGCTGACGCGTGAAGCCAACGTGGTGGTGCGCGACGCAGCCTTCGCCGGGCAATTGCGCGCCAGCCTCGAGGCAGCCATCGACGGCGCGTCCAGGGAAGTCCGGGCCGAGGATCACCGTCGCCGTTCGTGGCTGACGCGCCTTGCCAGCGCTGGCGCCTACAGTCTGGTGCGGATCCTGATCGCTGTCACGCGCTACGGGGGAAAGCAGTACACGGATTAGCGGCGGAACCGGCAGCGGCAATCAGCCGCTGTTGCGCAGACCCGCCGCGATGCCGTTGATGGTCAGGTGAATGCCGCGCTGCACGCGCTGGTCGGTCTCGCCGGCACGGTGTCGGCGCAGCAGTTCGATCTGGATGTGGTTGAGCGGATCGAGATACGGAAAGCGGTTGCGAATCGAGCGCTTCAGCAGCGGGTTGCCGTCGAGCAGTTCGCTTTGCCCGGTGATTGCCAGCAGGCCGTCGATGGCTGCCTGCCACTCGGCCTTGAGGCGGGGGAAGATGGCGTGGCGCAAGTTTTCGTCCGTCACCAGCTGCGAGTAGCGTTCCGCAATCGCAATGTCGCTCTTGCCCAGCACCATGTCCATGTTGGACAGCAGCGCACGGAAAAAGCCCCACTCGAGATTCATTTGGGCGAGCAGCGCCATCCCTGCCGCGCCATGCTTTTCCCGCCATTTCGCGACCGCCGTGCCGAAGCCGTACCAGCCCGGCAGCATCAGGCGGCACTGCGCCCAGGAGAACACCCAGGGGATCGCGCGCAGGTCTTCGATGGCGGTGGTCTTCTTGCGCGAGGCCGGCCGGCTGCCGATGTTGAGCGCGGCAATCTCGGCAATGACGGTGGATTCCCAGAAATACTGCTCGAAGCCCGGCGTTTCGTAGATCATCCCGCGGTAGGCGGCGAATGCCGTGGCCGAAAGTTCTTCCATTGCGGCGAGGAATTCGGGGCGCGGCGCATCGTGCTGGGGTGACAGCAGCGTGGCTTCGAGCGTGGCGGCGGCGAGGATCTCCAGGTTGCGCCGGCCGAGCTCCGGGTTGGCGTATTTCGAGGCGATCACTTCGCCCTGTTCGGTAATGCGGATCTGCCCCTGCACCGCGCCCTGTGGTTGCGCCAGGATGGCCTGGTAGCTCGGCCCGCCGCCGCGACCGACCGAGCCGCCGCGGCCGTGAAACAGGCGCAGCGTGATGCCATGCCGGGCGAAGACCTCGGTCAGGGTGACTTCGGCGCGATACAGCGCCCAGCCCGAGGTCAGGAAACCGCCATCCTTGTTGCTGTCGGAATAGCCGAGCATGACCTCCTGCAAAGCCTGGCGCGAGCCGAGCAGCCGGTTGTAGAGCGGGATTGCCAGCAACCGGTTCATCACGGCGCCGGCATTGGCCAGGTCGCCGATGGTTTCGAACAGCGGCACGATGTTCACGTCGAGCGCATGTTCCAGCGGGCGCAGCAGGCCGACTTCCTTCAACAGCACGGCGACTTCGAGGATGTCCGAAACACCGTCGGTCTTGGAGATGATGACGTTCTCGATGGCGGCCTTGCCGTAATGCTGGTGAATGCTGCGGGCCGTGTGGAAGATCGCCAGCTCGCCACGCGTTTCGTCCGAGTAATTGATGCCGGGCGCCGCCAGCGGGCGCGGCGTTGCCAGCTCTTCCAGCAGCAGCGCGATGCGTGCGTTCTCGTCGAGCGCCTGGTAGTCGGTTCCCGGGCGGGCGATGGCCAGCAGCTCGGCCACGGTGCGCGCATGCACGTCCGAGTTCTGGCGCAGATCGAGGGGCGCCAGGTGGAAGCCGAAAATGGCCACGGCGTGGCGCAGGCGGCGCAGGCGACCGCGTCCGAGCAGGCCCGACTTGTGACTGATCAGGGACCGGTGCAGCACGTCGAGATCGGCAGCAAATTCGGCGGCCGTGGCGTAGGGCTCGGCCTCGGCGACGGCATGGCGTGGCGCTTCGAGATTGTCGAGCTGGAGGGCGGTCGCCGCCAGCCGCGCGTAAAAGCCGGTGATGGCGCGGCGATAGGGTTCGTCGAGGCGGTGCGGACTTTGGTCGGGAGACTGCTCTGCCAGCTTCATCAGTTCGACGTCGGGCACCGAGATCAGCGAGGTCGTGGTCGACAGCTCCGCACCCAGCTGATGCAGTTGTTCCAGCTGGTAGCCGATGGCCTTGCGGCTTTGCGCGCGCATGGCGTTGGCGAGGACCTCGGCGGTGACGAAGGGATTGCCGTCGCGGTCGCCGCCGATCCAGGAGCCGGGGCGCAGGAAAGGCGGCAGACCGGCCGCTTGCCAGCCCGGGATGCCGGCGGCGAGGTGATCCTCCATCGCGTTGTACAGTCGCGGCAGCTCGCGCAGAAAGGTGGTGTCGTAGAAGGACAGCGCGTTGGTGACCTCGTCCATCACCGAGAGCTTGGCCCGCCGCAGCATGCGTGTTTGCCACAGGCGCAACACGGCGCGACGCAGCGCCTCGGCATGCTCGGCCTGTTCTTCCGGCGAAAGCTCGGTGCGGTCGCGCTCGTCGAGCAGGTTGGAAATCTTCCACTGGCAATCGAGGATGCTCTTGCGCTGGACTTCGGTCGGGTGCGCGGTCAGCACCGGCCGCACCTGGGCGCCGGCGAAGAATCCGCTCAGGGTTTCGGCGTCGATTCCCGCGGCCAGCGCGCGTTGCAGCGAAAAGGCCAGGCTGCCCTCGCGCGGCGGTGACCCGGCGCGGGCATGGGCGCGCGCGCGGCGGATGTGGTGCTGGTCTTCGGCGATGTTGGCCAGGTGCGAGAAATAGCTGAAGGCGCGCACCACCTGGTTGGTCCGGTCGCGCGGCAACTGGTGCAGCAGGGCTTCCATCTGGATGCGTGCGGCGGGGTCGTCATCGCGATGGAAGCGCAAGGCGAGCTGGCGGATTTCCTCGACGCGCTCGAATACCGCTACGCCTTCCTGCTCGCGCACGGTGTCGCCGAGCAGGCGGCCGAGCAGGCGGATGTCGTCGCGCAGGGGTTGGTCTTTATCGGGTGCGAATGAATTCATGATCATTTCCGCTGCTGGAGTCGGGTCTGGCTTTGCTGGATCGCGCGTTCGAGGTGGGCGGCGTAGAAGTCTGCCAGGAGAAAGCCGACGATGGGTTCGGCCAATGCCGCGCCATCGGGGCCATGGAACATTACCGTCGGCGCGAAGCGCGCCTGCATCTGCTGCGCGAAGTCGGCGCTGGTGGTACGGCGCCCGCCGAAGTCTATCAGGGGCGTGGCGCGATCGATGTGCAGTTCACGCACCAGCGCCGGGGCTGCCGGGTCGCGCGCCAGCGGAGCGAGATGTTCGCGCCGCAGTCTTTCGCACCAGCTGCAGTCGTCGCGGCTGTAAAGGACCAGCAGCGGCACGCCCTTCGCGGCCGCGAGGCGGCCGTCGGCGGCGAGATCACGGGCTTCGGTCAAGGCGCTCGACGGCGTGCCTTGCGCCAGCGCCGGCGGACAGGCAAGCAAGCACGCCGCGATTGTCGCGAGTCCGCCCGCCAACTTGGTTCCGATCTGCATGATTCCGTTCCTTCCGAGCCCGAGTAAGGAATCTTACCGGCCCCTCGCGCCAGCACAATTACTGTCTTCAATCCTTCGATCAGTGGTGCAGGATTTTCGACAGGAAGAGCTGGGCGCGTTCCGAGCGCGGAGTGCCGAAGAACTCGTCCTTGGTCGCGTCTTCAACGATCTTGCCCTGGTCCATGAAGATCACGCGATGGGCGACCTTGCGGGCAAAACCCATTTCGTGCGACACGCACATCATGGTCATGCCTTCCTTCGCCAGCTCGACCATGACGTCCAGCACCTCGTTGATCATCTCCGGATCCAGCGCCGAAGTCGGCTCGTCGAACAGCATGCAGATCGGATCCATGCAGAGCGCCCGCGCAATCGCCACGCGCTGTTGCTGCCCGCCCGACAATTGGCCGGGAAACTTGGCCGCTTGCGCTTTGAGTCCGACCCGGTCGAGCAGGTTCATGCCTTTCAGATTCGCCTCATCTTCGGATCGACCGAGCACCTTGGTCTGGGCGATGGTCAGATTCTCAACGATGCTCATGTGCGGAAACAGCTCAAAGTGCTGGAACACCATGCCCACATGGGCGCGCAGTTTCGGCAAGTTGGTCTTCGGGTCGCCGACCGAAATGCCGTTGACGACGATCTCACCCTGCTGGAAGGGTTCGAGGCCGTTGACGCACTTGATGAGCGTCGACTTGCCGGAGCCGGAAGGTCCGCAGACGACGATGACCTCTCCCTTCTTGACCTCGGTCGAGCAGTCGGTGAGCACCTGGAAGCTGCCGTAGCGTTTGCTGACATTGCGGATTGAAATCATGCGCCCATCCTCTTGCGGAAGTATCTGACCAGCAGAGATGCCGAATAGCAGATGATGAAATACACGGCACCGGCGAACAGCAGCAGCTCGACCAGCCGGCCGTCGCGATCACCGACCTTGTAGGCGGCGCCGAAGAAGTCGGCCAGCGCGCTGACATAGACCAGCGAGGTATCCTGGAACAGGATGATGGCCTGGGTCAGCAGCAGCGGCACCATATTGCGGAATGCCTGCGGCAGCACCACCAGGCGCATTGCCTCGCTGTAGCTCATGCCGAGCGCGAAGGCGGCCGCGACCTGTCCCTTGGGCACGCTCTGGATCCCGGCGCGAATGATTTCGGCATAGTAGGCGGACTCGAACAGCGCGAAGCCGACCATTGCCGAGGACAGCCGCATGTCGCTGCCGGGCGCGAAACCGAGCAGCCCTTCGAGCAGCCGGGGTACGATGAGGAAGAACCACAGCAGCACCATCAGCAGCGGAATCGAGCGGAACAGGTTGATGTAGCCGGCGGCGAACCACGACAGCACGGGCACGGCCGACAGCCGCATCATCGCCAGCAGCGTGCCCCAGACGATGCCGACGGCGATGGCGGTGAGGGTGATTTCCAGCGTGACCTTCATGCCGTCCCACAGGAACGGCAGGGCGCCGGGAATCGAAGACCAGTCGAAGTCGTAGCCCATCACTTGCCGCCTATGTAGCCCGGCACGCGGACTTTTTGTTCGACCCGGTGCATCGCCGCCATGACTACCACGTTGATGAGCATGTAAAACACGGTTACGGCGATGAAGGACTCGTAAGGTTGCGCCGTGTAATCGACAAGCTGGCGACCCTGAGCCGCGAGTTCCAGCAGGCCGATGGTCGAGGCGACCGCGGAGTTCTTGAAAACGTTGAGGAACTCCGAGGTCAGCGGCGGCACGACCAGGCGCAAGGCCATCGGCAACATGACGTAGCGGTAGGTCTGGGGCAGGGTCAGGCCGAGCGCGAGCCCGGCATTCCTCTGCCCCGGCGGCAGGGAGTTGATGCCGGAACGCACCTGCTCGCAAACGCGGGCGCTGGTGAAAAAGCCGAGGCAGACCAAGGCAGCGACGAACTGTTGCGCGAACGGGTCCATCTGCTTGTAGGCGTCTCCCCAGGCAGCCGGCAGCAGTTCGGGCAGGACGAAATACCAGATGAACAACTGCACCAGCAGCGGCACGTTACGGAACAGCTCGACATAGGCCGCCGCGAGGCCTGACCACAACCGGCTCGGCACGGTGCGCAGCACCCCCATCAGTGCGCCCAGCACCAGGGCCATGACCCACGCCGAGAGTGAGAGCGCGAGCGTTATCCTGAGTCCCGCCAGCATCCAGCCGAGATAGGTGCTGTCGCCGGAAGCGGCGGGCTGGAGAAAGACCTCCCAGTGCCAGGCGTACGTCACAGGTGCAACGCGATTATTCGAAGGCCTTGTCGTTCGGGTTCTTGTAGAGCGCCTTCATGTCGTCCGAAAGCGGGAAGTTGAGGTTCAGGCCCTTCGGCGGGATCGCGCTCATGAACCACTTGGCGTAGATCTTCTCGGCTTCGCCGGAGCTCATCACTTTGGCGATGGCGCCGTCCACGACTTTCTTGAATGCCGCGTCGTCCTTCGGCAGCATGCAGCCGTAGGCTTCGCGAGATTGCGGTGTGCCGACTACCGCCCAGTCGCCGGGCTTCTTCGCCTTGGCGAGCTCGCCGTAAAGCAGCGCATCGTCCATCATGAAGGCGACAGCGCGTCCGGTTTCCAGCGTCAGAAAGGCCTCACCGTGATCCTTGGCGGAGATGATGCTCATGCCGAGCTTCTTCTCCTCATTCATCTTGCGCAGCAGGCGCTCGGAGGTGGTGCCGGCGGTGGTGACCACGTTCTTTCCGGCGAGGTCGGCGAAATCCTTGATGCCCGAACCGGTCTTCGCCAGCAGGCGCGTGCCGATGATGAAAATGGTGTTGGAGAAGGACACCTGTTTTTGCCGTTCGGTATTGTTGGTGGTCGAGCCGCACTCGATGTCGATGGTGCCATTCTGGATCAGCGGAATGCGGTTTTGCGAAGTGACCGGCACCAGTTTGATTTGCAAAGCGGGCAGCTTCAGTTCCGTCTTTATCGCCGCGACCGCCTTGAGCATGATTTCCTGCGAATACCCGATGACTTGCTGCTTGTCGTCGTAATAGGAAAACGGAATCGAGGATTCGCGGTGACCCAGCGTGATGCTGCCGCTGTCCTTGATCTTCTTCAGCGTGCCGGTCGGTTGCTGGGCCAGAGCGGGCAGAGCGAGGGTCGTGAGGGCAAAGGAAAAAATAACTGCGGCGCGACGAATCATTGATGTCTCCTCGAACTGGTTTGTTGGTCAGACTTCGATCAAGTGTTCCTCTTGCTGCAAAGCCCACATTTGCGAGTATAGGCCATTGCTTTCGAGCAGCGCGCGATGGGAACCGCGTTCGACGATGCGCCCGGCGTCGAGCACCAGAATCTGGTCGGCGTTCATCACGGTGGATAAGCGGTGGGCGATGATCAGGGTGGTGCGGCCGACGGCCGCCTGGTCCAGTTCCGCCTGGATGGCCTTCTCGGTCTTGGAATCGAGCGCCGAGGTGGCCTCGTCGAAGATCAGGATCGGCGGGTTCTTCAGCAGCGCGCGGGCGATCGCGACGCGCTGCTTCTCGCCGCCGGACAGCTTCAGGCCGCGTTCGCCGACACGAGTGTTGTAGCCGTCGGGCAGCCGTTCGATGAAATCGTGGATATGCGCCGCCTTGGCCGCGGCGATGACTTCTTCGCGCGGGGCCAGCGGCCTGCCGTACTGGATGTTGTAGAAGATGGTGTCGTTGAACAGCACCGTGTCCTGCGGCACGATGCCGATCGCGGCGCGCACCGAGGTTTGTTGCAGCGCGCGCAGGTCCGAACCGTTGATCCTGACCGAGCCGGCGGTGACGTCGTAGAAGCGGAACAAGAGCCGGGCCAGGGTGGATTTGCCGGAGCCGCTGTGCCCCACCACGGCCACCGTCTTGCCGGCGCCGACTTTGAAATCGACATCGAACAGGATCTGCCGGTTGGATTCATAGGCGAAACCGACGCGCTCGAATTCGATTTCGCAGGGCCCGCTCTCGCCGGCCGCAAACAGCGGCCGCGCATCGGGCGCATCCTGAATCTCGCGGTTCTTGCTGAGCAGCGAAAACATCCGCTCGATGTCGGTCAGCGACTGGCGAATCTCGCGATACAGCACGCCGAGGTGGCTCAGCGGCATGTAGAGCTGGATCAGGAAGGCATTTACCAGCACGATGTCGCCCACAGTCATGTTGCCGGCGGCGACGCCTACCGCGGCGCGCCACATCATCAGCGAGACACCGGCGGCGATGATCAGCGACTGGCCGAGATTGAGCCACGACAGCGAAATCTGGCTGCGGATCTGCGCCACCTCCCACTTCTGCATCTGCTCGTCGTAGCGGTCGTGTTCCCAGCGCTCGTTGTTGAAGTACTTGACCGTCTCGAAATTGATCAGGCTATCGACGGCGCGCACGTTGGCGGCGGAATCCAGCTCGTTGACCTCGCGCCGCAAGACGGTGCGCCAGTTGGTGACGATGATGGTGAAGATCACATAGATCACCAGCGTGCTGACCGTGATCAGGGTGAAATCCCGGTGGTAGCGAACGGCCAGGATGCCCAGCACCAGCGTGATCTCCACCAGCGTCGGCAGGATCGAATACAGCGTGTAGCTGATCAGGGAGCCGATCGAGCGCGTGCCGCGTTCGATGTCGCGCGTCAGGCCCCCGGTCTGGCGGTCGAGGTGAAAGCGCAGGGAGAGCGCGTGCAGGTGCTGGAAGACCTGCAGCGTGATGGTGCGCACCGCGCGCTGGGTGACGCGGGCAAAGAAGATTTCGCGCAGTTCGGTGAACAGGGCCGTGGAAAAGCGCAGCGCGCCATAGACCGCCAGCAAACCCAGCGGTACCAGCAGCATCGCCTGCTCCATCTTGTTGGCGGCGGGCTGCGTGAAGGTGTCGATGATGTCCTTGAATACCAGCGGCACCGCGACGTTGGTCAGCTTCGCCAGCAGCAGGCAGGAGAGTGCAAAGACGACGCGACCCTTCCATGCCCACAGGTAGGGCAGCAGGGTCTTGATCGTCTGCCAGTCGTGGCGGTTATCGGGAATCGGGCCCGGCAGGGCCATGGTGGGGGGAGTGCGACGCATCATGGGTCGATTCTAACAACTTAGCGCGGTGCAACATTTCCGGCGGCGCTGGCGGCCTGACTGCCGGGACATTCATGGCAACCCAGCATCATCGGTCAGTACTATCATCATGTATCCGGGTAGACGAATGAGCACATTCATGATGAATGAGTTGCGTACAGCGGTCCGACAAAGGTCTTGCGGTCGTCGATATGCGCAGCGGTGGGATCGTTGACTCACTGTTAGATACCCGGCAATCATGGCTCGATCAGTCTTTTGCTCTTGGCAAAGCGACTCTGCTCCGCAGGCCAACACAATCCTTGGCGAGGCCGGCGACTCGCCGTCCCGGCAGCGCCGACTTTCTGGAAACGTCGAAGGCCGCGCAAACCAATCCGAAGCCGACTGCTTGTCGCGGCGATGTGACAGCCAAATGGTTAATGGACGAGCACCTCTATACTAGGCGCCATGATTACCGTTCACCACCTCGAAACCTCGCGTTCGCAGCGCGTGCTGTGGCTGCTGGAAGAGCTCGGCGTGCCTTACGAAATCAAGCGGTACCAGCGCCACCCGCTGACGCGACTGGCGCCGCCGGAGCTGCGCGCCGTGCATCCTCTGGGCAAGTCACCGGTCATTACCGACGGTGATCTGACCATTGCCGAATCGGGCGCGATACTGGAATACTTGGTCGAGCGCTATGGTGGCCAGGGCAAGGGGGATGTGGCAAACCTTCAGCCCGCCGCGGGGACGCCGGAGTACAGGCAGTGCCGCTTCTGGATGCATTACGCCGAAGGGTCCCTGATGAACTGGCTGGTGATGAAGCTCGTTTTCGTGAGCATTCCGAAGCAGCCCATGCCGTTTTTTGTCAGGCCGATCGCGCGCAAGCTCTGCGCCCAGGTCCTGGCCAAACTGGTCGACCCGAACGTGTCCACCGCAATGAAATTCATGGAAGAACATCTGGCGACGCACCGGTGGTTTGCCGGCGAGCAGCTGACGATGGCGGATTTTCAGATGAGTTTTGCCGTCGAGGCTGCGCTGTCGCGCGCCGGCAACGGCCGTTTTCCGAACTTGCAGGCGTACAAGTCCAGGATGGAAGCCAGGCCAGCCTATCAAAGGGCCATCGCGCAGGGCGGCCCGGTAATCATGTCGGCTTAAACAGGCTGCGTTCCTGCCGACCCCTGCTGCGCTTTTTTTCAAAGGCTATTCCATGCACCCGATCCACGATGTCGATGTACTTCTTCTGATGGCCACCGCGCTTGCTTCAAAAAGGCGTCCGGCGGAACTCGTCGAGATCATGGCCGCGACCGATCTGATTCACGGCTCGATTCCACTCGACGTGGACCTGGCGGCGGCGTTCGTTCGGCTGTCCACGCACGGCTTGGTCAGCGAGCAGGCGGGCCGCTTCACGCTGACGCCGGACGCGCTGGAGTTCATGGCCGGTGTGCGCCATAAGAGAAAGGCCGAGCCGGCAGAACGCCTGCTCGCCATCAAGCAGGAACTCGCCGGCTACACGCCGAAAGGCGAGGGTGCGGCGATCCGGCTGGCGACGGAACAGATCAGCGCCGCGATTCTGGCGCACCGGGTGTTCCTGAAGAGCCCGGGCCGAAACATGCTGGTGCCCAGACCCAAGGCTGCCGTGGACAAGGCCAAGCGTCCCGGGCAGTGGCGCAAGCTCGACGCCGGACGCCGTTCCAAGAGTTGAAGCGGGCCGGCGTCAGCCGCTGGCGCCGCGCTTTTCGTCGGTCCGCGCGCCCGGGAGCACGGCGGCCGACCACAGCGGCCGCCCGGTGGCGTCCAGATGGCTGAGGTAGGCGCGCAAATCGAACTCCAGCTGGTGATAGTCGGCTTCCATATGCCGGCATAGTTGATAAAAAGCCTTGTCGTGAGCGCGTTCCCTGATATGGGCGAGTTCATGAACGACGATCATGCGCAGGAAGGCGATCGGCATCTCCCTGAATACCGCCGCTATCCGGATCTCGCGCTTCGACTTGAGCTTCTGGCCTTGTACCCGCGAGATGCTGGTGTGCGTGCCGAGTGCCTGCCGGATGACATGCAGCTTGCTGTCGAACATCACCTTGCTCAGTTGCCCGGCGTTGCGCAGATACTCGTCCTTGAGCTCCATCACGTAGTCATAAAGCGCAGTGTCGGTACGCACCGCGTGCGCCAGCGGATACTTGCGCAGCAGCATGTCGGCCAGCAGGTCTTGCTCGATCAGCCGCCGCACTTCCGCTGCCAGTGCGGCAGGATAGCCAGACAGGTAATCCGGCGCGGGTTTCTGGCGCATCGTGGTGGTTGACAGTGCAGTGGATGCCGGATTGTACCGGGCGCTAACGGCGGCGCGAACAGCGATGAAGCGGGCCGGAAATCGGCATATCATGATTTGCCTACCCGGATTCGGGAATACTCAGAGCGCACCCATGAACGCACTTCACGACATCCCGTTGTCCATGCTCGACCTCGTCGCCGTGCGCGAGGGGGGCACCGTGGCCGATGCGCTTGCCATAGCCCTGCGCACGGCACGGCACGCCGAGTCGCTCGGCTTTACCCGCTACTGGCTGGCCGAACACCACAACCTGCAGGGCATCGCGAGCTCGGCCACTGCCGTGCTGGTGGGCTATATCGCGGGCGGGACCAGTCGCATCCGTGTCGGCTCGGGTGGCGTGATGCTGCCCAATCACGCGCCGCTGGTGGTCGCCGAGGCCTTCGGCACGCTGGCCGAGCTCTACCCGAAGCGCATCGATCTGGGCCTGGGACGCGCTCCCGGCACCGACCAGGTCACCATGCGCGCCTTGCGCCGCGATCGGGTCGAGGCCGAAGCCGACTTTCCGCGCGAGGTCGCCGAACTCCAGCAACTGCTCGCCCCGCCCAAGCCCGGCCAACGCGTGGTCGCCATGCCCGGCGCCGGTACCGAGGTGCCGATCTGGTTGCTGGGGTCCAGCCTGTTCTCGGCACGTTTGGCGGCAGAGCGCGGCCTGCCCTATGCCTTTGCCTCGCACTTCGCGCCACGCCTGCTGCTCCAGGCGCTTGACGTCTACCGCAGCCAGTTTCGTCCCTCGCCGACGCTGGCGAAACCCTATGTGATCATCGGCGTTCCGCTGATCGCCGCGCCGAGCGACGACGAAGCTCAATTCCTCGCCAGCAGCACCTATCAGCGAGTGTTGGGCATCCTGCGCGGCGACCGCGGCCTGCTGCAGCCGCCGGCGGCGGATTTCATGTTGCATCTGCATCCGCAGGAACGCGCCGCCATCGACGACTTCCTCGCCGCCGCCGTGATCGGCGGGCCGCAAACGGTACGCCAGGGCCTTGCCGCGCTGCTGCAGGCCACGGCTGCCGACGAATTGATGCTGGTTTGCGACATCTTCGATCCAGCCTTGCGGCTGCGCTCGCTGGACATCGCTGCCGCGGCACGTGCCGCGTGACGGATCGCCGGCCGCGGTCAGGGACGAAACGAGCCGCGGCGCGGCGGGGCTTGGCCGATTATTGCGAAAGAATCCACTGGGCCACGTTTTTCAACACCTTCGGATCCTTGGTGTCGAGAATCTTGTGGTCCTCTTCCTTGCCGTCATCCAGCTTGATCCGCGGGCCCTGGGTCATCTGTCGGAGGACTTTCTGTTCGCCGTCAGCCTTGCCCTTGTACTTTTCCGCGATCTTCTTGAGCGAAGGACCGGCTTTCGCTTTAAGGGGGTCATGGCATTTGCGGCAGTCATTCTCCTTGAACACGTTCTTCGCCGCCTCGACGTCGACCTGAACCGGGGCGGCAAGAGTGGAAGAAGCCGCGGCAACAATTGCAATTGCGACAAATGCCGAAGGCCATGGAGTTGGATAGCTCATAGTTGATTTTTCGCTGAGTAGTCGATGTCTTGCGAGTCGGGGCTGGTTGCTTGCGCGGTGATGCCAGCGGTGATTTTACCGCTACGCGTATTCTGCGCAAAGCTCGCGCGCCGGTCTTGCGCCGGCCAAGCTATACCCGTCCTCGAATCAGGCGGGCCATGCAATAGCACGGCGACATCGTCGCCCCCGGAATGCCGCTGCCGGGCGTCCGGCAGCGGTGTCGATCTGCTCAGTGGTTTAACCGGGTTTCAGATCAGTTGGAGCGCAAGCCAATGTAGCCGTGGCCGCCTCTGGCGCCCGGGTCGCATTCAGTCCGACTGCCTTCGCCACCACCGCCCCCGCTACCGAGCGTGCCGCGTTGCGGTGTGACCTCTGTGTGGCCGGGGCTCTCGCCGCCGCCACCACCACCATGTGCCGCGGTGGTCGATCCGCCGCCGCCGCCGGCGCCCGAGAACTTGTCACCGGCCGAAACAGACCCGGCCGCCCCTCCCGTCGCAACGCCTCCCGAGGTGCGCTTGCCTGAACCAGGCTCGGCTGCCTGTTTGGCGGTCGTGCTGGTTTCACTACGGGCTCCTTCTCCACCGCTGGTCTGCCCGACGCCGGATCCGCCGTGTGCATCCATCTTGCCGGCCATCCGTTCGTTCTGGCCACGGCTTGGGCGAACATAGGTATCGGCTCCGGGCGTTCCCGTGATTACCTCGCCGGTCGCCACGCGGATCATGTTGCTGGGACTGCCAACCCAACCGGGGCCGCCGCCGAAGCCGGCACCGGGCATGCAGGCAGTTCCTCCAGGCCCGCCTGCACCGAGGGTGAGTTTGTATACCCCCTCGGCCAGATTGACCGTCGCCTGGGTTTCCTTGGCACCGGCACCGCCACCACCACCGCCGCCGCCGCCGGTGGCTGCTTTGGCGCCGCCGGGGGCGACTTCTAAAGTCCCGCCGGCGCCGCCGCCGCCGCCATTGGCAAGATAAACCCGGTAGCTGCCCGCCCTAAGTTGTGACGATGAAGAAACACCCGCGCGCGGCCCCACCGTGAGCAAGCACTGTTGATTTACCGCCTTGCCAACGTCGCCCTTGATCGTGAAAAGACCGCGCTCCTTGTCGTAATTGTTATCGAAACAATTCGGTAGATCGGACGCCGACACTTGAGATGCGGGCGGTATGCTGGTGCATCCGGCGCCGATGCCTGCCAATAGCAATATGGAAAGCTTGGTGACTGTCATTTGAATCCCCTTCATGAGAATTACCTTCCCTTCGGCCCGAAGAAGTGATGAGCCGCGCAGGCCGCGCTGTTCGGCGGCATCGGAATGCCGGTCAAACTCGCATCCCAGGGAAAATCCTATGGTTTTGAAGTGCCGCGTTCTGTGCGCTGTCGTACGCAAGGAGGCCAAAGTTGTTTTCGGGTTAGGTCAGAACAACGATATGCGCGCCAGCGCACGGAATCGCACCCTGACATGACGTACTTTTGGAGCGTTACTCCCTTCCAGCGGCCGCGAATTTGTTCAGGGAAGCGGCTTGGCTCAACCTTATAAAAGGAATTTCCATGAAGTATTCAATACTGGTTTCTGCCGGACTGATGGCGCTCACCTTGAGTGCCTGCGACAAGCCTGCTGCCGTAGCCCCTGCAACCGTGATTGCAGTTCCCGTACCGGGGCCGGCCGGGCCGACAGGCGCCACAGGGGCGACCGGATCAACCGGTTACACCGGAGCGCCGGGAGCTTCGGGCGATACCGGAGCGTCTGGCGCGACCGGTGCCACCGGATCGACCGGATCCACAGGTTCCACAGGCGATACCGGAGCGACGGGTCAGCGTGGCAGAACCGGCGGCGACACGGTCATAGTGGTTCCGCCTCCGCCTCCTGCGCGTTAAGCTTCCTGTGGCATGGGATCGGTGTCTGCGGTCGAGGTGCAGTCGTCACGGGCGCTGCCCGTGACGAAGCTCCTCGGGCGTTACCTGCGGAAAATGGTAATTCGCGCGCCCAAGCTCGCTGCGGTGATGGCCTTGAGCCTGCTCGCCACGGCAGGCTGCGCAACACTGCCTGACACCGATGCCTTGCTGCAGGAGCGGCAAACTGCGCAAGCCGCCAGATTCGAAAATGCGCGGGGTCAGCTTTCCGCACAGAAAAGCGCCGCTATCATCGCCGAGCTCAAGCGCAAATCCGGCGACATCGATATTCTGGACAAGCAGATTGCGCTGGAACAGGCAATCAGTGACAGCCCGCTTATCCTGGGCAACAAACTCACCTTGTTACAGGACGGAAAAGCTACCTACGCGGCAATGTTTGCCGCAATCCGCGAGGCCAAGGATCATATCAATCTCGAGTCCTACATTATCGAAGACGATCAGGTCGGGCAGGAGTTCGCGAGTTTGCTGCTGGAGCAGCAGGGTCGGGGCATTCAGGTCAACATAGTTTATGACAGCATCGGTGGCTTCAACACGCCGAAGGCTTTCTTCGAGGAACTGACGAAAGCCGGCATCGCGGTGGTCGAATTCAATCCGATCAACCCGCTCGCGGCGAAAGGGCCATGGCTGATAAATAACCGCGATCATCGGAAATTGCTGATCGTGGACGGGAAGGTCGCATTCGTCGGCGGCATCAATATCAGCAGCGTCAATTCCTCGGGCTCGGCCGGCGTGCCGCCCGGAAAGACGACCGCGCCCAATGTCGCATGGCGCGATACGGACCTTCGGATCGAAGGCCCCGTGGTCGGCGAATTGCAGAAGCTGTTCATGCAAACATGGGAAAAGCAGCACGGCGCGCCGCTTGCCGCGAAGGAATATTTTCCTGCGCTAAAAGCCGAGGGCAATGAAATAGTGCGCGCCATCGGCAGCACGCCCGACGACCCCTACAGCCTGATGTACCTGACGCTGATCTCCGCGATCGGCAACGCGGAAAAACAGGTGTATCTGACCAACGCCTACTTCGTTCCCGACCCTCAGCTGCTCAAGGCCCTGATCGACGCGGCCGGCCGTGGCGTGGATGTGAAGCTGATTCTGCCCAGCCATTCCGACTCGGAAATGGTATTTCATGCAGGGCGTTGGCATTATTCCGAGCTGCTGAACGCCGGGATAAAGATCCACGAGCGGCGCGGCGCGCTGTTGCATTCGAAAACTGCGCTCATCGACGGCGTCTGGTCCTGCATCGGCTCGAGCAACCTGGATTGGCGCAGCGCTCTCAACAACGACGAGATCAATGCGGTGGTCCTCGGCCGCGATTTCGCCCAGCAAATGCAGGCCGCGTTCGCGAAGGACCTTGCAGCTTCGGAAACCATCGCGCGGGAGAGTTGGCAACGCCGGTCCCTTCTCTTGCGGGTCAAGGAACTGATCGCGCACCTGTGGTCGCGCTTGCTCTAGCGCAACACGGACCAGGTGGCGGCAAGACAACGCTGCAAGCCGGCAATCAGGGGCCGGCTCGAGATAGTCGAACCACATCATGCGCGACCGGGCTGCGATGGCGCTTGACAGCCCTGGGCCGCAAATGTCACCATTAAAACGTTTGTTTGAAACTGACGTTTATCAAAGGCCTGTTTGCCCATGGAATCCGATACCCGCTCCCGCATTCTCGATGCTGCCGAAAACCTCCTGGTTCAACACGGGCTCGACGGCACCACGTTGCGCATGATCACCACCGCGGCGCATGCCAACCTCGCCGCGGTTAATTATCACTTCGGCTCGAAAGAGGCCCTGATCGAAGCGGTTTTCCGGCGCCGGCTGACCTGGCTCAACCAGCAGCGGATTGCCGCTCTCGATGCGCTGGAAACCGAAGCCAGGGGTGCGCCCCTGAAACCGCGACAGATCGTCGAGTCCTTCTTCGGCGTAGCGATCCGCATGGCAGCGGAAAACCAGGGCGGCAGAACCTTCATGCGCCTGCTGGGCCGCATCTATACCGAGCCTTCGGAATTCGTGCGCAGCTTTCTCGCCGAGGAATATGCGGTGGTGATAGCCCGCTACAAGGCGGCTTTCTTCAAGGCGCTGCCCGATGTACCGCAGGAGGAATTCCTCTGGCGCTTCCATTTCATGATGGGTGCCTTGTCTTACGCCGTTTCCGGTCCCGATGCGCTGCGCATTCTGGGGCCGATCGACGACACCGATCCCGAGGCGCTGTATTCCCGCCTGATGAGTTTTCTCATCGGTGGCTTGCGTGCGCCCTTGCCTGAAATCCATTCGCAACCCGTCAAGAAGCCGCGCGCAAAGCGTGCCGCTTGACAGTGACTGGCAAAGGAGATGTTATGCGCTGGTTGCTGATTCTGATTGCTGCGGCAGCGGCCGTGCTGTTCTTTCCACCCCTGCGCCGCCTCTTGCTGACAGGGCCGATCTTCGCCGCGTACAAGAAACTGCTGCCCGCCATGTCGCAGACCGAAAGGGAAGCACTGGAAGCAGGCACCGTCTGGTGGGAGGGCGAACTCTTCTCCGGCCGGCCGAACTGGCAAAAGCTGCTGGACTATCCGCGGCCGCAATTGTCGGCGGCGGAGCAATCCTTCCTCGACAATGAATGCGAAGCGCTCTGCGCCATGGTCAGCGATTGGGACACCACGCAGATTGACCATGACCTCGCACCCGAGGCCTGGGCCTACGTCAAGGAAAAGGGTTTCCTCGGCATGATCATCCCCAAGCGCTATGGCGGTCTCGAGTTCTCCGCGCTTGCCCATTCGGCCGTGGTGCAGAAGCTGTCCACGCGCTGCTCGGCGGCAGCGGTTTCGGTCATGGTGCCCAACTCGCTGGGCCCGGCGGAACTGCTGCTGCATTACGGCACCGAGCAACAGAAGAACCATTACCTGCCGCGACTGGCGAAAGGGCTGGAGATTCCTGCCTTCGCCCTGACCAACCCCCATGCCGGTTCGGATGCCGCATCGATTCCCGACACCGGCATCGTCTGCCGCGGCATCTGGCAGGACAGGGAAGTGATCGGCATGCGCGTGAGCTGGGACAAGCGCTACATCACGCTGGGGCCGATCTGCACCCTCCTCGGCCTCGCCTTCCGTCTCAAGGACCCGGACCATCTGCTCGGTAACAGCGAAGACATCGGCATCACCTGCGCGCTGGTGCCGACCGACCACCCCGGCGTCAATATCGGCCGTCGCCACTTGCCGCTGAATGCGGTATTCCAGAACGGGCCGAACTCGGGCACCGACGTCTTCATGCCGCTCGACTGGATCATCGGCGGTCCGGCGCTGGCCGGGCAGGGCTGGCGCATGCTGATGGAATGCCTGGCGGCGGGTCGTTCGATTTCGCTGCCATCCTCCAACACCGGCATGGCCAAGCTCGCGGTGCGCGCCACCGGGGCCTACGCCCGCGTCCGCAGCCAGTTCAGGACGGCGATCGGCAAGTTCGAGGGCATCGAGGAACCGCTGGCGCGCATGGCCGGCAACACCTACATGATGGACGCGGCGCGGACCCTGACGGCCGGCGCCATCGACCTCGGCGAAAAGCCGTCCGTGGTTTCCGCCATCGTCAAGTACCACGTCACCGAGCGTGCGCGCCAAGTGGTGAATGATGCAATGGACATCCTCGGCGGCAAGGGCATCTGCCTCGGCCCCAACAATTTCATGGGCCGCGCCTACCAGCAGATTCCGATCTCCATCACCGTCGAAGGCGCCAACATCCTGACCCGCAGCCTGATCATTTTCGGCCAGGGCGCGATCCGTTGCCATCCCTACGTGCTGAAGGAAATGGAGGCGGCGCGGAGCCCGGATGCGGCGCAGGGCCTGCGTGATTTCGACCAGGCCCTGTTCCGTCACGTCTGGTTCGTCTGGAGCCGGGGTTTCCGCGCCTGGACCATGGGCCTCACGGGATCGCGCTTCGGCTCGGCGCCGGCTGGCGCAGCGCCCGAAACCCGCTACTACTACCGGCAGCTGACGCGATTTTCGGCGGCCTTCGCCGTCCTCGCCGACGTTTCGATGCTGGTCATGGGCGGCGACCTCAAGCGCAAGGAAAAACTCTCGGCGCGGCTGGGCGACATCCTCTCCCTGCTGTACCTCTGTTCCGCGACGCTGAAGCGCTACGAGGACGAAGGCCGTCAGGCCGAGGATGCGCCGCTGATGCACTGGGCCATGCAGGATGCCATGTTCAGGATGCAGAACGCCTTCGACGGCGTCATGGCGAACTTCCCACAGCGTTTTATCGCCGCGGTCCTGCGCTGGAAGATCTTCCCGCTCGGCCGTCGCTATGAGGCGCCGTCGGATCGCCTCGGCCACGAGGTGGCACGCCTGCTGACCGAGCCGTCGGCGACCCGCGATCGCCTCACCGCCGGCATGTACGTGCCGCGCGACGAGAACGATGCGGTCGGTGTGGTCGAACTGGCACTGGAAGCCACCATCGCCGCCGAGCCCGTCGAGGCCAAGCTGCGCGCCGCGGCGAAGGCCGGCAGAGTCGGCGCTGGTGACACGGCGACCCAACTGGGTCACGCGCAGGAAGCCGGCATCCTGTCGGCCGATGAAGTGGCCCTGGTCCAGCGCCACATTCATCTGCGCGACAAGGCGATTGCGGTCGATGATTTTCCGCAGGACTTCTCCGTCGATCAGCCCGGTGCCGCTGAAATCCTCCGGCGGGCGGCGTAATCATGGCCGCTTTCGCCCCCGTCTATATCGTCGATGGCGCCCGCACACCCTTCCTCAAATCGCGCAACGTGCCGGGGCCGTTCGCGGCCTCCGACCTCGCCACCATTTCCGGCCGCGCCCTGCTGGCGCGCCAGCCCTTCGCTCCCGACCGGCTCGATGAAGTGATCGTCGGTTGCGCCGGTCCCAGCGTCGATGAGGTGAACATCGGCCGCGTCATCGCGCTGCGTCTCGGCTGCGGCAACAAGGTGCCGGGCTGGACCGTGATGCGCAATTGCGCCTCCGGCATGCAGGCCATCGATTCCGCGATCGCCAACATTCAGCTCGGGCGGTCGCAACTGGTGATGGCCGGCGGCGTCGATGCGCTGTCGCGCACTCACTTGCTTTACTCGGACCAGATGGTGCTGTGGTTCTCGCGCATGGCGCAGACGCGCACACTCGGCGCCCGGATCGGCCTGTTCGCCAAGCTGCGTCCCGCCATGCTGCTGACACCGGTGATCGGCATCGTCAAGGGCCTGACCGACCCGGTGGTCAATCTGATGATGGGCCAGACCGCGGAAAACCTGGCCTGGAAGTTCGGCATCTCGCGGCGCGAGATGGATGCCTTTTCGGTCGCGAGCCACAAGAAGGTGGCGGCGGCGCAGGCGGCCGGTCGCTTCGGGGAGATCGTGCCGCTGATCGATGCCGCGGGCAAGGTGTATGCGGCGGACGATGGCGTGCGACTCGACTCGAGCGTGGAAAATCTGGCGAAGCTGAAGCCCTTCTTCGATCGTACCTACGGCAAGATCACGCCGGGCAACAGCTCGCAGATCACCGACGGCGCGGCCTGGCTGCTGCTGGCATCGGCCGCGGCCGTCGAAAAATACCGGCTGCAGCCGATCGGCAAGATCACCGACACGCAGTGGGCCGGCCTCGATCCGGCGCAGATGGGCCTCGGCCCGGTGCACGCGGCGACGCCGATCCTGCGGCGTCACGGCCTCGGCCTCAACGACCTCGACGCCTGGGAAATCAACGAAGCCTTTGCCGCGCAGGTACAGGGCTGCCTGCGAGCGTGGAACGACGCCGCCTACTGCCGCGAAGAACTCGGGCTGGACGGCGCGCTGGGCGCGCTCGATACGTCCAAGCTGAATGTCGATGGCGGCGCGATTGCGCTCGGCCATCCGGTCGGTGCCTCCGGCGCGCGCATCGTGCTGCACCTGCTGCATGTGCTGCGGCGTGACAATGATGGCAAACGCAGCAAGCGCGGCATCGCCACCATCTGCATCGGCGGCGGGCAGGGCGGTGCCGTGCTGGTCGAGACGGTTTAGCACTGGCCGCCATGCCCGCGCCGATTCGGCTTGATTACCGCGCCCAGCCTTCGCTGCTGGCCTTCGTGTCGCAGGTCTGGCGGCCGTCGCGTGGCTTTTCCGATGATGGCAGATTGCCCGACATCCAGGCGCGGTGGTCCGGCCAACGCGCTTCGCCGCGGCAGCTTGCCGATTACGTCGGTCTGTCCGGTCTGCCGGCAGGCGAGCAGCTCTCGATTCTTTATCCGCATACCGTCAGCTTTCCCATGCTGATGGCGGTGCTGAGTCACCCGGCCTTCCCGCTGCCGATCTGGCGGGTGCTCCAGGTGCGCAACCGCCTGACCCTGCATGAGGCCATAGCGCCGGATGCGGTGCTCGATTTCACGGTACGCACGGGTGCGCGGCGCCTGCTCGAAAAGGGCGCCGAGATGGATCTTCATGTCAGCGCCGAAACCGGCGGCCGCAAGGTGTGGGAAGCCCTCAACACCTTCTATGCCCGAGGCCGATTTGGTGCGGCGGGCGCGGCGGACGCGGCGGCGCCATCCAGTCCCGCGGTCGCTGGCGAGGCCAGGACGGACTGGAAAATGCCCGCGCATGGTTGCTGGCGCTACGGTCGTCTGAGTGGTGACATCAATCCCCTGCACATGAACAACTGGTACGCGCGCCGCTTAGGCTACGCCGGCGCCTTCGCCCATCCGCAGCGGGTCATCGGCCAGTGTCTCGGCCATCTCGGCGCGGCGCACCATGGCCCGATGCAGCTCGAAACCTGGATCAAGGGCCCGGTGTTCTATGGCGCCCGGGTGACCCTGCGTACCGAATCGCGGCCGGGGGAAGAGGTCTTCGCACTTCACGTGGATGACGATGCGCGGCCGGCCATCGTCGGCCGCATCGTCACCCCCAACGCAAGGAAATCGACATGAGCAACTTCAAGCACTGGGGTCTTGAACGTGAGGCCGACGGACTGGCCTGGGCGATCCTCGATACCGCCGATTCCTCGACCAATACGCTGGGCGCCGACGTCATGGCCGAGCTCGGCCTGATCCTCGACGAATGCGAAAGGAATCCGCCCACGGGCCTGATCTTCAAATCGGCCAAGGAGGCCGGTTTCATCGCCGGTGCCAACATCGAGGAGTTCACGTCGGCCGAGACGCCGGAAAAGGCACGCGCGCTGATCAAGCGCGGCTGGGACACTTACAACCGCCTCGCCGCCATCAGCTACCCGACGCTGGCGCTGGTGCGCGGCCACTGCATGGGCGGCGGTACCGAGCTGGCGCTGGCCTGCCGCTATCGCATCGCTGTCGATGAACCGGGCACGAAGTTCGCACTGCCCGAAGTCATGCTCGGCATCGTGCCGGGCTGGGGCGGCATGTTGCGCCTGCCGCAGGTCGTCGGACCGGCGGCAGCGCTGGACATGATGCTGACCGGCAAGAACATCGACGCGAAGCGGGCGAAGAAAATGGGCCTGGCCGATGCCTGCGTGCCGCCGCGCGTCATGGAAAATGCCTCGCGCATGATGGTGCTCTCGGGCAAGCCGCCGCGTCAGGCGCAAAGCTCGTTCATGCAGAGACTGATGAACGGGCCGCTCAAGGCCCTCGTCGCCAGCGGCGCCCGCAAGCAGGTGGCGAAGCGCGCGCGGCAGGAACACTATCCGGCACCCTACGCGATCATCGACCAGTGGCAGAACTACGGCGGCGAAACGCTGGCGGTTCCCGCCGACAAGCCGACCTCGCTCGACGCGCTGGTGATGCACCCGACCACGCGCAACCTGATCCGCGTCTTCTTCCTGCAGGACCGGCTCAAGGGCTTCGGCAAAGGCGTGGAGAATTTCGCGCCGCGCCACGTGCACGTCGTCGGCGCCGGCGTCATGGGCGGCGACATTGCCGCCTGGTGCGTGCTGCGCGGCATGACGGTGACCCTGCAGGACCAGTCGATCGAGCGCATCGCGCCGGCCGTCGGCCGCGCCGCAAAGTTCTTTGAAAGAAAGCTGCGCGACAAGAAGCTGGCGCGCTTTGCGCTCGACCGGCTGATCGCCGATCCGCAGGGCGACGGCGTGCGCCAGGCCGATGTCATCATCGAGGCGATTTTCGAGAACCTCGAAGCCAAGCAGGCGCTGTTCGCCGACATCGAAGCGCGCGCCAAGCCGGACGCGCTGCTGGCGTCCAACACCTCGTCGCTGAAACTGGCCGACATTGCGGCGAAGTTCAAGGATCCTTCGCGCCTGGTCGGCATCCACTTCTTCAACCCGGTGGCGATGATGTCGCTGGTCGAAGTGGTGGCCGGCGAGATCACGGCGCCGCAGGCGGCGCAGAAGGCAGCGGCTTTCGTCCGCGGCATCGACAAGCTGCCGCTGCCGGTCAGGGATGCGCCGGGCTTCCTGGTCAATGCCGTGCTGGCGCCCTACATGCACGAGGCCATGCGCTGCATCGACGAGGGTATCGCGCCCGAGACCATCGATGCCGCCATGCTGGCCTTCGGCATGCCGATGGGGCCGATCGAACTGGCCGACACGGTCGGGCTGGATGTCGCCGTGGCGGCAGGGCGGCAACTGGTCGGCGAAGCCGATCCGCCAAAGAAGCTGGTGGAGTTGGTAAGCGCGGGACATCTGGGCAAGAAGTCAGGCAAGGGCTTCTACAACTGGGTCGAGGGCAAGGCGCAGAAGTCAGGAGTCGGCGCTGGCGATACGGCGGCGTTGGCCGAGCGCATGCTCAAGCCCCTGCTCGATGCCACGCAGCGCCTGGTGGCGGCCGGCATCGTCGCCGATGCCGAACTGGCCGATGCCGGCGTGATTTTCGGTACCGGCTTTGCGCCCTATACTGGAGGACCGATGAACTATATGAACAGCGGAGGCCGGTGATGGGTCACGAAGGCGTGAAGATTCCGGGGCGCGAACCCGTACTGCGCGTGATGCCGATGCCGGCCGACATGAACGGCAACGGCGACATCTTCGGCGGCTGGGTCATGGCGCAGTGCGACGTTGCCGGCGCAATTCCGGCGATGCGCCGCGCCCGCGGCCGCGTCGCCACCGTCGCGGTGCAGTCCTTCCTGTTCAAGCAGCCGATCTCGGTCGGCGACATCGTCAGCTTCTACGTCGAGGTGATTCGCGTCGGCCGTACCTCGATCACCGTGGACGTGCAGGTCTTCGCCGAGCGTCATCCGGCCAATCCGGTGGTGGTCAAGGTCACCGAGGCGCAACTGACCTATGTGGCGATCAACGACGACGGCACCAAGCGCGAATTGCCGAAGACAAGTTAGGGTGCCTGCTCGCTCCTGGCCAGTCACGCGGAAAACCCGATACGCCGGCAACAGGCCGAGCGGCTTGCTGCCTCACTTCTGCAGCCATTCTCGCTTTTCATTCATCCACCACCACCCCGCCGGACCCTGTCCTATCCACTCGCTGCCGAAGGAGAAGGACACGTAGGCCAGCCAGTTCGGATGCTCGTCATCCTGTCCAACAGCGTTGGAAGTTTCGCGGTAGAGCAATGTCCGATCGCGGTTTTCTTTCGACACGAGGTCGCGCAGGGCGGCGTCGCGCAGGGCAGCGTCGCGCAGGGTCACCAAGCCGTTGGCGGTGTTGCCGATGACTCCTTGGTCCAGCCAGGGCTTGAGTTGCGGGTAGCGATCCCGCAGGCGCCTGATGGCGCGGGTGAGGTCGCCGCCGGAGTACAGCAGCTTTTCGATTTCCGAGTCGGGTGCCTGGGCGTAGACCAGAGCCACGACCTGCTGCGCTTCGATCTTCGTGCCGCCGGCGCCGGAATGGATGCTGGTACTGCCGCAGGCGGACAGCAGCAACGCAGCGGCGCAAACTCCCAGCAGGCGTCGACGGGTTTTCCTGGCAGCAATTGAAAACTGGTTCGACATTTCGCTCTCCCTCTCGTGAGTCAGCCCATCCGCTACGGCGAGGAGAGCGTTTTTTGCTCGACCGCCTTGTAGCGCAGGGGGTCCATCAGAGCCGCCTTCAATGCTTCGACCTGGTCCGTCCGTTCCCAGCTCAGGTCGATGTCGCTGCGCCCGAAGTGGCCGTAGGCGGCGGTCTGGCGGTAGATCGGCCGCGCCAGGTCGAGGGTGGCGATGATGCCGCTCGGCGTCAGGCGGAAGACCTTTTTCACCGCGGCTTCCAACTCCTCGTAGGGCACGCTCCCCGTGCCTTGCGTATCGATCATCACCGACACCGGATCGGCCAGGCCGATGGCGTAGGCAATCTGGATCAGGCAGCGCCGGGCGATGCCGGCGGCGACGATGTTCTTGGCGATGTAGCGGGCCATGTAGGTCGCCGAGCGATCGACCTTGCTCGGGTCCTTGCCGGAGAAGGCGCCGCCGCCGTGGGGGCAGGAGCCGCCGTAGGTATCGACGATGATCTTGCGCCCGGTGACGCCCGTGTCGCCATTGGGGCCGCCGATTTCGAAGGGTCCGGCGGGATTGACCCAGAGGCGGAAATCCCGCGTGCGCAGCTTGGCCGGTACCAGCGGATCGATGATCTCGCGCGTGACTTCGCGCGTCACCCATGCCGGATCGAGGCCGCGTTCGATCTGCGTCGACACCACGACGTCGGCGATGCCGGCCACTTTGTGGCCTTCGTAGAGCACCGTGACCTGGCTCTTGGCGTCGGGACGCAGCCAGGGCAGGGCGCCGGATTTCCTGAGTTGCGCCTGCCTCCTGACCAGGCGATGCGCGAGCCAGATCGGATAGGGCATCAGGTCCGGTGTTTCGTCGCAGGCGAAGCCGAACATCAGGCCCTGATCGCCGGCGCCGAGCTGGCCGTCGGGGTGCACCACGCCCTGGTTGATCTGGATCGACTGATGGTTGAAGCGCACCTGGACCTCGCAGCGATCCGGATCGATGCCGGTCGCGGCGTCCCTGTAGCCCGCATCGCGCAGCACCTGGCGGGCGATCTCCGCGGCCCGATCATGGATCGCGTTGAACAGCGCTTCGTCGGAGGTCCGGAATTCCCCGGCAATGACAATCAGATTGTCGGCGACGAGGGTTTCGCAGGCGACCTTGGCCGTGGCCTCGCGGCTCAGGAAGGCATCGAGGATCGCATCCGAAATCTGGTCGGCGAGCTTGTCCGGATGGCCTTCCGAAACGGACTCGGAGGTGAACAGGTAGGTTCTGGAGTGCATGGTTCAGTCGAACAGAATGACCTGGCGCACGGCCTCGCCCGACGCCAGCCGGTCGAAGCCCTCGTTGATCTGGTCGAGCTTCAGGCGATGCGTGATCAGCTTGTCCACCGGCAGCCGGCCGGCCTTGAACAAAGCGATGTAGTGCGGAATGTCGCGCGCCGGTACCGCAGAACCCAGGTAGCAGCCTTTCAACGTGCGTTCCTCGGCGACCAGATTGACGGCCGGTACGTTGAAGGTGTGCGACGGCGGGGGCAGGCTGCAGGTGATCGTGGTGCCGCCGCGCCGGGTCATCTTGTAGGCGAGGTCGAGCGCCAGCACCGAACTCGCCGCCTCGATGGCGATATCCACGCCGCCCCTGGTCGCGGCCTTGATCTGCGCCACCAGATCGGGATCATCGGCGCGGAAGGCCTGCGTCGCGCCCAGCGCCAGTGCGGTTTCGAGTTTCGCCGGCAGCGTATCGACGGCAATGACCTGCCGCGCACCGGCCGCCAGCGCGCCGAGCAGGGCCGACAGGCCGACGCCGCCGAGGCCCACCACGGCAACGGTTTGTCCGAGCCTCACTTGCGCCGAGTTGATCGCGGCGCCGACGCCGGTCAGCACCGCGCAGCCGAAGATCGCCGCGACGTCCGGCGGCAGGTCGGGAATCACCTTGACCAGGCTGCCGCGATTGCATACGGCATATTCGGCGAAGCAGGAAACGCCGACCTGATGATTCAGCGCCGTGCCGTCGGTGCGCGACAGATGGCGATGGCCGCCGACCATGGTGCCCGCGGTGTTGGCTGCGGCACCGGGTTCGCACAGGGCCGGGCGGCCTTCGAGACAGGGCAGGCAGTGGCCGCAACTGGGGACGAAAACCAGCGCCACGGAATCGCCGCGCACCAGATCGGTGACGCCGGGTCCGGTTTCCTCGACGATGCCGGCGGCTTCGTGGCCAAGCGCCATCGGCATCGGCCGCGGGCGGTCGCCGTTGACGATCGACAGGTCGGAATGGCACAAACCCGCCGCCGTGATGCGGACCAATACTTCATTGGGACCGGGCCCGGCGAGGTTCACCGTCTCGATCGCGATCGGTCGCGTCTTCGCGTAAGGGCGCGGGAGTTCCATCTGGCTGAGGACGGCGGCGCGGATTTGCATGAGATTTTCTGCCTTGCTCGGGTTTATCGGCATCAGTGTAGCGGATTAGATTTGTCCTTATGTCAGCTTCCCGCTATTCGCTTGCTGCACTGCTCGCCAGTTCGACGCTGGTGCTCGGCGCGTGCGGCGTCCTGAATTATGGTGCGCAGTCGCCGGCGCCGGTGGTTTCATCAAGAGTTCCCGGAGGGACGCACAGCGCTGGCGCTGGCGCTACGGCGCCGGAGGCCGGGTCGGGCGCTGCGGCGAGCATCAACGCCAGGGCCAACGACGTGGTGTTGTTTGCACTGGGGCTGATCGAAACCGGTTACCGCTTTGGCGGCAAGAATCCGGAGGCCGGGCTCGATTGCAGCGGCATGGTCAGCTACGTCTTCCGGAAGTCGGTCGACATGCGGCTGGCCGGTTCGGCGGCGGATCTGGCCAGGCAGGGCAAGCCGGTGCCAAGCGCGCAACTGCGTCCCGGCGACCTGGTTTTCTTCAACACCCTCAATCGGCCGTACTCGCACGTCGGCATCTACATCGGCGACGACCGCTTTGTGCACGCACCCAACAGCCGCGGCAAGGTGCGTACCGAAAGCCTGAGGAGCGGCTGGTTCGCGGCGCATTTCGAGGAAGGTCGCACCTACTTCGACTGAAGGCCGCTTGGCGTTTGCCGGGCGCGCCATTCTGATTGCTGCGCCGCACAATTCGGGAGGATAATAGCCGGTCTTCATTTCCGGCAACCGGACTTGGTCATGCAGGGGAAGAGCACCACATCATCACGCCTGAGGCTGATGATTATTCTGGCCATGACGTGCAGCGTCGTGCTGTTCGCGCACGCCATGCTGTACCTTCATTCGAGTTTCATCGACGGCCGGAAGCTTACCGCCCAGTATGTGGTGGAGGTGGCCCACAAGGTGCTGGAGACCAACTACGCGCTTGAGGCCGCCGGCAAACTGAACCGTGCCGAGGCGCAGAAAACCAGTTTGGCGGCCATCCGGTCCATGCGTTATTCGGGTGACGAATATTTCTGGATCAATGACATGCAGCCCGCGATGGTGATGCACCCGAACAGGCCCGAACTGGAAGGCAAGGACCTGTCCGAATTCCACGATCCCAAAGGCAAGAAGCTGTTTGTCGAATTTGTCGCCGCGGTTCGCAGCAGCGGCGGCGGCTTTGTCGAGTATCAGTGGCCGAAGCCCGGGCAAACGCTGCCGGTGAGCAAGATCTCCTACGTCAAGGGTTTTGCGCCGTGGGGATGGATCATTGGTTCGGGCATCTACCTGGACGACATAGAGGCGCAGTTCCGCCGCGAATTCTTGCAGAATGCGGGGCTTTTGCTGCTGATCGCACTGATCCTGGTAGCAATCGCGCGCAAGATCACCCTGAACCTCACGGTTGCGGAAACCTTGCGCGAAGGCGAGGCAAAGCTGCGCGGGATCGTCGAGAGGTTGCCGGTGGCCGCATTGGTCGCATCGGGCCAGCAAACCTTCCTGGTCAACCGCAGATTCACCCAGTTGCTCGGCTACGACGCCAATGATCTGGTCACGCCGGAGGATATGTGGCGTCTGGCTTTTCCCGACCCTGACTATCGAAAAGCGGCATTTGCGACATGGCGGCGGCAGGTCGCCCAAACGCGGGCGAACGATGACGCGGGCAATGTGTCCCGGGAATACCGGATCACCGCCAAGGACGGCGTGGAACATGTGATGGAGGTGAGCCACTGTCAATCTGACGAATGGACTGTAACGTCCTTCTACGATCTTACCGAGCGCAAGCAGGCCGAGGCCCACCAGCGTCTTACTTCAAGGGTGTTCGATACCACCAGCGAGGCGATACTGGTTACCGACACCGACTCCCGCATTGTTGCCGTGAACCCGGCCTTCTGTCGCATCACCGGGTACACGCAGGAGGATGTCCTCGGCAAGAAGCCGAACATTCTGAATTCCGGCCGTCACTCCAAGAGCTTCCACGAGGCAGTGTGGCGCAGCCTGCTCGAAACCGGCGAGTGGAAGGGCGAAATCTGGAACCGACGCAAGAACGGCGAGGTATTCCCGGAGTGGCAGACCGTGAGCAGTGTGCGCGACGAAGAAGGCAAGGTTGCCAACTATGTCGCGGTCTTTGCCGATCTCAGCGAGATCCGGCGCGCGCAGGAAACCGCCGAACACCTTTCCTGGCGGGATGCCCTCACCGGATTGCCCAATCGCTCGCTGTTCCTCAAGCGTCTGGCGCAGAAGCTGGAGAGTGCGCAACAAGAATCGAAATATGCCGTGGTCCTGCTGATCGACCTGGACCGCTTCATGGACATCAACGAAGCACGTGGCATGGCACTTGGCGATACCTTGTTGAAGCTGGTGGGCGAGCATTTTGCCCGGGTCCTCGACGAGGGTGCCGTCCTGGCCAGGCTGAGTTCGGACGAGTTCGCCGTGCTGCTGCCTCAACTCGTGTCGAGCGCCCAATTGGCGGGGCGCCAGGCCTTGACAGCGGCCGAGAAGCTGCGCGCGGTATTGCGTGAAAGCCTCTGGGTCGATGATGAGGCGATTCATCTCGATGCCAGTATCGGCATTGCGGTGTTCCCCCATACTCCGCAGGAAACGGCTTCCGACGTCCTGCGCCAGGCCGACTTGGCGATGCATCGGGCCAAGAGCGAAGGCGGCGGACGCGACGTGTTCTTCGAGAATGCGATGGGTGAAATGGTGACGGAGCGCTATCGTCTCGAAGGCGAGTTGCGTGCGGCCGTGACAGACGGGCAGCTGCGGCTTTACCTCCAGCCTCAAGTGCATGCGGCCGGACATCAGGTCGGTGCGGAAGCCTTGGTGCGCTGGCAACATCCCGAGCGCGGCCTGATTTCACCAGGGGTATTCATCCCGCTGGCAGAGGCCTCCGACCTCGTCGTTGCCATCGATCGCTGGATGCTTGCCGAGGTTTGCGCCCTTCTGGTGAGACTGGATGCGGCGGGCTCGATACTGAGAATCTCGGTGAATATCAGTCCACGCCATTTCCAGAAAGACGACTTCGTCGCCGAGGTGAAATGGCAACTGGAGTCGAGCGGCGCCGATCCGACCAGGCTGGTGCTGGAAGTCACCGAAGGTCTGGTGATCGGCGATCTTGCCGATGTAGTGTCAAAAATGACCGCCCTGCGGACATTGGGTGTGCACTTTTCCATGGATGATTTTGGTACCGGCTATTCCAGCCTGGCCTACCTCAAGCGCTTGCCGATCCAGGAACTGAAGATTGACAAGAGCTTCATCACCGATGCCACCACCGATGCCAACGATGCCGCCCTGATCGAAACCATACTCTCGGTCGCCAAACACATGAAGCTGCAAGTGGTGGCAGAAGGCGTCGAGACTCAGGTCCAGGCGGATTTTCTCAACAGCCGTGGTGACGTGATCCATCAGGGCTACTTTTACGGCCGGCCGATGCCGGTCGAAACGTGGTTGCAATGGGCACCGAACCGGGTGACCAGGCCGGCTTCCTCACAGATCGTCGGCTCGACGCCCAAGAAACTGGCGGGTCACAGAGACTGACCGCTGCACGTGCGGCAAAGCAAGGCGCGCCAGCTTGATGCTTCAGCGGCTGGTTTTCGGCCTTAACCCTGCTACCCGAAACACGGTAGTTCAAATACGCCATTAGGGGTATTCCCCCCGAGGGGCGGTCGCCGTATTGTTCACTACGACAGCGCGGTATTTATTGACCCGCTCACCGCTTACTCCTCCGTCCCGCGCAACGCGGGGCTTTCAAACTCCGGCAAGAGCAATCTCGCCGGTTTTTTTTTGGTCGGGCAGAGTATCGCGCAGCGGGCATGATGCGGTGTTTGCGGATGCGCCAGCCCATGCGCCAGCCATTGCCGTGACGGCTTATGGGACAATCCGCCGCTATGGACGGGACAAACGGCATGGATGACACGGACTACGACGCGAGCATTTCGTGCGCCGCCTGCGAGGCCTGCTGCTGCCGGCTGGAGGTCATGCTGATGGGCGACGATGAGGTACCGGTTGCATTGACCATGCAGGATCAATGGGGCGGCTGGGTCATGCGGCGCCTCGACGATGGCTGGTGCGCGGCGCTGGATCGACACACCATGAAGTGCACCATCTATGAGCAGCGGCCGGGTGTATGTCGCGACTATCAGGTGGGCGCTGCCGATTGCATTGTCGAGCGATCCCGGCTTCTCACGCAAAGACCGTAACCAGGCATGGCATGAACGCAACAACCCAGCCCGACAACCCGCTGCACGGCATCACCCTGGAAATGCTCCTGAACGAACTGGTGAGGTGCTATGGCTGGGATGACCTGGGGCGGCAGATCGACATCCGTTGCTTCACCCACGAGCCCAGCATTGCCTCGAGCCTCAAATTCCTGCGCCGCACACCCTGGGCGCGGCAGCAGGTGGAGTCGCTCTATATCCGCATGCGGCGACGGCAGCAGCAGCAAGCGGAAAATTGACCAGAACGGAAACCGGCGGGATTCAAAATGACCTATGAAGAGCATCTCGACGAAGTAACTACGCTGATCACCGAAAAATACGGCATCAGCGACGAGGCGGCGATCCAGATGGTGATGCGCGCCCAGGCGGATGATTTCTTCAGCCGGCACGACGACGATCCGTCAATCTGTACGCTGGACCGCGCTCACCAGGACGCCAAAGCCGTCTTCAAGAAGTACCAATAGACCCCTCACGGGCGCTGCGGCTTTCCGATCACGAAGCTGGCAAGCTGGCGCGCGATCTGCTCGACGGTTCGCGGCCCCTCCGGCCGATACCATTGCACGGTCCAGTTCAGGGCCCCCAACAGAAACAGGCGCGCGACGTGACTGTCGTCGGCGATCAACCCGGCACCCTTCAAGTCCCGCAGGGCCTTCTGCCACATCACCTCATAGCGATCCTTGAGTGCCACCAGTTCGGCCTGTTCCGCGGGATCCAGGTGGCGGCTTTCGTGCAACAGCGCAGCGGCAAAATCGCGGCCTTGCTCGCCCAACAACTGATCCAGATGAGCGCGCAGCATGGCCTCGAACGTGGCCCGCGGCGCCTTGCCCGAGTTCGCTGCCTTGGCCACCGCCTGGTGGATCGCGCCGATGCCTTCCAGCACCACGGCGCGCAACATGTCGTGCTTGGTCTTGAAGTGATAGAAGGGTGAACCCGAACCCATGCCGACGGCATGAGCGATGTCGCGGATGGTGGTGGCCGAGTAGCCCTTTTCGTGGAACAGCCGTCCCGCCGCGCGCACGATGTCGGCGCGACGATTGGGCTCCTCCGCTGCGGGCTTAGTCTTCGAAGCGGCCATGGCGACCCTCACCTTCGCGGAACCGGTCGGCGCCGGTTTTGGCGTCGCCGCTGTCCAGCGAAATCCGGCCGTGACGACATTCGTTGATCAGTGCTTCCTGCAGCGGCAGGCCCCACTGCTCGTAGCTCGAAAGGCGGTCGTGGCGCATGCAGGTCTGCGGAAAGGCGGCGATCTGGACCGCCAGCGCTTCCGCTGCGGCGCGGGCTGCGCCGTCGGCGACGACGCGATTGGCCAAGCCGATGGCGAGCGCCTCGTCGGCGCCAACCGGACGTCCGGTGAGAATCAGGTCGAGCGCCCGCGAATGGCCGATCAGCCGTGAAAGACGAATCGTGCCGCCGTCGATCAGCGGCACGCCCCAGCGCCGGCAGAATACGCCGAGGCTGGCGGATTGTTCCACCACCCGCAGGTCGCACCAGAGCGCGAGTTCGAGGCCGCCGGCGACTGCGTAGCCGGCGACGGCAGCGATCACCGGCTTCGACAGCAGCATCCGGGTGGGACCCAGGGGCGCATCGCCTTGTTCACTGAGCTGCCATTCATCCGGGTTGGCGACGAAGGCCTTCAGATCGGCCCCGGCGCAAAAGTGGCATCCGGCGCCGCAGAGCACCGCGACAGATGCCGCGGGATCGGCGTCGAAGGCGCGGAAGGCGTCCGCCAGTGCCGCCGCCGTGGCGCGGTCGATGGCATTGCGCGCCGCCGGCCGGTCGATGATGACCGTGGTCACCGCGCCCTGCCGTTCGATCAGCACGCTCATGCGGCGGGCCGGCCGATCGCTTCGTGGTCGAAGTCGCCGCCCGCCTTCCCTTCGCTGATGGCGACCAGGTTGGGATACATCGCATGCATGTCGGCCACCAGTTCGTCGTAGGGCAGGTCGTCGAACTCGCCGCGCTGCCTGACGTACTCCATGTGGCGCTGGTTGGCCGAGTTGTAGGGATGCATCAGCGAGTCGGTCTCGCCGTTGAAGTCCAGCGGCGGCACGCCGAAACGCCGGCACATTTCGATGTTGAAGGCCGGTGTCGCCTTGACCCACCTGCCGTCGAGCCACAGGCTGACGTAGCCGTGCCAGGCGAAAATATCGGTGCCCATCAGCCGCGTCAGCTTTTCGGTGGAGAGATGATTCTTCACGTCGGCAAAGCCCGGGCGCGCCGGAATGCCGATGGCACGCAGGCAGGCCGCATAGAGCAGGGCCTTGGGCACGCAGTAGGCCACCCCGGTCAGAAGGGTGGTGCTGGCCCGCATCGCGTCACGCCTCATGCTGGAACTGTAGGGGTCGTAGCGGATGCCGTCGCGCACCGCGTAGTAGAGCTTCAGTGCCTGCTCTTTCGGCACATCGCCAGCACCGACTGTTGCCGCCACGAAGCCTTGGATTGCCGGATGCTCATAGTCGAGAAACTCGGTGGCGGCGAGCCACGCCGGATCGATGTCGCTCACGTTGGCTGGCCGGGCCAGGCGCGCTCGATGATCCCCGCGAAGTCGGTGGCGGCGGGCAGCGTGCCGAACGTGGCGCCCCAGTGATTCGGCGTCAGGCGGGTGGCGCAGAAGGCGGCCGCTACCGGATCCGGTGCATGGCACAGCAGCAGTGCGCCCTGCATCGCCAGGGCGATGCCCTGGGTCAGCTCGCGGGCGCGAATTTCGATGTCCTGCGGATTGGTGAGGCCGTCCTTCAGCTTCGCAATGAAGGTGTCGAAGGCGCGGCTCTTTCCCAGCGCCGGCGCGATCTCGGCCGCCAGCACCTCGACGCTCTTCGGATGGCGTCCCATGGCGCGCAGCGTGTCGAGGCACATGACGTTGCCCGAGCCCTCCCAGATGGAGTTCAAGGGACTCTGGCGGAACAGGCGTGGCATCGGGCCTTCATCGACGTAGCCGTTGCCGCCGTGCACCTCCATCGCCTCGGCCACCAGCGTCGGGCAACGCTTGCAGGTCCAGTACTTGGCCACCGGCGTCAGGATGCGGCGCAGCAGGCTCTCCGACTCGTCCTCCTGCGCGTCGAAGGCGCGCGCCAGGCGCATCGACAGCGCTGTCGCGGCTTCGGTTTCGAGCGCCATGTCGGCCAGCACGTTCATCATCAGCGGTTGCTGGCGCAAGAGCTTGCCGAAGGCAGAGCGCAGGCCGGTGTGGTGCAGCGCCTGCGACAGCGCCGAGCGCATGATGCCGGTGCTGCCGATGGCGCAGTCGAGCCGCGTATAGACCCCCATTTCCAGCACGGTCGGGATGCCGCGTCCTTCCTCGCCAACCAGCCAGCCCTGCGAGCCCCAGAACTCGGCCTCGGTGCCGGCGTTGGAGCGGTCGCCCATTTTCTCCTTGAAGCGCTGGATGCGCAGTTCATTGAGTCGTCCGTCCGGCGTCCAGCGCGGCACGAAGAAGCACGACAGGCCTCTGGGCGACTGCGCCGTGACCAGGAAAGCATCGCACATCGGCGCCGAGAGAAACCACTTGTGGCCGACGATGCGCCAGCTGCCGTCGCCTGCCGGCTCGGCGCGCGTGGTATTGGCCCGCACATCCGAACCACCCTGCTTTTCGGTGAGGCCCATGCCGATCAGTACGCCGTTCTTCTGCGCTGCGGGAATGAAGCGCTTGTCGTATTCGCGCGAGAGCATTTTCGGCATCCACTCGCGGGCGATTTCGGGTACATGGCGCAGCACCGGCACCGCGCCGTAGGTCATCGTGGTGGGACACAGCGAGCCGTCCTCGATCTCGGCGAACATGACGTAGGCAGCAGCGCGGGCCACATGCGCGCCGGGCTTGGGGTCGGCCCAGGGGCCGGTGTCGCAGCCGTGGCGCTTGAGCCAGCCAAGGCATTCGTGCCAGGAGGGATGGAACTCGACCTCGTCGCGGCGGTTGCCGTAGCGGTCGAACAGGCGCAACTGCGGCGGGTTGTCATTGGCCAGGCGGCCGTGCTCGATCCATTCCGCACTGCCGACCTCGGCGCCGCGTGCGATCAGCCAGTCGTGCGCCCAGCCGGCGCCTTGCAGCGCGACGGCTTCCTGCAGCGGCAGGTTGCGGGTGTAGGTGTTGTAGTTTTCCAGCGCGTGGGCTTGGTTGATGACCTCGTGCGTGGCGGTGAGAGGTGGATGACTGGGTTGCATGATTGCTCCTTGTTTCATCAGGCACTGCGCCAGAACCATTTAGGCCGGCAGCGAGATCGGATCGTTGGCGGGATGTCCGGTCGTGGGTTGAGTCGGTGATTTTTGCCCCCCTCCGTTTGCTTGTCAAGCAAGCGCTTGCTTGGTAGCATGGCGGCCCCGTATGACCACCCCTGTATCGAGGACGGAGACCCCATGATGTCGATTCCGCGCACCCTGTTCGAAGAGGAGCACGAAGCGTTTCGCGATACCGTGCGCCGCTTCATGGAGCAGGAGGTCGCCCCCCATCACGCGCGCTGGGAAGAGCAGACCCACGTCGATCGCGAGATCTGGACCAAGGCCGGCGCCGCCGGCTTTCTCTGCGCGACGATGCCCGAAGAATATGGCGGCGTCGGCGTGGACAAGCGCTTCTCGGTAATCCTCATGGAGGAAGGGGCCCGCATCAACGCCACGGGCCTCGGCTGGGGACTGCATTCGGAGATCGTTGCGCCCTACCTGCTGCATTACGGCAGCGAACACCTGAAGCAGAAATATCTGCCGAAGATGGCCAGTGGCGAGATGATCGGCGCCATCGCCATGACCGAGCCGGCCGCGGGCTCCGATCTGCAGGGGGTGCGTACCACCGCCCAGTTAGTAAAAAGCGGCGAAGGCGATCACTACGTGGTCAACGGCTCGAAGATCTTCATCACCAACGGCTATATGTGCGACCTCGTCATCGTCGTCGCCAAGACCGATCCGGCCCGGGGCGCCAAGGGCACCAGCCTGTTGGTGGTCGACACCTCGATGCCCGGCTTCACCAAGGCCAAGCCGCTGCACAAGGCCGGCATGAAGGCGCAGGACACCTGCGAGCTGTTCTTCGACAACGTCAAGGTGCCGGTGGAAAACCTGCTCGGCGAAGAGAACAACGGCTTCGTCTATCTGATGCAGGAACTGTCCTGGGAGCGCCTGCAGATCGCCGTGATCGCGATGGCCTCGGCCGAGGCGGCGATCGACTGGACGGTAACCTACACCCGCGAGCGCAAGGCCTTCGGCCAGGAGATCATGAAGTTTCAGAATACCCGCTTCAAGCTGGCTGAACTGAAAACCGAGGTGCAGATCGGCCGCGTCTTCGTCGACCGCTGCATCGAACTGCTGCTGCAAGACAAGCTCGACCCGGCGACGGCTTCGATGGCCAAGTACTGGTGCACCGACCTGCAATTCAAGGTGATGGACGAGTGCGTGCAGTTGCACGGCGGCTATGGTTACATGTGGGAATATCCGATCGCCCGCGCCTGGGCCGATGCCCGTGTGCAGAGAATCTACGGCGGCACCAATGAAATCATGAAAGAACTTATCAGCAGGAGTCTGTAATGACCGAAGCCTTCATCTTCGACGCCGTGCGCACGCCGCGCGGCAAGGGCAAGCAGGGCGGTGCGCTGAATCAGGCGACGCCGATCTATCTGGCCGCGACGGCGCTGCGCGCCCTGCGCGACCGCAACCAGCTCGACACGTCAAAGGTGGACGACGTGGTGCTCGGTTGCGTCGAACCGGTGGGCGAACAGGGCGCCGACATCGCCCGCGTCGCCGCCTTGTATGCCGACTATGCGACCAGCGCACCCGGCGTCACGGTCAGCCGCTTTTGCGCCTCAGGCCTCGAGGCCTGCAACCAGGCCGCGGCGCAGATCATGTCCGGCCAGGCCGACCTGGTGGTGGGCGGCGGCGTCGAGTCGATGTCGCGCGTGCCGATGTTCTCCTCCGGCGGCGCCTGGCCGATCGATCCGCAGGTCGCGGCGAAGACGGGCTTCGTGCCGCAGGGCATCTCGGCCGACCTGATCGCCACCAAGTGGGGATTTTCGCGCCACGATGTGGATGCCTACGCCGCCGAATCGCAGCGCCGTGCCAAGCAGGCCTGGGACGAAGGGCGCTTCGCCAGGTCGATTGTGCCGGTGAAGGACATCAACGGCCTGGTCATGCTCGATCGCGACGAATACATGCGGCCGGAAACCACGCTCGAATCGCTGGCGCAACTCAAGCCCGCGTTTATCGAGCAGGGCGAGAAGTACGGCTTCAACAGCGTGATGCTGCAGCGCTACCCGGAAGTCGAGCGCATCACGCATGTGCATCACGCCGGCAACAGTTCGGGCATCGTCGATGGCGCCGCCGCCGTGCTGTTCGGCACGCGGGAGATGGGCGCGGAGCTGGGCCTCAAGCCGCGCGCCCGGATCCGTGCCTTTGCCTCGATCGGCTCGGAGCCATCGATCATGCTGACCGGCCCCTCCTATGCCGCGGAAAAGGCCCTCAAGCGCGCCGGCATGAGCGTCGGCGACATCGACCTGTTCGAACTCAATGAGGCCTTCGCCGCGGTAGTGCTGCGCTTCATGCAGGTGCTCGACGTGTCGCACGACCGGATGAACGTCAACGGCGGCGCGATCGCCATGGGCCATCCGCTGGGCGCCACCGGCGCCATGATTCTCGGCACGCTGCTCGATGAACTCGAGTGCCGTGATCTGGCCACCGGTCTGGCTACGCTCTGCGTCGGCGCCGGCATGGGCATCGCAACGATTATTGAGAGAGTCTGAAATGCTGAACTATTCCATTGACGCGGACGGCATCGCCACCGTCGAATTCGACTACCCCGGCAAGTCGCAGAACATCCTCAACGCCGCCTCGATGGGGGCTTACGCCGAGACCATGCAGAAGGCCCTGGCCGATGCCGCGGTCAAGGGCATCGTCGTCGCCTCGGCGAAGAAGGACTTCATCGCCGGCGGCGATCTCGCCGAGCTCGGCGCCGCTACCGATGCGGCAGCCTTCTACCGCGACATCAGCGCCTGGCACCGCCTCATGCGCGCCATCGAACTCGGCGGCAAGCCGGTGGCGGCGGCGCTCAATGGCAGCACGCTGGGCGGCGGCATGGAAATCGCGCTGGGCTGTCATTACCGCGTCGCGGCCGACAACCCCAAGGCGCGCTTCGGCTTTCCCGAGGTCACTCTCGGCCTGCTGCCCGGCGCCGGCGGCACGCAGCGCGTGCCGCGCCTGGTCGGCATGATGGCGGCGGCGCCGCTGCTCATGGAAGGCAAGCGCATCAAGGCGGCCGAGGCGCAGAAGATCGGCATGATCCACGCCGTGGTGGCGGCGGGCGAGGAGCGCAAGGCGGCGCGGCAATGGGTGGCGGACACCTTGGCTGCCGGCACCAAGCCGCTGCAGCCCTGGGACATGAAAAGCGCCAAGATTCCCGGCGGCGGTCCCAACACGCCTTCCGGCATGCAGATGCTGATGGCGGCCAACGCCATGCTGCGCGAGAAGACCTACGACAACTACCCGGCGCCGCGCCATATCCTCTCCTGCGTCTATGAGGGACTGTCGACCAACCTCGACACGGGACTCGCGATCGAGGCGCGCTACTTCACCAATCTGGTGATGTCGCCGGTGTCGAAGAACATGATCCGCAGCCTGTTCTTCGGCATGCAGGAAGCCAACAAGCTGGCGTCGCGCCCAAGCGGCGTGCCGCAGCAGACGTACACGAAGATCGGCATGCTCGGCGCCGGCATGATGGGTGCCGGCATTGCCATGTCGACGGCGACTGCCGGCATCGACATCGTGCTGCTCGATACCACGCAGGAAGCGGCGGACAAGGGCAAGGACTACGCGCGCAAGCAGTGGGGCAAGCAGGTGCAGAGGGGGCGCATGACGGCCGAAGCGATGGAAGGTTTGCTCGCCCGCATCCACCCCACCGCCAGCTATGCCGACCTCAAGGGGTGCGAACTGGTGGTCGAGGCCGTGTTCGAGAAGCGCGAGATCAAGGCCGAGGTGACGAAAAAGGCGGAAGCAGTGATCGGCGCGGACGCCATCTTCGCCTCCAACACCTCGACCCTGCCGATCACCGGCCTGGCAGAAGCCAGTGTGCGCCCGGCCAACTTCATCGGCCTGCATTTCTTCTCGCCGGCGGAAAAGATGCCGCTGGTCGAAATCATCGTCGGCAAGGCTACGTCGGACGCCACGCTGGCGCGCTCGATGGACTATGTGCGGGCCATCGGCAAGACGCCGATCGTGGTCAATGATTCGCGCGGCTTCTACACCAGCCGCGTGTTCGGCACCTACGTTTCGGAAGGCATGGCCCTGCTCGAGGAAGGCGTGCCGCCGGCGCTGATCGACAAGGCCGGACTGATCGCCGGGATGCCGGTCGGCCCGCTGGCGCTGGCCGACGAAGTGTCGATCGAACTGGTGTACAAGGTGGCGCAGCAGACCCGGGCCGACCTCGGTGCCGCCTATGTCGAGCGCGCCGCCGATCGCGTCGCGACGAAAATGGTAGCCGACCTGGGCCGGCTCGGACGCAAGTCCGGCGCGGGTTTCTACGACTACCCGGCCGACGGGCCGAAGCACCTGTGGCCCGGATTGGCCGAGCACTTCCCACCAAGAGTCGGCGCTGACGGTACGGCGATGATTTCGCTCGAGCAGATTGTCGAGCGCCTGATCCTGGTGCAGTCGGTGGAAACCGTGCGCTGCCTCGAAGAGAAGGTGCTGCGCGCGCCGATCGATGCCGATGTCGGCGCCATTCTCGGCTGGGCCTATCCGCCCTTCCGCGGCGGCCCGATCGGCTGGTTGCACACGCTCGGTCTGCCGCAGGCCGTGGCGGCAATGGATCGTCTGGCGACGCAATGCGGTCCGCGTTTCGCGGCGCCGAAATTGCTGCGCGACATGGCGGCGAAGGGCGAGCACTTCTACGCCTGATAGGGAGTCGGCGCTGGCGGTACGGCGCAAGTGACAGGCCGTATCTCATTTTGATGGCCGGCGCCCGGTCAGCGGCGGTCGTCGTCCTTCGTCAACCCGTTTTATTACACAATCGGCATTTATCCGTACTGCTGTACACTCCGGTCGTCCTGGCTGGTACATGACGCGAAGACGACAAATAACCGGAAAGTCACCAAAAAGACCAGATGGCGGCGAAGGAAGCCAAAGCCCGCATCAAGATCAACAAACTGCTCGAAGAGTCGGGCTGGCGCTTCTTCGACTGCGCTGCGGGCAAGGCCAACATCGTTCTCGAGCCCAAGGTCAGGCTGACCAAAACGGCGGTCGATGCCCTCGGCGAAAATTTCGAGCAAACCGGCAAGGGCTTCATCGACTTCCTGCTGCTCGACGAGAACGGTTTTCCGCTGCTCGTGCTCGAAGCCAAATCGGAAGACAAGAACCCGCTGGTCGGCAAGGAACAGGCGCGCAAGTATGCGAAATCGCAAAGCTGCCGCTTCATCGTCCTGTCCAACGGCAATCTGCATTATTTCTGGGATCTGGAGCAGGGCAACCCGCACATCATCACGCGCTTTCCCTCGCCCGATTCGATCAAGGGCTATCACCGCTTCAAGCCCAATCCGCAACAGCTCCTTACCGAACTGGTCGGCAAGGATTACATCGCGCTGACGCAGATGCCCGGCTATGCGGCCGAGGCCGGCTGGAACAATCCCGCCGAGCGCGACGCCTTCATGCAGAAGAACCGTCTGCGTTTCCTGCGCGATTACCAGAAGCGCGCGGTGCAGGCGATTCAGGATGCGGTCGCCGAGGGCCACAGCCGCTTCCTGTTCGAGATGGCCACCGGCACCGGCAAGACGCTCACCGCGGCCGCCGTCATCAAGCTCTTCCTGCGCACCGGCAACGCCCGCCGAGTGCTGTTCCTCGTCGACCGGCTGGAACTCGAAGACCAGGCCAACAAGGCCTTCATCGCCCAACTCCGGAACGACTACAGCTCGGTGATCTACAAGGAACGGCGCGACGAATGGCGCAAGGCGGAGATCGTCGTCACCACCGTGCAATCGCTGCTGTTCAACGACAAGTACCGGCGCCTGTTCTCGCCGACCGATTTCGACCTGGTGATTTCGGACGAAGCGCACCGCTCCATCGGCGGCAATGCCCGCGCCGTGTTCGAGTATTTCGTCGGCTACAAGCTGGGGCTCACCGCCACGCCGCGCGACTACCTCAAGAAGTTCGACGCCGGGAAGACCAGCACCCGCGACCCGCGCGAGGCCGAGCGCCGCCTGCTGCTCGACACCTACCGCACCTTCGGCTGCGAATCCGGCCAGCCCACCTACCGCTATTCGCTGCTCGACGGCGTGCGCGAGGGTTATCTGATCAACCCGGTGGTGGTCGACGCCCGCACCGACATCACCACGCAACTGCTGTCCGACCAGGGCTACGCCGTTGTCGTGCCCGTTGCGGCAACGGGCACGACGGCGGACACGGAACAGGAAAGCTTTTTCCACAAGGACTTCGAAAAGAAATTCTTTTCCGAGGCCACCAATCGCCTCTTCTGCGAAACTTTCCTGAAAAATGCGTTGCGCGATCCGGTCAGCCGTGAACTCGGCAAGGCCATCGTCTTCGCCGTCAGCCAGAATCACGCCGCCAAGCTGACCCAGGTCCTCAACGAACTGGCCGATGCACTCTGGCCCGGCAAGTACCAGTCGGACTTTGCCGTGCAGGTCACCTCGCTGATTCCGGACGCACAGCAATACACCATCAACTTCACCAACAACAATCTGCTCGGCTCGGCCAATTTCCTCGACGCCTACAAGACCAGCAAGGCGCGCGTCTGCGTCACCGTCGGCATGATGACGACCGGCTACGACTGTCCGGACATCCTCAACCTCGGCCTGATGCGGCCGATTTTCTCGCCCTCGGACTTCGTGCAGATCAAGGGCCGCGGCACGCGCAAGCACGACTTTCTCGAACAGCTTTTCGACAAGCGCTTGAAGGCCGAAATCCTGACTGACGGCAAGCGCGAAAAGACGCAGTTCAAGCTGTTCGACTTCTTCGCCAACTGCGAATACTTCGAAGAGAAATTCAACTACGACGAGGTGCTGAAGCTGCCCCGGCCTGGGGCGGGCGCCGGCGAAGGACAGGACACGGGCGGCGGCGGCACGGTCGGGGCCGGCGGCGACTACATCCACGGCGGCGGCGACGCCCTTGCCCATATCGCCGAAGAACCCGTCGGCCCGCAGGGCATGAAAATCGACCGCATGTTCTTCGAGGGTTTCGAGAACACCGTCAAGGCCGATCCGCACGTGCGCCGGCAGGTCGAGAACGAGCAGTGGGACCAGGCCGTCGATTACGTCGCCACCCGGCTGCTCGACAAACCGGCCGAGTTCTACACCCTCGACAAGCTGCGCCGCGCGGCGGGCGTCGACCGCCGCCTGACGCTGCGCGAAATCCTGGAAAAGATTTTCGGCCTGATTCCCTACTTCAAGGACAAGGACGAGCTGCTCGAAGACGAATTCCAGAAGTTCCTGCTCGATGCCTCGACGGAAAACATCGAAAAGCAGGCCGCAGCCATCGTTGCCATGAAATACTTCTTCAAGGCCTACGCCACCGACGGCCGCCTGCGCGACATCATCGAGCAAGGCAAGCTGACCGACCTCAACGTCAATTCCACCTTCAACATGGCCGACTTCAAGGCCGTGCCCAAGGAATGGCGCGCCAGGATTCCGGAGTACGTCAAGGACTACGTGCCGCTCAACCAGTTCATGTAGCGGCCGATGCGCGATGCTGCTTGAAAAGTGGTGCCGCTATTGATACCATTGATTCATGGCGTCTTCCACCAAGATCCTCGACCAGATGCGACGCGAACCCGGCAATGTGCGGTTTGCCGATCTCAAGAAGGTGTGCGAGGCATATTTCGGGAAGCCGCGCCAGACGGGCACCAGTCACGCCATCTTCAAGACGCCCTGGGTGGGCGATCCGCGGATCAACATCCAGGACGACAAAGGCAAGGCCAAGGCATATCAGGTCAGGCAGGTGCTGCTTGCAATCGACAAACTGGAGGGACTGCGCAATGAGCGTTGATCACTACACCTACCGCGTCACCTGGTCGGCCGAGGACGGCGAACACGTCGGCCTGTGCGCCGAATTTCCGTCGCTGTCATGGCTGTCGAAAACGCCGGAAGCCGCGCTGAAGGGAATCCGGCGGGTCGTGTCCGAGGCGGTGGCCGACATGCAGACTGCCGGCGAGGCCGTTCCGGTTCCCCTGGCGGAAAAGCACTACAGCGGCGAGTTTCGCGTGCGCATTCCGCCGCAGGTGCATCGCGCCCTGGCGACAGAGGCCGCCGAGCAGGGCGTGAGCCTGAATCGGCTGGCGAGCGCAAAGCTGGCGGCGTAAGTCGGAATCGGGGAGTCACTGACTCCCCAATCCTCGGTACAAGTCGCCGTCCCGCCAGCGCCGACTGTTCGCAAACGCACCTCCTTCCCGCAACGCTTGCCAAGAGACGCCTGACCCCATGCTCGACACAGAAACAAAGCGTCGCATCGACACCTGCCGCGACATCCTCGTCGGCAAGGTGCCGGACCCAAAATCGCAGGTCGAACAGATCACCATCGCGCTGATCTACAAGTTCATGGACGACATGGACGCCGAGGCCGAAGAACTTGGCGGCAAGCGCAGCTTCTTCGCCGGCAAGTACGCCAAATACGGCTGGGCCAAGCTCATGGCGCCGGGCATGGGCGGTTTCGACATGCTGGCGCTGTATTCGGAAGCCATCGGCACGATGACCGCGAACCCCGGCATCCCGCCGCTGTTCCGTGACATCTTCAAGAACGCCTACCTGCCCTACCGCGACCCGGAAACCCTGAAGAGCTTCCTCAAGGAAATCGACTGGTTCGATTACGACCACTCGGAAAAGCTCGGCGACGCCTTCGAATACCTGCTTTCCGTGCTCGGCAGCCAGGGCGATGCCGGCCAGTTCCGCACCCCGCGCCACATCATCGACTTCATGGTCGCGGTCGTCGACCCGCAAAAGCACGAGAGCATTCTCGACCCCGCCTGCGGCACCGCCGGCTTTCTGATTTCGGCGTGGAAGCACATCCTCAAACACAACACGGGCAAGCATGCGCTCAAGCCCGACGAGCGCCAGCACCTCGCCGCCAACATCCACGGCTACGACATCTCGCCGGACATGGTGCGGTTGAGCCTGGTCAACATGTACCTGCACGGCTTCACCGACCCGCACATCGTCGAATACGACACGCTGACCAGCGACGAGAAGTGGAACGAAACCGCCGACGTGATACTCGCCAATCCGCCCTTCATGTCGCCGAAGGGGGGAATCAAACCGCACAAGCGTTTCTCGATCCAGGCCAAGCGCAGCGAAGTCCTGTTCGTCGACTACATGGCCGAGCACCTCTCGCCCACCGGTCGCGCCGCCATCATCGTTCCCGAAGGCATCATCTTCCAGAGCCAGACCGCGTACAAGCAACTGCGAAAGATGCTCGTCGCCAACAGCCTGGTCGCCGTCGTCTCGCTGCCGGCGGGCATCTTCAACCCGTACGCCGGAGTCAAGACCTCCATCCTGATCCTCGACAAATCCGTCGCCCGCAAGAGCGACAGCATTGCCTTCTTCAAGGTCGAAAACGACGGCTACGGCCTCGGCGCCCAGCGCCGCGCCTTCGACAAGAACGATCTGCCGCAGGTCAAGGTCGAACTCGCTGCCTACCTCCATGCGCTGCGTAGCGGCCAAGCGGTCGACGAACTTCTGCCCACCTGCGGCCTGATCGTGCCGAAAGCAAAGATCGCGGCGAATGGCGACTACAACCTGAGTGGGGAGCGGTATCGCGAGGGGGTGGCGCAAAACGCTGTGTTTCCGCACGTTCGGCTCGATGCGATGGCGAGAATCACTGCCGGAAATTCTGCACCACAAGGAGACGAATACTTTGTCGGCGGCGATGCTCCTTTCATTCGCACGTCGGATGTTGGAGCGGTTCATCTCTCGGACAATCTTATCGGGGCCGCCGACAAGCTGAACGCAAAGGCTATCGAAGAACTGCGTTTGGAACTATTCCCAGCGGGAACGATTTTGTTTCCGAAGAGCGGCGCTTCCACATTTCTGAATCACCGCGCCGTGATGGGTGTCCCCGCCTACGTTTCCAGTCACCTCGCCTGCATTATCTGTGACGAGATTAAGTCTCTGCCGAAGTATGTGTATGCAATGCTGTGCCGAGTTGATGCTCGAAGCATCACACCAGACCAAGCCTATCCATCGTTGCGGCTAAGCGAGATTGGTGCGATACAAGTCCCCCTTCCGCCGCTGGAGGTGCAGAAGGAGATCGTGGCGGAGATCGAGGGCTACCAGAAAGTCATCAACGGCGCCCGCGCCGTTCTCGACCACTACCGCCCCCACATCCCCATCCATCCCGACTGGCCGATGGTGAAGCTCGGGGAGGTGTGCCATTACGCAGGAGGCACCCAACCACCGAAGGAGACATTCATTTCAGAACCACGCGAAGGTTATATCCGCCTACTTCAAATTCGCGATTACAAGAGTGACAACTGGATCGTCTACATCCCTAGAAGTGAGCGACACAAGACCTGCGAGCCCGAAGACGTAATGATTGGGCGCTATGGGCCACCGGTATTCCAAATCCTCAAAGGTAAACGTGGTGCTTACAACGTGGCTTTGATCAAGTGCATTCCTGACCTGACCCGCCTTGATCGGATGTGGCTCTACCACTTTCTTAGTTCGCGGCGAGTGCAAGAAGCTGTAATTGCGCTTTCGGGCCGTGTGAGACAGTCAGGCGTTAATCCGGCTGACCTTGACGAACTCGAAATTTCCCTTCCGCCCCTCGCAACCCAACAAGCCATCGTCGCCGAGATCGAGGCCGAGCAGGCGCTGGTCGCCGCCAACCGCGAACTGATTGCCCGCTTCGAGAAGAAAATCCAGGCCACTCTGGCCCGCGTCTGGGGCGAAGAAGAAGCGCCCGCTGCCACGGCAGCGTGAGCTGTGGCAGAAGCCGGCGAACTCGCCTTCTGCAGCCGCTCGCCAGCATGCCCGTTTGCATCGAGCCGCCAACAGTCGGCGCTGGCGGAACGCCGCGCAATACGCGCACTGGCGTCTTCCCTCAGGCATAATCGCCCGCAGACCCTTGAAGGGCGATAACTAACCAATTCCCCCGGAGGAAACATCGGGTGTTGCAACTCCTGCAATTGATCGTCAGCGGCGCCGCCATCGGTTGCATTTATGCGCTGCTCGCCCTCGGCTTCGTGCTGATCTACAAGGCGACCGAAACCGTCAATTTTGCCCAAGGCGATTTGATGATGGTGGGCGGCTTTCTCGGCCTGGCAGCCATGACCTTGATCGGCTTGCCCTTCACCGTCGCCTTTATCCTCACCATTGCCGCCATGGCAGTGGTCGGCATGGGCATAGAGCGTTTGGTGCTGCGCCCCCTGCTCGGCCAGCCGGCCTTCACCTTCGTGATGATGACCATCGGCATCGGCTATCTGGCGCGCGGACTGGTGACCATGATTCCCTACTGGGGCACCGAGACCCACACGCTGCCGGTACCGTTCAAGGATGAGGTGGTCTGGATCGGTGGCGAAGGCAAGGGGCTCGTGATGTCGGTTGAGCATCTGGTGATCATCCTCGCCACGGTCGCGCTGGTTGCGCTGCTGTATGTGTTCTTTCGCTATACGCGGCTGGGCATTGCGATGCAGGCGACCTCGCAGAACCAGCTCGCGGCGTTCTACATGGGCATTCCGGTGCGCCGCGTGAACATGCTGATCTGGGGCCTGTCTTCGGCGATCTGCGGCGTCGCCGGCCTGTTGCTGGCGCCGATCACCTTCGTCCATGCCAACATGGGCTTTGTCGGCCTCAAGGCCTTTCCCGCAGCGGTGGTGGGCGGCTTCGGCAGCATTCCGGGCGCCCTGGTGGGCGGCCTGGTGATAGGCATCGTCGAGTCCCTCGCCGGCTTCTACCTGCCGGAAGGCTACAAGGACATCGCCGCCTACGTCGTCGTGCTGGTGATGCTTGTGGTCAAACCGAACGGCCTGTTCGGCGACAACCTGACCAAGAAAGTCTAGCCACCCGCATGCACTTTATTTTCAAGACCCGTTACGAGCAGGACATCAACCTGTTCCGCCATGGCGGCCAGACGTTCTGGTACGCCGCGCTGGCGCTGGCGCTGGTCGCGGCGCCCTGGCTGCTTTCGGAATACACGCTGTCGCAGGTCACCTTCATCGGCATCTATGCGATCGTCTGTCTCGGCCTGATGCTGCTCGCCGGCTTCACCGGGCAGGTGTCCCTCGGCCACGCCGGCTTCCTCGCCATGGGCGCCTACACGGAAGCCTATCTGCAGGCCAATGGCTGGCCCTTCATGATTTCGCTGCCCATGTCCGCGCTGGTGGCCGGGATTACGGGGATCATGATCGGACTGCCGGCGCTGCGGGTCAAGGGCATGTACCTGTCGATTGCGACGCTGGCCTTCGGCTTCATTCTTGAAGAAGTGGTGGTCCAGGCCGAAAGCATAACCGGTGGCAACGCCGGACGGCAGCTTGGCCCGCTGACCATCGGCGGCATCAACTTCGACGACGGCATCAATTTCTACTTCCTCGTCACCGGCATTGCGGTGGTCTGCGTACTGGGCGTGCTCAACCTGCTGCGCAGCCCGACCGGCCGCGCCTTTGTCGCGATCCGTGATTCCGAAGTGTCGGCGCAGAGCATGGGCATCAATCTGGCGCACTACAAGACCACGGCCTTCGCCCTGTCGGCGGCGCTGGCCGGCATTGCCGGGGCGCTCTATGCGCACAAGATTCGCATCATCACGCCCGATCAGTTCGGCTTTCTGCAGTCCATCGAACTGCTGATGATGGTGGTGATCGGTGGTCTCGGCTCGATCCAGGGCGCGATTTTCGGCCCGGCCTTCTGGTTCCTCGTGCAGCAGCTGATCGTGACCGGCAAGGACTGGTTGCCTCCGGCGATCGGTCAGCAGACCGGATTGCAGCCGACGATTTTCGGCATCATCCTGATCGCCATCGTGCTGTTCGAGCCGCTCGGTCTGTATGGGCGCTGGCTCAAGCTGCGTACCTTCCTCGAGATCTTTCCCTTCTATCGCAAGGGCATGTTCAAGCGCCAAAAGAGTTACATGAAATCGGAGAGAATGAAATGACCACTCCGATGCTGGAAGCCGTCAATCTTTCGGTGCAGTTCGGCGGCCTCAAGGCGGTGAACGATGTTTCCTTCAGCGTCTGGCCGAACGAGGTGTTCTCCCTGATCGGGCCCAATGGCGCTGGCAAGACCACGATCTTCAACCTGATCTCGGCGCTGTACCGGCCGACCTCGGGCGAAGTGCGCTTCGAGGGCGAAGTGATTTCACGCATGCCGCCCCATGTCGTGGCGCGCCACGGCATCGCCCGCACCTTCCAGAACATCGAGCTGTTCGAGCATGCCACCGTGTTGCAGAACCTGCTGGTCGGCCGCCATTGCCATCGTCATACCGGCTGGTGGCAGGACCTGCTGTTCACCGGCTCGGTGCGTCGCGCCGAGCTGGAGTTCCGCCACCAGGTCGAGGAGGTCATCGATTTCCTCGACCTGCAGCACTATCGCGACAGCATGGTGGCCGGCCTGCCCTACGGCGTGCGCAAGGTGGTCGAGCTGGCGCGCGCGCTGTCGATGCGGCCGCGCCTGCTGCTGCTGGACGAGCCTTCGTCGGGTCTCAATACCGAAGAGACCGAGGACATGGGTTTCTGGATCGAGGACATCAAGCAGGACCTGGGCATCACCGTGATCATGGTCGAGCACGACATGGGACTGGTCTCGCGCGTTTCCGACCGCGTGCTGGCGCTGAATCTGGGCGAGGTGCTGACGCTCGGCACGCCGCAGGAAGTGCAGGCGCACCCGGGGGTGATCGAGGCTTATCTTGGCGGGGTGGAGGAATGAAGTTCAAGACCGGAAAAGCAGCCACAGAGGACACAGAGAACACAGAGAAAACCTCTGTTCTGCTTCTCTCTGTGAACTCTGTGTCCTCTGTGGCTAAAAGGTTTTAGATCCAATGTCCGACCCCATCCTCCAGCTCAACAACGTCGAGGCCTCCTATGGCGCGGTCAAGGCCATCCGCGGCGTCTCGCTGGGGGTGGCGCCGGGCTCGATCGTGACCGTGCTTGGGTCGAATGGCGCCGGCAAGACGACGATCCTGAAAACCATTTCCGGCATCCTCGATCCGCAGAAGGGCAGCATCGTTTTCAAGAATGACAAGCTCGAGGGCCGCGATCCGGCGTGGATCGTGCGCCAGGGGCTGGTGCATGTGCCCGAAGGCCGCGAGATCTTTCCCCTGCTGACGGTGCGCGAAAACCTGTTGATGGGCGCCTATACCCGGCCGGCCGCCGACAAGGAGGCCGTGGCGAAGGACATCGAAGACGTCTTCGCCTACTTTCCGATTCTCAAGGAGCGCACCCATCAGCCCGCCGGGCAACTCTCGGGCGGCCAGCAGCAGATGCTGTCGATCAGCCGCGCGCTGCTGGCAAAGCCGACCATGATGCTGCTCGACGAGCCCAGTCTCGGTCTGTCGCCGAAGCTGACGCACGAAATCTTCGAGATCATCGTCCGCATTAATCGCGAGCGCGGGGTCACGCTGCTGGTGGTCGAGCAGAACGCGCACATCGCCCTGCGCTATGCAGACTACGGCTACGTGCTTGAAATAGGCCGCATCGTGATGCACGACACCTGCGCCGCCCTGCGCGAGAAGGATGACATCAAGGAGTTCTACCTTGGCGTCAAGGAAGCCGGCGCGCGGGGCGAGCGGCGCTGGAAAAAGAAAAAGCAGTGGAGATAATTTTGGAAAGATGCGATGTGGCAGCTTGACGGCAAACGCTACTGGGCCGAGCATGAGATCGTCGTTGCTGGCGAAACCCTGCCCGAAATGTTCTGGAACGCCGTGGCAAAGCGCGGCGACAAGACGCTGTTCCGCCAGAAGAAGTACGGCCTCTGGCAGAGCCTGTCGTGGAACGAAGTGGGCGCGATCGTGCGCGAAGCCGGGATGGGCCTGCTCGAGCTCGGCTTCGAGGTCGGCGAGACTGCTTCGATCCTCGGCAATACGCGCCAGGAATGGCTGTTTTCGGATCTCGCCGTGCTTTCCTGCGGCGGCATCAGTTCCGGCATCTATCCGACCGACGCGGCGAGCCAGGTCGAATACCTGATGCAGGACTCCAATTCGGTGATGCTCTTCGTCGAGGACGACGAGCAGCTCGACAAGGCGCTCGAAGTGCGCGAACGCCTGCCGCAGCTGCGCAAGATCGTGGTCTGGGAGATGGAGGGCCTGCGCGATCTCGATGACGAACAGGTGATCAGTTTCGACCGCCTGCGCGAACTGGGGCGGACACGCCTCGGCCGGATCGGCGCCGAAGCGGCCGCCGCCGAGTGGCGCGTGCGGGTTGGTTCGCGCCGCGCCGAAGACCTGGCGATCCTGATCTACACCTCGGGCACCACGGGCAAACCCAAGGGTGCCATGCTTTCGCATCGCAACATTCTGCAGTCGGTGCGCAGCTTCAACATGGTCATCGCACAGGATGAAAACGACGAGCGCATGTGCTTCCTGCCGCTGTGCCATGTCGCCGAGCGCAACGGCGGTGCCTATTTCGCGCTCTACACCGGAACCAAACTGAACTTCGTCGAGAACCCGGAGACCATTCCGGAGAACGTGCGCGAGATAGCGCCGACGGTGTTCGTTGCCGTGCCGCGGGTCTGGGAAAAGTTCTACTCGGGGGTCAGCATCGCGCTGAAGGAGTCGAATGCCTTCGAGCGCTGGGCCTACAACCTGGCGATCGGCATCGGTCTGGAAAAGGTGAAGCGCTACGAGGCGGGCCGGCCGATCAGCGGCGGGCTGAACTTTGCCCACTGGCTGGCGCGCGCGCTGGTGCTGAACAATGTTCGGAAGCTGATCGGCATTCATCGCAGCCGCATGCTGATCACCGGCGCCGCGCCGATTTCGCCCGACCTGGTGCGCTGGTACCTGGCGCTCGGCGTGCCGATGCTGGAAGTCTGGGGCATGACCGAAACCGGCGGCGGCTCGACCGCGATGCCGCTTGACCGCATCAAGCCCGGCTCGATCGGCGTGCCGGGCACCATGAACGAACTGAAATTGTCGGCCGAAGGCGAACTCATGGTGCGCGGCCCGAACGTCTTCATGGGCTACCTCAACCAGCCGGAAAAGACCGCCGAGACCATCGATGCCGAGGGTTGGCTGCACACCGGCGACGTCGGCACCGTCGATGAAGAGGGCTTCTACCGCATTTCCGACCGCCTCAAGGACATCATCATTACTGCCGGCGGCAAGAACATCACGCCTTCCGAGCTGGAAAACCAGATCAAGTTCTCGCCCTATGTCACCGATGCCGTGGTCATCGGCGACAAGCGGCCCTACCTGGTCTGCCTGGTCATGATCGATCAGGAGAACGTCGAGAAGTTCGCCCAGGATCACGACGTGCCCTTCTCAAACTACGTCAGCCTGACCCGCTCGCCCGAGGTGCAGAAGCTGATCGCCGGTGAGATCGAGCGGGTGAACCAGCAATTTGCCCGCGTCGAGCAGGTCAAGAAGTTCCGCCTGATCGAGAAAAAGCTCGGCGCCGAGGATGAGGAGTTGACCCCGACCATGAAACTAAAGCGTAAGCTAGTTACTCAGAAATATGCCGAGTTGATCGAGTCGATGTATCGCGACTAGTTCGATTACGGCGTTGGTTTTAACCGGCAAAAGGAGAGAGCGCAATGAAGGTATACAGCAAACTGGCTGCGGCATTGCTCGCGGCTGCGGGAGTCGGCGCCGGCAGCACGGCGCTGGCCGCGGAGCAAATCGGCGTCAGCAAGAACGAGATTGTGGTCGGCACCATTCAGGACCTGTCCGGTCCGCTGGCCGGCTTCGGCAAGGCCTTGCGCTACGGTCTGCAGATGCGGGCCGACGAAGTCAATGCGGCCGGCGGCATCAACGGCCGCAAGATCAAGTTCGTCGCCGAAGATAGCGGCTACGATCCCAAGAAGGGTCTGCTCGCGGCGCAGAAGATGGTGCAGCAGGACAAGATCTTCGCCATGGTCGGCACCGTCGGTACCGCGGTCAATCTGGCGACCTTTCCGACCCTGTTCGACAAGGGCGTGATGAACCTGTTTCCGCTGACGGCCGCACGGGAAATGTACGAGCCGCTGCACAAGCTGAAATTTTCCTTTGCCGCTCCCTATTACGACCAGATGCGCATGGCCATGAAGTGGATGGTCAAGGAGCGTGGCGCGAAGAAGTTCTGCGTCATCTACCAGGACGATGACTTCGGTACGGAGGTTCTGAAGGGCGGCGAGGACGGTCTCAAGGACATCAACATGAGCTTCGCCGAGAAGACTTCGTTCAAGCGCGGTGCCACCGATTTCTCCGCACAGGTATCGAAGATGAAGGCGGCGGACTGCGACACCGTGGTCCTCGGTACCATCATCCGCGAGACCATCGGCACCATCGGCACAGCGCGCAAGATGGGCTGGAATCCGCACTTCATCGGTTCTTCGGCGGCCTATACCGACCTGATCCACAAACTCGGCGGCAAGGCGATGGACGGTCTCTACGCCATGCATCAGGTGGCCGTACCCTACGCGGATGATTCGTCGAAGAACGTCCGCGAATGGTATGCCGCCTACAAGGCCAAGTTCAACGAAGATCCCGGTCTATTCTCCGCCTACGGGTATGTGGCGATGGACATGTTTGTACAGGTCGCGAAAAAGACCGGCCCGAACCTGACTACTGACAACTTCCTTAAGGTCTTGGAGAGCACCACCTTCTCTCGCGACATGTTCGGCAGCCCCGAGTACAAGTTCACCCCGAAGCAGCATCTGGGCAACGACAAGTCGAAGGTTGGGCAAATTCAGAACGGGCGCTGGGTGGCGATCACCGATTATCTGAGCCACTAAGGCGGCGCCCCTTCCGGGGCCAAGTGCAGGTCTGCAACGGGCGTCCTGATCAGGGCGCCCGTTTTTTATGGCCCAGCGTTCTGTCGCGGCCATTCCACCCCCAATCCCGCGAGCCTATACTGAGCGTTGCGCAATCCGGCCTATTGGCAGCTGAAGCACCGCTTATTGTTTCAGGACGAACAGAGGAGTCATTGATCATGTCGTTGAAGAACTTGATGGTCCATCTGGATCAGGGCGAACGCACTGCAGCGAGACTCGAACTGGCGGTCTCGCTGGCGCGCCAGTATCAGGCGCGGCTGGTGGGCGTATTCGGACAGCGGGCCCAGCCACAACAGGTGGGCGTGGTTGCCTCCTGGCCCAGCCAGGATTACGTCGAGGCACGCGATGCCAGCAAAGTCGCGTTCGCCAAAGCCACCGCCGGCCTGCCCCAGGCCGAATGGCAGGACATCAACCGCGGCAGCGACGTCGAAGTGCTGCGCCATCTCACCGACCGGGCCCGCCATGCCGATATGGTCATACTCGGCCAGCATGACCACAGGGTCAAAGCCTACGTGCCGGATGACCTGGTCAGGGAGGTGATCATCGGTTGCGGCCGGCCGGTGCTCATCATGCCCTACGCCGGTACCTTCACCGAAGTCGGCAAGCATCCGCTGATCGCATGGAACAACTCGCGCGAGGCTGCCCATGCCCTCAACGATGCCCTGCCCCTGATCGAGGGCTGCGATGACGCCATGGTCCTGTCTTTTGCCGCACGCCGCGAAGATGCCGACGCATGCTGCGTCGAGGTGGTGAGCCATCTTGCGAGCCACGGCATCAAGGCCAAAACCGAAGTGCTGCTGGTGCAAGACTTCGGCATCATGGACATGCTGCTCAACAGGATTACCGATCGGGGGGCCGACCTGCTGGTCATGGGCGCCCACGGCCAGATCGGCTTTCCCTTTCTCAGCCGTGGCGCCGGCACCCGCTACATCCTCGAGCACATGACCGTACCGGTGCTGATGTCGAATTGAAGGCACGCTCCGGCGGCGGGTGAGGCGATCGACCGAGGGCCTCTCGGCCGATGCTGCGGGTCGTTGGAACGATTCCGCGCTTCCCGAGTGGCTGGCCCAGCGCGCTATGCGTACTTATCGGCTAATCGGTTTGACGCCGGATGCCGCAGCTCGTCATTGCGGGGCAGAGCGATCAACAAACACGCAGCCAAACTTATGTACTACGGGGAGAAGTTCAATGCTTTGACGCATCTCGCCGGGGCCTTGCTGGCGCTGGGGGGTAGCGTCGCGCTCATCTTCGTGGCAGCGCTGGACGGCGATCCGTGGAAGGTGGTGAGTGTCTCGATCTACGGCGCGACGCTGGTATTGCTCTACAGCTTCTCGACCCTTTACCACAGCCTGCGCGGGCGCGCTAAGGACATCCTGCGCGAGCTGGACCACCATGGCATCTATCTGCTCATCGCCGGCACATACACCCCGTTCTGCCTGGTGACGCTACGCGGCCACTGGGGCTGGTCACTGCTTGGCGCGGTGTGGGGGCTCGCGGTGCTTGGGATCTTTCAGGAGCTAAAGCCGAAAAGCGGGACGCGAATATTGTCAGTGACGATCTACCTGGTGATGGGCTGGCTGGCTTTGGTGGCTTTGATCCCGTTGCTCCGAGCCTTGGGGCCGGCCGGATTCGCCTGGCTCGTGGCCGGCGGATTGTTCTATACGATCGGCATCGTCTTCTACGCGCTCGACACCCGCCTCACCCACGCGCACGGCGTCTGGCACCTGTTCGTAATCGCGGGCAGCGTCGCCCATTACGTTGCGATCGTGAATTACGTGCTGTAAGCGAAACATGGGCACACCCGCGCGCCGCCGCGAACGGTATCTCCGGGACAGGGACACCAACGTTCACGGCCATCGGAGCGAAGACCCTGGATTGGACCCATCTATCCGGTTCAGAAATTTCAGTAATGGAATATACCCACTTTACAAAAGTGGTGTATACAGGGAAGCAGTACTCAAAAACAACATCTAAGGAGACGAAAATGACTACCTGTGCGCCGTCGTCAAATTGTCAAAATCCGAGTGAAGAAGGCAGCCAAGCGGGCAAGCGGGTGCTGTTTGGTTCCTGCATTGTTTGTTGGGGTGTCGTCGGAGTGCTGGTGATCGTAGGCTTGGCGTCGATGCTGCTGAGCTGATTTAGATCAGGGGCCGGTGACGCAGGCCCGCTCGCTGTCATCCAGCGGTTCGAACCACTCCCGCTGTTTTTCGAGCACGGCCACGGTTGCCTCCGAGGCATCGCCACTGCGCGCCATCAGGCGGCGGTGCAGTTCTTCCGCGGGCGCTTCGGTGAACTGAATCCGGAAGCCGGCGCCCAGCTCGTCCGCCAGAGCGCGGAAGGTCGCTCGCTCTTCGCGACGCAGGAAGGCGGCATCGACGATCACCGGCCAGCCGGCGACCAGGAGAGCGCGGGCCAGAGCGTGCAGTCGGGCGTAGGTGCGCGCCGTGGCCTCTGTCGTATAAATTCCGCCGTCCAGTGCCGAGCCGCTGTTCTCCTGCGGCGCCAGTCCGAACAGGCGCTTGCGCTCGACGTCCGAGCGCAAGCGCACGATGCTGCCGGCCGCTGCTCCTGTCGGATCGAGCAGCCGCGCCGTGCTGGCGGTGGTCTTGCCCGAACCCGAGAGGCCGCAGGTGATCATCAGAGTCGGCGCCGGCGGCACGGCGATCTGCCATGCCAATTGCAAATAGGCGCGGGCCGAGTCGAAGTCGGCCAGCCTTTGCCCGGCGTCTTCCTGCCGGGCGCGCAGCGCTGCGACCTTGGCGCGCACCACGGCGCGGTACACGGCATAAAAGCGCAGCACGTTCAGCGCCTGGAAATCGCCGCCGACCTCCAGCCAGGCGTTCAGCAGCCACGCGGCGAGGCCCGGCCGGTGGTGGTCGAGCAGGTCGATCCAGACAAAGGCGATCTCGCTGGCGGCGTCGTTCCAGCGGAAATCATCATTGAATTCGATGCAGTCGAAGGGCGTCACCTGACCGTTGATCAGCGCCAGATTTCCCAGATGCAGGTCGCCATGGCCTTCGCGCACGCGACCGCCGGCCTTGCGCGCGGCAAAGTCGGCGGCGCGCCTTGCGAACTCGTCTTCGGTCCACTGCGCCAGCTGCTCGACTTGCGGCTGATCGGCCTGCCGCAATAGCTGGCGCAGTTCCACAAAATTTTCCCGGGCCGCCGCCAGTACCTGGTCAGGCGCGCCAAAGCGCGTCGCGGGCGCGGCCACGGCCGCTGCCTCCCAAAAAGCGCAGAGCGTGGCAGCCAGCTGGGAGAGATGTGCTGGCTGCAACTCATCGCGCGCGGCGACCCGATCGAGGCGCCCCTGCTCCTCGAAGCGCCGCATGTGCACCGCCCACTCGAGGGCCGGCAGCGCGCCTAAGCACGGCTGCTGCGGCGTGCCGCCAATCGGGACCACGTCGAGATACAGCTCGGGGGCGAAACGCCGGTTCAGTACCAGCTCGTCGCGGCAGCACGTCTCGCGCCGCGCTAGCGTGCCGTAATCAAGGAAGGGCAGCGTGATCGCCTTTTTGATCTTGTAGGCGAAATCACCGGCCAGGAGCAGCCACGAGGCATGCGTCTCGATCAGCTCGACCCGTTCGGCGGGATGCGGGTAACGGCGCGGATCGAGGAGAGCGGTGATCAGGGGTGGCAAAGGATCGGACATGGGCGACATTATGACGCCGGCGAGGCGCCGATCTGGTTTCATCAGACGGGTAGTGATTTTGCATGGCGGGATTTGGTATTTTTCCTCGGCACGTGAGATGATGCGCCGCTTTCCCGCACTGCAGCAATGGTTAATTGAAATTGCAAATATATCGTTATGAAACAACGGTATTTTCTGGAGAAATGGCATGTCTGCAAAAGTTGCAAGGGCGCCGGTTATGGAACCAGCATCGCGGCCTGACGATTCGAAGGCCGCGGTAAAGATCAATCTGAGCGACGTCGGTGCGGTACATCAAGCACTGCGGGCGGGCCGCCTGACCCAGGCGCGGCGCACCACGCTGAGTGGCAACGACGCCATCGCCAAGGCGGCGCTGGAAGCGGGAGCGCGCTTCTTCGGCGGTTACCCGATCACGCCGTCGACCGAAGTTCTCGAGTACGCGGCGCGCAACATCTTCAGCTATGGCGGCAGCTACCTGCAAATGGAAGACGAGATTGCCAGCATCGCTTCGGCGATCGGCGCCTCGCTCGGCGGGGTCAAGGCCTTCACCGCCACCTCGGGCCCCGGCTTCTCGCTGAAGCAGGAAAATCTCGGCTATGCCTGCCTGGTCGAAGTACCTCTGGTGGTCATCAACGTCATGCGCGGCGGCCCCTCCACCGGCGGCCCGACCGATGCCGGTCAGTCCGATGTCATGCAGGCACGCTGGGGCACGCACGGCGACCATCCGATCGTTGCGATCGCGCCGGCCACGGTACAGGAGTGCTGGGAAGAGACGGTGCGCGCTTTCAACATCGCCGAGAAATACCGCACGCCGGTGATCCTGCTGCCGGACGCCAAGGTGTCGCAGATGAAGGAACCGGTGATCCTGCCGGCGCTGGCCGACATACCCATCGTCAATCGCGCCAGGCCCTCCGGCTCACCCGAGGAATACGAGGCCTTCGGTCCGACAGCGAATGGCGTGCCATTGATGGCGCCCTTCGGCGAAGGCTATCGCTCGCACTTCACCGGTCTCTATCACAACCGCAAGGGGCTGCCGACCCGGGATGTGCGCCTGATCGACCAGCTGCAGAAGCGCATCCACGCCAAGCTGAACACCCCCGCCGCCCGGCGCGACATCCTCAAGACCGAGACATTTCTCTGCGATGACGCGGAAATCCTGGTGGTTGCCTATGGCATCACCGCCCGCGCCGCCAAGGACGCCGTGCTCGAGGCGCGTGCCGTCGGCATCAAGGCCGGCCTGCTGCGGCCGATCACCCTGTGGCCTTCGGATCGCGAGACCGCGATCAAGTACCTGTCGCGCGTAAAGCGGGTCATCGTTGCCGAACTCAACCTCGGCCAGTACCGACTCGAGATCGAACGCCTGGCCTACGAGGCCGCGCAGCGCAAGCAATGTGTACCGACCACCGTGACCGGCCTGCACCGGGTGGATATGCGGCTTATCAGTCCGCGCGACGTGTATGAGGAAATCTGCCGATGAATGCGAACCCGATCTCTTCGCTGGAAATGCCCGACCTGCGGCGCACCACAATGCGCCGCAACATCTGGTGCGAGGGCTGCGGGCTGGGCAATATGCAGCAGGCGATCTCGATTGCCCTGATGCGCCAGCTCGGCCGTCGCTTCAAGGTGGATTTCATGCAACCGGCGGGCCTCGACACCATCAAGAACAACATCGCCATGGTCTCCGGCATCGGCTGCACCTCGCGCATGGCCGGCCACCTCGACGCCAACACGGTGCACACCACGCACGGCCGGTCGCTGGCTTTCGCCTCCGGCCTGAAGATGGCACGCCCCGACCTCACGGTGGTACTGGCCGCCGGCGACGGCGACATCTTCGCCATCGGCGGCAATCACTTCATCCATGCCGCGCGGCGCAACCTGGACATGACGCTGATCGTCTACGACAACCGCTCCTACGGCATGACCGGCGCGCAGGCTTCGCCGACTTCACCGATGGGCGAGTTCGGCTCTTCGGCGCCGTATGGCGTGTTCGAGGCGCCGTTCAACCTGGTCGATCTGGCCATCGGCGCCGGCGCCGGTTTCGTCGCGCAGGGCGCTGTAACGACTTTGCAGGAACACCAGGACCAGCTCGAAGAACTGATCGCCGCCGGTCTCGACCACAAGGGCTTTTCCTTCATCAACGTGGTCGGCACCTGCCACACCGGTTGGGGTGCCCGCAACAAGCGGTCCGAAGCCTTCCGCTACCGCCAGTATCTCCAGCATCAGGTTACGCCCGTCGAGCGCTGGCGCGAACTGCCGCCGGAAGAACGTGCAGCCTGGAAGCCGCTCGGCATCATTCATAGCGTCGACCGTCCGGATTTGCAGAGCTCGCCCGCCTACACCGACATCGTCGCGCGCGGCAAGAAGGCGGCGGTTGCGCTCGAGGAGCCACTCGAAGACGTGCAACTCGCCGAACTCGATCCCATGGCGAGGCCGCCGCGCACCTGTCTGCGCTTTGCCGGTTCCGGCGGCCAGGGGGTGATCACCGCCGGCGAGATCGCCCTCTCGGCGGCCGTGCTGGCCGGCAAGAACGGCGTGTTTACCAAGAACTACGGCCCCGAGGCAAGAGGCGGCGAAGCCTATTCCGACGTCACGGTAAGCGACGGCGAAATCCACTTCCCGCAGTCCGATGAGCTCGATGTGCTGGTGGCGCTCAACCAGGAAACCTTCGACAAGTTCCGCAAGGACGTCGGTCCGTCCGGCCGCATCCTGGTCAACTCCTCGGCGGTGCGCGAGACCTACGACGATCCGCGCGTAGTCGCCTCGCCCATCGGCGAAATCCTGGCGCGCGACGTGAGGCCGCCCAAGCGCGATCTCGGCATCAACATCCTGGCGCTGGCACTGGTGCTTGACTACCTGGGGCTGATGTCGCGCAAGGCCATCGAATCCGCCGTGATGAAGAGTGTCGGCAAGAAAAATCCTGCCCTGAACCAGAAGGCGCTCGCCGCCGGCTTCGCTGAAGCCGAACGGCTGAAGGCGCATTGAACGAGGTGATGCAATGAGCTTGATGAATCCAGTGGCCTCCACTGCCAGCCAGCGCCAGGTGGCACCGCCGACGGCGGCTTGGCGCGAGGAAATCGATACCTTGGTCGACCTCGCCCGCAACGAGGGCTACCACGTCGAAGGAATGCCGCTGGCGCACGCCCTGACAGGGCCTGACGAGTTGAAGGGCTTGCGCCAGACCCTGTTCAATAACGCGTCCTTGGCCTGGCTCAAAAGCCGCGTCAAGCGCATCGAATTCATCGCCGAGGGCCCGCTGCCGCCGGAGCTGCTGCTCGAGCCGGCCGCCAAGTCGCAGCCGATCTACCGCCAGGTCATCGATTACACGCTGTGCAAGGGCTGCCGCCTGTGCATCCAGGTCTGCCCCAAGCACGTCTATAGCGACGACGGCTTCGGTAAGCCCGACGAGCTGCGTCACGCCGAGGAATGCACCGGCAATATGCAGTGCGCGCAGTGCGTCTACATCTGTCCGGAGCGAGCCATTTCGCTGGAAATGACCAACCCGCTCTATGAGTCGACGCTGTTCGTGCAACTACCCAATGCCTATGCCATGGCGGAGGCTGCACGCACGCCGGCGCGTGACTTCTTCGTCCCCAATCCGCTCACCCTTAACGCCGAGCTGAAGGTCGGGGTGTTGCCGGTTGACGACCTTGCTGGCGCCAACCGCGTTCTCGAGGTGGCCGGCTTCTACCCGCTGATCGAAACCCGTGGCGTGCAGAAACACTTTGTCGACAGCCGCGAACCGGACGCAGAGCTCGATCGCTGGGCGCGGGAAAACGGCCGCAGCCCGCGCCTGGTCACACGCGCTGTTGCCTTGCTGTACCGTTTGCTGCCGTCACTTGAAGGCGTCGTCCAGGGTCAGTACGAACTCGGCGCCATCATCCACCGCGTCGCCGACGAGATTTTGAATGCCGAGATCGACCCCGACACCCAGGGCGGCCTCAAGCTGCTCAAATCCATCCTCGAGGAGTCGCGCATCGCGCAGACTCATCTTGGCGCCAAGTGCCGTCCGATCGGCGGCCTGCTGCCGCCCGGCACCTCGACCGCCTGGAAGACGCCCTACGGCAACGAGGTGCCGGTCTATAGCCACCTCGACAAGTGCCTTGGCCCCGAGTGCGCGTTATGCGTCACGCACTGCCCCGAAGGCAGCGGCGGCGAGCACTCGGCGATCCGCATGATCCCGCTGGTGCCTTTGAGCACCGTGCCGGCCCTGGTGCGCGGCCTGAAAGCCTTTCTGCTGAAGGCCGATGGCAGCCATAGTCGCATCGAAGACATGGAAGACCTGATCGGCAGGCAGCCCTTCGTCTTCGAGGTGGACGCCGACTACTGCAAGTCCTGCGGGATCTGCATTTCCTGCTGCCCGCATGATGTTATCGAAGGCGCACAGCGCAGCTTCGACATGGGAGAAGCTGCATGAACCTGATTGAACTGGGCGCTGACCCGCGTGTGCTGGCGAGCCGCAACAAGAACCTGCCGGCCTTTGCCCGCGCCGTGCAGATGGCCTCGCACGGCCGCATCGGCCTGACCCTGGACGGCCTGCGCATCGGCGATCTGGAGGATAACGAGGCGGGCGGTGTCGATAGCGCCGCACGCGATTTTCTGGCAGAAATCATCGAAGCACCGCTCAAGCCCGGCAACTATCCGGTCGAGGCCCTGCTCGCCTACCGCGCCGAGGGCCTCGGTGCGGGTGCGGCGCTGGCGAAACTTTATGCGTCGCATCCGCTGTTCGCCAGCCAGGACTTCGTCGGCCGCATCGAGTCGCGCCAGCTCAAGGTTTTTCTGCTCGGTTCGGCCGGTTCGGGCGTCGTGTCGGCGGTACAGGACCTGGTGGCCGCCTTCGTCGAGGCCGGCTACCACGGCCGCGCCTTCCCGATGTTCGACCCCTCGAAGAAGGGCGCGCCGGTCAAGGGCTTCGGCGTGGTGAGTCGCGAGCCGATCCTCAACCACGCGCCGTTCGCCATTCCGGACATCGTGCTGCTGTTCGATCCGAAGCTGTTCCCGCTGCTGCGCAGCCTGCTGCGCGAGTGGCCGCTGCACGACCCGAAGAACATCGCCATCCTGGTCAACACCAGCATGGAGCCGAACGCCTTCCGTACCGCCGCGAATTTCCACGAGCCCTATCACCTGTGCACCCTTGATGCCGATGAGCTGGTGCGCGGCAAGCGTATGCCGCCCAACTATGCGCTGATCGGCGGCATGCTGAATTTGCTTGGACCGGAGGCGGTCGACGGCGATGCCTTTGCCAAGGTGGTCGAGGAATCATTGACCCGCAAATTCGGCCCCGGCGACAAGGTCAAGGCCAACCTCAACGCGCTGCGCCTGGCGCGCCAGCAGGTGATCGGCGATGCGCCGAACCTGCCGGCCCGCGCCGCGCTGGGTCGGATCGAGAAGTTCACGCTGCCCGCCGGCCAGGAGATACTGTGCGAGGAAGGCAACCGCGCCATCGCGCGCGCCGTGGCGCAGGTGCTGAACCAGTTTCCGTCCGTGGTGGCGGCCTACCCGATCACGCCGCAAACCGCCATCGTCGAGTATCTGGCGCAGATGATCGCCGATGGCGAAGTCTCGGCCGAGAGCGTCACGCCGGAATCGGAGCACGGCGCAGGCGGCGCCATCATGGGTGCCGCACGCGATCGCGTGCTGGCCTTCACCGCTTCCTCCTCGCAGGGCTTGGCGCTGATGAGCGAAATCCTGCACACCATCGCCGGCATGCGCATGGGCAATGTGGTGATCTCCAACGTGGTGCGCTCGCTTAACGCGCCGCTCGATGTGGAGAACGACCATACCGACCTCTACAAGATCGCGCTCGATGCCGGCTTCGTGATATTGATCGGCCGCGACGTGCAACAGGCCTACGACTTCCACCTCATATCGTGGCTGATCGGCCTCTACGCCGAGTATCGCAAGGCGCCCCTGCTGGGCCTCGACGGGCGCGTGCACCGCGACACGCTGGAGATGGTGCCCGACCGCTCGGTGATGCTGCCGGTGATCGTTGCTACCGAGGGTTTCGAGGTCAGTCATGCGCCCGAGCGCTACCTGGCGCTGAGCGACGGACAGGCGCAGCAACTCTATGCCGATCCCTTCTTCGATTACATCCGCAGCTTCGTGTTCACGCCGAACGAGTCGATCATGGGCGCGCTGCAGTTGTCCAATGCGCGCATGGACACCGACTACCAGCGCCATCAGGCGATGGATCTGGCGCTCGAGGTGATCGAGCAGGTGTTCGCCAAGTTCGCCGCCTGCAGTGGGCGCCACTACAGTCCGGTGCAGGCGTGGAATCCCCAGGCGAAAACCCTGTTTGTCGTCGCCGGCGCAGCGAACGGCACCTTCGAGGAGGTCGCGCGCGAATTTGCCAAGAACGGCATGGATGTCGGCGTTGCCCATCCCAATCTGCTGCGTCCCTTCCCCAAGGCGGCGTGGGCCAAGCTGATCGAGGGCAAGCATGTCTTTGTCTATGACCGCGACGATCCCTTCGGCGCCGTCGGCGGCCGGCTCTACACCGAGCTGGCCGGCGTGCAGAACGAGTTCGATCTGGCCGCCAGCGGCACCCGGCTGTTCTCACGCATCTACGGCATGGGCGGACGCACCCCCTCGCTGGCAATGGCGCGCGAGGAAATCGTCAAGGCCCTGCGCGAACAAACCGGCGAACTTGCGCTGGCGCGCGAGAAAATCTATGTCGGCGTAAATCTCTGAGGTCGATGCACATGGCAAAGAAAGCAAATGCAAGCAGCGCCGGCGATTTTTTCGGTCCGGCAAAACTCGATGCGAAGGCGGTCGGCAAGCTTGCGGAGCGCATCATCGAGCAGGCGCGGGCCCTTCCCGCCGGCGTGAACCTGCTGCTCGGCGGCAGCCCGCTGGCGCTCTCGATTGCCGAATCCTCGGCTGAGGAGTTGTCCGGGCTGATCCCGCGCGAGCGCTGGCTGACGGCCGCTGCGGTGGTGGAGATCATGGGCCGCCTCGGCGCCGAGTTGAAGAAGCGCGACTTCATGCTTGACGAACTGATCGACGAACTGGTCAGGCTGCCGGCGTTTTGTTCCGCTGCCGGCGAGGCCTGGAAGACACTCGCGGCGCTGGCGCAGAAGGGCCTGCCGCTCTCCGGCCTGCCCGCCGACCCGGCCGGCGCCGATCAGGCGCTGCTGAAGGTGTCGCAGAGCGTACATATCGCCCTCGAATACCTGCTCGGCAACCTGCAGAAAGTTGCCACGCTGCTCAGGTGTCTTGGCGTGCGCGACGAGGCGATCAACGCGAGCAGCCTGTTTCATAATTTCATGAGCGGTTTCGTCGAGATGGATCTCGCCCAGGCGAGGTTGGCTCCGGTACGGAAGCTGATCGATCGCGCGACTGATCTTGCCGCGCAGGGTTGCGAGCTTCGTGTATTCAGCGGGGGCGACTTCAATCTTGCCGTGGCGCACATGGATGCCGCGGACCTCGAGGCCCTGGCTGAAGAAACAGGGGCAGGCTACAACGTCTCCGACGAGACTTTCCGCCGCTTCCTCGACGCGCTGGTCTCGCGCGAAGAAACACGCCTGCGCGCGGCGCCGCAACTCACTTTGCTCGAGCTGCTGCAGGCGTTCAAGTTCCCCGAGGCCGAGCGCGAACTGGTGTCGCGCCCGGGCGAGGTACGCGGCGACGATCCCACGCGCTGGCAGGAAACACCGCTCGGCCGGGCGCTGACCCTGCTCAAGCCGAGCCTCAACTGGCTGGCGGTGTCGGCCGGCATCACGATAGCCGGCAATCTCGAGGAGGCGCGACAGGACGCCGCGCTGCGTGAAACCTTGAAGGAACTGCGCGCCGCCACCGAAGGCTACACCGTCACTGTCGATTCCGGCCGCGGCGAACGCCGCAGTGCGCAGCGCTTGGGCGAGTTGAGCGAAGACGACCTGCTGTTCGATCTTTACTGTCTGGCGGTGATGGAAAAGCGTCCCTTCGGCGAAGTGCTGGAAACGGCGAGAAGCGCCCTGGCGCTGATCCAGGCACTGGAAAACCCGGATCCGCGGGTCAATCTGAATGACATCGTCAGCGCACGACTGGCCGGTGACACGCTGTCCGACATTCTCAACAGCCAGGGACTGGCGATGTACAACTTCTCGCTGGCCGAGGCGCTGGGCAAATTGCGCGCGCTCGCCGGCAAGGTCAGCTTCACCGTCAACGACGAGCGGGGCAATGCCGTCGGTCTGGACCGCGTATCGCTCGACGAGTTCCGCCGGGCGATGCTGGAGATGGGCCGCCATCATCGCGTCGACAGCACCCCGGGGCGGGTGCTGGCCCTGATCCGCGACAAGATCGTGCCGGAGATAAAGCGTCTGCCGAAGGCGGTGATCGCCCCCGGGACGCACGACCTCGCGCGCGTTCTCGAGCTTGCCGGCGCCGGCATTCCGGCGCGCTATCCGTTGCGCCGCAAGTGGACGCGGGTCAATCTCGACCCGCTGGCCACCATGGGCAGCGGCCTCGAGCCCGGCATTCGCAACTGCCTCGGCTGCCCGGTCAATTCGCTCTACGGCCTGGTGACCAAGACCGCCTGCGCGACCGGTTTCGAGGAAATCATCACTTACGAAGCGACCGGCTGCTTCGAGGTCTATTCCGGCATCTGGCCCTATACCGGCAAGAAGAATCCAACGCTGCATGGCGTCTTCGGCGGCGCCCCGTCCGAGTTGCTGGGCGGGCTCGCGGCGAAGAAGGCGCGTCTGAAGTATGCGCACAAGATCAACGGTGCCGAGGGCGCGGCGATGCGCGCCGAACTCAAACGCACCCTGCACCTTGGCTGGGGCGGCGACGGCGCCACCTTCGACATCGGCTTCGGCAACCTTTCGGGCCTGTTCTCGCGCCTGCAGAAGCTCTCGCAGGACAAGTTCGACGATGAGCTCAAGCAGCGCGCGCTGTACGTCTGCTATGACAACGAGGGTTATCAGAACACCGGCAACCAGTATTCCGCGGCATCGTCGCCGGGCGGCCACACTACCACCAACCCGCAGGGCATCGACAAGCCGATGGGCAACGAGTTGCGCAAGAAGCACATTGTCGAGATCATGGCCGATCACGGCGTTTCGATTGCAGCGCGCATGAACCTGCACCGGCAGGAGCACATCACCCGCGTGGTTTCGCGGGCGCTCGAAGACGGCGTCGACGGCGCCTTCCTGCACTTCCTGCAGCCCTGCACCACGGGCTGGAAGTTCACCGCCGACAGCATGACCTACGACCTTTCCTACCTCTCGGAAGAGGGCGGCCTGTTCCCGCCGGTGACCTTCGAGCATGGCGTCCCCTATCTCGAGATGTACCCGACGCCGCGCAATCCCGGCGACACCTTCCTCAAGCTGCAGGCGCGCTTCAAGCACTTGCTTGGCGGCGGTGCCGGCGACCGCAAGCACATCCAGCGCGTGATCGATTACTACGCCGATGAATGGATCCGCAACCTGCAGCTGTGCGGCTTCGAAGGCGAGATTCCCTACGCCGACCGCCTCGGCTATCTGGAAGAAGAGCACCGCAAGCCGCGCATCAACATTCCGGGTTGATCCGGATCGCGCACTGCTCGCGCGGATAAGCCGCAAGCCGGAGCCCCCGGCTGCGGCGTGGTCGAGCGTTTGCTCACCCCGCAAGCTTTTTGTCCGTTTGCGCAGAGGGGGTTGACATAAACGAACGATCGTTCTATAAAGCAGCCATGGGCAAAGGCGAACAAACACGGCAGGCAATCCTCGACGAGGCATTCTCGCTGGCGAGTTGCATTGGTGTCGGCGGCTTGAGCATCGGCGTGCTGGCCGACCGCACACACATGTCGAAGAGCGGCTTGTTCGCCCATTTCGGCTCCAAGGAGGAGTTGCAGCTCGCCGTGTTGCGCGAATCGCAGCAACGCTTCGCCGAAGTGGTCGTCCGTCCGGCCTTGCGCCTGCCGCGCGGGCTGGGCCGGTTACGCGCCATCGTGGCCAATTGGCTGGACTGGACCAAGACCTGCAATCTGCCGGGAGGCTGCGTGATCAACGCCGCCGCCGCGGAGTTCGACGATCAGCCCGGCCCCCTGCGCGACGAGGTCAGGAACGCCTTGCTGGCATTGAACCGTAGCTTGGCCGCGACCGTGGCCAAGGCCGTGGAAACCGGTGAATTGAGCGCCGACACCGACATCGAGCAGTTCGTCTTTGAATTGAACGGAATCTACCAGGCGACACAGCAGCGCCGTCGCCTCTTCGACGACCCGGAAGCGGACCGCCGGGCGCTTGCCGCATTCGAGCGACTGGTCCGCGACAACGCAGTCATTCATGCCAAGGAGTGATCATGGAACTGAATCTCAAACCCGCTTTTTTTTGGCCCATAAATAGCACGAGCGTTCGTTCGTTTAAGTTCTCGACGAAATTATTCTCGCAGCGCGCGATCTTCCGTCTGCTGTCACAAGTCGCGCCGCGACAGGCCGTCGAGCGTGCGATTCGGGTGATGCTGACGCCGCCGCGCCAGCCGTTTTCCGATGCCGAACTGGCGGTGCTGGAAGAAGCCAGCCTGCTGCCGGTGCCGCTGATTTCCGGCCGCCTGATCGGCTGGCGCTGGGGCCGCGCGGCAGACCCCGCAGTGGTGCTGGTGCATGGCTGGGGCGGGCGCGGAACCCAGCTCCGCGGCTTCATCGAACCGCTGCTGGAACGCGGCTTTTCGGTCGTGGCCTACGATGCGCCGGGGCACGGCATGACCGGCGGCGCAGAGTCTTCCCTGCCGCACTTTTTGCAGGGACTCAACGCGGTGCTCGATCATCTCGGTACGGTGCATGCCATCGTCGGCCATTCCCTGGGCGGTGCGGTCGCCGCGATGGCCATGGCGCAACGTCCGGCAGTGAAGCGTGCGGTGCTGATCGCGCCACCGGCGAGCCTGGCTGACTCCTCGCGCCGGATTGCCGCGGCTCTGCAGTGGCCGGAGGCCCTGCGCGCGACCGTGCAGCGCCGCATCGAGTATCGCTTCGGCCTCAACTGGAGCGCGTTCGAAGCCGAGCAGGCGCGCGGGGCGCAGCCCCTGCTGGTGATCCACGACCGGCAGGACCGTGAAGTGCCCTTCAGCGAAGGACGTCGTCATCTGAACAACTGGCCCCGCGCGCGCCTGTTGGAAACCAGCGGCCTGGGACATCGCCGCGTACTGGAGGATGCGACGGTGATCCAGGCCACAGCGGACTTCATCGCCGGAGACCAGCCGTGAGCGCCCGCCAGCCGTGGGCAGACTCGACGCGTTTGCAGGTGCGCGCAGTCGGTCCGCATGATCACGCCCGCATTGCCCGCTTTCTCGCCGCGATGGATCGCGCAGGGCTCTATGAGAGGCATTTCGCCCATGGCGAGGCGCCGAACCAGGCGCTGCTGCGGCGCATGGAAGCGCTCGACCAGCGTGAGCGCGTTGCCGTGGTCGCCGTCGGCCACGACGGCGAGCTACTGGGCCATGCCGAGTACGTAGCGGAACACGGTGCGGCGGAATTCGCCCTGATGGTGCTGCCCCTGTTCCGCGTCCGCGGCATCGGCCGCCGCTTGCTGCACACCTTACTGGAAATCGCCGCGGCTGCCGGCCAGCGCGAGTTGCACGGTATCATTCAGGCCAGCAACCCGCGGGCGCTGCAACTGGTCCGGAGCAGCGGTTTCCGCCTCGTTCCCGGCGCCGACCGCACGACCGTGATAGCCTCGCGTCAGTTGCCGCCGAGCCCGGATGCAACCCAAACCGTGCCGGTCATCGCCGCCGATCATCGCCCGCTGCCATTCATTCGACATGACTCTGACCGAACTCCGCTACATCGTCGCCCTGGCCCGGGAGCGTCACTTCGGGAGGGCGGCGGATAAATGCAACGTCTCCCAGCCGACGCTGTCGGTGGCGGTGAAGAAGCTCGAGGACGAGCTCGGCGTCGCGCTGTTCGAACGCAGTTCGGGTGAGGTCCGCACCACTCCGATAGGCATGCCGGTGGTGGCGCAGGCCGAGCGGGCGCTGGCCGAAGCCGCCCGCGTGACCGAGATCGCAGCGGCCGGCAAGGATCCCTTGAGCGGACCGCTGCGCCTCGGCGTGATCTACACCGTAGGCCCCTGGCTGCTGCCGGCGTTGGTGCCGCAGGTCAAGGCGCGCGCGCCGCAGATGCCGCTGTTCATCGCCGAGGGCTACACCGAGAATCTGCTGGACAGACTCAAGTCCTGCGAGCTCGATGTGCTGGTGCTGGCGCTGCCGATCGAGGAACCCGGCATCGTCGCCCAGCCGGTGTATGAAGAAGCCTTTCGCACCCTGGTCCCCGTCGGCCACCCCTGGGCCAAACTCAAGTCGCTGCGGCCGCAACAACTGCTCGACGAGCCACTGCTGATGCTCGGTGCCGGCAATTGCTTCCGCGACCAGGTGCTCGATCTGTGCACTCGCGCCAGTCGCGGCGAATCGCCGCAGGTGCTGGAGGGCAGCTCGCTGGAGACCATCCGCCACATGGTCTCCTCGGGCGTCGGCGTCACCGTGATGCCAGCCAGCAGCGTCGATGGCATCCCCGCGGACGACCCCCTGTTGCGGGTCAAGCGCTTCGTCGAGCCGACACCGTCGCGCCGCATCGGTCTGGTCTGGCGCTCCAGCTTCCCGCGCCACAAGGCCATCGATGTGATGCGCCAGGCACTGCTCGACTGCCATTTGCCGGGAACCCATGCGATCCGCTGATAGCCAGCCTCTATCGCCTCGGTCAAAAAATGCAATTGGAACTTGTCGGATCCCTCGACTACAGTTTGTGCAGGTCCACGGGCTTCAACGTTCCGTGACTTGGAGCCGGGCCCCGGCTCGGCGCCTCCAACCCCACCCAGAGGAGAACCACCATGCAACTCAAGGGATCCAAAACCGAAGACAACCTGAAGGCCGCCTTTGCCGGCGAATCGCAGGCCAACCGTCGCTATCTGTATTTCGCGAACAAGGCCGACATCGAAGGCTACAACGACGTCTCCGCCGTGTTCCGCTCCACCGCCGAAGGTGAGACCGGTCACGCCCACGGCCACCTCGAGTATCTCGAAACCTGTGGCGATCCGGCGACCGGCTTGCCCTTCGGCGAGACCGCCGCCAACCTGAAGACCGCGATTGCCGGCGAGACGCACGAGTACACCGACATGTACCCGGGCATGGCGAAGGCCGCGCGCGACGAAGGCTTCGCCGAAATCGCCGACTGGTTCGAGACGCTGGCCAAGGCCGAGCGCTCGCATGCCAACAAGTTCCAGAGAACGCTGGACAGCCTGAACGGCTGATAGCCGCATGGCGACACGGCGATGCATTTGCATCGCCGTGTCGCCAGCGCCGACTTTCAACGGCAAGGAAAAATCATGCGCGAAGGCAATCTGCAAGCTCCGACCCGACACCCCATCGCCTGGAAGAACCCCGACTTCTACGACGAGGCCTTGTGCGAGAAAGAGTTCGAGCGCATTTTCGACATCTGCCACGGCTGCCGTCGCTGCGTTTCGCTGTGCAATGCCTTCCCGACGCTGTTCGACATGATCGACGAAGCGGGCGATCTCGAGACCGCAGGCGTACCGAAGGAAAAATTCTGGAAGGTCGTCGACCAGTGCTATCTGTGCGACGTCTGCTACATGACCAAGTGCCCCTACGTGCCTCCGCACCCGTGGAACCTCGATTTCCCGCACACCATGCTGCGCGCCAAGGCGATCCAGTACAAGACCGGAAAGATGAAATTCCGTGACAAGCTGCTGACCTCGACCGAGCTGGTGGGCACCTTCGCTTCGATTCCGATCGTGGTGCATGCCGTGAATGCGGCGAACAAGAATGGCCTGGCTCGCGGCGTGATGCAAAAGGTGCTGGGCGTCCATTCGGCCCGCGAGCTGCCCGAATACGACAGCGCCAACTTCCGCGCCACGGCGACGCCGAGCTGCAACTACCCGGTGCGCGACGGTGCGAAGAGTCCCGGCAAGGTCGCCGTGTTTTCCACCTGCTACGTGAATTACAACGAGCCCGGCATCGGCCACGATTTGCTGAAGCTGCTCGACCACAACGAAATTCCCTATGTCATCGTGCGCGGCGAAACCTGCTGCGGCATGCCCAAGCTGGAACTCGGCGATCTGGAAACGGTGGAGAAGTACAAGGAGCGCAACATTCGGTTGATGCATGAGCTGGCGCAAGCCGGCTATGCCATCGTCACCCCGGTGCCTTCCTGCACCCTGATGTTCAAGAGTGAAATTCCGCTGCTGTTTGCCGACGATGCGCGCTGCAAGGCGGTGTCGGAGGCGATGTACGATCCCTTCGAGTACTTCGTGCTGCGCAACAAGGACGGCCTGCTGAAGACCGACTTCAAGGTTGGCCTAGGCCGCGTCTCGTATCACATCCCCTGCCATTCGCGGGTGCAGAACGTCGGCCGCAAGACCGAGGAAATGCTCAAGATGACCGGGGCCACGGTGAATACGGTGGAGCGCTGCTCCGGCCACGACGGCACCTGGGGCGTCAAGGAAGAGTACTACGCGCTGTCGATGAAGATCGGCAAGCCGGTGTTCAAGGCCATGGCTCTGGCCGAGCCGGACTACATCAGTTCCGACTGCGCCATCGCCGGACGGCACATCCTGCAAGGCATGAATGAGGCCGGCGATTCCGCAAATTCGGGCCGCAAGGAAAAGCAGCATCCGCTGACGCTGCTGCGCATTGCCTACGGGCTGGACTAACAGCAAGACCTTCTAGCCACAGAGGACACAGAGTTCACAGAGAAAGGCATAGACAGAAGTCCGAAGGGGTTTTCCTCTGTGCTCTCTGTGTCCTCTGTAGCCAAGCTTGGTTTTGCAAATTTCCCGGAGACCCCAATGATTACCCGCGACTCCCTGCTGACCCTCGAAGCCTATGCCAAGGCCCGCCCGGCCATGCGCGCCGAAGTCATGGAACAGAAGAAGCTGCGCCGCGTCTTCCTCGGCGAGCATCTGCTGCTGATTTTCGAAAACGAACTGACGATCCGTTATCAGATCCAGGAAATGCTGCGCGTCGAAAAGATCTTCGAGGAAGACGACATCCGGCACGAGCTGGAATCCTATGTACCGCTGGTGCCGACCGGCAGCAATTTCAAGGTCACGCTGCAGATCGAGTACGCCGAGGAAGCCGAGCGGCGGCGCATGCTGGGGCTGCTCAAGGGCGTCGAGGATCGCATCTGGGTCCGCGTCGAGGGCTTCGAGCCGGTGTTTGCGGTGGCCGATGAGGATCTGGAGCGCGAAAACGCTGAAAAGACCTCCGCCGTGCATTTTCTGCGCTTCGAATTGAACGCGGCGATGGTCGCTGCCGCCAGGCGCGGCGCGGCGCTGTCCGCCGGGGTTGATCATCCGCATTACACGGCGTCTACCGGACCGCTGCCGGAGGCTGTCCGCGCTTCGCTGGCGGCCGATTTGGGCTGACTTGATGCGGATCAACTGATTCAGGCGGAGGCTCCACTACACTGCCGGTCTGTTTAAATGGGGACGGTACGTGGTGGCAAAACCTCAACTAGTGTGTCCGGCCGGCAGTCTGGCGGCGCTCAAGGCGGCGGTCGATAACGGCGCCGACGACGTCTATCTCGGCTTTCGCAACGACACCAATGCGCGCAACTTCGCCGGGCTCAATTTCGACGACAAGAGCCTGGCCGAAGGCATTCGCTACGCCCATCAGCGCAAGCGCCGCGTGCTGGCGGCGATCAATACCTACGCCCAGGCCGGCCGCTTTGCCGACTGGACGCGTTCGGTCGATACCGCCGCCGCGCTAGGCATCGACGCGGTCATCATCGCCGATCCGGCGGTGCTCGACTATGCCGCGCAGAAGCACCCCGCGATGCGCCGTCACTTGTCGGTGCAGGCTTCGGCCACCAGCTACGAAGCAATCAATTTCTGTCGCGAGAAATTCGGCATCCAGCGCGCGGTGCTGCCGCGCGTGCTGACGCTGGCGCAGGTCGAGAACGTGATCCGCAACACCGAGGTGGAGATCGAGGTGTTCGGCTTCGGCAGCCTGTGCGTGATGAACGAGGGCCGTTGCTGGCTGTCCTCCTACGCCACCGGCGAATCGCCCAATACGGTCGGCGCCTGCTCGCCGGCCAAGTATGTGCAGTGGGAAAAGAAGCCCAACGAAATGGATGTACGCCTGAACGGCATCCTCATCGATCGCTATCGAAACGACGAGAACGCCGGCTATCCGACCATCTGCAAGGGCCGCTTCGAAGTTGCCGGCGAGACCTACTACGCGATGGAAGAGCCGGCCAGCCTCAACGTCCTGGAAATGCTGCCGGAGATCATCAAGACCGGCGTCGCCGCGATCAAGGTCGAGGGTCGCCAGCGCAGCCCGACCTATGTCGCTCAAGTCACCCGCAACCTGCGCCAGGCGCTCGATGCCGTGATCGCCGCGCCGGACAAATACAGCGTCAAGCCGGCCTGGGCTGCCGAACTCGGCAAGGTCTCCGAGGGCTCGCAGATCACGCTGGGCGCCTACAACCGGCCGTGGCGATAGAGCTTATGAATAAATCTACTGCGCGTGTCGGATCGGGGCTTGGGCGGTGCTCGCTATCCTCATGTACAGAAACGTACATTCCGGTAGCTGCACTCCGGCCGCACCCCGCTGCGACCCGCTCGCTACGATTTCTTCACAAGCTCTTGTAACTATGCAGATCACATTAGGGCCCCTGCTGTATTTCTGGCCGAAAGCCGAGGTCATGGACTTCTACGCCCAGGCCGCGCAGCATCCGGCGATCGCCCGCATCTATCTCGGCGAAGCCGTCTGTTCGCGCCGCCAGCAATTGCGCATTGCCGACTGGATCGGTCTGGCGAAGGATCTGCGCGATGCGGGCAAGGAGGTCGTGCTCACGGCGCAGGCGCTCCTCGAATCCGAAAGCGACCTCAAGGCCTTGCGCCGTCTGATCGGCGAAGCCGGCGGCATGATCGAGGCCAACGATCTGGGCGCGGTCAAGATCGCCTGCGACCAGGGTCTGGGCTTCGTCGCCGGGCCACACCTCAACATCTACAACGAACACACGCTGGCTTTCTTCGCCGCGCAGGGTGCCAAGCGCTGGCTGCCGCCGCTGGAAGTTGCCGGCAGCGTGATCGAGGATTTGCACCGGACCCGACCGGCCGGCATGGAAACCGAGGTATTCGCCTTCGGCAAGCTGCCGCTGGCGTTTTCGGCGCGCTGCTTTACCGCGCGCCACTATGGACTGAACAAGGACGACTGCCAGTTCAAGTGCCTCGATCATCCGGAAGGCATGCTGGTGAACACTCGAGAGGGGCAGCACTTCCTCACCCTGAACGGCATCCAGACCATGTCGGCGCAAACCTTCAGCCTGCTGGCGCAGATGCCTGAGTTAGTGGAACAGGGCATCGACGCGGTGCGCATCAGCCCGCAACCGGCGCATACTTTCGAAATTGTTGATGCCTTCGATCGGGCGCGCAGTGGCCAGCCGGCCACGGATGACGCCGCCTGGGCGCCCGACGGCCTGGTCAATGGCTTCTGGTTCGGCCGCGCCGGCATCGTGCAGCAGGCCGCCTAAAATGAGTTCAGTGCAGGCTAACGCCGGTCCTATCGGCGTTAAGCGCAGCGGGCCGTAACTACAAGGTTTTTCCATGACCACTCGTTTCAAGGCTCCCGTGATTCCCGCCTTCGCCCTGCCGCCGCTGGTTGCGTGGCTGGGCGCGCGGCTGCCGCAATGGCCGCACTCGGTGAACCTGGTGCTGGCGCTGAATGCCGCGCGCAAGCTCGGCGTGCTGCCCGAAGAAACCCTGCAGGAACTCGAAGGCCGCCAATTTCGCGTGACGGTGCTGGATACCGGCATGGTGGTGGACTTTGCCTACCGTCAGGGCGCGTTCCGGCCGGTCTTCATCTCGGTGGGCACGCCCGATCTGCACTTCACGGCGCGCCTGTCGGCCTTCCTGCAGATGGTAAGCCGGCAGGAAGACCCGGATACGCTGTTCTTCAATCGCACCCTGACCGTCGAGGGCGATACGGAACTGGGCCTGCGGGTCAAGAACATGCTCGATGCCCTCGAATGGCCGCGCCTGTCGTGGCAGGGCATGCGCCCGACCTTCCTCAAGTCCTGAGCAGCAGATCCAGGCAAGGCGTCCGCAAGGGCTGGTCCAATAGTCAGTCCCTATCAATCAAATCGCAATAACTCATTGGATTTGGCTATTGGCTCGCCCTAACATGTGCAGCGTCAACCCCATCAACAAGGAGACGCAACATGGCAAGCCAATCCGTGACCATCAAGAACCTCGAAGCGGCCTTCGCCGGCGAGTCGATGGCCCATATCAAGTACCGCTATTTCGCCAAACTCTGTCGTGCGGCAGGCGACGAGGCGACGGCAAAGACCTTCGAAGAAACCGCCGACCAGGAATTGCTGCACGCTTTCGGCCACCTCGATCTGCTCTATCCCGCCGCGGAAATGAACCCGGCGCGCTGCCTGCAGATGGCCATCGATGGCGAAACCTACGAGTACACAGAAATGTATCCGCGGTTCCGGCACGCCGCCGAAGCGGAAGGCCATGACGCTTCGGTAAAGGAAATCGACGAGCAGATTGCCGAGTCGAAAGAGCATGCCGCGCGCTTTGTCAGGACGCTGGCGATGGCCGCCAGGCGTTTTGCCGCGCTGGCCAAGGTCGAAGAGCGCCATGCCGCCCACTACCAGGCCCGGCTCGATGCCGTTGCCGCCTGACACCCTATTCACGATATTCACCAGGAGATGAAAATGAAGAAATGGCAATGTATTGTTTGCGGCTGGGTTTACGACGAAGCAGCCGGTGATGCGGAACATGGTCTCGCCCCGGGCACGCTCTGGGCCGACGTTCCTGACAGTTTTGTTTGCCCGGACTGCGGCGTGGCAAAAGCTGACTTCGTCATGGTCGAAGTCTGAAACCGGGCGGGCGGCGAAAGAAATCCGGGAGATTGGGGCGGGCTGTGTTACAGTCCGCCCCGTTTCACCTCCTCAGCGACCGCGCCCCAGTCTGCCGGTCGTGCCTGAATGGCGACACAAAAGTCCCATCGAAGGTTACACCCCATAGAAGTTTCCGCCCAGATTGGCCTGCATGTATGCGGGGGTCGGCTTCAGAGGTAATCAACATGCAGTTCACCGATCTCGGCCTTTCGGCCGAGCTCCTGCGCGCCATTGGCGAGCAGGGTTACACCACGCCCACCCCTGTCCAGCAACAGGCCATCCCGCACATCCTCGCCGGACGCGATCTCGAGGCCTTGGCCCAGACCGGCACCGGCAAGACCGCAGCCTTCGTGCTGCCACTGTTGCAGCGCCTGACCAACCCGCTGGTCAGCCCGCTGCAAAAGGTCACCCACACCGCACCGCGTGTGCTGGTGCTGGTGCCGACGCGCGAACTCGCCGCGCAGGTGACGGAAAGCGTGCGTATCTACGGCGCCCACACCGGTTTGCGTAGCCTCGCCGTGTTCGGCGGGGTCGGCATCAACCCGCAGATCCAGACCCTGCGCCGCGGCATCGACATCCTCGTCGCTACACCCGGCCGCTTGCTCGACCACTTGGGCCAGCGCACCGTCGACCTGTCGAAAGTGCAGACCCTGGTGCTCGACGAAGCCGATCGCATGTTCGACATGGGCTTCATCCGCGACATTCGCCGGATCATCGAGCGCCTGCCCAAAGTCAGGCAGAACCTGATGTTCTCCGCCACCTTCGCCGCCGAAGTGCGCGAACTGGCGCACACCGTGCTGAAGAACCCGGCGCTGGTTGAAGTCGCGCGGCGCAATGCGCCGGCAGAGCTGGTGTCCCATGCCGTGATCAAGGTGGACAAGGAACAGAAGCGCGACCTGCTGCTGCACCTGTTCGAAGCCCACGGCTGGCATCAGGTGCTGGTGTTCTGCCGCACCAAGCACGGCGCCGATGCTCTGTCCAAGAAGCTCGACCAGTCGGGCGTGCGCTCGGCGGCGCTGCACGGCAACAAGTCGCAGAACGCCCGCACCCGCGCCCTGGCCGACTTCAAGGCCGGCAAGCTCGCAGCGCTGGTGGCCACCGACATCGCCGCGCGCGGACTCGACATCGATTCCCTGCCGCGCGTGGTCAATTTTGAACTGCCGAATGTGCCGGAAGACTATATTCACCGCATCGGCCGTACCGGCCGTGCCGGCGCCAGCGGCGAAGCATTGTCCTTGGTGAGTAGCGACGAGCGAGTTGAGTTGCGCGACATCGAACGCCTGCTCAAGCGCGAAATCGCCACCTCGGTCGTACCGGGGTTCGAGCCGCAGCACAACAACTCGGTGCCGCGCGCCGCCGCCGGCCGCCCGCCGGCGCACAAGCCCGCTCAGGCGCGCACGCGCACTGGTACGGGCGATCGCAGCAGCGCCCCGCGCTCGCCGCGTCTCGCCCGGGACGGTGGCGGCGCCAAGACCGCCAGCCATCACAGCGGCCAGCGGCATCGCTGAAATAACTTCAGCCCGCAGCAAACGACAAGGCCCCGCGAGGGGCCTTGTCGTTTTGGCCATCGATAAAGTGCGGCCATGTGTTGCCGACGTGCCCCCACACGTGTTACATAGGTGCGCTGTCGTTCTGTCCGCAGCGACGGCCAATCATCTGTCGAACAGAGCCTCATCGAAAGCCCGTGCGTTCACGCAGGCGGAGGAGGTACCTTCCTCCAAATGTTGGTTCGGCCTCTTGCCAGTAAAGGATATGCCCGTGAAACCAATTGTGATTCTTTCCTCTGCAGTAATGGCCTTCTGCCTGACGGATGCAATGGCCGGGCTCCTGGTCACCGAAGTCACGGGCAGGGCCGAGCTCGAAGGCGCGGGAGCGGTGGCGACACTGGCCCAAATTCCCGATGGCTCGCGCTTGTCGCTGCAGGCGGATGCCACCCTCGTTGCGGTTGATCTTGGCAGCGGTAAGGAATATGTCCTGAAGGGCGGTCAGGATTACCGCGTTACGCCGCAGGGCCCGCAGGGCAGCGGCGGCAGCGTCACCTCCACCGCGTTGCCGGCCAAAGGCATGTCCGATATTCACATCGCGCCAGACATGGTGGCCTTAGCGAAGCCGGCGACGCGTAGCCGGACCACCCGGGCGAGTGTGCCGAATCCGATCTCACCGGTCAAAACCATCGTCGTCTCGGATGCGCCACTGTTCCGCTGGTCTGCTGTCGATGTGTCCACCGGCTACCGGCTCTCCGTCCTGAAACCGGATGGCTCTCTGCACTGGGAAGCCCGAACCCAGGACACCCAATTGCCGCTGCCGAAAACGCATCGACTGGCGCCCGGCAAGAAATACACCTGGCGCATCGAGTACTTTGCCGAAGGCGGCCGTACATCCGACGCGTCGGCGGAATTCTCGGTAGCGCCAGCGGCGACCATCAAGCAGCTGTCGGCCCTCAAGGCCGACGCCCGCTCGCCGTTTTCGCGGCGTGTGCTTTACGCGGCACTGCTGACAGAGGTCGGCGCGAAAGAGGAGGCTCGAGAGCTGTGGAAGGAGCTGGCGCAGGAAAAACCGGACGACAACGTCCTGCGCAAGTTCGCCGAGGCGCGCTGATCAGTTATGCTGCACACAGGTTTTCTTTTCCTGACCCAGAAAGGTACTTTGCATGAAGCATTTCATACCGGCCATCCTCGCCATTCTGCTGTCGGTCAATGCCGGCGCGGCGTCCCTGATCACGGAGTCCGAGGCCAAGCTGCCGGCGGCCGTTGAAGCGAAATCCCGCAGCATTACGCGCGGCCCCGGAATCCGCGTGATTTCTCCCGATCCGGCAACAACGATCAAGTCACCATTCAATCTCAAGGTTGCCTTCGAACCCCGTGGCGGAGCGAAAATCGTCCCGGAGAGCATCAAGGTGACCTATCTCAAGGCGCCAGCGATTGATCTGCTGGATCGCGTCAAGCCGGGAATCTCCGAACAGGGGATTGACCTTGCCAACGCCGAGGTTCCCCCCGGCGAGCATCGGATTCAGATGAGCCTGGAGGACTCGGAAGGTCGCCGGACGACCACCGTGATCAAGTTGAGCGTGGTCAGGTAGGTGCAGTGTCCCTATTGCATCAGCGAGGTAAGTGATCAGGCGCTGGCCTGTCCTCACTGCACCCGTGACCTGTACCTGATCAAGCCGCTGCTGGAAAAGATCGAGGCCCTCGAGCAGCAGGTACAGGAACTGGCGGGGAACGCCCAGGCAGCAGCACCGGCGATCGACACACCGGCAGCCCTTCAGCCGGTGCCTTTCGGCACCCGGGCCGACTGGCTGCTGCTGTGGCTTGCGCCGCTGCTTCTGCTGCTTGCTGCCCATGGCGTGATCACGGTCATCTACGACCTGAATACGCTATACCTCCGCCTTGTGTCGCTGCTGATTCCACTTCCTTTCGCTTTCCTGCTGATGCGACGCCAGCGGTCGTTTCCATTCTGGCTGGGCGCGGGCTTCACCATGGCGGTGCTGGCGGTACTCGGAATGAGCGGAGTCATCAGCCTGGTCGATCACACTCCCCTGTGGCCCCAGGATGCGCGTGAATGGCGCGAGTTCGCCGAATATGCCGCCAGTATCGGCTTCTCCTACACTACCGGCATGGTCCTTGGCCGCATGCTGCGACAAAAGCTGGAAGCCGTTTCGCCGGCCGCCGCCAAGGGGCTCACGGTCAAGGTCGTGACCCTGCTATCGACCAGCAAGAAGCGCGCTGACCAGCTGCAGGCGACCGTAAAGAAGGTGCAAGAGGTGCGCGGTACCCTGACGGCGCTGACCACCGCCGGGCTCTCGGCCTACACGGGACTGCAAGGCTTTTTTGGCCGGGGTGGCTGAGCCGTCCGGGGTCATCGCTCCTGGGGCAACTCGCGAATTGCGCCGGCGAGATCGTGGCCAACACCGGCCGTGGCGCGTCCAAGCCCGGCCACCAGCGCCGGATAACCGTCTGCCGTCAGACGTTCGCGTACAAAACTTCTTCCGCTGCGCGGCGGTTGGCCCTTGCGTCTGAGGGTCCATACCGCTTCGACCAGCGCAAAATCGCCGAGGGCAGCCTCGAAGCGAAGCACGTCCACGTCGATCCGCAGATCCGCGTCACCCGCGCCCTCCTGCCCCTGAATGCGCACGCGCGTCGATTTGAGTTCCCGCGCCAGATCGGTCGCCAAGCGGCGGGGAAATGCCGCCTTCAGCGGTTCCGCCCAGCGATTGAAGTCGCTGGCATGGACAGAATGTTCGCCGGTCAGGACGACGATCTGCGGGCGATCCACCAGTTCGGGCAGCGTGACCGGACCAATGACGACGTGCAGGCGCGACTCCGCGCGATTGCCATCGTCAAGTTGCGGCACCGGGGAAGCCTGGAGCGCGTAGAGCTGGGTTTTTGGCGAAGTGCCGCAGCCGGCGCTCGCCAAGGCCAGCAACAACACAGCGAAGCGAAACAGCATTGAACTCGGGGTCGTCATGGCAGTTCCTCCCGTTTTCCCTTGAGCAGGGCTTCGGGTTGTCGGTCAAGGGTGTCGGCGAGGGAACGCAAGGCCTGAGCGGCGCGCGCGATCTCCCGCGCGGCATCACGCACATCGGAGAGTACGGGCGAGTCCGCGGCCAGCGTGCGCTCCATATTACCCAGCGTAAGCCGCAGGCCCGCGAGGGCTGCCTGTGCCTCTGGCGCCACTTCGGACTCAAGTCGGCGCGCCAGCTTGTCCAGCCCCTGCAAGGTCTGGCGTGCATCATCCGCAACCGCGGCAAAGGGAACCTGCTCCAGATTTTTCAGGATGCGTCCCAGCGATGCCTGCAAGTCCTCGAGGCTGGCGTACACCGTGGGGAATTCCGGAGGGACCGTCGCCGGGTTGAGCGCTACCTTTTTTGCGTCTTTGAAGAAATCCAGCGCCACATAGAGCTGTCCGGTGAGGAGGTTGCCGGTTCGCAGCTGGGCACGGAATCCGCGTTCGACGATGGCCTTGAGCAGGCCCTTCTTGACCCGCAGTGCATCGGTACCCGCATTGGCCGGCGCTCCCCCCGGCGGGCGCCGCATCGCTATGCGTTCGGGATAGATGGCGACATACACCGGGAAGTGAAACCACTCTCGCTCCGGTTCGTATTCGACGCCGAGCGAAAGAACCTCGCCGACCACCACGCCGCGGAAGTCCACCGGTGCCCCAGGCGACAGGCCGCGCAGCGATTCCTTGAAGTTCATTACGTACACCTGCATCTGCCCGTCCGGTGCTTTCATCGCTTCTGCCCGGTCCCGATGCAGGGTGAACGTCGAATCGGCCGGCGCCTGGCCGAGATTAGCGTCGCCGGGCAAGGTTTCAAATGCCACTCCGCCGACCAGGATGGCCATCGCGGATTGCGTCTGCACCCGCAGACCAGAGCTATCGAGAGTAACGTCGATGCCGCTGGCATTCCAGAAGCGGGTCGTCGGCGTCACATACTTGTCATAGGGCGCACTGATGAATACCTTGAGACTGACGCCTCTGCCATCCTTGTCCAGGGAATAGGCCTCGACCTCGCCGACCTTCAAGCGCCGGTAGAAGACGGGAGAACCAATGTCGATCGAGCCAAGGTCGGGCGCATGGATGCTGTATTGCCGTCCGGGCAGGCCGGCGGTGACAATCGGCGCCACTTCCTCGCCGACGAATTCGCGCGCCGAGTCGGAAGATTTGCCGACATCGACACCGATATGCGCTCCCGAGAGCAGAGTGCCGATGCCGGTCAGTTGTCCGCCGGCAAAGCGCGGACGCACCACCCAGAAACGCGTGTCGGCCACCAGCAGCGGCTCGGCCCGCTTCAGGAACTGGGCTGTCACCAGCACGCGGCTGCGGTCCGGCGACAGCGAAATTTCCTTGACCATGCCGATGTCGACGTCCTTGTAGCGGATGCGGGTCTTGCCCGATTCGAGCCCCTCGGCGGTGGCAAAACTGATGGTCACTGTCGGGCCGCGCTCCATGACGGCGCGCAGCGCAAGCCAGCCGCCGATGAGCACCGCAATGGCGGGAACCAGCCAGATCAACTGGAGCCGATAGCGGTGCCGGGGCGCCACCGTCGCCGGGGGAAGTTCAGGAATTTCTGTCATTGCGGGTTTGTTCTTTCCGGTTGTCCCAAATCAGACGTGGATCAAAGCTCATCGCGGCAAGCATTGTGAGTACCACCACGCCTCCAAAAAAAAGCGCCCCCGGTCCGGGGCGGATGGTGGCAATCGACTCAATCTGCACTAGGGCGGCAAGCAGCGTCACCACGTAAATATCCAGCATTGACCAGCGGCCGAAGAACTCGAGCACCCGATACAGCCGGGTTCGCGCCCAAGCCGAGCCGGGCACGGAACGCTGTATGGAGACCAGCAGGAATGCCAGGGCGAGCAGTTTTCCGGACGGCACAATTATGCTGGCGAAGAAGACCAGCGCGGCGAGATGCCAGGACCCCGATGTTGCCAGAAAAACCACGCCACTCATGATCGTATCCTGCTGCGATCCGAACAGGGACCCCGACTCCATGATGGGCAGCAGATTTGCCGGAATGTAGAGCACGCAGGCGGCAAGCAGCAGTGCCCAGGTGCGGGCAATGCTGTGCGGCTTGCGCGCATGCAGCGACGCCTCGCAGCGGGGGCAGGACACCTCGCAGCCGACCAGGTCCGGTGGGCGGCAAACCAACCCGCAGCAATGGCAGGTGACCAGGCCGAGTTCCAGTGCGGTGACTATCGCAGTCATTCGGCAGCACCGCGATTCGCAACGGCCCACAGTTCCCGGCCGTCGATATTGCTCCAGACGGCTGCCAGCAACAGCATCAAGGCCGCATAGGACCAAAGCGCAACACCAGGCACGACATGGGCCAGGTGAGCCAGCTTTACCAGCGACACCAGCACGCCGAGCATGAACACTTCGACCATACCCCAGGGGCGAGTGCCCGAAATGATCCGCAGCATCAGCCTGATCGGCCGCGACGGGCGACCCGCCTGCAAGGCGCCCAGAATCGCGGCGAGCAGGGCCAGTTCCAGAAACGGCACCAGCAGTGTGGTGACAAATACCAGCAGGGCAAGCAGGTGCATCTCCGCATCCCAAAGCAGGCCGACCGCCCCCGGCAGCGACGTGGCGTTGTAGCGCCCCTGGGTCTCTATGGTGGCAATCGGGAAGGCGCTGGCGATGACAAACACGACCAGAGCCGTGCAGGTAAGCGCAAGGGCACGGTCGAGATGGCCGGTACGAAACAGCGGCGAGCCGCAGCGTGAGCACAGCGCAGCGCCCCCCGCCGCAAGTGGAATGCTCCGCTGCAGCATGTCGCAGGTGTGGCACGCCACCACCTCAGGCAGTGCGACTGCTGTGCAGCGAATCTGGGGTCCATCGATCACCGAGTTATCCGCGATCTTGCATCGCGGCGTTTCTGCGCTGACTGCGAAGCCATCAATGACTGATTTCCTGTAGGGTGGAACTATTTTTCGGCACCAGCGCCGCAACGCGGAATTGTACGCATGATCGGCACCTGGGCGTCCAGCCCGGTTCCTTCAGTTTCGCGATTGCGGTTTCGACCGGGGCGTTGAGTATAGCCAGTGCCCGGATCATGGGTGCTGGCAAGTATTCGCCCGTCAGAACGACGAGCCGGGCTGCTTGAGGAACTCGATTTCCTCGGTCGTCGAGACGCGGCCAAGGATGGCATTGCGATGAGGAAAACGGCCGAAGCGGGCGATCACCTCGCGATGCCGCAGCGCGTAGTCGTAGGCGCTGTCGAAAGTCTCGTTCTGCATTTCGCGACTCAGGCCGGCGAAGAGAGCCACCGCACGCTCCTGCTCGAGCAGCGACTCGCTGTGCTCGAACGGCAGATAGGCGAACCAGCGCTGGCAGGGCGACAGGTTCTTGTCGCGACCGGCAGCGACCAGAATTTCCGCCAGGGCCAGCGCTTGCGCATCGCCGGCAAAGGCGCGCGGCGTGTCGCGGAAAATATTACGGGTGAATTGGTCGAGCAGCAGGATGCGCGCCAGCAATTCCTCGTCAGACCCGTCGTCGTCGGTGCCGCGCAACGCGGCTGCCACCTCCGCGCCGAAGCGTTCGCGGATGGCGGCATCGAAGGCTTCATCCTTGCGGAACCACTCGGCGCGCGCTCGTCCATGGCCGGGGTGCTCCGGCGGCAGGAACCAGAAGTCGAGAACGGCGCGGGTGACGACAGGCGCCGCGTCCGTCATTCGGCCTTCTTGGCTACCGGTTTTTTAGCCGCGGGCTTGGTCGCCGGTTTCTTTGCGGTGGCTTTTTTCGCTGCCGGCTTTTTGGCCACGGTCTTCTTCGCGGGCGCTTTCTTTACTGCGGGCTTCTTGACCACGGCCTCTTTCGCCGTATCGCCAGCACCGACCTTTGGCGCGGACTTTGCGGCGGGTTTGGCCCCGGCCTTGGGCGCCCTCGGTTCGAATTCGAAGCCGACCTTGCCGCTGGCCGGATCGCGCACCAGATAGGCGGAAAACTTGCGGCGCGTCTTGTTGGAGATGAAGCCCTTGAGCAGGTTGGTCTTGCCCGTCTCCAGCAGCTTCTGCATGTCGCTGCGCGCGACTTCCTGCTGCAGGATCACCTTGCCGGAACGGAAATCGCAGGTCTTCCCCGCGCCCACGGCTTTTTCGCAGACATAGGCCATGCCGTGTTCGAAGACGCGGCCGCCGCATTTGGGGCAGGTGCCCAGCGCTTCCTGAGTCGAGAAATCCACCTCTTCGGCGTCGGCATCGGCGTCCGACTGGCCGAAATCGAACTCCGGCATGTGGTCTTCCTTGAGCTTGATCATCGCCGCGAAGGGGCGCCCCATCTTGCTGCGGAAGCCCTGCAGCGGACCGATCACGCGATTGGTCAGCAACTCGTCCATTTCCTGCGGCTCCCACTGCCGGCTGGCGACGATCTTCCACAGGCTGTAGTCGCAGGACTTGCACTGGAACTTCTTGTAGTTCTCCTGGATCACGCCGCCGCAGCGCGGGCAGGGTGTCTTCAGCGTCGAGAAGGCGGCT
>Ga0172379_10000331_pt1 | contig 123167 bp, 148 predicted proteins | sample GrowelOW334metaG_FD_119756 | JGI IMG/M metagenome (GOLD analysis project Ga0172379, IMG submission 119756) | Groundwater microbial communities from an aquifer near a municipal landfill in Southern Ontario, Canada - Groundwater well OW334 metaG | ecosystem: Environmental > Aquatic > Deep... | reverse complement strand
GTATTCATGGCTTCGTTCATGGTATCCATGAGGGCCAGGGTAACCTTTTCATTCGGGACTGGAGGGGGAGCTTGGACAACTGAGTTCACAAACAAGGTGAAGGCTTTGCCCAAATCGGATGGTAAAGCGCCATTGGCAGCTTGCTCGGCGAGATTCGGTTTCTGAGGATCGCCACCCACGAAAGTTTGAGAGTTGGCCATGGCCTCTTCGAGTAATTTTTGCTCGGAGCGGAAATTGCCGGTCCAAACTTCGCCTGATTGAGCGACGGCTTCGTAGTAGCCTTCAGTGGCACCATTAGTGACGCTGATTTTGGCATACTGAGTATCAGTCACCAGGCCGAAATTCGAGGAGGCAGCTTGCACATTCTGAGCGAGGCGAACAAGTTCGTCGCGCTCTGCGATGCCTTGTTTGGCAACATCTTTGGCGGTGTTGGTAAATCCACAAGCCAAGGTCAGGACGAGAGCTGACAAGATGAATACAATCTTTCTGAAGCTACTTTTCATTCTGGGTTTCTCCTTGAACAGGGTTTGAATTTCAAAAAACAGCCTTTTAAGCTTGGGTATTCTACCTCGAAAAGATGGTTCTGTCAAGTTATAGGGTGGTTGGGTGAGCTTGGTATACTTAGGGGTGGTAAAAGTGATATTTGACGGAAAAAAACAAGCGGAGAGAGAGGCTTTGTTTCTGGAAGAAAATGAAAAGGTTCTGGGCAAGAGCTTGGTAATCCTCCAGTGTGACGGGCGCACGGATGAGAGTGCCTACGTCAGGCTAAAAAAGGAGATGGGAGAGAGACTGGGGGTGATGGTGAGTGTAGACTTCAGATCTCAGACTTCAGATCTTAGAGAGGGAATCATTGCGGCCAATGAAGATGAGACGGTGGATGGGATATTGGTCCAGTTGCCTGTTTTGGGGGCGACAAAGGACGAAGTTGGACAAATTTTGTCTTCAATTAATCCAGAGAAGGATGTAGACGGCTTAAACCCGAAAAGTAGGTTCATTCCGGCCGTAGTCAGGGCAGTGGAAAGACTGATAGAAATTTTTAAAATTAAGGAAGATGACAGGATTGCGGTAGTGGGAGATAAAGGAGCCGTGGGTGTAAGACTAATGGAAAGATTGAAAGTTTTGGGACTGTCACCAAAGGGTTTTGATCAGGGAGATAACTTGAAGAAACTTAAAGATTTTGAGATGGTCATTAGTGCTACCGGAGTGAGAGGTTTGATAACCGGTGAGATGGTGGCAGAAGGGTTTACAGGGATTGATCTCGGGCATCCGAAGGGAGATTTTTCTCCCGAGGCAGTGGCGAAGGCATCATTGATTACGCCCGTGCCTGGAGGGGTAGGTCCGATGACGATCGTGGCATTGTACGAGAATTTGGGGGATGTAGTGTAAAGAACTCTAGAACTCGAGGAATCAAGAACTCAAGGATGAAATTTTGGGAATATTCTGGCTAGGCGAGGATGGCTTCGACTTTGGTAAGGCGATTTTCGTGATTGTTTACTTGGTGACTCATGACGGTCTGTTCCTGATCGTGTTTCTTCAATAGACCGTACATTTTATCCATGGTGTTTTGGAGTGTGCTGATTGATACTTGAAATTGTTCCTTGCTCACGTAATTTTCTTTGAGTTCTAACTTTGAGGCTAATTTCTCAAAAAGCTTGAAGTTGTTTTCTGAAAAAGCTTGGGCCATTTTCTTGTAGATTTCGAAGTTATTCTCTTTAACAATTTTTTTAGTCCCTTTGTCGATGTTGTCAAGGTCTGTTTTTGTCAGCATAGATTAATAATATCATGGTAAATGTAAGATTTGTGCTAAAATAGGCAAGTTAAATTAATAAATTGTTCAGGCATGAATCTCTTGAAATGTGCCTGGAATTAAAAAGAGATGAAAATATATGGCCACAAAAGCCGCAAAAGTCGAAGAGGTAAAAACTCCAAAAATCAAAAAACTAAAAACTCAAAAGGTTGAGTTGAGTGCTAAGAAAGCTGCCGCACCCAAAAAGGTGGCTGCTAAAGAACCCAAGACAGTTAAAGCCAAGGCTGTAAAAAAGACGGTGAAGGTGGTCGAGGCCGGAGTCCCCGAAACTGATGTCAAAGTAAAAGAAGTGAAGGTGGAGAAGAAAAAACCAGGCAGTGTCTTGGAAGAGCTTTTTGAGGCCGGAGCTCACTTTGGACATGTGGTCAAAAAGTTGAATCCCAAGATGAAGAGGTTTATTTGGGGAGCCAAAAACGGTATTCATATCTTTGATCTAGAGAAGACGATGGCTGGTTTGGAGTCGGCGACCAAGATCTTGACCGAACTGAGTGCCAGTGGCAAGAGAGTTATCTTGGTAGGCACCAAACGCCAGGTGAGACAGATGATAGAGGTCGAAGCCCGGAGGCTGGACATTCCCTTCATTTCTCAGCGCTGGATTGGCGGACTAATTACCAACTGGAAACAAGTCAAGCAAACAGTGGACAGACTAAACTCTCAGAAATTATTGAGAGAGTCTGGTCAGCTCAAGAAGTACACCAAAAAAGAACAGGTAATGTTTGACAAGGAAATAGCTCGTTTGGAGCGAAACATTGGTGGTATTGCGGCCTTGAAAGAAGCCCCGGAGGTGGTAGTGGTTTTTGATACTCACAAGGAGAAGCTGGCAGTTAAAGAAGCTAGTAGTCGAGGCATAACGGTCGTAGGAATCGTGGACTCAAATGCCAATCCAGACCTAGTAGACTACCCCATCCCGATGAACGACGACTCAGCCAAGGGGCTGGAGATCGTGGTGAGAACTTTGGGCCAAGCCATTGAGACGGGATTGAAGAAAACTCAAGAACTCAAGGAATCAAGAACTCAAGACAGTAAAAAATAAAAGTATAAGTAAAATAAAGATTATGATGGAGAAAATTAAAGAACTGAGAGAACAGACGGGAGCGGGGATTATGGATGCCAAAAAAGCGATTGAAGAGGCTGGGGGCGACATGGAGAAGGCCAAAGCCATTATTACGGCAAAGGGCTTGGCCCGCGCCGAGAGTAAGGCCGACCGTGAAGTCAGTTCTGGTAAGGTCTATTGTTACACTCACGGTGGAGGGACTGTCGCCGCCATGGTGGAGGTAGCTTGCGAGACAGACTTTGTCGCCAAGACACCGGAGTTTGAGGCGCTTTGTAAAGAGTTGGCGATGCAGATCGTTTCCATGGATCCCAAGAACACCGAGGAGCTTTTGGCTCAAGACTATATCCGTGACAGTGGAAAGACCATAGATCAAGTAATCAAAGAGCTCAGCGGTAAGACCGGTGAGAATATTCGAGTCACCAGGTTTGTCAGATTCAAGCTGGGGATGGGGGAGAGCTAGATATCAGTTTACGGATGACAGATGATAGAAAGAGTTTGTGATAATATTGGAGTATGAATGAACCGAATATGTCAGCTATCATGGAAAAAATAGCGGCGGAAAATGCCGCAAGGAAGTTGGCTAAAAAAAACAAGGAAAGAACAAAAGTCTTAAAATTTAAAGGACAAGAAGGGACAGCGGTTGTAGGAAGGGGGTGGGGCATTTCTAGAGTAAAAGATAAGAATTCTGTTCAGGTCCCCGGTGTTGGGACAGTTGATGTGTCTATGGGAAATGCAAGGCCCAAGAATCCTCGGAGTGTTGAAAATTGAGAATAGGTTAAAATAATACCAGCATGACACTAGAACACGAGCTGATTCAGTTACTAAGACAAAAATTCGACAGAGTGATTGAGAATGTCGAGGAGGACTTCGCCACCATTCGGGTCGGTCGAGCCAAGCCGGACATGGTGGAAGGCATTACGGTGCCGGCTTATGGATCTTGGATGAGACTAGTAGAGCTTGCGACCATCGCGGTGCCGGACACCAATATGCTGACGGTAACTCCCTTTGATCGAAGTCTGATGAGCGTAATCGAGAAGGCAATTGGAGACAGTGAGATGAAGCTGTCGCCAGCAGTTTCTGGCGAGATGATTAGAATAGTGGTGCCGTCGCTAACTCAAGAACGCAGGCTAGACTTTGTAAAGCTTCTCAAACAAAAAACCGAGTCTGGGAAAATTATGATGAGACAAGCCAGGCAGGATGTGAAAGAAAAAATTGACGCTCTCAAAGAGAGGGAGGATGTGTCTGAAGACGAGGTTTACAAACTACTGGCCGAGCTAGACAAAGTGACGGCCGAGTACAACGAGAAGGTAGAAGAAATGAGCCGCGCGAAAGAAAAAGAAGTAATGGCTGTCTAATTTGCGAAGGCGACTCTTTCGAGCTTGGAGACTCGTTTTTTGGTTATTTCGTGGTCTTCTTTTATCTCGTTTATGGCAGAAATAATATTTCTTTCCATACCATGAAGTTGAAGTCTTATATCTTTGACATCAGCTTTGAGTTCAGTGACATCTGCTTTGAGATCGGAGATATCACCTCTCACTTCTGAAAATTGTCGTTGCACATCCAAGAAGCCCGCTCCGGTATTCAATTCAACCTGATCGAGATCTTCTTTGGTGGCAAAGGTTCTTTTGAGCTTGGTAACATCGGTGTCAGTGATCATAATTCCAGTATAGCAAATTTGTTGGTAGAATTAAGAAATGCAAATATTGGTTTTTGTTTTAATGTTGTCGGTCTTGATTTTGGTCCATGAGTATGGTCACTTTTTTATGGCAAAACTATTCAAGATGCGAGTAGAGGAGTTTGGAATTGGCTTACCGCCACGGGCTAAAAAACTTTTTACCCATCAAGGGACTTTGTTTAGCTTAAACTGGCTACCACTAGGGGGTTTTGTAAAGCTTTTTGGCGAGGACGCTGAAGACCCCACCCAAATTAGTTCACCGGAAGCGTTTTTTAATAAACCGATCTGGCAAAGAGCTGGGGTACTCATGGCCGGGGTGATAATGAACTTTGTATTGGGCATTTTGGCTTTTGGGGTGGTTTATACCTACTTGGGGATTCCTACTAAGACAGACAAGGTCTTTATCGTGGAAGTGGTCAAGAACACCCCGGCAGAGGCGGTGGGTCTAAAGACGGAGAGTGAGATCAAGAAAGTTTCTTTTGAAAATAAGGAGCTGATCTTTGTCGGAGTTGACGGTTTTATAGAGCAAATTGAGCCCCTAAAAGGGAAGACGGTTGAGCTATCTGTCTTGGATAAGGATGGCGCGGAGAGGGTAGTGGAGATAGTCCCTCGGGTAAGCCCTCCGGAGGGCGAGGGGGCTCTGGGTGTGGCCTTGTCAGGGATTGAGATGAAGATGTACCCCATTTGGCAAAGGCCTTTTCGAGGAGTGGTGGTGGGGATGCAAGAGGCCTGGGCCTGGGGAAAGGAAATCACAGTCAGTTTGGGAACGTTGCTCTGGGGGATTGTTAGTGGTCAGGGAGTACCCAAAGATGTGTCTGGACCAATTGGGATTTATGAGATCAGTAAACAAGTTTACCAAGTGGGTTGGGTGGCGGTCTTGCAGTTTATGGCTATCTTGTCGATCAACTTGGCTATTTTGAACATTATGCCTTTTCCGGCCTTAGATGGTGGTCGAATCTTTTTTCTGGGAGTAGAGATGGTTATTGGTAAAAAACTAAAAAATCGGATCGAGAGCTATGTCCACACCGTCGGTATGGTGTTTCTGCTGGGTCTTATGGTGCTAATTACCGTGAGAGACGTTATCAAATTGATAAACCCATGAAAGACGAAAAGTGTTTGTTTTGCCAGATTGTGGCGGGGGAGGAACCGAGTACCAAGGTCTGGGAGAACGAGGAGTTTCTCTGTATTCAGAACAAGTATCCGGTGTCGCCGATCCATGTCCTGGTTGTGCCTAAGGCTCATATAGTAAAAACTATGTGGATAGCCCCACTTCGCGACCCCACGTCGCTCTTCGAGCTATGCGGGGTAAAGCTTCGCGGGGCAAAATTGGTCGTGTCAATGAACCAATTTTGGGGTAAAATGATGACAGCCGTTTTTGCCGTGGTACATCAGCTAGAACTTGATAAGTCAGGCTACAAGCTGGTGAACAACGGAGCTGGTTACAACCACTTTGAGCATGAACACATGCATATTTTGGGAGGAACCAAGACCGAGCCAGGCGGGACGACATAAACCAAGAACTCAAGGAATCAAGAACTCAAGATGATGAGAGTTTAAGGATAAAAAGACATTAATTAAATAAAAACAAGAAAGAGAGGTGCATTTTTAGTGGCTCTAGTAGTAAAAAGAAAACAAGGACAGAGTGTCCAACAAGTGATAAGTGAGTTTAAGAAGCTAACTTATGAAGATCAAGGTCTAGACAAAGTCAGAACGGTGGGGATGTCTGGCTTTCTGAAGCCTTCAACAGTTAAGAATATCAAGATGACTGAGCTACGCAAGGCGTCGGCGAGAATTCGTAGACGAAACAAGCGTAACGCAGGACTGACCAAGTAACCATGTTGTATTCGCAGATCCAAGCCGACCGATTGGCCGCCCAGAAAGCAGGGGACAGCCGATTGGTTCGTATTTTGAAGCTAATTTTGTCTGAGCTTGCCTATGCCCAAGTAGATTTTAAGGCCGCCATGCCTACCGGCAGGCAGGGCGAACTGCCGGATGAAGAGGTGATACGGGTGCTTATGAAAGAAGCTAAAAAGCGTAAAGACGGCATCGAAATATACGATAAGGCCGGTTCGATTGAGAGAGCTAGTGAGGAAAGATACGAGCTAAAGATGATCGAGAACTACTTGCCTCAGATGATGTCGGAGGAAGAAGTGCGAGTCGAGGTATCTAAGACCGCGGCCGAGACCGGCCTGACTGGAGGACGCCTCATGGGGGCGGTGATGGGTAGACTAAAAGGAAAAGCCGAAGGCTCACTGGTGCAAAGGATAGTGACGGAGAACTTTCCGTAGCGTGGATGAAGTAAAATAAGGCCATGATTAAGTTACAGCTAGATATCAAGGCGGACAGCCGATACAGTTTTGACCGAAAAAGGATTAAGGCATCTTTGACCAAGACTTTGATGGAGCAGGGCAGAGATGGAGAGATAAATATTTCTTTGAGCGTGGTGGGGGAGAGAAAGATCCGTGAGCTGGAGAGAAAGTATTTTGATCGCGACGAGGTGACGGATGTTTTGTCCTTTCCTCTGGAGGAGGAGCTAGCCGAGACGACAGAGAGTGTTGGCTTGGGAGATATTGTTATTTGTTATCCGCAAGCCAAGCGACAGGCCATGCAGTGGAATAGAGTAGTGGACGAGGAAATAGAGTTTTTGGCCAATCACGGCTTGCTCCATTTGCTGGGGATTCATCACGACTAAGGATATTTTACATTTGCCGGTTTAGGCTGTATATTAGCCAGAGCACATTGAGAGGAGAAGCGATGACCAATTTGGCAATCATACTTAATATGGGAAATCACAATCGGTGTTTAGCAAACGTGGTCAAAGATTTGGACGGGAAGGTATTTAATGTTTTGACGAAATCGACGTCAGGCAGCCATCTTAAGTACTGTAACCGAAGACTAAAGACCAACAGTCTTTATTCTAAAGACGGACAAGTGAGATTATCACTGAGTCCTGGTGGCTGTATCGCGTGGGACTTGAATATTGAGACTGTTCAGCTGGAGTTTATGGCCAATGGAGACATCAAGCTACTCCGATTTTTTTTGAAAACAGGCAAGGGAAAATTTATGACGATCACCCAAAACCCCATTTAATTGGGGTTTTATTTTGGGCTAAGGTTCGGACTTTATTTGGGTGACTTATAGGAAGTTATAGAGGATAGGGTCGCAGGCACAGAGATTCAAAAATGTGGGGCTGAGTCGCACTATGTATGAGTAATGAGCAAGTTTTATCTAGTTGACACGTGGCGTGAAAAGCCATAAGTTGTAAAGGTGAGTTTCTATCAAACATATCGGCCAAAAAAAATAGCAGAACTGGACTTATTTTCAGTCCGTGAGGTCTTGCTTTCTTCTCTGGCCTCCGGAAAGATTTCTCACGCCTACCTCTTTGTTGGTCCGCGAGGTTCCGGCAAGACCAGCGCGGCTAGAATCCTGGCCCAGATCATAAACTGCCAGGAAAATCAGAATAAATCGGATGGTTTTTCTGAGCCTTGTGGCCAATGTGAGTCGTGCCAGGTAATTACGAAGGGTAGTAGTGTAGATGTAATTGAGATTGATGCGGCCAGCAATGGCTTGGTGGACGATATTCGGGAGCTACGGGAGCGAGTCCGGCTAGCTCCGGTCCAGCTGGCCAAGAAGGTGTACATCATCGATGAGGTACATATGGTGTCGTCGGCCGGATTTAACGCCTTACTTAAGACCTTGGAAGAGCCTCCAGAGCATGCCTTGTTTATTTTGTGTACTACCGAGTCACAAAAGGTACCGGAGACGATTGCCAGCCGGTGTGCCAGAGTAAACTTTACCAAGGCGACAATTGAAGAGGTGGTTGGCTCTTTGATGAAGGTGGTGGAGGGTGAAAAGATAGAGGCAGATAGAGAAACTCTACAAGAGATCGCCGAAGCCACAGATGGTAGTTTTCGCGAAGGCCACAAATTACTTGAGCAAATAGCCGCTTTTGGTAAGAAGATTGATAGAAGTATTTTGACTAGGATCCTGGGGACGGCGGGCCGGCCCTCTGTCAAAAGATTGCTGGAGGCGGCGATAAGCCAGGATACCGAGCTCGTGATAAAAACCTTCGACGAGATGGAAAAAACCAGCGCCAAGGCACCGGTACTGGCGACCTCTTTACTGATTCTAACCAAGACCGAGATGGAGAACTGTATTCGAGAGGGTAGAAGTCCGGAGATGTATTTGAAGCTAATCGATAGCTTGATTAATGCAGCCGACAAAATAAAAATTTCACCTCTGCCACTTCTACCGCTAGAGATAGCCCTGTTGTCAATTGAAGGCGATGGCCATGAGAGATCCAAACCGTCAAAGACGGAAAGCCCCCTCACTGAGGATAAACCAGCACCGGTAAAGGAGATATCGGACAATAAAGTTACTCAGAAGTTTTCGGCTACAGGGCTAAGTATTGAGGATGTAAAGACTGGCTGGGGAAGCTTCTTGGGCTACATGTCGGAGAGCAATGGCTCTTTGGCCGGTATGTTGCGACTAGTTCAGCCGATGTATGTGGAGGGGAAAGCCGTGGTTTTTTCGGTCACCTCGCGGTTTCAGCAAGAGATGCTGGAGAGAGAGGTAAAAAGAAAAGTGATTGAGGAACAGATGGCTCGAGTTTGGGGGCCAATGACCTTTAGATGTGTTTTGACGGATAAGATAATTAGAACTCAGCCTAGCTTGGAAGATGAAAACGTGGCCCCGGTAGATGATGGAGTAGACACAGTTCAGGGTGTGATGCTGACCGCCGAGAAGATTTTTGGATGATATACAATAAGTGAGTTACAAGTTATTGAAAATAAAATGTTTAATGGTATAAAACAGTTTGGTTCTCAAGGTGCGGCTTTGGCGAAGTTAGCGATACTTCAGCGAAAGATAGCCGGCCACAAAACCGAGATTGAAGAGGGTGAAGTGAAGGCCGTAGTTACAGGGGACGGTAAGCTTAAAGAGCTTTTCATCGGTGGTGAGAATATGAATAGTGCGGTTAAGGTCGTCAACGAAGCGATTACCAAGGCGCAGAAGTATGCGGCTACGGAAATGAAGGACTCAATGGGAGATCTTTCCAAGGTCTTAGGCAACATGCCGAAGGGGATGTAAGAAATGAGAAGCATACGTCCGGTTCAGAAAGTAGTGGATGCGTTTGAGGCCTTGCCGGGTATTGGGCCAAAGTCGGCTCAACGACTGGCTTATTATCTTTTAAACGTGCCACAAGAAAAGCTCACCAAATTTGCTCAGGCTTTAGAAAATCTCAAAAAAGACACCCGATTGTGTGCTATTTGTTTTAATGTCGGTGAGGAAGAATTTTGCCCCGTTTGCCAAGACGAGACCCGTGATCGTACCCAGGTATGTGTAGTGGAGACTTCGTTGGATCTGCTGGCTTTCGAGAGAGCCGACGGCTTTAAGGGTGTTTACCATGTACTGGGAGGAGCGGTGGCTCCTCTGGCCGGCATTGGACCAAACGACTTGAGAATTCCCCAGCTAACGGCTCGTGTCAAGGCCGGAGAGATTAAAGAGATCATTCTGGCGACCAATCCGAATATGGAAGGGGAGGCCACGGCCATGTATATTACCGAGAGAATTAAAGAAATGGGGCTGATGAAGAATTTAAAGATAACTAGAATTGGTCGCGGCTTGCCGACAGGAGCAGACATCGAGTATGCTGATGGACAGACACTGACAAGAGCTTTGGAGGGTCGGGGAGAGATGTAGGAAAAAGAACTCAAGGAATCAAGAACTCAAGATAATGTAAAATTATTTTAATGCCCGCACCACTAGGAGGTATTGGCCAGCAAGTAGCCGATAATTTATTTGAGCTAGGAAAAAGCACAGTTCAATCCGCTGTTAAAGTCGGAGGAGATGTGGTGAAGGACTCGATTGAACAGATTACCGGAGCGCCAGGGAGGCAAAGTTCTCAGCCAGCTGAGAGACCTACGACTCAGCCAGACAGCGTGACCGGAGGGGTCGATCGGGAAAAAGAAGCGACCAGAGCGGCGGCCAAGAGAAGATATGAACAAGTGAAAGCAGAACTGGAGCAGTATAGACAGCGAAGAGCCCAGCAAGACAAACAGATCGCTCTGGAAAACAACCAACAAGAACAAGAAAACCAGCAGAAAAAAGTGGCCGAAAAACAAGAGAAAGAAAGTTTTGTGCAAAAAATGCTGAGAAAGGTCGGGGCTGGGGCCCATGGAGAGACGGTGAAGCAGAAGGAGTGAGAAAAAACTCAAAAACTCAAAGAATCAAGTTTAAAAAGCTGGTTATTTTGAATGACGTGAGTGATTCCAAGTGACTTAAGTGCCTTAATGTTTGTTGGAGATAATTCTTTGGCGTTTATCTGGTTTACGAGATTGATCCAGTTATTGGTGGCAAAGCCAGAAAAGCCACCCAGGCGGCGGTGAAGATGTTCCAGGGAATAAAGAGAGCGGATGGACTCGATCTCGTGATCCGGCATGTTCCAAAGCTTGATGGGAAGTTCTAAGATAACGGCGTCGGGAGGAAGATTTTTGACTTCTTGATAGACAGAGTGCATATGGATATTGACTGGGTAGCCTCTGAGGGGTAGATCGGCTTCGAGAAATAGTAGTGACAGAATCAGGAGAAGAAAGATAACTATGGTTTTGGTTTTTAGTTCAGCGAAAATTGGTTTCAATTTGAAGCCGATGAGAACGACAGTGGCTAGAAGTGCCAAGATAATGAAACGGCTGGGAGTGCGGAAGCCGGTAAAGCCGGGGAGGAGGTAATAAAAAAGAGCGTAGGGGAGGGGAATGGGGAAGCCGAAAAGGCGCAAGTTTGAGTCGAAGATTTTGAGGATAGGGCCGAGGGACATAATGATTGAGAAGATGAATATATATTTCCAGGGATTAAAAATATGACGTTTCGGACCGCGCCAAAAACCGTACTCCCGCGTAACTATGTCGTCCCGCCGTTGGCGGGATTCCCTTCGGCTCCTATGTACATGGTCCGTGCGATTTTTGGCTAGCGCTCCTGCAGCGTCAAATATTTTTGAAAGTACATGGACTACGCCGCAGAGTATGAAAATGGTTATTATTGTCCAGCTGTGGAACTGGGTGAAGATTTGGTCGAGGCCGAGGGAGAAATGAGCAGCATCACGGATGGGGCGGATAGCTTCGGGAAGGGAAGTGTGTAATTGGTAGTAAGGGAAGAGGAGAAAAAGCCAGAGGGGAATAAACGGAAGTGAGTGTTTCGTCATCGCGAGGAGTACTCGACGTGGCGATCCATTTAAATTTATACCGATTTTTATAGATTGCCACTCCCGCCATGGCGGGATCGCAATGACGATGATAATGGTGGCGAAGAAAATGAGGTAGACGGGGAAGATACTTTCGGCCAACTGGAGAGTGACAATAGCAAAGAATAAAGTGAGAAAAAGAGGGCGATTTTCGTTTAAATACCTCAAAAAAAAGTAAAGGGAGAGACAAAGAAGCCACATGGAAAACATCTGTAAGTGGGGGAGATAGTGAAGGTGAAAGCCGGAGAAATTAAAGAGTAGCACCGCTAGAGAAGTGGTCCGGAGGTCTTTAAATAAGTACTCGAAGAGCAGAAATGAGGCAAAAATGGTTAGGAGGAAATTGAGAACCAGAGCGATATTAAAGATAATAATGGGGGAGTGAGTGAGGAAGCGAAAGGGAAGGGTGAGAGCGGCTGAGGTGAGAAAAAGATCGGAGTAAGCCAAAGTGCTTTGATCGGGGGCAAAGAAGGTACCGTAGTGCAAAGGCTGGAGTTTGAGGAGATTTTGCTGAACTTGGCCAATGATGTAGGCTATGAGCCGAGTATCGTTATTGTCCGGCAGAGTATCGGAAGGATACCTAAAGGCGGCGGGATAGACAAAAAGAGTCAAGAGGAAGGAAATGAGCGTAATTATCAGCCAGCGTTTCATGGCTAAGAGTATACATTGGTGGATAGTGATAAAATAGGGCGTTGTGATTGGTAAGTAGCTGCACATTGAGCCGAAAAGGAGGCGCGGATGGACCAAATTAACCTCGATAATGTCCTGAAAGACAAAGTAATGGTGGTGTTTGAGTCAATTAATAAGAGAAACATCAATTCACAGAAAGCCTATTGTTCAGGAGTATATTGTGCTCTTTTAATAGCCTTGGCCTATGAAGAAAAAGACCGTCCGGAGGTAAATCTGAAGTTGTGGCAGTATCTGACTACCACTCACGAGCCCCAACCTACCTTAGCCGACTGGTTGTTGCAGATTAAGTGGTTTAGCTATGGCGAGATCGATCTTGATCCATTGCTTCTGCCAAACATTGGACTGCGCTACGGACTGCCGGGCAGGTACTACGACTGGGGCGTGGCGGACGCCTTGGAGATCTGTGTTTTTGTGGCCCCGCAGTTTATTAGAGAAAGTTACCGACCCAAAGACTGGTCGACCAAAGTGTCCGACTGGATCGGATTGCAGATGGAGCTGGTGGGGGCATTAATGCCAGATTGAAATGTAACTGAAAATAAGGATTACCGGTCCACTTGGGCCGGTATTTTTGTTAGAATAAGGACAATGCTGAAGATTTTTAATTCTTTGTCCAAGAAAGTAGAGGAGTTTGTGCCCTTAGAAGAAAGAAAGGTGGGGATGTATGCTTGCGGTCCCACGGTCTATGACTACCCCCATATTGGTCACGGCCGAAAGTACGTCAATGACGATGTTTTAAAAAGAGTTTTGTCTGTAGTTGAGGGGTATAAAGTGACCCACGTCCAAAACATTACCGATGTGGGGCACTTGGTAAGTGACGCTGATGAGGGTGAGGACAAGTTGGAAAAAGGAGCCAAGAAAGCGGGGAAGACGGTCTGGGAAGTGGCCCAAGAATTTACGGATTATTTCCTTAAGGAGATGGACTCGCTGAATATCATTCGTCCTGATGTTCAGTGTAAGGCGACGGATCATATTTCTGAACAAATAGAATTAATCAAAAGAATCATGGACAAGGGTTACGCTTACGACACGCCGGAGGCGGTTTATTTTGACGTAACCAAGTTCCCCGATTACGGTAAGCTTTTTGGTCAAGATTTGTCGGAGAAGTTAGTGGGTGGACGTGAAGAAGTGGTGACAGAAAACAGCAAAAAGAATCCGGCGGATTTTGCCTTGTGGTTTAAGCGAGTAGGTAAGTTTGCCGAACACGCAATGCACTGGGATAGTCCTTGGGGCGATGGATTTCCCGGCTGGCACGTAGAGTGCTCGGCCATGAGTATGAAGTACTTGGGAGAGCAGATTGATATTCACACCGGCGGAGAAGATCATCTCTCTATCCACCACCCCAACGAAATCGCTCAGAGTGAGGCGGCTACCGGTAAAAAGCCATTTGTAAGATATTGGTTTCATAGTTTGTTTCTCGCAGTGGATGGAAAAAAGATGAGCAAGAGCTTAGGTAATGTTTATAAAGTAGCAGATATTATAGAGAAGGGTTTTTCGCCGATGGCTCTGCGCTACTACTATCTTTCGGCGCACTATCGTAAACAAATGAATTTCTCTTGGGAGGGGATGGAGGGAGTATCGAATTCGTATAAAAAAATGAAGAAAGAGTTTTTGGCTCTGCGGCTGGAAGGCGGACAGGATAAAAATATTTTTGGCGCTAGTGCCGATGAAAGCTTGACTGGTAGAGGGAAGTTTTTTCGAGATGAATTTGTGACGGCGGTGGAGGACGACTTAAACATGTCAACGGCTCTGGCTGTTGCTCGAGTAGTACTAAAAGATGACAAGCTGAAGGACTTTGAGAAGAGACGATTAGTGGAAAACTTTGATAGAGTCTTTGGACTAAAGCTTTCTGAAAGAGATGAGGTCCCTGCCGATATTCCGGACGAGGTGATGGAGATGGTAAGTAAGAGAGAAGAGATGAGAAAGTCCAAACAGTGGACCGAGTCCGATGCCCTGCGTTTGGAAATTGAGGAAAAAGGCTATAAAGTTTCAGACTTCTTTGATGGCGTGACGGTGGAGAAACTTTAGGGAGTTATTAGTGCGAGGTTATTGGTTGTTGATGCGCAAAAAAGCACCCGCCTTGCGGCGGGATGGTGTAATTTGACTAATTTTTCAGATTTTGTGCCTGGATGGGGGCTAAAAAATCCCACCAGGAAGCGATGACTAGGCTTCGCGGAAGTGGCAGCCGATGGAGCGGGGGTTGGCATAGGCGGCTTTGGCGGTGATGAGGGCGACTAAAACCAGGTTTCGAAGCCCAAGTAACTCGTCGGTGAGGTAGGCATCGCGGTAGAACTTATTAATGGTATTTTCCATCTGAGACAGGTCGGATATAGCTCTTTCAAGCAGAGGAGTCTTACGAACCAGGCCGACCATGTTCCACATGATGTTTTTAATAGTGGTGGCGTCTGAAGCGATTAGGGCGGAGTCGGCCGGGATTTTGCCGAGGTAGTGCCAGGAGGGGACGTCACCTAGTGGTCCACCGTCTTTTTGGAGAGCGTCTTGAATCTGTTCACGAAGGCTTGACATTTGTTCTATCATGGTGTTATTATAACACTAACTATGAAAATGTCAAGTAAAAAAATGATTCATCTTTTTGATCACCGTGTAGAAATTTTATCACCCAATCCGGTATTTAAAATGGGTAAATTCACCTTGTTCAAAGCTAAAATAGCCTTTACCAGGTTTAATGGTGAGAGAGCGTCATTTAGCTGGCTAATCTTTGACCGAGGTGACTCAGTAGCGATTCTTCTGCGTCGTCAAAGTGACGCTAAGATCTGCTTAGTCGAACAGTTTCGGCCGCCTACTTTGGCCCATTATGGCCAGCTGAGCGCTTCTGGAGGAGGCGTGCTGGAGATTATTGCTGGTACTCAAGAGCCGGGAGAAGAGCCGGAGAGCTGTGTTTGTAGAGAGGTAGCTGAAGAAACAGGAAGATTGGTGAAAAATCTTCATTTGGTAACTACTACTTATATGTCACCAGGTGCTAGTTCGGAAAAAATCTCGCTATATCTAGGCGAAGATGACGGAGACGCTGGCATACCGGGTGGCGGCTTGGCAGAAGAGATGGAGGACATTAGGATTCACTGGATTTCTGTTGATGAGATCAAAGAGATGATCCAAAAAGGTCGAATCGTCGATGCCAAAACCATTATGGCCTTTCAGGCGCTGTTACTAGAACTGTCCACCTCAAGCTAGTCTGTTTTTAGACCAATGATAGGGTAGAATTGGAAATAGATCTTTAAAAAAAGGAGGTGAGGTGTGTCTGAAGCGACCAGATGTGATTGATTCTGTCGAGCGCGGAAAGATAGCTTGTGTCACCGTGGGCACTGTTTTTCGAGAGAGGCCGTGGGTAACAGCGGTCTGGGAAACAAAGCAAAACAGCCGAGACGACGTCTACGGATATGATATGTTCGTCCGAGCAAAGTATTCATTCCTAAAAATGGTCAGAATGGGTGGAGTAGAGAAACTACTACCAATCCAGATTAAGTCTTCTGACCGAAGACTTAGAGCCTTTGTCCGCAAGTACACTCCCCAGATGAGATTTTTTAATGTGGCCGCGCAAAGCCACCAGTTTGTCTTGTGTGGTATGGACGAAGTGGATTTTATTTTGGCCGATATGGTGGGCCAGCTGGTGGCCCATGTCTCTAGTTTTGGGGTTACCGAGAAAGAGACGCTAAGTATTCTTAAAGGATTTGGTGATCAAGAAGCCTGTTTGGTGTACAAAAGTACCAAAGGCTTACTGCTTCGCCGCTGGTACGCTTCGCGTATACCTCACTTTAAAAAATAGTCTGATCAAAAATTGAGTCCCGCTGTCACAGGCGGGCTTTTTTATCCGGAATCAGTTGGGGCAGATTGTAGCCTCGAAATCCTTTGGCCTTGGTGCCTATACGCATATTTGATAATCTACCTATAATATGCTACCATAGCCAAGTTCGTAGCTCTTTTCAAACATCCTCACATCCTCGTCTTTTACCATCAAAAAGGAGAATAAATCATGTCTAAAAACGACAATCTTCAATGGCTCCTCGGAGCCTTCGCCGCTCGTGGTTCAGAGCTTTCTGAGTCTGAAAAAAAGATACTTGCTGATACCGTCCTCCACGGCACCAATCCTCAACTTCCTTTCCCAAGCTATTCGGTCACCGTCAATTACAACAAGACAGTGAACCAGCTGGTCAAGGACGGCAAGTACGACTGGGTAAGCAATAATTTCTCTGATTCACACTTCACCGTCAACAAAAAGGGTGAAGAACAAGCAGAAATCTTCATTGTCACTATCGATCGCCGTATGAGCACAGAAGCCATCACAAAGATGATCAACGATCTGGTTATTCCTCTTCGCCACGCCAATGCAAAAGAAGAACTGGCTCTCGGTGCCCAGTATCCAGATCTCCAGCGAGAAGGCCCCATCGCCGCTCTCGGTTCCACCTGGCGTGACTCCGATGGCGGCCTGATGGCTCCTTATCTCAACGGCGATGGGTCGTACCGGGATCTGGGCCTGATCGATGTGGACGGTGACTGGTATTCGGGCTGGCGTTTCGCCTGTGTGCGCAAGTAAGTCACTTGGAACTTAAACTCTTTAACTCTTTTTGTTCCTTTGACTCTTGGTTACTTTCTCTCTTGGCCCCGCCTTTGGCGGGGCCATTCTTTTATGTTTTAGTCAGGTAAAATAGGCGCATGGGACTAAAGATTGGGTTGACACCCAGAAAGAGAATGACATCGGCCTGGGTTTCGGTGGCTCTACGGGAAAGTTCGAGAGAGTCGCCACGAATCCCCAAAACCTCATCGCACTGCAGGTCCCAACTCATGTAGTTGTGTTTCAAGATGACGGCGTTTTTTTCGACGACTAAACGATTAAGTTTCTCGACCTGGCCGCCTTGATCCAAAGCTTAAAGTCCGGACTGTACTGAGAGTATTTTTGTTTGAAGCGATCGTAGATTTCTTCTCGGGTTAGTAGATTAATTATAGTGTTATTATAACACTAACCGGCAGAATGTCAAATGTCAGGCTATACTATATTAATGCAACAAAAAACCAGATCGACACTGAGAATAGCTTTAGGAATTTTTCTGATTGTCTTTGGTGTTGCCGGAATGATTTTACCCATTCTTCCGGGATGGTGGGTAGCCTTGATTGGTTTGGAAATTTTGGGCTGGAAACTGGTGTTTGATAGACACAAGCCGTGGAAGGAAGTAATTAGTTTTAAAGATAAGTCGCAATGAGTTTAAAAATTGGGGCGGACGACATTTATGAGGATCTACAGTTTATCTCTAAGGCCAGTAAACTCAATTTATCTCAGTTGATCCGCGATGGAGCAAAAAAAGAGATAAAAGCTAGAGCCAGACAGATTAATAAAGATGACTGGAGACAGTTTGCCGGAGCTTTGAAAACAGGTCCAAAGGATTTGTCTTTAAAGATAAACGACATCTATAAATGAAAAAGTTAATAGACTCGGACTTTTTGGTTGGTATATTTCGTGAAAATGTTGTCAATTTGGTGCTGTTTGAAACCGCTACCGTGTTGGCACATCGAGTAAATATGGATGCAGTGCGACTATTTTATGAAAAACTGCCGAAACTCAATTTGAAAATAATTAGTTTTGATGAGAAATTAGAAAATATGAGTTGGGAGATGTTTTTGAAACAGACAAAGAAGGGTTGCTCGTTTGTGGACTGTGCCAATTTGGCTGTTATCAAGGCATACAACCTTGATGGGATTCTGTCGTTCGATAAGTTTTACCCACAAAACATCCGCTCGATTGGAGAATAAAGTAAAATAGCCACATGTCACTAAAAATTGGAATCGTAGGGCTACCAAATGTTGGCAAGTCGACGCTTTTTAATGCGCTGTTGAAGCGTCAGCAGGCGTTGGTAGCCAATTACCCCTTTGCGACCATTGAGCCGAACGTAGGCGTCGTAGAGGTGCCAGACGAGCGTCTGAGAGTTTTGGCCGAGATGTCTAAGAGTGTCAAGATTGTGCCGGCGACAGTGGAGTTTGTAGATATTGCTGGGCTAGTGGCTGGAGCGGCTACTGGAGCCGGTCTGGGAAACAAGTTTTTGACTCATATTCGAGAAGTGGATGTAATTGTGCAGGTTTTGCGAGACTTTAAGGATCCGGAAGTGGTCAAAGAAGGCTCGGTAGATCCTCAAACAGATTACGAGGTGATCGAGACGGAGCTAATTTTGAAAGACTTGGAGACCATAGAAAAACTCAAGAACTCAAAAAATCAAGAACTCAAGACAAATGAAAAGAAAAGGGGAGTGGTGGAGAAACTTTACGAGGGGTTAAACGCCGGTCGACCTTCAAGGACTCTCCTTGCAGGTGAAGAGGTTGAGTTGGCGAGGGATTTGTTCCTTTTGACTATGAAGAAGGAAATTCAAGTGTTTAACGTAGGGGAGAACGATCCGAGGTTAAAACAAGATATTCGGTGGAGTGAGATTGCCACACCGCCAGAGGCGGTTCGCAATGACGTAGAGAAGGTGAAAAACGGCGACGGGCTATATATTTGTGCCAAGATTGAATCGGAGTTGTCTAGTCTCTCTGAGGAAGACGCCAAGCTTTTTATGGAAGACCTGGGAATCAAAGAGTCGGGGCTTGATAAGCTGATTAAAAGAGCCTATGAGGCTTTAGGGCTAATTAGCTTCTTAACCACCGGAATTACGGAGAGCAGGGCTTGGACTATTCCTGTAGGTACCAAAGCACCTCAGGCGGCGGCGGTGATCCACACTGATTTCGAAAAAAAGTTTATCAAAGCTAAGGTGTGCCAGTACAGTGACTTTGTCACTTTGGGTGGGTGGAAAGAGGCCGCGGAGAAGGGCAAGGTAAGGTTTGAGGGAAAGGAGTATGTGGTAAAGGACGGCGACGTGGTCGAGTTTATGATTGGGGCGTAGAGGAGTATAAGGGCAACCGTGATAATGATTATATATTCTATAGGTCTTTAAGTCAAGGTTGGTGAGCGGAGGAGGCTAGTTTGTAGTAAAATAATCAGGTTATGAAAACAAAGACAACCGAACCAAAACCGACCAAGGGTGTCGTACATCAGTACGAGCTTGTTGTCATCTATCCAACTACTGAGAATGAGATCGGAGTGGAAAAAGCTATCACCGAGAAGTGCAAAAAGAGAGCTCTTAAGGTAGAAAGTGTGGATAAATGGGGTACGAAAACCTTGGGCTACGAAATTAAAAAACAAAGTCGAGGCTACTACCTAAAGCTGGTAATTGAAGGCGAGGCCGAGGCCATAAAACTGCTGGAAAAGGATTTGCAGATGGACGATAAAATGTTAAGATTTCTAATCATCAGGATTTAAATATTTTATGAGCACAAGAAGTTTGAACAGAGTGACCCTAATTGGAAATTTGACCCGAGATCCGGAATTAAAGTACACTCCGCAAGGATCGGGAGTTTGTACCTTTAGTCTGGCCACCAACCGTGAGTGGACGGACTCTTCCGGCCAAAAACAGGAGGGGGTAGAGTTCCACCGCATCGTGGCCTGGGGAAAGCTGGGGGAGATTTGCAGTCAGCTTTTGGTCAAAGGTCAGAAGGCTTTTGTGGAAGGTCGATTGCAAACCAGAGCTTGGAAGACTCAAGACGGAAACGATCGCCAGGTCACCGAGGTAGTTATCGAAGAGATGATTGCTTTAAATACACCGAGAGGTTCCTCTGAAGGCTACGAGCCCCGGGTGGTGAGTGACTCATCTAGTGAGCCGGCTCCTTCGACTAGCTCAGAGCAGGTCTCGCCCGCCGAAGAGGTATTTTCGGCTGAGGAAAACTCGTCTGACAAGACGGCTTCAGACGAAATTCCATTTTAAATTAAAAACAGATCATGATTAAAAAAACTAAAAAAATTCGAAAGTCACACAAACCATGTCCTTTTTGTGTCAAGAAAGTTGATCCGGTTTACTCGGATCTCGAGTCTCTCTCGGTAGGTATTTCAGTCAAGAAAAGAATCGTTTCTCGCTGGACCACTGGTGTATGTGAAAAACATCAGCTAAGACTGGCTCGCGCAATTAAGCGCGCCAGACACCTGGCTTTGTTACCGTTTGTAGACAAGATTTAATGATGAAACTGCCTGCCGTTAGACGATACTTAATCGGTCTATCTTTGTTGGCGGCTGTCGCCTATGGCGGTTATGAAGTTGGCGTCAGAAGGACGGTAAGTGAGTACCAGGGAAGCTCGATGGTAAATACTCGAGTCATGAACGAGGTCTTGTCCAGACTAAAAAAAGACTATTTAAAGTCGGAGGATATCAAGAGTGACGAGCTAATGTACGGGGCGGCTCAAGGAATGACGGCCTCACTCAAAGATCCCTACACTTCCTTTTATCCACCAGCTGAGAACACGAGATCCAAGGAGGACTTACAAGGAGAGTTTGGCGGCGTGGGTATTCAGCTGGGTTTTATCGACAAGACTTTGGCCGTAATTTCGCCTCTAAAAGACAGTCCGGCGATGAAGGCCGGTATTCGGGCCGGTGACTTGATCTTGAAGATTATCGATGAGAGAAAAAATGTAGCCAAAGATACTCGAAATATCAGTATTGATGAAGCAGTTAGTTTGATTAGAGGTGAAAAGGGGACAGAGGTGAAGCTAAGTATTTATCGAGAAGGTGATAAACAAACACAGGAGGTGGCTTTGGTGCGCGACTTGATCAACGTTCCCTCGACCGAGCTGAGCTGGCTGGATAACGGCCAGGTGGCCCACATTCGAGTGAACAAGTTTGGTGAACAAACACTGACAGAGTGGGAAACTATCGTAAATGAAGTGGTAGCTAAAGGAGCTAAAGGAGTAATTTTGGATGTCCGTAATAATCCAGGAGGCTATTTACAAAGGGCGGTGGATCTCGGCAGTGAGTTTATCCCTGACGGGATAATCGTGAAGCAGAAAGATCGAAATAAGACCGAGACCCAAGGAGTGGATCGTAAGGGTAAATTAATTGGAATGCCTTTGGTAGTGCTAATAAACAGAGGCTCGGCTTCAGCGGCCGAAATTTTGGCTGGCGCACTGAGTGAGAGATTGGGTATCAAGCTAGTTGGAGAAAAAAGCTTTGGCAAAGGCACGGTCCAAGAAGCTCAGGACATAGGAGACGGCTCATCGGTGCACATCACGGTGGCGGAGTGGCTGCTTCCTTCGGGGAGAAATATTCACGGCAATGGTTTGGAGCCAGACGTAGAAGTGATTTATGAGTATGATGAAAAAAATCCCCAGGCGGATAATCAACTGGACAAGGCTTTGGAGGTTTTGAAGAGTTTGGGAAGTTCGGTGGCAAAGAAATAGAAAAAACTCAAAAAATCAAAAACTCAAATAAAAAGCCCCCGCAGTGCGGGGGTGGTGAGAACAAAGAAGTTATTTATTGCGGTGGGCGGAGATGAAGGCATTGACGGCTGAGATGACAATGGCGGCCAGGATCTCGTCTAAGAGTCCGGGAATTAGAGTACCCACAAGTAAAGCCGTGCCGATGGAAATGAGCATGACGAAGAAGGCTGCCCAGCTGAAGCCTCGCTTTTTTGGGGAAAGAATTTTGATCGCTTTCCGAAGTTTCATTTCTTCAAAAGACCCCTTTTCAATGGCCTCTCTTGGTCCGGGTAATAAGACCGTTTTTACTGGCTGGGTGTCGCTTAGGTCTTGGACGAAGTTTTCGGTATGCCGGTGGGGTTTGAGACCCAGCGAGTCATCGGCGAAATTTTCCTCGTACCGATAGGCTTTACGAGGCTTGGTGCCTTCCAGTTTTTTTTGGCGTTTTTTAGCCGCCTTTTCTTCTTGTGCAATTTCATTTGTTTCGTCATATCCACTAAACATTTAGTACCTCCTAAGACGCGCTATTTTATTTTTCAGGTGCAAACGTCAGCTCATAGTTTACCATATTTACGTTCCGGTTGAGTCAGATTGGAAGGCGTTTAGAGTAAATTCGAACATTTCGTCGAGGCGACCTTCCATGATTTCCTTCAGGTTGTGCCAGGATTTGTCGATGCGGTGGTCGGTGAGCCTGTTTTGGGGGAAGTTGTAAGTTTTGACCTTCTCGGCCCGCATACCGGAGCCGACGGCTAGGGAGCGCTGATCCGACTGAGTACTGAGTCTTTTCTCCTCCTCCTGTTGCCAGACCTTGGAGCGGATCATGTTGAGGGCAATTTCCTTGTTTCTAGCCTGGTAGCGTTCTTCGTGAACAAAGACGGTCAGACCGGTGGGGAGATGGGTGAGACGCACAGCCGTGTTCACCTTGTTGACGTTTTGACCTCCAGGGCCGCCAGCACGGGTAAACTGCCATTCTAGATCTTGTTCCTTGAGTTCTACCTGACTTGGCTTGATCTCTGGCAGGACGGCCACGGTAGCAGTGCTGGTGTGTATCCGGCCGGCCGACTCAGTATCTGGTACTCGCTGGACGCGGTGAACTCCAGACTCGTACTGAAAGGTTTGATAGGTACCATAGTTCCAGAGAGTACGGTCGGGGCGACTGAGGCGAATGACTCCATCATCGATATTTTCAAGGCTAAAGCCGTGGTTCTGGGCAAAACGAGTGTACATACGCAGAAGATCGCCAGCAAAGATCTTGGACTCGTCACCACCAGCGGCGCCGCGGATCTCGATTATAGCTGGGGAGTGATCGAAGTTTTCTGCCTGTGGGTCCTCATGATCGCTGTCGGAGGTGTTTTCGGAGCTAGTTAGAAGGTTTTGAAGCTGAGAGCTCAGACGGGCTACTTCTCCTTGAGCTAGAGAACCTAGTTCGGGATCGGAGATAAGAGACTCGTTGGCTTTGATTTCGGCCTCGAGACGCTTTATTTCGGCTTGAAGGTAGGGATTATCCATATATAGATTTTATAGTTAGTGGAGTGAGATTGCCACACCCGCCTGGGCGGGTTCGCAATGACGAAATTGAGGAGTTGATCTAGACAGAGGTAGTGGTAGCTGCTTTGACAGTCTTTTTCTTGACCTCGAGCATTTCTTTGAGCGACTTGGGAGTTTTGTCGACAGCTGTCTGACCCTTTTTATTCTTTTTGACGTAGCCGGAAGCGGCTTGGCGTTTGGCCATGAATTTATCCACGCGGCCCATGGCATCGATAAATTTCTGGGTACCGGTGATAAAGGGGTGACAGTGGTCACAGACGTCGACGTGGAGGGTGGGGCGGGAGCCACCCACAGTAAAAGTGTTTCCACAGGCGCAGGTAACGACCATTTCGAGGTAATCCGGATGAATATTCTGTTTCATAGCCTTTGTATTCTAGCACGTGAGGCTAAGAATGGCAAAAAAAAAAGCCCCCTGTCGGGGGATTACAGTGGAGCTAGTGTAGTGAGTGACCTGCAGAGCCAGGCCTTGCAGATTTGTGTTGGATACGGGCGGACACGGGGGTCCGCCCCTACAGGAGGCTACCTTTTTTCGGAGAGGTAGACACCGGTGATGATCACCACTGTAGCGAGAACAGTGACAGAAGAAAAAGGTTCTCTGAGCCAGATGATGGAGAGAGGGATGGAGAAGGCCGGCTTGAGATAGGAAAATATGGCGGCCTCCGAGGCTTCGATGAGTCTTTGTCCTTCCTGATACGCCCAGAAAGCGATGATAGAGCCACCAATGGCCATAAAGAGAATGCCTGGGACGGCTTGATTGGCCAGAGTAAAGCCGGTTTTTTCGACGAGGACCATAATTAGGAAAAAGGGAATACTGAGGACGAAAGATGTAAAGGTGAGTTTGATGGGATCGATGTTAATTTTTTTGGAAAAAATGAGAAAGGTGGCCCAAATAATGTCACTGACGACGACTAAAATATTTCCCTTAATGGAGAGTGAGGTAAGAGGATGTCCGATGAGAAAAGGCTCAAAAGCCAGAAGGAGAGTACCACCAAGAGCAATGGTAAGACCAAACCATTCACGCGGTTTGAGGACTTCTTTCAGGATAATAATACTGCCCAGAATAGTAAAAATTGGACTACTGGACTCCAGGATAGAGGCTTCAATGGAGGTAGTAGCCTGGAGGCCGTAGAAAAGTGGCAGCAGGGTAAGAGGTGTACCAAGAAGGGCTAGAATGACGAGCCACCTGAAATTGGTTTTGTGGGCATGGGGAGAAGTGCGGGAACGGTGAACTAAGAAGATGGGAAAAAAGATGAGAGTGGCGATAAGGTAGCGGTAGAAAAGAAACTGGGCAGGGGTGGTGAAGTTTAAGGAGTATTTGATGATGGGTGCGGCGAATCCCCAAAGAGCGGTGTTGAGTAATAAAAATGAGTAAGCTTTGACGCGAGATTTCGATAGGGCGGGCATTAATTTATTCTAACAAATTTACTTGTTTCGAAGTGCGCAAAATGACGTGCTCGACCTCCGTCCTTCGAGTACGAGTGCGGATCCGCTCCGCGCGACATTTTGCTTGCCCTTCTGCAACTTCATAAATTTGTGGTGAATCAATAATTAAATTATCTTTGCGCGAGAGAGAAGGTCGTTACCTTGATACTTTTTGGCGATGGCAAAGATGGTTTGGCCTACTTCAAAGTCTCCAAGTTTGACGGTCGATTTTTTGGTGAGGCTGTAGACAATCTCGGTCTCGTTTTGGTTGAGCCCCATGATTTTTTTCTGGAGATTGATGGAGCTGATCTTGGCGACAACGATATTAGTGGTGACGGGGTTGGGTTCATCGACGACGACAGAGATTTTTTTGGCGAGAACGATGTCGTCTTTGATCAAAGTCCCAATAATGATAATTTTGTCGGCTAGAGCTAGAGATGAGAGCTTGGAAGTGGCTCCAGACTTGACGATGATGGTCTTATCACTGGTAGTGATTTGGATCAGAGTGCCCTCTTTGGAGTCGATGGTTAGATTGCCGGAGTTAATTGATTTGATAGTCCCCACATAGCCCACCAAAGTTTGCAGATTGATTTTTTCCTTGAGATTTGATTCGGTGGTGCTCAAGTTTTCCTCGACCATTTTTTTGATTTTCTCCTGGATGTCTTGAGTTTCTGAAGGAGTGGCGGAAGGGGAGGCCGTGGCGGCATTGACAGATGTTGGATGGAAGATGACAGATGTCAGAAAGAGAAGGAGCAAAAGTTGTTTTTTCATTCTGGTAGTGTACTAGATTGAATAACGGTGAAGGTCTGTGAGCTAGTGGTGTAGTCACTCAAAAGATTGGTGAGGGTGATGGTGTTTTCACCACCGAGAAGATTTATCTGGGCCGAGAAGCTGCCCTCCGGGCTAATCTCGATGATAAGGTCGTCTAGCTCAGTGACGATGGCCAGACTGGTGCCGGGTAGACCCGTACCGGTGAGAGAGATGGACTTTTCGGTGAGTACGGCGTGATTTTGAGGGGTGATGATCTGAAATGATTCAGTGACAGGTGTTTGGGAAGGTTGAGCCGAGACCGAAGCCGCCTCATCGTCCACAGGTAAAATATTGGCGGAGTTGTTGGCCAGGCGAATGCCATAGAGAATGACGCCTCCGAGAATGATGCCGAATATAACGGCGTAGAGTACTTCTTTGCGCATAGCAGGTAGATTATATACCCTAATTTTGGCTGAGGTCTGTGGTAATATTATTTCATGGAAATCACATATCTAGGTCATTCGTGTTTTAAGATAAAAAACAAAGCGGGATTGGTCATTTATCTAGATCCTTTTAAAAGTGATTTTGTGGGTCTACCACTGCCCAAAGATGTGGCCGATGTGGTGACGGTGTCCCACTCTCACGATGATCACAACGCAGTTGAGGTAATTACCGGACCCATTAGCCGAGAGAAAACTTTTGTAATTGATAAGGTAGGGGAGTACGAAATTGCCGGTGTCCAGTTCTCGGCTATGAATAGCTTTCATGATAAAAATAGCGGTGCTGATAGAGGTAAAAACATAATTATATCCATGGTTGTCGATGGGCTAATAGTAGTACACCTGGGGGATCTGGGGATGAAACTTTCGGACTCGCAAGTAGAAAAACTAGGGTCGGTAGCGGTTTTGATGGTGCCGGTTGGTGGCACGTATACCTTGGACGCTACGGAAGCTTTGAGTCTGGCCGATGAAGTTCAGCCTTCATATATTATCCCGATGCATTATCAGACCTCGAGCTCTAAGATTAATGGTTTGGCTAAGTTGGAGGTCTTTTTGGAAAAGAACAAGTACCCCTTGGCCGGTGAGACGGTCCACAAAGTGAAGATCGAGTCCAGCAGTCTTCCAGACGATACTCAAGTACTACTCATGAATGGCTAGTACTCGTGTACCGCCCCACGCTGACGACGCCGAGAGATCGATACTAGGTTCCGTTCTGATTGATAAAGATGCCATTGTTGATATTGCGGTGGTTTTGCGGCCGGAGATGTTTTACAACGAAAACAACGGCAAGATATTCGAGGCGATGAGCTCTTTATACGAAAGTAGAGACCCCATAGATGTCTTGACGGTGTCCGACTGGTTGAAGAAGCATAAGCTATTAGATCGAGTAGGTGGGCGAGGCTACTTATCGGAGCTGTCCAATGAAGTGCCAGTGGCTTCCCACGTCGTTAAATACGCGCAGATTGTCAAGGATTGTTACACCAAGAGACTTTTAATTTCGGCCGGAGCAGTTATGGGGGAAATGGGATTTGATGATAGTAAGCCCTTGATAGAGATTTTAGACAAGGCGGAGCAGGCAGTCTATTCTCTATCTCAGTCACATATCAAGAGAAGTTTTATTCCAATCAGAGAAGCTCTGGCCGAGAGTTTTGACCGCTTGGACAGTCTTCATAACTCACCGGACGGACTTCGAGGGGTGGCGACTGGATTTTCGGACCTGGATAAAATGCTGGCAGGAATGCAAGACAGCAATTTGCTGATCCTGGCCGCTCGGCCGGGTATTGGAAAAACTACCTTTGCGACCAATATTGCTCAGTACGCAGCAGTGGAAAGAAAGATGCCGGTAGGCTACTTCGCCTTGGAGATGAGTAACTTGGAAATGGTGGATAGGATGCTGGTCGGTCAAGCCAATATTGACGCATGGAAACTAAAGACAGGAAACTTAAAAGAAGATGATTTTGCCCGTCTTTCGGAAGGAATGGGTGTTTTGGCTGACTCTCCACTTTATATCGATGATACTCCTGGCCAGTCTATCCTGGAGCTACGTACCAAAGCTCGTAAGCTCCACTCGCAAGTAGGACTCAAGCTACTGGTAGTGGATTACTTACAGCTGGTCGTGGGAGATAAATCTTATGATAGTCGGGTGCAAGAGGTAGGAGCTATTTCCCAAGGTTTGAAGAATCTAGCTCGAGAGCTAAAGATTCCGGTCCTGGCTCTTTCACAGCTAAATCGGGGCATCGAGAGCCGAACAGAGAAGATTCCTCAGTTAGCCGACTTGCGAGAGTCGGGTAGTATTGAGCAGGATGCTGATGTGGTGATGTTTCTCTATCGCCAGGACGACAACGACCTGGAGAACATGAAGCTGTCCATTGCCAAGCATCGAAACGGGAGTTTGGGGACAATTGACCTCAAGTTCCGTGGGGATCGAGTTAAGTTCTACGGGATTGATCGGGGGCACAAGAGTTGATTTTATTGTGGTATATTTAACTTATACCAATTAAGTCCAAGTTTATGATAAAAACATATCCGTTTACATTAGATCTCTTACCTTACGCCTACGACGCGCTCGAGCCGGTGATAGATAAAGAAACGATGGAAATCCACCATGGTAAACATCATCAAACATATTGCGATAACTTAAATAAATTGATAGGGGATATGATCGACCTGCAAGGACTGTCCTTGCAGGAGCTTTTATCGTCGGATCAGCTACCGATAAAGAATAATGCCGGAGGAGTTTGGAATCATGACTTTTTCTGGGAGAGCATGACTACTCCCGGTGTCAGTCAAATAGAAAACTCTTTGAAGGTGGAAATAGAAAAAGCATTTGCGAGTGTTGAGGAGTTTATGGCCAAGTTTGAAGCGGCGGCTCTGGGTCGGTTTGGTAGTGGCTGGGCTTGGCTAGTCAAGAATAAAGAGGGGGGATTGGAAATAACGTCCACTGCGAACCAAGATAATCCTTTAGTTGACGGTTTGACACCTTTACTGGCGATCGATGTTTGGGAGCATGCTTATTACCTAAAATACAAGAACAAAAGAGTCGATTATGTCAAAGCTTGGTGGCAAGTGGTGAATTGGGACAAGGTGGAGGAAAGGCTCAGTCCTTAAAGTAAGTCTATTTGCCTCTGAATCAAACCTTTCAATTCTTTAACCAATTTTGCCTTAGCCCAATCCTTTTGCGAGTCAGTTAAAACTTCACCCAAACCAGCCAAGATACTCCCTGGATTAATTTGGCCCAAAAATTCCAATAAAAACACATAAAATTCTTTGGCTTTTTTTCCGGTTCGATGTTTAATAATTTCGTAGTTAATCTCTCCGGCATACTGTGAACTCAAAAAGTAATGAATATCAAATAAATCCCGATTAGCCAAGCTTCCTCTTTCGACAATCGCTACCAGTTTGTGGGCAATCATGTCTTTTATATCCAGAACTTTTACTGTTACTCCATAAAATGGAACTAAATTGTAGTGGTTGTGTGGATTATCCCGAGTAGAAACCTCAATTTTTATATTTGCCAAACCGGATCCGTAGCTGACCAACCAAAATAGAGTGTTGTACTTTGTACTCTGATCCTTTATTTCGTATTTAGAAGAGAGCAAAAATGACATTTTTTCGACAAATGTTTTTAATTCCAATGAATTATTCTGAAAATTCGCCGTTAAATCAAAATCTAGATCAACTGAAAATCGGGGAAGGTTGTAAAAAAGCATGGCAGCAGTTCCTCCTTTGAATCCCAACACTGGTCCTAAGGTACTGTTTTTGTATACATCTAGCAATATATTAGTTAAATTCGTCTTATGCCTAGTAATGTCAAGCGCCTTCATTTGGTGTTTTTATTTATAAAATCTGAAATAATTTTATTTTCATGATAAACCTGATTATTTAATCTGCGTATAAAATCCCAGTCAATATTTCTTAAGTTGTCGAAATATTCATCTCCATCCAAATACAATTTATCGCAAATGGCTCTTTCTGGAGTAGCTTCTTGTGTGTTGTTTTCATTAATAATCCCCATAGGATTCAATAACATTTCATTCTTAATTTTGCGATATATGTATTTTTGGGAATCGATCTCGACTTCCCTTGACCTATTTGCGATAAGGTAAATTGAGGAGTATGGTTGGAATACTATTCCCGCCTTCTGAAAAACGGTGTACAGGCTGATATAGGACGGGCTGATGTATTTATTAGCGAATTCCTGCTTGGAATATTTTTTGGATAATGAATAAATACCTTTTGAAATTCGACACAAGTCTCCTTGTTGGACGGCATATTTTAATGCCGATCTCAATTTGGGACCCGAGTACCCCGCTACAGCACTGCTTAAATTGGAAAATCCAAAAACAGTTTGGTTTGTGCCTTTTGATTTGATAAAATCTTTGATAAAGCTCATATAACGCTGTTGTGTAAATAACTTACACTATCAGGTTACACTAATCAAGAAGTTGTGTCAAGGCTTAGTGGGACAGGCTTGGTGGCAAGTGGTGAACTGGGATAAGGTCGAGGAGAGAATGAGATAAAAAAAGACCCCGCTGAGCGGGGTCTGGAGTAGATCACTCCTCAGAAATAACCGTTACGGTATAGTATAGAACGTGTTGTGTAGCGGCCGAAGAGGTTTGAACTTCATATTTAATCTTCTTCACCTTTAGTTCCTTGAGGTAATCATTTACTTTCTCATCTAGTGCTTCAGTTTCGAAATAGGTAGTAAAAGTCTTGATCATTTTTCTCCTTGGATAGAGTTATAGAGTGGGGTGGTTCAGTCGTAAATAAGGTAATACCATTGGCCACCAAGGGTGTAGAGGTCGTGCCACAGCTCGATCTGAGCACCTCTGTGCTGGCAGGTATAGACCGACCAGCGGCCCAGATAGCGAGTAGTTTTAGGCAGCTCTTCAAGGACAATGATGATTCGATTCTCAGTGATGAGTGATCGAGGGCCAAGGTAAACAATAGTCAGATCGCCCATTGTTTGCAACTTAGCTACTCCCGACTTGGTAGCAGACTGGTGATGTCTTCGGACATATTCAAAGTCCAGACCCATGAGAGAGTAGATAAAGATAATGGGAAGTAGACTAAGGCCGCCCATGTAGGTGTAGTAAAGCTGAATGGGGCGCGTTTGGGCAGGGCTGATCCAAGCGAGCAGGATCACTACCAGAGTTAAAATAGCCAACAAAAAAATTGTTTGTCTCAGATTGGGTCTCAAGGCAAGCCTCCTTATATTTTGTTTTTGAAAGAACGGTAGAACTCCTAGATTTTACACTAGATGCCACGAGATCGACTAAGGTCTACGGTAATACTGTAAAATATCAAGTATGCCGAGATGGCGGAATGGTATACGCTCAGGTCTCAAAAACCTGTGAGGGCAACCTCGTGTGGGTTCGATCCCCACTCTCGGCACAAAAAACCCGCCCTTATGGGCGGGATGGGTTTGTTAATGAAATATTTTGGTCATGATCTCTCCTTATGTTTAGTATTGGTGGACAAGCTTGTCGGCCAGGACGCATAGACCAAAAAAGGTTCCTAGGTCTAGTAAAAAAAGAGTGGTTAGCCAGGGCGAGTAGGTTTGGCTCATGGCGACCCCTAGTCCTACTCCGAGTACCAGTGAAAGTACAATCAAACTCCGGGTAATTTTTATTGCGTTCATTTATATCTCCTTTAAGGTACGAATTCGATTTGATTATACCAGGTGTTAAAATAAGCTATGTTAAGAAAGGAAGAGATAAATCAGGCTAATTTTGGCGACCTGTTATCGGCAACAGCGGTGCTTAGAGAAGACACGACTAAACAGGATGAAGCCCTTGTCGATATTCGAGTTCTGAGGGAGTTTGCGATAGAAAATACCCTGATGGATGGCGCGGTGGAGTGTTTCTTGGAAGAGGCGCTGATTTGGCAACATAAATACATGGAGACTAAAAAGAGTGAGTTTTTGTCACAGATGGAAAGGATGGTGCTTGAGACTCAAGAATTTGTAAAAACGAATGATCTTTCCAGGTGGGAATCTCGAATAGCCAGATTTTTGGGTAGGATAGCTGACTATCAAAAAAAATACTCGGCGGCCGAAAGTTTCTACCAAGAGGCCATAGATAAGGCGCCCAGTGACCCAAAATATGTTGAAAACCCAGCCCTAGTTTATGAGTATCAAGGTTTTAAAGTCATAGATGTAGTCAGACTAGGCAGAGTTAAAGAGGGAGTTGAAGAGGCCGAAAAACTATATGAAGAGTATTTGCTTTCTGATGAAGGGGAGTCTCTTAGACAAAAAGATTACTCGACGTGGGCTATTTGGAGATCGGGGCTATTGATTAATCTTTGCCGAACAATCATGGATCTAGATTTAACTGAACAGTATAAGCAAAAGATACTCGTCTGGTTGGATCGGGCTGAGCAGAATCTTAAGGCTCCGGAAGGGGTCGTGTCTTGGACAGATTTTGGTTTTAGAAAAAACGAGATAAGTAAAATTAGAGCAGCATTATGATTGATGTCAATAAACTAAAAGTAGGGGTAACTTTCACCGAAGATGGTGTGCCTTTTCGGGTGACTAAGTACGACTTTACCAAGATGGGGCGGGGGCATGCCACGATCAAGGTTAAGGCTAGAAATCTTTTTAATGGCGCGATTGAGACCAAAGGCTATATTTCCGGCAATATGGTGGAAAACATTGCTTTGGACAAGCGACATCTACAGTATCTGTACAAGGATGACGAGAAGGCTTATTTCATGGATCCAACCTCATTTGAACAAGTTGAGATTCCACTAAAGATCTTGGGAGATGATGTTGGCTACCTAGTAGAGAGTGAGAAAGCCTGGGTACTTTTTTGGGACGAGAAAATTTTGGGGGTTGAGGTCCCAAGCTCGGTGATCATGAAAATTACCGAGAGTGAGCCTGGTGCTAGGGGTAACACGGTTAGCAACGTTCTGAAGCCAGCCAAAACCGCCTCTGGTCTCTTGGTAATGGTGCCGCTGTTTATCAATCCTGGAGACTCGATTAAGATCAATACCGAAACGGGGCAGTATACGGGAAGAGCAAACTGAGGAGTTATTAGTTAATAGTGCGAGGTTGTTAGTGCTGGGATCATAGTTTATTTTAGGAGGAGAATGAGGAGAAGGACGAGAAACTGAGGCAGAAGACCCCAAAAGAGATTAGCCGTGGAGTGGTGCCACCAGGTATGGAAGGTGGCAAATTTTTTAAAAAGTGGTCCTCGTTGGTTCAGAAAAAGGTAGGGGAACTCGATAAAGTCGGGGAGTAGGCCAAAAAACCAACCAAGCCAGGGCCGCCAATCAAAGGGGTGGCCGATCTGGAAAAATAGATAAACCACGATGATGGATAAAGGAAAGTCAAAAAAAAGTTCTTGGAAAAAGGCCGCCTTTTTGGTTTTTGATTTTCGAGTCAGACCTTGACCAACATCCCAGTGGGGGACACTATCCTCCAGGAAATGAGACAGGAGGATTAGGGGAATGCTAATAAGGGGGTTGGGAATTTTGGAGGCAATTAAGGCACCGGTGGAGCCATGGGCTATCGATAGCATATGTTTTTTTAGTATACTCTAGTTATGGATGAAGCAGCAATCAGAGTCAGTGGCTACTATGTATATAGTTTTGGTCTGCTGACGGCCGTAGCTTTTCTCTGGGGTTCGTTTGTATTTTACAAAAAAGCTGTAGAGTCTCACTTTGAAGACTTTCATATCTTGGATACGGTGGTGATGTCAGCTTTTTGGGCCTTTATCACCGGTAGAGTAGTTTTTGCCCTACTGCATTGGTCTGAGTTTTGGAATCACCTTTCTAGAGTTTTGATGCTGACCAACTACCCTGGACTAGACCGCTGGGGGGCGATTGGTGGCGTTGGTCTTGGAGTCTTATTTTCAATAAGAAGGATCAAGGGGCGCTTCTGGGATTGGTTTGATCTAGCAAGTTTGGGAATACTATCCGGTGGCGCAGTTTTTCTGGCTGGCTTGTATCTACTAACCCACACGATGGAGTATCTGGGACTAGCGGTGGTTTATTTGCTGCTTTTTATCTTCTTTTGGCAGGTAGAAGACCGATATCGGACTTATGAATGGTACCGCGGAAAGAGAACCTCTTCAAGATCAGGGCTAATTTCTGGCTTTAGCTTAGCTTTTTGGGGACTGTCGTTTGTGGTGGAGAAATGGCTGTTTCATAATCAAGATAGTTGGAGTCTGATCTGGGGACTCGGATTGTTGGTTGGTGGTGGTGTTTTGGTGTATATTAGGTCTGGTAGGACAGCGACAGAAGATATAAAAAATATTCTAAAACATGGAAGAAAACAAAATTAAGTTTCCTCGATCGGTACTAATGCCTTTGATTAAGTATCTAAAGGGTGAAAAAAGTCGGTTAAAGGAGACCAAAAAAGAGCTCAAGAGTGAAGACCCTTTTATTACCGGGAATCGAGATAATGACAACTCAGTAGACTCAGATGTAGCCGAGAACGTGGAGCACGATCGTAGTTCGGCCATGAGACAGCAGGTGAATAGATCAATCATTGAGATCAAAAAAACTTTGACTAGGATTAAGGTAGGGAAGTATGGCATTTGTGAAAGCTGTCAGAAGATGATCGATACAGACAGACTAGCGGTAAACCCCACGGCTGAGTTTTGTATGGCCTGTGAGAGAGAGATAGAGCAGAAACAGAGGTGAGTCTCTCTTGGCTGGGGTTGGTGGTGATTCTAGTAGATGTACCGTTACAGTTTTATTTTCGGTTTCTAGGCCGAGGGGTGGAAAACAGTGGAGTCTCTTTTGGCTGGTTGGCTGGTCTTAATACTTGGCTAGTGGTTTTGATTTACTTAATTTTTATACTTTGGGCTGGGAGGAAGTTGAGCCAGAGAAAGAAGCAACTGGCCTGGAGTGCCTTGGCTCTGGGCGGACTGGGAAATCTGATTCCCCGTCTTTGGCTAGGCGGGGTTTGGGACTATATATACTTTGCCCCTGGAGGTTTTTGGTTTAACTTATCAGATGCTCTTATAACGGTGGGAGTGGTGTTGTATATGTGGAGTGAGATTCCTCCCGCCTGAGGCGGGTAAACTCGGCTGTGTCGCTCGGAATGACGAAGTATACTAGGGTGTGATGGAAATAGATGTTTTGTACGAAGATTCAGAGACACTGGTGATAAATAAGCCGGTGGACATGATCGTCAATCGAGCTGAATCAATCAAGGGTGAGACGGTACAAGATTGGGTGGAGGGGCAGGGGTGGTATGAAAAACTCAAAAACTCAAAGCCATGCCTGCCGGCAGGCAGGAATCAAAAACTCAAAGCCATGCCTGCCGGCAGGCAGGAATCAAAAAATCAAAACATTGACGATTTGTATCGGCAGAGGAGTGGGGTTTGTCACCGATTGGACAAGGAAACTAGTGGCTGTTTGATGGTGGCCAAGACACCAGCCGCCCTGGAGTACTATCTGGGGTTATTTAAGAGCCGCCAAATCGTTAAGTCTTACATAGCCCTGGTACATGGTAGAGTCGAGCCGGATGAGGGTGAGGTGGTGTTACCTCTGAAGCGCAGCTTGTACGATAGAGAAAAATGGCAGGTCCACTATGAAGGCAAAAAAGCAGTGACGACTTGGAAGGTGGAAGAGCGCTTTAACTATCCTGGCCATGAGCACTGGAATGATAGTTTGAGCTGGTTGCGATTGAATTTAAAAACTGGCCGAACACACCAAATTCGAGTTCACATGGCATTTTTGGGTTGGCCAATATTCTCGGACTACAAGTATCTAAATCGCAAGTTTGCCAGAGAAGATCGAAGGTACTTATCACACCACTTTCTGCACGCCGAGCAGATCGAGTTTGTTTCGATGACGGGAGTGCCAGTATTGGTCAAGGCCCCCTTGCCGGAGGATGCTCAGCAATTTCTTTCCTCGCTACGAGTGCTAGAATAATTTAATGGATATTTTTTTGGTCGACATGATGGTGGTGTTTGCAGCAGCCGTGCTTTTGGGTATTGCTCTTCGATTTTTTAGACTACCATCCTTGGTTGGTCAGGTACTGGCAGGTTTCGTTTTTGGAAGCTTGCGAGTTTTTGGAGCCGAAACCATTGAGGTCATGAGGCTGTTCTCGACTTTGGGAGTGACTTTACTGCTATTTCTGGTGGGGTTAGAGATGAACTGGCAGGGACTAAGGCACTCGGGGAAAATGGTCTTTAAGCTCTTTTGGCTGCAGACAACTTTACTGACAGGCTTGTATGGTTTATTTTCTTTTTGGGTTCTGGGTTTGGGGGTAGTTCCTTCAATCATGTTGGCGATAGCTTTAACCTTTAGCAGTACTATTTTGGTAGTTAAGACTTTGTCCGAAGAGAAAGACCTGGGTAGTTTTGTGGGCAACATTAGTTTGGGTATGCTTTTACTTCAGGATCTACTGGCCATCGTTATCTTGACCCTCATCCCGGGACTAAAGAACAGCTATGACTGGACCAGTATTGGGGCTTTGGCTTGGAAGATCGGGCTGATTCTCCTGGTGGTTAATGTTTTTGGCCACTATCTAATTTCGTGGCTTATGAAATCGATCATTAAGTCGTCCGAGGATCTGATTATGTTTAGTTTGGTCTGGTTTTTTATGTCTGTTTATTTCTCAACCCACGTCTTGGGATTATCACCTGAGATAGGAGGTATCCTAGCAGGACTGTCACTGTCAACTAGCTGGGGTCACTACCAGATAGTTAGCAAGGTTAAGACTTTGCGAGATGTTTTTTTGACGGTCTTTTTTGTGCTGCTCGGCTTTGAGGTGGGTACCGATGCGGTTAACTGGATTTTAGTTTTACAAATAGTGACGCTTGTGATCCTGGGTAAGTTGGTGATCACTGGAGTAGTGGCCATATGGTGTGGTCTTAAAAGAAAAACGGCTTTTTCTTTGAGTATAAATATGACTCAGATTTCGGAGTTTGCCCTAATTGTGATGTCTATTGGTTTGGCTTCATCTCTCTGGGGGAGTGACCTGGTCTCGGCGGTGACGGTAGCGGGTCTTATAACCATGGTCACCTCGACAATTTTGATGACTAGCGCTCGGAGTATTTATAAATTTTGGACCAAGATATTACCAAAGATATTTTTAAGTGTGGGTAGAGAAGGGGAGTCTCTAGCTTTAAAAGGGCACATTGTCCTGCTGGGTGGAGATCGTACCGGACGCAGCATTATGTCTTTTTTGAAGAAAAATGGCGAGACAGTTCTGATAGTGGATTTTAATCCGGAGATTGTTAAGAAGCTAAAAAATCGAGGTGATAAGGCTATTTTTGCGGATGTATCGGATCCAGATCTGCTGGATATTACCGATATGAGAGAAGCCAAGATGGTGATATCGACAGTTAAAGATGTCCACGACTCGCTGGCGCTGCTTTCGGAGATGTTGTTGAAGGGAGTTAAGGTTCCGGTGATTGTAGATGCCGAGTCGGCTTCTCAAGCGGCCGACCTCTATCGGGCAGGTGCTTCATACGTTATTTTCCCTCATTTTGTGAGTGGACTCCATCTAGGTCAGCTTATGAAGCGGTTTGAGCAGGACACAACCACTCTGAGCCGCTATCGAACCCGACAAAATGAAGCTTTGAAGGAGATTTACGATGGAGAGTTCTAAAGATCGGGTAGCCAAAAGCTTGGGAGTGGTTTTTTTGATTATCTTACTGGTCCTACTACTGGTCAAGGCCTGGCGACAGGGAATTTACTCTAGCCGAATGGGCCTGAATATCGTGGTTTTGAATTCGGACAGAGTTGGTCTATTGATGCTTAGACCGGAGGAGGAGATGGTCGGCTGGGTGACTTTCCCAGAGGCTCTGACGATAAAAATCTTTAATTCTGAAGCCAGATATCCGGCGACCTCGCTGTGGCACTATGGCTTATTGGAGAAAAACCCTTACGAAATGGTAGAAAAGTCTTTGGGTTTGTCGATGGGGGTGGTGGTGGCTAGAGTGATCGAGGTAGGCGGAGAAGTTTCACCAGAAGGAGTTTTGGCTCAGTTGCACAGAGTGGGTTTAAAAACAGACTTAAGCGTGAGGGATCGAATCTTGATTAGAAGATTTTTGGCGGAGTCGTTGTCTGCCAAAAAAGTCCTAGAGATGGATCTACCGAGTAAGATTTTCGATAAAACAGTAGAGCCGGACGGCCGGGAATCCTTAGTTTTTGGCTCAATAGCCACACTGTGGACAAAAAATAAGTTTGTATTGGAGTCCATTTTGGGTGAAAATGTGGATCTGACAGTGAACAACCTATCCGGTCAGTCTGGTCTTGGAACACAGGTAGCCAGACAGCTGGAGTCGGCCGGAATGAGAGTGGTGGGGGTGAAATCAGATCTATCAGAAGATACTCAAGGAAGTGGCTGTATTTTTGCGGTCTGGGGTCACTTTCCCTTTACTGAGTCACTGCTAACTGATCAAATGAGGTGCCAGAGAGCAAGCAGAGTGCCCGTAACTCATGAAGAAAAGGGAATGATGGTCTGGCTCAAGTAATCTAGTTTTCGTCGCCAACCAGAGGATCGTAGAGCTCCAGGGCTGGAGTTTCGCTAGACTCACCAGCTGACAATGAAGGGAGATGTTCTTTGTCGTCCAAAGGGAAAGAGGGGATGCCCCTGAGTCTTTTGGAGCTATGAGTTTCTTGGATAAAAACTTGAGGATTTTTGGGGTTCACTGATTTCATGACCGTCTTGTACTTGTAGCCAGAGTTAATTAGTCTGACCAGGCGATGGGAGATGTTGTCTGGTAGATAACCAATAAAGGTTTTGTCCTGGCAGACCTTAACCTTGTGTTTGCCGGTGGTTAGAGTGACTGGCTCCCCGATATTTAAGAAGGAAAAAATCTTGGGCTCTCCCTGGCTAACCAGGGGAATGACCTTGGACTTGCCGGGCTCTTCGATAAAACTAACTGTTTGTAAATAGGGATTGGCTAGACCTTGTTTTTTGTTGGCTCTGAGACGAGCTAGATTGTTTTTGGCAATATGATTGTGGGGATCGACTTCAAGGACTTGATGAAAACTGGCAATGGCCTTTGTATTTTGCTTAGACATAGACTGGGCTATACCTAAGCGGTTGAGAGTGGAAATATCTAGAGGAGTAATTTCGAGTAATTTTTGGTTGAGAGTGATGGCTTCGTTCCAGTTTCGGTTAATAGCGGCTTTGATGGCGGCTTGTTGTAGGTCGTGCGGATTGTCATTGTTCATTTTGAGAAATGATAGAGAAGTTTTTCTCTCATGTCAAGTTAAATCGTTTATAATCTTGGGTAGTATGTCAGGACACTCTAAATGGTCAACGATCAAACATCAGAAAGCGATTGAGGATAATAAGCGGAGCGGTGTTTTTACTAAAATCGCCAAACAGATCCATGTAGCCGTCAAAAAGGGAGGTTCTGGTGATCTGAACACTAACTCTTTTTTTAGATCGATCGTGGACGAGGCTAGAGCGGTAAATATGCCGATGGAGAACATCAAAAGAGCCATTGATAAAGCCTTGGGACTAGGCGGTGGGGCGATGGCTGAAGAGGTGATTTACGAGGCTTATGGGCCTTTGGGGGTGGGAATATTGATTACGGTAGTGACGGATAATCGAAACAGAATCTCGGGTGAGATCAAGAATGTTTTGGAGAAGCATGGAGCCAAGCTGGGTGGGCCAGGCTCGGTGTCTTACATGAAGTCGATCGTGCCACTACCGACGGTAACCCTAGGCGGAGAGGATCATGATAAGCTGGAGCAGCTGCTAAAGTTGCTGGCCGAGCTGGACGATGTGGTAGATGTTTGGTCCAACCTATCTTAATTAAATATGTCAAAAAGAACACGCTTTATCATGGTGAGTCTGCTGCTAGCGATGTGCTTGTGGTTCACGACGTTGACTCAGGTAGATTACCGCTTTGGCTTGTACTTAGCTGTTTCGGGCTTGGCATACATTTTGTCGGCCTGGGTTTTGTTTGACGATTTGAAGGGATTTGAGTGGATTACTTTGATGGTTCTACCAACCATGTTTACCTTAGGTAGTGGTCTGTTTTCCAATTTTTTACCCACAGTTGTACCGAGAATGTTTGGTCGAGCCTTTCAGCTGGAGGGCTCGATGTTGCTGGCCAGTCTCTTTAGAGTGATTTACTTTGTTTTGTATGCGGTGGGTATGTATGGAATTTTGCTGATCGAAAATATTTTTTCAGTAGCATCTATTAGGACAATTCAGCTTTTTCGGGCCGCTAGATCGGTAAACTTTATTTTGACCTTAATATCATCGCTCTTTTTCTACACCGTGACTTTGAGTTTTAAGATCCCTTTTTGGTGGGTGATGATGATAGTTTTTGTAGCCTCGTTTATTCTCTGTTTTCCTAATCTTTGGAGTGTAGACCTAAAAAACAGTTTGGCTAAGGAAGCCGTAAGGTACTCCTTGGCTATTGGCTGGCTGACCGCGCTGGCCGCCACCGCTCTCACCTTTTGGCCAGTGAAACCCTTTATGGGAGGACTAATGATCACAGCTCTTCTGTATGGGCTGTTGGGAATTATGGAGCAGAGACTATCAAATCGGGTTTACATGGAGAGTTTGACTGAGTACGGGGTGACGGTGGCCATAATTATCATTATTGGTTTTTTGACCACCTCATGGGTTGGCGGGTAAAAATATTTCAAAAACTCTCAAGAACTTAAATATTTTTTGGGCATCACAGCCAGGTAGGGGAGAGACCTATAACTATAAGCCTATAATAACCCATAATGTTATAAGCTTATAGTTCTTTTCACGAAAACCTATAGTTTTCACGAAATTGGCAGACTTTGTGGATAACTGCCAGGAGGTGATAGGGATTGATATAGTTACTGGCCATGAGCGATAGAGAGGGAAGGTAGCCAGATCAGCCGAGGCAAAAGAATTAATTAATTGATAATCGTTTTTAAAGTCACTCACTAGTTAGTGTGATTAGGGAGTAGAAGGGAGTCAATGCTTCCCTATTTGTAAATGGGGAGCGGTAGAGAAGAATGATAAATGATAGGTCGCACAATAACACTTTTGCGACGTATCTCCACAATAGAGTGGCTAGGGTGCTGGGCTTTATGTTTCCTCACCATGTGTAGATAATCCCGAAACTTAGGTGATCTAAGTTCCCCTCGCCTGATAGCGACCCTATTTCTTTCCGGTTGTGCCTGGTAGGCTTGATTTGTGCCTGGCTGTAGAAAAACCCGAACAACCGCTAAAATTAGCCTCAAATTCTGAGGTATAAGTAATCATAAAAATGTCCAGAAGCCGTTTTAGGGGCATTCTACAGATGCGTATATTTTAGATTTGAGAACATGTATTTAGGTGACGAAGGCTGGAAAAATGAGCTTGGATGAAGTGTTCGGTCTGGGACCAAGACGACTACTGCCCGCTCGTCTTAGTAGATAATTTCCGTAAGTTTTTTTAGTCGAGAAAAATATAATTGTTTGGGAAACGAAGACCTAATCGTTGATGATACAGTACTATTAAATTAATTTTTATTTGATTTTAGGACAGGGGTGGTAATATCTGCGGACTATGGGATAAGTTTGATTCTGTGACTCCTCATCCCTCCCCTACTGTCTCGTCCCCCATTATTTTTCACGCCGTGAAAAAACCGATGTTTGTTTACAATATTTCTTTTTTTACCGGCTTAGATTATGACGGGTATTCTTGTGATATATACTGAATATATGTCTAAAAAAAGTGGATCTTACCAACGTTACCAAACTTTTTCGATGAAAAGGTTTGTTTTAGTAACTCTGGCCATATTTATGACTCTTGGAGCTGGTCGAACGATGGCACAATCAAGTAGTTTTAACTTTGATACTCCGTATACCAGGGTCTTGGGTAACAACGTTGAGACTAAGGATAGTCCGCTTGGCGGCACAAATGAGAGGGCGGTAGTCCAGCGATCCGAGGTGACTAAAAAGGTTTTGGAAATGGCTCGTGAGAAACAAAGAGAAGCAGAGATTAAAACTAAAGATGGGTCAACAGTTAGAATCATGAAGGAAGATAACGCCCAGGCACGGATGGAGCTGGAAAAAGGCAACCTTCGCCTTAAGTATGAGTCTTCACCCAGTGGAGTGATAAAAAGGGTGGAAACAAAAAGCGGCGAGCCGATTGAAGTTTCCAAAAACCAGCTGGACAGAGTGGAGATCATGGTTAAAAAAGAGCTGGAAAATAACGAGTTGGAAGTAAGTACTAATGAAGACAAAACGAGATTTATGAAAAATGGTTTTGAGGCGTCTACGAAATACCCAATTTCTGTGGGTGAGGCTGGCAGACCTTTGAGTATTTCGACTCCCCAAGGAGATAGAGAGATCAAACTAAGCCCAGATCAAATTGTTAAACAGCTACGGATCAATAATCAGATGGCTTCTCCGACAGCCGGTATAGTCAAAGAAGATGTCGAGCTTAAGGTTCTGGATGGTAACCCTGTGTATGAGGTGTCCGGTAATCGAACTCGCCGTTTCCTAGGTTTGTTTGAATTGTCACAACCGATTCAGTTTGTGGTCTCAGCCGATACTGGTGAAGTGATGGGAACTAAACAATCTTTCTTTGCCAACATGATTAGCTTTCTTTCGGCGAAATAAAAAGTAAAAAACCCGCCGGATGGCGGGTTAGTCTTCTGAGTAATCATGACCGGATGGATATTGGGGTACGGTGTAGAAGTCACCCACTTCTAAGGTGATCCAAACGGCTTCGTCCAGGTAGACCTTTCGGCGCAACCCCTCATTATTTTGGATAGTAATACTGTGGCGGTTTTCTACCAGAAAGCCGAGTTGCCCTTCATGATCTTTGGAGATGATTTGACCGAAGTTAGGTATCGGATTTTTGTTGATGTAGTAGGCTATTCCGGCGACTACCAGCAGACAGATGATGATCAGGATGGCCAGAATTGGATTCATGGTGAGCCAGGTAGACATAGATCCTCCTCTTATGTAAGGGTGCTGTCCTGTATTATATTGCTTGAGTCTCAAGTGTCAAGATTTTCTAGTGCTATAATATTTTTTTAATAGTTCTTAACAAAATATTGGAGGTCCAAGTGAGAACGAAAAATATCAGATTGGCGTCGTGGTAGCTAGGAAGGGGTAGTAGATCTGGTTTTCATGTCGCACAATAATTTGGTAAGATGAAGGGTGGCGAAGAAACAGATCAATGATTTGGGGCTACGGATACTAATAAAGAGATATTTAGGCTTTATTGAGGTGGAGAAAAATTATTCCAAGTTTACTATCCGCAACTACTCTCACTATCTCGACATGTTCCGTAAGTGGTTTGAAAAGCATTATGAACAGGAATATATTCAGAAATTGAGTAGTGAGATGGTTCGTAAGTACAGATTGTATCTAGCCAGATATGAGAACCCAAATGGTAAACGGCTCTCCCCTACTACTCAGAGTTACTATGTCATAGCCTTAAGAGCCTTTCTTAAGTACTGCAGTAAAAAAGGGGTAAAAACTTTGTCGGCAGAAAAGGTTGAGTTACCTAAGAGTGTGGAACACCAGATCAAGTTTTTGGACCGAGACCAAGTGGAGAGACTACTGATGGCGCCGGATACCTCAAAAATTAGTGGACTGCGAGATAGGACTATTTTGGAGGTTCTGTTTAGTACCGGACTTCGGGTGTCTGAGCTGGCTAAACTAGACATTGACAAGATTGATTTGAAAGAAAGAGAGTTTGGTATCCTAGGTAAAGGTCGACGAGTGAGACTGGTTTTTTTGTCTGAAAGGGCGACTGTTTGGCTGGGGAGATATCTTACAGCTAGGACGGACCCCTTTCGCGCCTTATGGGTGAGAATTCCCAGAAGTGGTGACTGGGATCCAACTATGGGGAACGAAAAGGCTAGGTTGTCGATTCGAGGAATTCAGAGAATTGTCGAGAAGTATCGTCGAGTAGCCGGGTTGCCGATAAAAGTAAGTCCTCACGTTTTGAGACACTCGTTTGCCACTACCCTACTCCAGCAGGGGGCAGACTTGCGTAGTGTTCAGGAGATGCTGGGGCACAAAAATGTAGCTACTACCCAGATATACACCCACGTGACCAATCCCCAACTAAAAAAGATCCACGACCAGTTTTTAAAGTAGTTTTTACCTGCGAGGATAATCCTCGCAGGCGGTTTGTATTAAAAAATTATGCCTGCTAAAAACGCTATAAAGGAATACGAGGCTGGTAGTTGCTATCACATCTATAACCGTGGAGTGAACAAACAATCAATATTTGAAGATAACAAAGATTTTAAGGTGTTTTTATCTTATCTGGAGTTTTATTTAAATCCCCAATCTAATTTTGATGAGAATGACCTGCGAGGACTCTCCTCGCAGGTGAAAGTTTCACCATCAAAAGTGTTGAAAAATTACTTTGGAGAAATAACGCTATTCGCCTATTGTCTTATGCCAAACCACTTCCATCTAATGGTCAAACAGAATTCTGATCATGGTATTGATAGATTTATGCGTTCGCTATCTACAAAATATGTACGATACTTTAATTCGCGCTATCAACGAATTGGTCCCCTGTTCCAAGGTCCATATAAGGCTGTAAAAATTGAAAACGAATATCAATTTGTCTATCTTTCAAAATACATTCATCGAAACCCACTTGACTTATTTGCCTGCGAGGAGAGTCCTCGCAGGCTAGAGGATTACAAATACTCGTCATATGGGAATTACTTACGTCAATTTTCGCAATCATGGGTTAATACAGATGAAATACTAGAGCTGTTTTCAATATATAATTCGAACTCTTCGTACGCCACGTTTGTAAAAGATGGTGAGCCAGATGATATTACACTCATTGCTCCTTTAACAATTGACGTTGTTTGACCTGCGAGGAGAGTCCTCGCAGGTTGTAGATGAGATTATTTTTTTGTGGCGGCGGCGATGAAAGCCATAAAGATGGGATGAGGAATGAGTGGCCGAGCAATGTACTCTGGATGGAACTGAGTGCCTACAAAGAAAGGATGACTGGGGAGCTCGATGGCCTCTACCAGTAAGCCATCCGGTGAGAGTCCACTAAAGACTAGACCAGCCCTTTCTAGTTTTTCACGATACTGGTTGTTAAATTCATAACGATGGCGATGTCTTTCGTAGATAATTGATTTGTTTTGAAACTCCACGTTTCGAAGCCAGGGTGCAGGCCCCTTTGGATTATACTTTTTGTAGGCTGCCTTAATTAAAGATCCATCTTGCAAAACGCAAGGCCAGGAGCCGAGACGAATAGTACCGCCATACTGTTTTTTGGCCAAATACTCTACTTGGGCTGGCATAACATGAATGACGGGATGGGATGTTTGGGGATGGACTTCGGTGGAGCTGGCCCCTTTCAGATGCGCGACATTTCTAGCATATTCGATGATGGCCATTTGCATGCCAAAACAGAGACCAAGATAAGGAATCTTTTTTACTCTGGCTTGCTTTATCGCCAAAAGTTTTCCTTCCGTTCCGCGACTCCCCCACCCCTGAGGAACAACGATTCCATGATAGATACCGAGATTAACTTCATTTTTTTCCATGTCTTCACTATCGATCCAGTCTAAGATGGGATTAATTCCCATGGTCCACGCTGCTTGTTTGAGGGCTTCTATGACGGAGATATAGGAGTCGGATAGCTTGTAGTCCCCGGTGGAGAAGTATTTACCCACCATGGCTATTCTAACTTCTTCTTTAGTTTGGACTCGGAGGTGCTCGAATTTTTTCCAGCCTGCCAGAAAGTGCGCTTTTTTTCTGGCTTTGAGTCGTAATTTGTGAAGAATTTTTTCACCGAATTGCTGGTCCTCCAGATAGATGGGTACTTGGTAAACGCTCGGAAGGTCGGGAGCGTCGATGATATCTTCGTCCTGCAGATTACAAAAAATCGCCAGTTTTTCCTTTCTCTTGGCATCAATTTCTTTTTCGCTTCTCGCCACTAGAAAGTCCGGTTGGATGCCCATGGCGTTTAATAAGTGCGTCGATTGCTGAGCCGGTTTACTTTTGAGCTCCCCGATATTTTTGAGGAAGGGCAGGTAAGTGACGTGGATTTGCAGAACATCTCTCGGTTGTTTTAAGCGGAGAATACGGCTTGCTTCGAAGAAAATACCATTTTGGTACTCCCCTACTGTGCCACCAAGTTCGACGACAACGACTTTGGCGTGATTTTTTTTCCCGGCCAGTTCCAGACGCCTTATTATTTCGTCAGTGACATGAGGAACGGCTTCCACGTCTTCACCTCCATAACCAAAAGCCCTCTCTCGATCAATGACGGTCTTGTAAATCTGACCGGTAGTGATGTAGTTTTCTCGGTGGAGGGTTTCACCGGTAAACCTTTCGTAGTTCCCCAAATCTTGATCGGTTTCCAGACCGTCTTCGGTGACAAAGACCTCACCGTGTTCTTGAGGTCGAATCGTCCCAGCATCGACATTGAGGTACATATCGATTTTGACATTGGTGACAGCTACCCCCATATTTTTGAGTATTAAACCGATACTGGCTGAAGTAACCCCCTTCCCCAATCCACTAACCACACCTCCGGAAATAAATATATATTTCATTTATAAATAATGGATGGTTATATCAAGAAAAACAAGCCTGTTTTTATTATCTGTTACAATTTATATTGGAACTTGCCCCAAAAAACTGTTTTTAGTCGGAGTCGGAGATTACCGTGACAGCGGCGACACTGTCCCCTTCTTTGGCAAAGCGCATCAGAATGACTCCTTGGGTGGCTCGACCGAGTTTGGGAATATTTTTGATAGGCAGTTTGATGGCTTGGCCCTGAGAAGTGGTGATGAGCAACATTTCCGAAGTTTGATCAACTAGAAGAGCCCCGGCGATCTTACCGGTTTTGTCAGTAGTTTCACTGACCTTGAGACCTTGACCAGATCGATTCTGGATTGGATACTCATCCAGAGGAGTACGCTTACCCATGCCGTTTTCAGTCACAATCAAGTAGTCGCGGAAAAATTTGACTCTTTTGTCACTAGCCACGGGCCCGATGGGTGGAAATGACTCCATAGAAATAATATAGTCCCCTTCTTTTAGGAGAATACCTCTAACCCCCATGGTGTCACGATCGGTAGCTCGAACATCTGTCTCTTTGAATCTGATGGACTTACCGTCTCTGGAGACCAGAGAAATATGGTCAGACCCTGAGGTTTTGTTGACCCAGACTAAACTATCACCTGGAGTTAGTTTGATAGCGATTAAGCCGTTACTCTTGATATTTTCGTATTTATTAAGAGCGGTACGTTTGACCACACCGGTCTTGGTCGTAAAGAAGAGGAATTCTCCCTTGGAGACCACTGATGCCATGGTGAGAATGGATTGAATGGTTTCGTCGGTCTCGATATTAATAAGATTGATAATGGCTTGACCCTTACTGGTACGGCTGCCTTCGGGTAGCTCCCAAACCTTGAGGGAGAAAACCTTACCCTTGCTGGTAAAGACCAGCAGTCTGTCATGGGTGTTCGCATTAGTGAGGAGATGAATTTCATCGGTTTCCTTAACGGTCATGCCGGCGACGCCTTTACCGCCCCTTTTTTGGGACCGGAAAGTATCGAGAGGCATGCGCTTGATATAGCCGGACTTGGTGATAGCCACAATGGTTTCTTCGGCCGGAATAAGATCTTCTTCGGAGAAGGTGCCGGGGGCGTTCGCCACTATTTTGGTTTTTCGTTTTTCCGGATAGTCGAGAGCGAGCTTGGTGACTTCCTCTTTAATTATTTGAAGTACAGCCTTGGGATCTTTAAGTACGACAACAAGTCTGTCAATTTGTTTTTTGAGTTCTTGGTATTCCGCTTCAATTTTTTGTCTTTCAAGGGCGGCCAGTTTTCGAAGTTGCATATCGAGAATGGCAATGGACTGGATTTCCGAAAGGCCAAACTTGGACATAAGATTGGTTTTGGCGGTTTCACTGTCGGGGCTCTTCTTGATAGTTTCAATCACGTCATCAATGTTATTTAGGGCAATTAGTAGTCCTTCCAGTATGTGAGCTCGGTCCATGGCGGTACGTAGTTCGAATTGGCTGCGGCGGACAATCACCCCTTGGCGATGGGTGGTGTACTCCATGAGAATTTGTTTGAGATTTAAGAGATGAGGAGTACCATCTGAGGTTAGGGCTACGACGTTCGCCGGGAAACTGGTTTGGAGTTCGGTGAGCTTGTAAAGGTTATTTAAAACATTTTTGGGCTTGGCGTCTTTTTTAAGATCGACAGCTACGGTCAAACCTTTGCGATCCGATTCGTCCCGAAGGTCGGCGATGCCATCGAGGCGCTTCTTCTTGACTAGTTCCGCGATGTTGGTAATAAGTTTGGCTTTGTTGACTTGGTAAGGCAACTCAGTGATGAGAATTTGGAAACGGCCACTTTTCTTCTCTACAATCTCGGCGACACCTCTTACAATAATACTGGCTTTGCCGGTGGCGTAAAGTTTTTTGATTTCGTTAGTGTCGTAAATGATGCCAGCGGTCGGGAAGTCGGGACCTTTGATATGCTTCACCAAGTCGTCGACTTCGACGGTGGAGTCCAGCGATCCGACCAGGTTTTTATAAGGAGTGGAGACTAAATCTTCGTCTTTGATTTCCTTGGTCACTGAGACTTTACTCATGTCGATTAGGGTTTTAATGGCATCGACTACTTCCAGTAAATTATGAGGAGGAATCTTGGTCGCCATACCCACGGCGATGCCATCAGACCCCATTAGTAAAAGATTAGGTAGCTTGGCCGGGAGGACCGTGGGTTCTTGTTGGGAGCCATCAAAGTTATCCACAAAATCAACGGTTCTTTTATCAATATCCTCCAGGGCTTCACCGGCGATTTTACTAAGGCGGGCTTCGGTATAACGCATGGCGGCGGCAGAGTCGCCATCAATAGAACCGAAATTTCCCTGACCGTCGATAAGAGGATAACGCATGGAAAAAGTCTGGGCCAAGCGAACCATGGTTTGGTAAACGGCCTGGTCACCATGGGGATGGTATTTGCCGAGTACTTCTCCGACGATACGAGCAGACTTTTTGTAGGCACTCTTGTGAGTTAAGCCCATCTCCTTCATGGCGAAAAGAATGCGGCGGTGAACAGGCTTTAAGCCATCACGAACATCGGGGAGAGCACGAGCGACGATAACGGACATAGCGTAATCCAGATAAGACCTTTCCATTTCTTCGACGATGGGAGTGGTCCGGATTAAACCCCACTCGGTTTGTTCATCGCCGACAGGGATAGCCTTGGTGATTTCTTGGTCTTGATCTAGATTTTGATTTTCGTCCATATTAGATATTTTAGGTTTTATATTGTATATTTTGTATTTATTTCGTGGAGTGAAATTGCCACGTCGTTACACTCCTCGCAATGACGATATGGCTTTTTCAATGGCGGGGTTGATTTCTTTTTTGCGAGACATTTTGGTACCGATATCGAGAATATTATCTGTAACAGTACCGCCAAATGCTTTCTCGGCTAGTTCGCTTTCCCCTATTCCGGTGAGAAGAAGTTTTGTGTTTATCTTTAGTATATCTGTTACAGCCAGAAAAATGAAATCATAGCCGTCGCGTTCTTTAATTGACTGAAGAGCATTTAATAATCCGGCTTTTCTTGTATTGAGTAAGACATCTTGCTCTACAGTTTCTGTTTGTCCGATAAATACTTTTTTACCAAAATCAAGAATCTTGTAATCGTTCGTAATGACTTGTTCGTCACTAAGAGAACCGATATTAGATTTGGCTTTGAATATTTCAAAAGTGAGACTGTCGATATCTGTTATTTTTGCAATATTCGACAAATCAGACACTGCTAATCGATCTTTTTGTGTGGTTGTGGCTGATTTTAGCCCTACAGTGTCAGATAGAATGGCGCAGAGCATCAGTGTTGCTATCTCTGTTGAAAGTTGATAGTCTATTTCTTTAAACAATTGCCAAGCCACTGTATTGGATGATCCAAAAGGCATGATACAGATTTCAACTGGTAAGGAAAAATTAATATTGGCTTTGTGATGATCGTAGATACCGATGATTTGTTCGGGTTTCAGGCCCACCAGTCTTTGGTCGGCTTCGTTGTGATCGACCAAAATGACGCGATCTTCCGGAAGAATGTCCGTGGCAGTAATGAGGGCCGGCGGGGTGATGTTAAATTTTTCAAAGACAAACTTAGTCTCCGGATTTGGAGTGTCGATGATAGCGGGGGTAGGATTCTCGACTCCATTTAGTTTGGTATATTCAGCAAAAGCTAGGGCGGCGACGACTGAGTCTAAGTCGGGTTTGATGTGGCCGATGATGTAGGTTTTCATTTAAATATTTTAGATTTAAAATTGTATATTTTATATTTACTTGATAGAGTGAGATTGCCACGTCGTTTCACTCTGTGCAATGACGATTTAATTAAATATCCAGGTTGGCTGAGGTAGCATGTAATTGAATAAACTTTTTGCGTGGCGCTACTTCTTGGCCCATGAGGGTGGTAAAAACCTCATCGGCATGCTCGGCGTCTTCGATACTAATTTTTTTGAGGGTGCGTGTAGCTGGATTCATGGTGGTTTCCCAAAGCTGTTCGGGGTTCATCTCACCGAGACCTTTGTAGCGCTGGAGGTTAGCTTTTTGCTTTTGAGCCGGAGTGAGAGAGTTTAGGTAGTCGTCTTTTTCGATGTCTGAGTAGACATATTTTTTCGTGGAGTCGTGAGAAATTAAGTATAGTGGAGGCATGGCCAGATAGATATTTCCGTTTTCGACTAGAGGCTTGGTATGACGATAGAAAAAAGTAAGCAGCAGGGTGGCAATGTGGGCTCCATCAACGTCGGCATCGGTCATAATAATAATGCGATGATAGCGTATTTTTTGAGCATCTAAAGTCTCACCTATACCCATACCCATAGCGATAATCAGATCTTTGAGCTCTTCAAACTCGACTATTTTGTCTAGTCTGGCTCGCTCGGTGTTTAAAATCTTACCACCGAGAGGCAGAATGGCCTGATGCTTACGATCTCGACCTTGTTTGGCCGAGCCACCAGCTGAGTCTCCCTCGACAATAAATAGCTCGGACAGAGCAGGATCTTTTTCCTGACAGTCGGCCAACTTGCCTGGTAAAGTCATGCCCTCTAGAGCGCCTTTGCGGACGACAGCTTCCCGAGCAGCTCTGGCGGCCATACGAGCCTTGGCGGCCAGAAAGACTTTAGCAATGATGATTTGAGCAGTTTGAGGATGCTCTTCGAGGTACTCTTCAAGCCCCTTCTTGACCACTTGATAAACCGCTGACTGGACTTCGGCGTTGTTGACTTTGGTTTTGGTTTGGGACTCAAACTGAATCTCGGAAGAACTCATCTTGATCCAGATGACACCACTGAGACCCTCTTTAAGATCATCAGGGGTAATGTCTAGATCTTTACATTTGCCCTTCTTATCTTTATCCGAATCAGTACCGGCGTTGAGATAGTTCTTGAGAACTTTGGAAAGGGCGGCTTTGAAGCCGGTAAGGTGAGTACCGCCGTCGTAAGTATTGATGGTGTTGGCAAAAGACTCGAGATGGTCACTGTAAGTATCGGTGTACTGCATGACTATCTCGACACTAATGGGGACGTTGGCCTCAGTGGTTTCACCAGAGACATAAATTTGCTCGTGAAGGGCTTTTTTATGACGGTTCATGTGCGAAAGAAGAGATTTAATGCCGGACTCAAAGTAAAAGTTGGCTTCCTTATCGGTACGTTCGTCAAATAGATGAATATAGACCCCGGCTACCAGATAGGCCCTCTCCTGGAGCTTAGCTTTGATATTTAAGTAGTTGAAGTCGGTGGTAATTTTGAAGATAGAGTTATCCGGCCAAAAGTGAGTGAAAGTGCCGGACTGGGCAGACAAAAAGTGGTGGTGATACGGGGGAATAATTTCGGTGGCTTTGGCCAAAGGAATCTCCTTGACTGGAAAGTCGGGAGTGCCGACTTTGTAGGACTGAGTAAAGAATTTTTGATCGTGGTTAACGACGACGTTCATTTTGGAAGAAAGAGCATTGACAGCTGAGGCGCCGACTCCGTGAAGACCGCCGGAGGCTTTGTAAGCATTTTCCGAAAATTTACCACCGGCATGGAGCTTGGTCATGGCTACTTCTAAAGCCGATACTCCTGAAGGATGCATGTCGGTAGGTACCCCCCGACCATCATCGGAGACAGAAACAGAGCCGTCTTGATGTAAACAGACAAAGATGTTTTTGGCGAAGTTGCCAATAGCTTCGTCCAGGGAGTTGTCGACGATTTCGATAAGTAAATGGTGAAGGCCTTTTTCGTCGGTACTACCGATGTACATGCCTGGGCGTTTGCGGACTGGCTCGAGGCCTTCAAGGACCGTGATGTCTTTAGCTGTGTATGTCATGCCGGTTTATTCTAATGGTATCAAATGGGGATTACAATATAGATATGTTACCAAAAATTATTGTGGCTGTCGCCTTTCCTCGTTTGGAGTTATTAAAACAGAATGATTTATGGGAAAACCAAGTCTTAAGTTTTGAAGGTAGTGAAGCCAAAGTAGTAGAGTTTAGACGATGGTTGTATACCGGCATCAACGTGACACAGACCAGATCGGAGCTATCTCTTCTGATCTGGAACGCCGATCAACTAAGTCCTGAGTGCCAAGCAGTCTTGCTTAAGCCCATGGAAGAAATGGGTAAAAAGGCCAGACTTATCTTGGTAGTAGAAAACGAAAACCAACTTTCTCCGACCATACTCAGTCGTGGAGTAATTGAGTATCAAGTATATGAGAATCTGGCTCAGGAGAGTCAGTGGTCTGCGGTGCGAAAATGCTGGAGTAGTGGCCCGGCGGCTTGTGTGGCTTTGGCCGATCGAGTGACAAAGGAGGGGGCGGTGGTCATGCTGGAAGAAGTTATTTTGAAGTTGAAGACGAGCCTATCTGACGAGGTGAACAAAAAAAGACTGAGTATCTTGAGTTTGGCGATTGATTGTTTACATGAGCTAAAACAGACAAACATTAACTACAAACTATCTCTAGATAATTTTCTGATAACTTCATGGAGAATGATCAAAAGTTGACGAGCCAAAATTTGTTATAGTTAAGGTATGGATTATCAGGTAAAGGCTTTGCTGGATTTTTTGCTTTCAGCTGGCAGGCTGGATAGTGCCAAGGCCGAGGCCTTGAAGGTAGAGGCTATGACCAGCGGAGTGAGCCTCACCGATCTTCTACTCTCAAAACGAGTGATTACCAAGGAAGATCTGGCCAAAACCAGAGCAAAAGTTTTGGATATTCCCTATTTTTCTGAAAGTAAAATTACCGTCAGCCCTGACGTTTTAGCTTTGATCTCGGTCGACTTGGCCAAGAACTATCAAGTCCTACCCTTGGAACTTGACAAGGCCAAGGGAGTTCTGAGCATGATTATGGTCAAACCGGAGGACCTGGCTACGGTTGATTTTTTTCAAAAAAGAACCGGTTACAAGATTAAAACTTACTTAACTTCGACGGAGAACTTTGATGCTTTAATTGGTAATGTTTACAGTCAGAGTCTGTCAGGAGAGATTTCTGGAGTTTTAAAAAGAGAGAAAGAAAGAAGCGACGAAACCGGTGGGGTTCGACTGGTGACTTCCGACACCATTTCTCAGATCATCAAAGAGCCCAAGATTGTCGAAATTGTCAGAAAAATTTTGGAACACGCCATTCGGTTGCGGGCCTCGGATATTCACATCGAACCGGAAGAAAACATCACTCGAGTGAGATATCGTATTGACGGTATCTTGGAGGAAAAACTAACTTTGGACAAAGGCTATCACGCGGCTTTGGTTTCTAGAATAAAGATTTTGGGTGGTATGAAGATTGATGAGAGGCGAATTCCCCAGGATGGGCGTTTTAACTTTACTTCTGAGTTTGGAGAAGTTGATCTGCGTATTTCTTCACTACCGACGGTAAACGGTGAGAAGATTGTGATGCGTCTTTTAAAAAAATCAGGTCGAGTGCCAACTTTGTCGGAACTGGGTATTCGAGCCAAGGCTTTATCTACTTTGGAGGAAGCGATTAGAATTCCCCATGGCATTATTCTTTCTACCGGACCAACTGGTTCTGGAAAGACGACCACTCTTTACTCCTTATTGACCATGATAAACACCCCTAAGGTCAATATCGTCACCTTGGAGGATCCGGTAGAGTATCAGATGGACGGCGTAAATCAGGTCCAGGTAAATCCCCAGGCGGGGCTAACCTTTGCCTCTGGACTGAGATCTTTTTTACGACAAGATCCAAACATTATCATGGTGGGTGAAATTCGTGATGAAGAGACCACCCAGCTCGCGATTCAAGCTTCTCTAACCGGTCACTTAGTGTTTTCGACGGTCCATACCAACTCAGCAGCCGGGGCTCTCCCCCGTCTATTGGATATGGGAGCCGAGCCATTTTTACTGGCTTCTTCGATAACGGCGGCTATTGGCCAGCGGGTGTTGAGAAAAATTTGTGACAATTGTAAACAGCCAGTAGTGCCGGACCCGGCGATGGTAGCCGACGTGCAAGGGGTTTTGGGTAAGCTTTTGGACGGCTGGATAAAGTCTAATCCGCAAAAATCGGAAGTGGCCAAGAAAAATGGAGTGCCCTTCATGCTCTATAAGGGCATCGGGTGTGAAAAATGCGGCCAGGTCGGATACTTTGGCAGAATTGGTATTTTTGAAGTGTTGCGGGTGACCGAGAAAACAGCCAAGTTTATTATGGAGAGAGCCGATGCGGCGATGATCGAGAAAGCCGCGGTGGATGACGGAATGATTATTATGAAACAAGACGGCTACCTGAAAGCCTTGGATGGAGTATCCACTCTGGAAGAAGTAATTAGAGTAGCCCAAGTCTAATGGAAAATATTAATCTTTTGACTCAAAATTTACTGTCCGCGGCCATAAGGGCCGGCTCTTCGGACATTCACCTGGTAGCCGATAGCTATCCGATCTTGAGAACTATGGGGAAGCTAGCTTCTTTACAGGAAGGTGGTAAGCTGGACTCGGAAACGGTGATGGCTATGATCACCAGTCTCATGACTCCGAACCAGAAAGAGCTTTTTCTAAATAATTTGGAGGTTGATTTTTCCGTGAGTATTCCCGGTAAGGCTAGGTTTAGAGGCAACGCCTATTTTCAAAAGCGCACGCCCAGCTTGTCTTTAAGATTTATCCCGGACAAAGTGCCGACCATTGAGGAGCTAAAACTACCCAGTATTTGTCACTCGTTTGCCAAACTAAAACAGGGTTTTATTCTGGTTACCGGTCCGGCTGGAGTGGGTAAATCAACCACTTTAGCCTCGATTATTGGCGAGATCAACAGTAGTCGTTCGGAGCACATCGTGACCATCGAAGATCCAATCGAGTTTGTTCATGATAATAAAAAGTCGATTGTCAGCCAACGAGAGATAGGAGGAGACACCAAAAGCTGGACCAACGCCCTAAAGTCAGTACTGCGCCAAGATCCAGATATCGTTTACATTGGGGAGATGCGAGACGCAGAGACGATCCAGGCAGCCATGACGGTAGCCGAGACAGGACACCTAGTTTTTGCTACTCTACATACCAACTCAGCTTCACAATCGATCGAGAGAATTGTGGATAGTTTTTCCGAAGAGCAACAGTCTCAAGTGGTCCTGCAGCTATCGATGGTTTTGGAGGCCGTTTTGTCGCAGCGTTTGATCCCGACTTTGGACGGTAAGCAAGTAGTGGCCACTGAAATTTTGATTGCTACTCCAGCGGTAAAAAATAACATTAGGGAAGGCAAAACCTTTCAGATTGATAATGTGATTCAGACTAGTGGCAACCTGGGGATGAAACTGATTGAAAATAGTTTGGCTGAGCTGGTGAATGCTAATGTGATTGATCGAGCGACAGCCCTTGAGTACTCTATTCGACCGTCACTTTTAGATAAATTACTGGGACGAAGATAAGATGAAGTCTTTTCAATACAAAGTTTTGGATAGACAAGGAACGCGTTCCAGCGGGGTGCTGGAAGCAGTTGACGATAAGCAAGCCGCTAATATCTTACGAAGCAAGGGGTTGTTGATTACCGCTTTGTATGAGTCTGACCAGCTAAATTTAGAAGCCTTGACCGGCAGATTTTCTAAGCCTAAAGCAGATGAGATTACCAACTTCACCCGCCAGATGGCGACCATGATTGGATCTGGTTTGCCCTTGGTGGAGGCCTTAAAGATACTCAAAGGCCAGTCCGGACCCGGTCTAAAACCAGTCATTGAGAGGATCTTGACTGAGGTAGAAGGGGGCTCGACTTTGGCGGACGCCGTTGACGGGTCTGGTGGTGGCTTTTCTTCGGTCTATGTGGCTATGATTCGAGCCGGTGAGTCGGCTGGGGTTTTGGACCAAGTGATGGCCAAACTGGCCGATACGCTAGATAAGCAGCGGGAGTTTAGAAGTAAAACCAAAGGAGCCATGGTTTATCCAACGATAATTATGATCGCAATGGTGGTGATTGCTTCGATCATGATGGTGTTTGTGGTACCTAAACTGACGGCCATGTACAAGGACTTCGGGGCCGAGCTACCTGGCCCCACCAAAGCCTTGATGGCGGTGAGTGACTTTGCGATCAATTACTGGTTGGTGGTTTTGTTGGTGTTAGCTGGATCAGCGATGGCTTTTTCCAGATGGTCAAAAACTGAGGTGGGTGGCTTAATTGTAGAACAGATAACCTTCAAGATTCCGATCTGGGGAAAGTTGAAAAAGGATGTGGTTTTAACTGAGTTTTCCAGAACTATCAGTGTTCTTTTGGGAGCCGGTATTCCGATTTTGGATGCCTTGAATATCGTAGCTAACACCTTGGGCAGTCGTGTATATGGAGCGGGTATTAAGCAAGCGGCGGTTTTTGTCGAAAAAGGGGTTAGTTTAGCCGAGGCGATTACCAGATTGGAGATATTTCCGCCGATTTTGTCACAGATGATATCCGTGGGTGAGGAGACTGGCAAACTAGACAGCGTTTTGAACAAGTTGTCGGTTTTTTACGAGTCTGAGAGTGAGATTAAGATCAAGGCTTTGACGACGGCGATTGAGCCGTTGATTATGATTCTTATGGGTATTGGTGTGGGTTTCTTGGTGATTGCGGTGATTATGCCTATTTACAACTTGACAAGTCAGTTTTAATGAGTCATATTTAATTTATGAAACAATATCGGGGTTTTACTTTGATGGAGTTATTAATTGTGATTGGTGTGCTGGGAATTTTGGCTGCTGGACTGCTATCCGCTATTGACCCATTTGAGCAATTAAAGAAGGCGAGAGACACGAACAACCGTAGCGCGGCGATTGAGTTTTTGGGGTCATCTCAGAGATACTATACCACTCATGGCTACCTGCCTTGGTTTAAGCCGGGGGTAGATGTGGGTACTTACGATGCCAATTGTACTGATCCGGACGATACCTGGGGCCCGATTCGAACAATTGCTTCAACATCTACTTATCCCAGACAGGCCGTGCCGGTCGGACTAGATCTAACCACCGGTAACGTGGTTTACGACTGTATTGTAAACACCTTAGGGACCGACGGTGAGATAAAAACGACTTTCTTTGCTGGGTTAAAGACTTCGATATATATCATGAGTGGTAGTACCACCAATGTAGGGGTTTGTTTTGCGCCTGAAGGCAGATCAAATCTGTCTGACGCTCAGTCAAAGTACGTTTACAACGAGATCGACAAAACAATTGATCTACCGGAAGTTGGCTGTACTGATGATGACAAGGCAGCTGGGTTTTGTCTCCAGTGCTTTGAGTAATAAGTGGTATAAAATCAATCTATGCTGGGAGTGATTTTATTTTTATTTCTCATGGGCCTGATTTGGGGAAGTTTTCTCAACGTGGTCATAGTTCGCCTGTCTCAGGGTGGCTCTCCCCTATCCGGACGGTCGGCTTGTCCAAAATGTAAACACCTTATTCCTTGGCATATGAATATTCCCCTACTCTCGTTTGTTTTGCTGAGGGGTAAGTGTGCTTTTTGTCATAAAAAAATATCGATTCAGTACCCGCTAATTGAGTTTTTGACTGGCATTTTCTTTGTTTGGTGGTTTGTGGTGGGCTTTAATTTTTTTAAACTAGTGGGTAATCCTTGGGTCTTTATTCAGCCCTTATTTTGGTTGGTGACCGGCATGGTGATGCTGTCTATTTTGGTGATCGACCTTTTGTATATGGTGATACCTTTTAGCTTGAACTTGACCTTATTTACCTTAGCGCTACTTTATCGAGTGGGTCTCACCAGCTTTGGAATTATGGAGAAAAGTGACTTTATCAGGGCGCTTAGCTGTGGAATGGTCTTGGGTCTGGGGTTGTTTCTTTTACAGTCCGCAACTAGGATGATTAAAAAGGTAGATGGCTTTGGCTGGGGCGATATTTATTTGGTCCCCTCTTTGGGGCTACTACTGGGCTGGCCCAAAACGGTGCCGGGAATATTTTTGGCCTTTGTCTTAGGCTCGGTAGTGGGATTGAGTTTGATTATATTGAAAAAAAAGAAGATGAGCCAGTACTTACCCTTTGGTCCCTTTTTGATTTTGGGAACAGGGATTTCGTTAATTTGGGGCCAGGCAATTTGGAGCTGGTATATAATGAGATTGTGAACAAGAAGGCCGGATTTACCTTAATTGAGTTAATGATTGTGATGGGTTTGATAATGATTTTGGGGACGGTGGGTTTAGGAACTTTTAGCTCAGCAGTGGTTAAGTCGAAAGATAGCCAGCGTAAAAGTGATCTTGGTCAAATAGTTAAGGCTTTGGAGTCTTTTAATACTGATGTGGGCCGATACCCCCTCTCTCTAGAAGGCGAGGACTTTATTCATTGCTATATTAGCCTGGCTGGAGCTGTCGCCAATCCAAGTTGTGATGGAGATAAACTCTATAGTGAGGTGAATGGAGCGATGACCACCTATATTACTATACCGAGTGATGTCGATCCATATCGAAAGTATGTTTATATTTCGGATGATGGGTCAGGCTACTCTTTGTATGCGGCCTTGGAGTATGAACAAGACAAAGACTTACTAAGGGACGAAGATGGGGCTCTTGTCTTAGATCCGTGGGGGGTAAGCTGTGGCAGTGTATCATGTAATTATCAGTTATCTGAGACCGGACTGGTAAAAAACTTATGAAAATCTTAAGGATCGAACACCCAGGGTTTACTTTGATCGAGTTGCTGGTAGCGATTGGCATTATGGCCGTACTTACTGGCATGGCCGTCTTTAATTTTAATCAATCCAGAGTTAGAGCCAGAGACATACAAAGAAAAAATGACATCAAGCAGCTCCAGAATGCTCTCGAGCTTTATCGTAATGACAATAATGTTTATCCGGAGGCTAATGGTTTTCAAACCACCTTAACGTCCCCGGTAGAGTACATTAAGTCAAATTTTCGAGATCCTAGGGTGACTGAGTGGATAGACTATCAATATCTGCCGGCGGTAGATAAAAAGACTTACTATTTACAGTCTTGTTTGGAAAATCCGGCTGACACCACTAGAGCTACCGATGAAACAAAATGTAGTTTGTTTACGATTGATGTGGGCAATCAGTGCGTATGTGGCTCGCCAACTTCGAAAACTGGAGTGATGTATATTGTTTCTCAACCATGAATATGAAAATGAAAAAAAACTTTCGGCGACTCTCAGGACAGGCAGGCTTTACCTTACTTGAACTATTGGTGGTAATCGGAATTATAGGTGTGATAATGGCTTTGGCGACGGTGGCCTACTCATCGGTGCAAATTAGTGGTCGAAACACCAGAAGAAAACAAGATCTGGTGGCGATTCAAAACTCTTTAGAACAGTATTATTCAGTAAACGAGTTTAAGTATCCGAGTGGATCTTGCAAGGAGGCGGCTACTTTTTTAAAAAGTGCCTGGCCGGTGGACCCTGGTAGTAGTGCCGACTACACCGGAGTGAATACTTGTATCGAGAACTGGTACTGTATCTGTGCGGCCATGGAGGGTAGTGGCACCGGTGGTAACTCGGCCGAGAACTGCAACTGGAACGCGGGAGTGACTCATTACTGTGTGGGCAACCTACAATGATCATTCGACGAGGCTCCCGGCAGGGTGGGTTTACCTTTATAGAGCTTTTGGTGGTGATTACCATTATCGGAGTTATTTTTGCCGCCGGTATAGTTTCATATGCGGCCATTACGACTAGATCCAGAGATGTCAGAAGAAAGTCGGATTTAGAAGCCATGAGACAATCTTTGGAGATATGCCGATCCCTGACTGGAATTTATCCCGACGCTACCTATGTTTATCAAGGCGACGCCCAAAGTTCGATCTTAAGTTGTGGAACTAGTGGCCCGACGATGATCAATAAAACTCCTTCCGATCCGAAGCCGTGTGTAGGAGCCAGTGACGGGGCTTACAGCTACTCCAAAACTAGTACCACGACCTATACTTTGTCGGCTCCGTGTATGGAGGTAGATGTCACCTATTTGGTTACCAATCCATGAAAGGATTCACCTTAATTGAGCTCATGATGGTAATGTCGATGATTTTAATTTTGTCCGGGGGGGCGGTGGCCACTTATCTAAACTTTAGTAAGTCTCAAACCGTGAGTAACGATGCCAGAAGCTTTGTGTCCGAGATTGAGAGAGTCAGAACGATGGCGTCTAGTCTGCAGTATCCGGCGGGCTGTGACTCGCTTAAGGGCTATGAAATTAAAACTACTTTGATTGATAGTGATCTTGCCGGGCTGACAGTGACGGTGAAATGTAGCCCAGCGGATGTGGTATTCCCGGACATTAAGGTGCTGGCAGGCTCGGTTTTTTCGCTACCTTTTGAACTAACATTCTTGCCGGGATCTGGTTATCTGAGTGCCGGCACTGATTACTCGATAATCATCCAAAATAAAAACGATGATAGCCTAACCAACTCAATGACGATTGGAGCTTACGGAAGGGTGAGTAATAACTAGATATGAAAAAGAAGTTGGATATTAAAAACGGAGGTCAGCTGTTGATTGAGATTGTGGTGGCGATTGGTATTATTGGGCTGGTCTTGGTGGGAGTTTCGGACCTCATGACCAAGTCTGTTAGAACAACCTCGTTTCAAAAACAAAAAGCAGAAGCCCTGACGATCATTAAAGAAAGATTGGGAGATTATAAAACAGCTAGAGACACAAACCCAGAATCTTTTTATAGTTCGGCCGAGAACGCTTTGATTGATCCGTGTGTGATTGATAAGCCATTTAGGTGCTTGATAACGATGGAGAAGTATCCAGACTCGGTCAAGGTTTCGATCAAGGCAGAGTGGCTAGATGGTGGTAAAACCTATGAAGTTAGTTTATCTCAATTATTATTTAGAGAGAAAAAATGAGAGGCTATACTTTAATTGAAGCCATTATTTCGGTTCTTCTCTTGGCAATTATTCTGTTGGGAGGAACGACTCTTTTTTATCAAAACTTAAAATCGGTTGGTTTTTCCGATGTAAACTCAAACTTAAACAGTACTCTAAATTCTATTTTAAGAGCCCTGGAAAAAGATATCCGTTACGGTGAAGTAACTAATGTGGGAATGGGATCGAGACTGGAGTGTCTGACTACGGAGTCGGCTGGGTACGGGGGAACGAGCTTGAGAGTGAGAGATCTCAACGGTCACGAAACGGTGTACTCATTGGAGGACGATAAGGTGGCCTCGACCGCTTCAGAGACTGGCCAAAAGGGGTACTTGAATTCTGACGATATCAAAGTAGAGACCTTGGATTTTACCTGGTTTTGTTTGGCCGGTGTCGGTGATAAGATTAAAATAACAATTGACGCCAGTAGTAATATTCTGAGCACTGGCATCAAAGTTGAGCAAAATGTCTCAACAGAAGTTGATTTGCTTAATAGTGGTTTAATTTAAATGAATTTTAACTCAAAACAGCCTCAAGTAATTCCGATGAGACATTCGGGACAAGTGGCTCTGGTCATGGTCTTGATCATGACTGTGGTGAGTGCAGTGGCGGTCTCTTTGGCTGGTCGATCGACGGTGGATACCAGAATTCAGCAGATGAACGTGGAGAACACCGAAGCACTTTTGACAGCTCAAGCTGGGCTGGAAGAGTCGATTGCCAAAGGTATACCAGTATCTGGACCGCTTGGAGTAAATGGCCAGTACCAAGTCTTTTTGGAGGAGAGAGGTTCAACTGGGATAACTTCGGAAACGATTAATCCGGGACAAGTGCTGGAAGTAAATTTAGAGGGGGTGACTGATGTTTCGGGGATTAAGATTTACTGGAGGGCAGCCACCGCTGGTGGGACACCGGCAATTTTTGTTTCCGACGTGAGAGAGAGTGGATTGATTGATTATGCTTTTGATACTAACGGGACTGGTGGTTTTACCACAGTAGTGTCTGGTGGGAGCTTTGCTGGAGTAAATTACGACTACGTTACCCCTAGCCCAATAAGTATTGCGGCCGGTGTCTCAAGAAAGTTAGTGATTACGGTTTTGGGGTCGGCGGCTTCTCTGGGAGTGGAGCCGGTTGGCGGTGAGCTCCCTTCTCAAGTAGCCAACTATCGAGCTGTAGGTGAGGTGAGTTCTTCGACCGAAAACACAGTTAAATATGGGATTGAGTACGATGAGTCCAAAACAGATCAACTGCCACCAGTGTTTGATTACGTTCTCTTTTCTGGAGGCTCAATTTCTCAGTAGAAATGTTATGATTAATCTATGCCTGCCTACTTTGGCTTAGATATTGGATCGACAAGTATCAAACTGATTCACACCGACGGAGATCGGGTTAAGTTTTTAGGCTTGGGCCAAAACCAGTTTGGGAAGGACATCAGTGCTATGACGAATTCAGAAAAGATAGCTTTGACAGATAGTCTGAGAGTTTTAATTAAAGAGTCGGGTTTGAAGACCAATAAGGTAGTGACTTCGGTGCCAGAATCGGCTGTTTTTTCGAGAGTTTTAAAGTTTCCGATTATGTCCAGTCCGGAGTTGGCCACGGCTATAAAGTGGGAACTAGATCAGTCAGTCCCCTTTCCTCCGAGTGAAGCAGAAACTTCTTGGGTAGTTTTACAAAAACCAGATAAATACGATAGCGAGGCCAAAATATTAGTTTATGTAGTCGCTGTACCTTCACGAATTTCTGAGACGTATATTCAGATGATGGAGCTCGTGGGATTGGATGCAGTTAGGGTAGAGAATGAGATACCGGCTCTAAGCAGAGTCTTTGCCAGTAACTTAAGTGACTCGAGTCCGGCGATTATCACGGATTGGGGAGCTAGTGGAACAAATTTAGTAATTTCCGGTAAGACGAAGTTGTTTGGTAATTTTTACGTGCCGGTTGGAGGATCAGCGATGACCAAGATGATTGCTGAGGCTTTTGGCCTGCCTTTAGATCAGGCAGAAAGTTATAAAAGAAGTTATGGTTTCGCCAAAGACCAGCTGGACGGCAAGATGTTTACGATACTCAAACCAGTGGTGGACAATGTAATTGGTGAGATTCGTAAACTAATGATCTCCTTTAAGGATGACCACACTGGAAGTGCCGTCGAAAAATTTATTCTGACAGGTGGCGGATCTTATTTACTGGGGTTGATACCCTATTTGTCGGAGTCTTTAAATCTGGAGGTAGTGATGGGAGACTCTTTTTCTGGACTGGAGGTAGATACCAAGTACAAAAATTTGGGACCGGTGTTTGCCGTGGCCAAAGGTTTAGCGATCTAAAAATATGGTGCAAATAAATCTGATTGGTAAAAAAAAGAGAAAGGGTGTTTTAAAGAACAAAGTCTTGGTTTTGATGGTTTTGGTTTTTGGGGGTTTTGTCATTTACTTTTTAGGCACCACGGCATATGTGATAATTAGTCTTTCTACCGTCAATCGGGAGATTAAAAAAGTGGACGACCAAGCAGTAGTTATTTCTGGACAAATCTCTTCTAATAAGGAGGCACTCACTAAGTATGTCTTGACTAAGTACATTTTAGATAAAGTTGAGTCCCTTAAAAAAGAGCGTTTCAGATATAAGGATTACTTGGACCAAATTGCTGGGTTTATTCCTCCCAGTGGAGTATTGACAACAGTTGATTTTGCGACCAAAGGCTGGATAGACGTTTCAGTTTCGCTTCCCGGAGTAGGTTCGCTAAAAGAGTTGGAAAGTAGGTTGAGCCCTACCGGAGAGCTAGCCCAAAGCGAGTTTGCGACGGTCTTTGCGGAGCAGGTTTCAAGAGACAAGATCGGACTGTACAATGCCAAGTTACATTTTGAGATAAAGAAAGATGGACGAAACTAAAATAATCGGTTACAAGAAAATCTTTGGCTTCGTTCTGCCAGACTGGGTTAGTGAGAAGATGATTAGAGGGGTGGTGAGTGGTTTGTTGTTGCTGGTGGTCATGTTACTAACCTTAATCTTTGTTATTTGGCCGAGCTTTGATACTCTGGAGACAAGAAAGCTGGTACTGGATAAAAGTAAAAAGGAGCTGGAGGTAATACAGGGTTCTAGTCAGGGGCTAGAAAGGATCAAGAGTGACTTGAGTCTCACAGATCAAGAGAAAATTTTGGCCGCTATGCCGGTCGATTACTCTCCTGATGGGGCCATTTATCTATTAAGGAGAATTAGTGCCGAGGCCGGAGTTTCTTTGGTGTCTTACTCCTTGCCAGGTGGAGAGCTTCTAAACACGACCTCCACTCTAGGGTCGAGCAACGGGTCTCAGGGTGAGATGGTGGAGTTTGTATCGTATCCCCTGCGTCTAACGGTGGCAGCCCCAGTACCCTCTCTTTTGGATTTTATTTCCAAGGTGGAGTCATCTCTCCCCTTTGGCGTAGTTTCGGATCTTAATCTCCAAGAAGTGGTCAGACTGTCCAGATCGGCGGAGGACAAGACGGTTCAGCTGGCGATGGAGATAAAGTTTTACCAATCACACTTAAAGTCGATTAATATCACTAAATTGCAGCCGCTAACGGCCGCTAATCTGAGTTTGGCCAAAGAGCTGGCTGGATATAACCTGTTAATGGTCTCAGAGACCGCTGAGTTGGGATCTTCACCTTTGGTGAGTACGGGATCAGGAAATATATTTGGCTTTTAGACTGGGTCTGGTGTATCGGTAATGGGCTCGACCGGGACGGAGGCGGTTTCATCTTCAAGTAAGTCGACGATAGCTCTAGTGCCTTTTTGGATAGAGGCAATTCTAATTATCTGGCGGATGGACTTGATGACCTTGCCTTGTTTGCCAATGACTCTGCCGACGTCTTCTGAATCAACCTTAATAAGGTACTTGGTTAGGTCTTTGTCATCAGTAGATTCCTCGGTGACAATGACACTTTCTGGGTGATTGACGATGTTGGAAACGATGTACTCAATTAGTTGTTTCATTTGATCTAGGGCTACTTAATTAATTTTCTCAAGGTCTCGGTGGGCTGAGCACCCTTTTTTTGCCAAGACTGGTAACTTTCTTGGTTGACCAGAATTTTGTTTTCGGTCAGGTGAGGGTTGTAGGTACCAAGGGTGTCCAGAACTTGGCCGCTAAGCTTGGATCTGTCTTCGGCGACGACGATACGATAGAAGCGCTGGTGCTTTTTGCCTGTGGGTTGGAGTTTGATTTTCAGCATAGGGGTATTATATCACCTAGTCTTTAAATAAGTATTTAGGGCGGCTGTAGCGGCTTTTTGTTCTGCTTCTTGCTTACTTTTGCCTAGACCGGTGGCGAGTGGCTGACCTCCAATGATAACGGCTACTTCAAAGGTTTTGTTGTGGTCAAGGCCGACTTCGGAGACGGTTTGGTAGACGGGCGATCCTAGACCCTGTGACTGGAGCTTTTCTTGAAGTAGAGATTTGGAGTCTTTGAGCTGATTGAGAGCGATGATGCCAACAGCGTTAGGTAGGATAAATTTTTCAAAGAAGCCTTTGGCGATTTCTAGTCCTCCATCTTGATATAGGGCACCGATAAGGCTTTCGATAACGTCTTCTAGGATTGAGGGGTTTTTTCGACCACCGGTAGCCTCCTCGCCCTTACTCATTCTGATGTAGTCGTTGAAGTGATTCTGTTCGGATATTTTAGAAAGTGACTCGGTTCTAACGATGGCCGACCTAGCGGCCGTCAGATAGCCCTCCATTTTGTCTGGGTACTGACGATAAAGATAGGTGGAAATAAGCATTTCCAAAATAGCGTCTCCCAAAAACTCTAGCCGTTCATATGTACTCTTGAGTCCTGGCTGATTTAAGCAGGAGCGATGTGTAAGAGCGGTTTCCAGCAAATCCTGGTCCTGGAAGTGGTAGCCAAGGGTGGCTTGTAGAGGCTTAAGGTCTGGGCGGTTCATGAGCTGAGTCTTCCCTGCCGGCGTGAGTGATGGCGGCGGCTAGAGCGCCGTTCACAAAACTGGAACTGGTCTTGCCGCCATAGCGTTTGGCAATTTCTACGGCTTCATCGATAATAACTTTGGTAGGTGTCTGAGTCTTGTAGAGGAGTTCGTAAACAGCTTGTCTGAGAACAGCCAAATCTACGCGGTTTATTTGAGAAATTGGCCATTCAGGGGCACATTTCTGGATTATCTCGTCGATCTGAGTTAAATGGGAGTTGATTTTGTCAACTCGACTGGGATGCTCTGGCTGGTCAGTGAAACTGCCGGCAAAAAGAGACTTAAAAACCGTAATGCGTTTTAGGTGTCTCGGATCTAGGGCAGATTTCACGGTGTGTTGATTATTTTGATTTGCAGACAGGACAGAGGAAGTGGCCTCTTTTGAGTTGGCCGCATTTCTTACAAGCAATGACTTTGGGCTCGATCAAATGAATTTGTGATCTTCTTTTGCCTTGTCTAGCGGTTGATATTTTTCTTTTGGGTGTAGCAGCCATGGGCTTATTTTACCAAGTTATTAGTCTCCTGGCAATCAGGCTGGCACGCGAAGGCTGTGACTGGACCAAAGTAAAAGCCTCGGATTTGGCTTGGATAAAGAGTTTTCGAGACCAGAAGTGTTTGAGCTTGGTGGGTAGAGTGCCGTGTTGTTTGAGGCCAAAGATCTCCCCTGCCCCGCGCAGACGAAGGTCTTTTTTGGCCAGAACCAGGCCAGAGTGATATTTTTTGAGGAGTTGTAGGCGCTCAATTTCTACCCCATCTTCATTTGAAGATACCAGGAAACAGTGGCCAGGAGCATCTCCCCGGCCGACCCGACCTCGAAGCTGATGAAGCTGAGCCAAGCCGAATCTTTCGGCAGAGTGCACGATCATAATGTTGGCCTCAGGGATGTCGATACCGACTTCGATAAGGGAAGTAGCTATTAGGACACTAGATCTGGTCTTTTTGAAGCGAGCGATGATGTCTTGCTGTTCTGAGGAACTGAGACGGCCGTGAATGGACCAAAGAGGAAAGCGGGCTGGAAGCATTTTTCGATAAGTCCGGGCCATAGCCTCAACGGAGGAAATTTCTGACGAGTGACTGGTGATGTTGGGACAGACAACGAAGATTTGGTTGCCCCGATGGAGCTCGTTTATTAACCAAGGAGGACTATTCTTAAACCTGGCCGGTGAAAGCACATAAGTCTTGCTTGGTTGGCGATTTATGGGCTTATGTTTAAAGGTGCTGACCTGAACATCTCCCAATAAACCAAGAGCCACTGTTCTGGGTATAGGTGTGGCTGAGAGATTGAAGAGATGAGGAACGGGTGATCTTTGGAGTAGTAGGTTTCTTTGATCGACGCCAAACTTGTGCTGCTCGTCGATAGCAACAAAGGCTAGTGGGGGCTTGAGAGTTGGTTTGAGTTTAGTAAATAAGGCTTGAGTACCAATATAAAGAGTGGGTTCAGATCTGAGAGAAGGTTTTGATTGGGTCGTAACGAGAGAAATTTGGTCAGGGTAGAGACAGTATTGTCGGAAGGTTTCCAGATGCTGAGTAGCTAAGACTGCAGTGGGGGCTAAGATGGCGCAACTGAGACCTTGTGACAGGCACTGATTGGCCGCAAAGACCAGGGGAATGGTCTTACCGGAGCCGGTTTCTCCCTGAATAAGTCGATGAGTAAAATCTCTTTGACGAAGGTCGCGATAAATTTTGGCGACAGTTTTTGATTGATCTTCAGTCAGGCTCCAAGGTAATTTTTGTTGGGTGAGGTGGTCAGGTTCTGTTTGGGTAGTGAGAGAGATAGAGTCACCCAGCTTAAGGTGTTCAAGACGATTTTCAAGATTGATTCTAAGATGTTCATTGTAGGATAAACGCTTGTCGGCTTGCCACCTTTGAGATCGGGACTGGGGGAAATGAATTTGCCAGACGGCCTCATCAAGCGAGAGGAGGGAGTTTTTTTGTCGGATAGCTGAATTGAGTGGATCTGAAAACTTTACTTGAGACAGAATCTCGAAGATTTTTTTTCGTAACCACCGGGAAGTGAGGCCAGCGGTTTGAGGATAGACAGGTACTAACCCCTTGGTATTTAAACCAAAAGAGTTACCTTCTTCAACCATCGGAGCGATAACGGTGAGGATCGAGCCAAAGAGAGAAGGTTTACCGGCCAGGCTGTAGAGATGACCTTCGGTGATAAGGTGCTTAAGATAAGGATTGTTGAACCAGGTGAGGGTGATCTGGCCAGTTTCGTCTTTGGCGGTGGCTTGAGTAACGATTTTTTGAGTTCGAGTATAAAAGGTTTTGAGATTTGAGAGATGAGCCAAAAAGGAAGCTGGCTGGCCGACCTGGATATCTTTAATAGCGGTTTGTTTGGTAAAGTCTAGATAGTGATCTGGAAAGTGTTTGAGGAGGTCGCCGACAGTAGCGATGTTAAGACGAAGTAGCTTACTCTGGGTGGAGGGACCCACCCCTTTTACTTGAGAAATCGAGTCAGAGAGTGAGAGAGGTAGACTCATCTAATAAAAAGAGAAGCAAAAGTAGTAAGCACCAAGACCATCGAACCGATAAAGATAATGATGGCGAAGAGCCTTTTTTTCTTTTTGGTCATAGTTGTAAGGATATTTAAGCTATTATATTATTAATAGATAAATTTATGTATAGAAGAAGACCAAAAGTCAGTCCCTTGAGAATAGCTGGGTTAAAAATCAATGCCGGTAAACTAATATTCTTTGGCTTACTAGGCTTGACAATGATGATGATTCTGGTTTTTGCTTGGTTTTCGAGAGGTTTGCCTGATCCAGCAAAGGTTCAAAGAAAGACGGGATTTTCGACCGAGATCGTGGATAGAACAGGTAAGGTGATACTTTACGATGTATTTACCGACCAGGATCGGAAGTTCACACCCCTGGTGGAGGTGCCAGACTATTTAAAGAAAGCGACTATTGCTATTGAGGATAAGGATTTTTACAATCACCAGGGTTTTGACCCGATGTCCGTTTTGCGCATACTCAAGAATGTAGTCCTCAAAAAGAGACTGATTGGTGGTTCTACTCTGACCCAGCAACTAGTAAAGATGATTTTACTGACCAACGAAAGATCGGTCTCCAGAAAAGTGAGGGAGTTTATGCTTTCTCTCAGAATTGAGAAATCCTTTACTAAAGATGAAATTTTACAGATGTACTTAAATGAGGCTCCGTATGGTGGGACAGCGGTAGGTGTAGCTTCGGCGGCCCAGATATACTTTGGTAAGGAGGTAGCCGATCTTAACTTGACGGAGTCGGTTTTCTTGGCCGGGCTACCCCAGTCCCCTTCCCGCTACTCTCCATACGCTGGGAGTAACGATAAAGCATATTTGCCCAGAGCTAAGGATGTGGCTAGAAGAATGAGAGAAGACGGCCAGATTACTAAAGAGATGGAGTCTCAGGTCAACGACGAACTGGAAAATCTTAAGTTTAGTGGCCTAGCTAATAATAAAATAAAAGCACCCCACTTTGTGATGTATATCAAACAACTGGTAGAGGAGAAATACGGTCCAAGTATATTTGAGACTGGCGGTCTAAGGATTACTACCAGTTTAGACTGGGACTTGCAGCAAAAAGCCGAGAGGATAGTTAAAGAGGAGGTGGACAAAGTGACGGCTAGTCTGAATATCAACAATGGCTCTTCGGTGATACTAGACACTAAGACGGGCGAGATACTAAGTATGGTGGGCTCAAAAGATTTTTTTGATACCAGCATAGACGGAGAGGTCAATGTTTCGATGAGATTGAGGCAGCCCGGATCATCGATAAAGCCTTTGGTTTACGCAACAGCCTTGGGACAGAACTTTAATCCGGCTTCGGTGCTGTCCGATACGGTGACTGAGTTTCCCGGGAAAGATGAAAAGACTCCTTATATCCCTAAAAATTACGACGGTAAAGAGCATGGCTTGATCCATTTGAGAGAAGCACTGGCTAGCTCGATTAATATTCCGGCGGTCAAGCTTCTAGCTCTGGTGGGGGTAGAGGATGTTTTACAACAAGGATATCGGATGGGTCTGGCCTCGCTTAACCCGACTAGGGAGACAATGTCGCGAGTGGGGCTCTCCATGGCTCTAGGAGGGGCTGAGGTAAGGCTACTGGACCTAGCTTCGGCTTACAGTGCTTTTGCCAACAGTGGTTATAAAGTAGAGCCGGTAGCTATCTTAAAAATTGAAGACAACCAAGAAAGAGCGATATTTGAAAACAAGGCGGTTAAGTCTGAGAGAGTCTTGGATGAGAAGGTGTCTTTTTTAATCAACTCGATTTTGTCGGATAACAATGCCAGGCTACTAACCTTTGGGCCAAACTCTTACTTAAATATGGGTGCTAGGGCGGTGGCGGTAAAGACAGGAACCACCAATGATCTAAGAGACAACTGGACTATTGGCTGGAGTAAGGACGCCATTGTGGGAGTGTGGGTGGGCAACAATGACAACGAAAAAATGAAAAATGTGGCCTCTGGTGTTTCTGGAGCGGCTCCGATTTGGCGAAGACAGATGTTGGAAGTGCTGACTCGGAGGCCGGACTCCCCCTTTACGGTACCTGAGGGAGTTTCTCAGGTCGAGGTAGACAAGGTTTCCGGCTACCCGGCTCATGACGGCTTTGGCAGCTATAAAGAGTGGTTTGTAGATGGTACGATTCCCACTGGTCCGGATCCGATCCACACCAAACTAAAGATGTGTAAAAGTGAGTCGGGAAAACTAGCTGACAAGATAGCCATTTCTCAAGGTAATTATGATGAAAAAGAGTACGTTGTTATCAAGGAAAATGACCCCCTGACTGGCAAATCCTTGTGGCAGAAGGGCATTGATGACTGGATTGCTAGGCAAGATAATCCGATCTTTAAACCACCAGTGGAGGTGTGTGGGGCCACGTCCGTGATGGACATTCAGATTGTCACTCCGGCTCATCAATCTCGAGTAGATGGTGACCAGGTGACGGTACGTTTTTCTGTGGTCTCCAGCAAACCGATAGTGGAAGCTAGGATGTATCTAGACGATGTCCAGCTAGAGCCGGTGATTACAGATGGAAATTATCTAAAAAGCATTAAGGTGACTACAGGCTTACATATTTTGAAGATAACAGCCAAGAATAATGAGGGGGCTCAGGAGTCGAAGACTAGTGATTTTGGAGTAAATCAAGAGTGGGTCTCCCCCACTCCAAGCCCGACACCAACTCCGTAACTAAGTTTGAAAAACTTGCTGGATGGACTTCTTTAAGGTGTTGACCTCTGACTGTTGAAGGTTTTTTTGGTGGCTACCAAAGGAAACTCGAAAACTGTGATTCTGCTGATAGCTCCCAAGGTACTGAACTTCTTTAATAAGATCGGAAGTATTTTTGATGATCTTAATAATATCCCCCAGTAAGTATTTGGACTTTATAGTAATGTCTTCGAGAAGGTTGGGATATTCAGATACAGGTTCATAAATAGGATGTGAATTTATTTTGGAGACCAGATTTTCCAGGTTTATTTCGATGGCCGTGGGAGATGATTCCAGACCGATATTTCTGAGAACTAGTTTCTTAGGCAGTCCGAGGTAGCCTAGCAGTAGTCCATCTGAGGTGACCGTAGCTGTACTAGCCGGATCGAAATAAGGCGGCGGATTTTGAGCTGGCTCAAAATCGATTTTTCTTACTTGAAGAAAAGTGAGCAGGGTTTCGAGAAGACCTTTGTAGTCTAAAAAATTACCCTCGCAGAGTATGGCCAAGGTCGGGAGCTCGTGGGGCAGCTGGCTACTAACAACCTTTTGGTATGTATGGGCGACCTCGAAGGTTTTGATGAGACCAGAAACTTTGCCCTGGTTATGTTTATGGTTCTCTAAAGACGAAGGGATTAAGGAGTGTCGTAGATACTGATAGTCAAGAGATAAGGCATTTTGGAGTTTTAGGTTTTGAGCTGAGCTTTGGAGGGTTCTGTCTATGAGAGATTGAGAAATGAGTGAGCTATTGTAGACCTCGTAGAGCCCGTGGCAGGCCAAATACTTTTTTATCTTAAGTTCTGTTTCTAAAAGGAGATTTTTTGGTTCCGGCTGGACCGTAACAGTGGGTATAAGTGATGGTAAGCGATAGTAACCATAAATTCTAGCTACTTCTTCGGCAAGGTCTTCCTTGAGGTTAATATCATGGTAGCGCCAACTAGGAACCAAACAACTTAACTGGGTGGCAGAAGCGTCCACCGAGAAGCCTAAACTTTCTAGAATCGAAATGACTGTTTTATTATCGATATCTATGCCAATAAAGTGATTTAACCAATTAAAGTCTAGACTAACTGATTTTGGTTTATATGGACTTGGATAGTAATCAAGGAGTGATGAAGATATTTCTCCGCCAGCCCTCTCTTTAATCAATTGAATTGCTTTTGACATTACAGCTAGACAGAGTTCTGGATCTGGACCCTTTTCGTATATTTGAGCAGCAAGGGTTCTCTTTTGTAGGTAAAGTGATGAATGGCGAATTTTGGCCGGATGATAGACAGGTACGATGAGAAGAAGGGATTTGGTGTGATCGTCAACCATAGCTACTTCTCCTCCCATGATGCCACAAAGATCTATTAGCCGGCCTGAGGTATCTTCAATAACCAAGTCGCCACCGGAAAGCTGGTTAACTTGATGGTCTAGGGTGATAACGACCTCACCGGGGCGACTTTCTCTAATAGTTAGATTTTGGGTAGCTAGTTTGTCTAGATCAAAAATATGGCTAGGCAGACCATAAAGTATGGTTAACTCATTGGTGATATCGATACAATTGTTAAGGGGTTTTTGGCCACAGTTTTCGAGAAACTTTTGAGTCGCCAAAGGCGAGGGCTTGATGGAGATATTTTCTAGACTAATAGCAGCAAAGCGGACAACTAGATTTTGATCAAAGTTAAAGTGAAATGGCTGAGGCAGGCCCAAGGGAAATTTTATTTTATCTTGGTATGGATCATTTATAAGCTGAGCTGGGATTTTGAATTGAGTTAGGATAGCCGCGGCTTCTCTAGCTACTCCTTGAGCACTGGCGGAGTCGACCCGATTAGTGATAGCTTCTATTTTATAGATGAAGTCGCCGTCGACCTCATGAAATCCGTCGAAGGTGGGGCCACAAAGGCTAACTTTTTGGGCGATCTCCTGAGCACTGGCGGAGGTCTCTAAAAACTTTCGAAGTGAGCGATCGGTAAGAATAATGTCCATGTTAAAACTGTTTTAGAAATCTAATATCATCGCTATAAACCAGACGAAGATCTGGTAACTGAGTTTTCATCATCAAGACTCGCTCTACTCCCCAGCCAAAGGCGAAACCGGTACACTGATCGGGATTGAGGCCGCCGTTTTTTAGTACTTGGGGATGGACCATACCGGCTCCGCCCAGCTCTAGCCAGCCAGATTTACAGATCTTACAAGCATTTTTGGCGATTAGACCGGTGCCGTTACAAAGTCCACAGCTGACATCTATTTCAAAGCTGGGCTCGGTAAACTGAAAGTGGTGTGGTCGAAGACGGGTGCGACGATCTGACCCAAAGTAGGACTTGGCAAAAAACTCAGTTATCCCGAGAAGGTGGGTAATGTTGATATCTTTGTCGACGACCAAGCCTTCAAACTGATGAAACATGGGCGTGTGGCTAGCGTCGATCTGGCGACGATAAGTCTTGCCGATGTTGATCATTTTGATGGGAGGAGCTTTTTTGAGCTCCATCTCATGTAATTGACCGTTGCTGGTGTGAGCCGTTAGAACGATGTCTTGGTCGATAAAAAAAGTTTCTTGGTCGTCTCTAGCTGGGTGGTCTGGCGGAATATTTAGACCTTCGGCGTAGTACCAGTCGGTCTCGACTTCTGGATAGCGGCGACGAACAAAACCTTGGCTAAGAAAGATGTTTTCGATTTCTTCGATGGCTTGGGTAATCAGATGAAGGCTACCCAAGGGGGTGGGGGTGCCAGGAGTGGTCACGTCAAAAGTAGTGGAGGTGGGTAGAGATAGAAACTGGTTTATTTTTTCAGTGATTTTGGTTTCGATCACAGACTTAAGGTCGTTGATTTTTCGACCAGTCTGAGGATCTGATTTTATGGGGAGGGTTTTGAAGAGGGTATTGATCTGGCCGTGTTTTCCCAAGTACCGGGTACTGAGAAGGTCAACTTGAGCCAGAGAAGTTACCTGCTTTAAGTCTAATGTGAACTCCCCTTGAATGGTCTGTATGGCGGTTAACTTGGTATCCATTACCTTTAATGATAACAAATTCGCCTGAGTTTATTTTTCTGAGGTAAAAGAGACGAGGTCCTTAAAAGTTTCAGGGAGATCAGTGGCTAAAGCAGCCATGATTTTGCGATTTAAGGTAATTTTTTTGTCTGATAGAGATTTAATAAATCTAGAGTACTGGGGAGCTCCTTCGATGGTGGAGAGAGCGGCGTTTATTCTTGATATCCAAGTGACTCTCATCTGTTGTTTTCTCTCTTTGCGACCGTTGTAGGCGTACTGTCCGGCGTGTAGAACGGCCTCATGAGCAACCTTGAAGAGACGGTTCCGAGTCATACGATACCCCTTGGCCAGTTTTAAGATTTTTTTGTGTCCTTGACGGCGGACAGTGCCGGTTTTTGTTCGTGGCATGTTGTGTTATTTCAGGATTTTAGATTTATAGGTGAAGCATGGCTTTAATTTTGGTAGCGATTTTACCGGTGACTTCTTGGTAGTGGCGGTAGCGTCGGATAAGCTTTTTGCTCTTTTTTCGACGAAGATGACGCATGTAAGGACTACGACGAAGTACCTTACCCGTACCGGTAATTTTAAAACGCTTCATGACAATTTTTCTAGTCTTTTGTTTGAGTTTGGTCATGTTATTTTTTTGGTTTGATCTGGGCAATCAGGAGCTTACCCAAAAATTTGGGCGCTTCGGCAATAGTTGAACTTTCAGACAGGGTTTCGAGGACCCGAGCCATGAGTTTTTCGCCAAAATCCTTCTTGGTGATTTCCCTGCCCTGGAATTTTACCACTAACTTGACCCGGTCGCCACTCTTTAGGAACTTTTCAGCCTGCCTGGTCTTGACCATCATGTCGTTTTCGGCCATGAAAGGCCGCAGTCTGATCTCCTTGGTCTCCTGGCCACCTTTGGAGCTGCCAGAATGATCCTTCTTTTGCTCTTGATACTTAAATTTCTGGAAGTCGATGATCTTGACGATGGGTGGGGTGGCTTTATCGGTCACCTCGACTAGGTCGAGTTCCAAAGCAACCGCCCTTTCGAGAGCCTCTTTGGTGGCCATAATGCCCAGTTGTTTACCCTCTTCGTCGATAACTCGAACCTCTGGATATCTAATGTTTTGATTGATACGGTAGTATTTACCCAAGTTTTGTTTGTTTGATTTTATATAGTGGGCCCGACTGGACTCCTCTCGGTAAAACTCTGCTGAGTTTTCCTTGAGACCTGCCTCAGCGCCAGTCGCGCCTCCGGCTTTCGAGTCCGTCATGCATATAGTGGGCCCGACTGGACTCGAACCAGTGACCTCTGCAATGTCAATGCAGCGCTCTAGCCAGCTGAGCTACGAGCCCAATGGTCTATTTTATCATCAACCTACGGAGGTGGCGACAGCGCGTTCGTTGGCTTGAGTGAAAGCAGTACCCCCAGTCTTAGCCATACCCAGGTAGTAGCCCTTTTTGGTAGATCGGGAGTAATAAAGAGTCAGCCAGCTGTTGGTATCTTGGGCCTCCAGGCTGAAGAGCTGAATGGTTCTTTGGAGGCGAAGCAGAAAACTTTCGTGATACTCGCCGACTTCGGCGATAGGGGCACTGGCGGCTTTAACTAGGTTTTGGTCGAGTCGGTGGACTTGGTCAATCAAGATCTTGAGCTGTTCTCTGATTTCGGAGATTCTGGATTGAGTTTGTTTTTCTTTGGCAGAGTAGACTTTGTTCCACTCCTGCTGTCTGGCCTGCAAAAACTGCTCAGCTCGTTTTTTTTCGATCTCTTTTTTTTGCTGGAACTCAGCAAAAGGATTGGTGGTTAATCGTTCGCCACGATTTTCGCCGCCTTGGTTTTGGGAGTTACGGAGTGCCTCCAAAAAACTTTGAATCTTGGAGTTTCTTGGAGCTGAGTTTGATTGGCTATCGGTAAGACTGTTCATTGAGTGATATTAAAGTATTATAGCTTCATTAAAAAGTCAATGGTTTTACGGCGATTGATGATCGATCTGAGCTGGTCATACTGCTTTTCGGGTACATTTGAAACCTTGGCTAATTCTATTAACTCCTGATCAGTGGTGTCAATTTTTTCTTGCTTGGCAATTTCCAGGAGAATAAGGTCGAGTTTGACCGATTTTTCCGCACTTTCAGCGTATTCTTTTTTGATCTGATCCAAACTCTTGCCGAGAGCTTTTAGGTAGTCATCCAGAGGCAGGTTGAGGGATTTGGCTTGAGTAACCAGCCTTTCTAGGCTGTAATTTACTTCCTCGTCGATAATTAGCGAGGAAACATCAAGCTTTTCTTGATCTAGTAAGATCTCATAGAGGTCCTCAATTTTTTGTTTTGGTTTCTTGGTTTGGAGATACTGGGAATACTTTCCTAGTTTAAGGTTTGGATAGAGAGGGAGCTGCAGCTTGATGGTCCAGCCGCCTGTTTTTTCATTCTTTAAATCTTCCAGGACTGGTCGGCCCAGTAGTCGATACTGATTTTCTTTTGCGGCTAGGTCCAAAAGGTGAGTGACGATGTGAGTGACCAGGCGATTGGTGAGCTGGTTGGGATCTAGCTCTTTTTCGGCAATGGATTTGGGGGCTTTACCCTGACGAAACCCCTTAACGGTGACGGACTTAATCATTTCGTCAAGAACATGATTTTTCTCGAGATCGATCTCCTGTTGGCTAACTTTGGCTACTAGGTAAGCAGTCCCCTTTTCGATTTTGGTTGGTTTGATGTTCATATTTAGATATTTTTTTGGTGCCGAGGAGAGGACTTGGTCACCGATATTCATCTGCTGATGAATTCGTCGACCCCGACTCGCCGTCAGCCACGGCTCCGTCATTCAAGATCCTCAGAAAGACATATCAAAGTTTTACCACAAGGGTAAAACTTTTGCTATGTGCCGAGGAGAGGACTTGAACCTCCATGGGTTGCCCCGCTAGCTCCTAAAGCTAGTGCGTCTACCATTTCGCCACCTCGGCATACATATATTTTATCATTGGAGATTGTGGGCGGACACGGGGGTCCGCCCCTACATTTATTCGAGGTGGTCGAAAAACTGGGAAATACCATTTGCCCAAGAGCCGTCTGAGGGTGGAGTGTAGGTCTTCATGACTTCTAAGGGGTCTTTGCTGTGATTTCCTTTGAGAAAGATCTTGGTAAACTGAGGGGCAATCCGTCTTAGAGCATCTTCGTAGCTGTCAAATCGGGTGACTTTTAAAATTTCGGGGTTGGATGGCTCAGGATAGATGCCCCAGCCCCAGCAGTTGTAAGAGTTGTCCGGAATGTGTTTACAGAGACCAGACTCTTGCTGAGCTATGGCGACCAGCCAGCGATAATCAAACTGGTACTGATCTGACAAGGAAACAATTAGATCTGAGTGAGTTTCCAAAGGTGATCCAAATTTATGCAGATATTGCCTAACTATTTCTGGTCTGGCGTCGGCGGTTTTGACCGAAGTTTTGATCTGCTGATCGAAGGTTGGAAGGGCGGCAAAGACATAAGGTTCGTCTGGACTTAGGATAGTTTCCGTTAAAGACTGATCACTTTGGGATTTGAGAAAGAAATTTTGGGTAGAAATGGAGGTAGAGCCGAAATCGGTGAAAGACAGTCGATTGAGGGCCAAAGTGACACGGGTAATAATGATAAATAGCACCAAAAGGTACAAAAACTTTTTCAGCATACGATAGATTATCGTTACAGATATGGGCTGAGATGTCAAGAAAGGGGTGCACCAAGAGGGATTCGAAGTCTTCGGTCGATTCTGCTGAATCGCCTCGGACCGCGACTCCCCCGCCGTGGCGGGGTCCGTCAGGTTCTAATTTGTTGTGCACCAAGAGGGATTCGAACCCCCAACCGGCGGCTTCGAAGGCCGACGCTCTATCCAGTTGAGCTATTGGTGCATGAGGATATTTTAGCTCAATTTGAATGATTGATGGAGTGAGATTGCCACACCCCGATAGAATCGGGGTTCGCAATGACGAAGGTGGATATTTGAGGTAAAATATGACAGTTCCGGGTCAGTAGCTCAGTTGGTTAGAGCACCTGCCTCTTAAGTAGGGTGTCGCGGGTTCGAGTCCCGCCTGACCCACCCGCATGAAGTTAATAATCTTTACTTACGCTCCGGCAGGACTAGGACATCTGCGGGTGACCGAAGCTCTGGTAGAGAGTAGACCGAAGGAGAGTCCTTACATTCTTTTGGGTTCGGTAGACCGGTTTATGACTTGGATTCACCGCTTTACCAGTATCAATCCAGTCGGAAAATATTTCTTTTTAAAAATTCAGTATGGTTTTCTCGAAGATGTTTTTACAAGAGTTTACCGTAGCTTCCTAACTTTATTTTCCGGATCGATCTACCGACAGTTTAAAGATATTATTGTTCGTAGCTCCAGTGATGATGAGGTCTGGATTGTGGCAACTCACTTTGGCATGGCCCATCAGATTGGGGCGGTCAAACAGAAGTTAATTGAGGAAACCGGTAGAAGTGTAAAGCTAATTGTTCAGGTGACCGATGATACTTATCAGCACATTTGGTGTGTGCGTGGAGCGGACTTGACCTTCGTTCCCAGCAGCTTTGTCAAAGCCAAGTTTCAAAGTTACGCTCAAAAGGAAAATATTGAATTTGTGGGGGAAGTAATCCCCTACCCCATTTCTCCGGTTTTGTGCCAAAAGATTTCTGGGACTCAGGAGCCTAGAAGTAAGGCTTTGGCCAGTCAGAGCGGAGTGGTCCGGGTAGCGATTCCTATTTCCGGAGCAGCGGTGGGGCTTGGGTACCTTACTGCTCTAGTTAAAGAGATTAACAAACTTTCCCAAAGATTTGAGTTTTGGATTCTGGTGAGAAAGTCTCCCTTTACCGAGATGTTTAGATCGTCGGTGGCCAAACAGCTTGGAGTAAACTTATTAGTAGGAAAGGATGATATGGAGATGATTACCTTGTACGAGCAGCTATACCAAGACCAGCTGATTCATCTAGAGATTACCAAACCCAGCGAGCAGCTCTTTAAAGCGATTCTAACCCCTGACTTGGTCGGAGGGTGCCTACTCTGGCTGACCAGTCCGGTGGGCAGACAGGAGCGAGAAAATCTAAAATTCCTAGAAAGGCACGGTTTGCTGGCCCTTAGCTCTCCCCAGCCATCTACCAGAGCGATTAGACTACCCCAAAGTCCGGATCGAGCGGCGAAGATGATGACTCAGGCTTTGGAGTCGGGCTTGCTAGAGAATCTCACCAAAAACTCTTATAGATTTGCCGAGGGCTCACGATGGTCGAATGAAGTAGGAGCTGATGGGACTAGGCAGTTTTGGATCAAGACGGCCGAAAAGCTGGATAAATGAGGGTTATTTGTGCTATAACATAGGTTATGACATATCCAAATCGAGGAGAGAGAAGTTATTTTGATGCTACTTGTGCTCAGTGTGGTTCGGCTTGTAAGGTTCCCTTTAAGCCAAATGGTCGTAAGGAAGTTTTTTGCAGTAAGTGCTTTGAGACGAATGGTGGCGGTTCTCGAGAGAGTAGTTTCGAGGCTCCGAGAGGTCCTCGAGCCTATGGTCGGAGAGAGTTTGGCACTGGTGGCCAGGATAGACAGATGTTTGGGGCTACCTGCGATCAGTGTGGTGAACGCTGTGAAGTCCCCTTTCGCCCTACCAGCGGCAAGCCAGTTTTGTGTAGCCATTGTTTTGCTGGAAAAAATGAGGATAGAGGGTCTCAACCTCGCAATCTAGATTTAGAAGTGATCAGCGCAAAACTAGACAGAATTTTGACACTACTAACTCCCCCTAAGCCAGAGCCAGATGATGAGAGTAACCTGCAAAAGAAAGTGGCCAAGGAGATAACCAGTAAAATTTTGGAAGAAATCGAAGTTGGTTCTGGTAAGAAGGTGGTAGCGAGAAAAAAGAAAGCTAAGGTAAGTGCCAAGAAGAAATAAGGCCGGTACTTATTCTGGCAAAATATTCTCTTTAACTAAATATATACTTGTGTCTTATATGTCGGACTTTATTAAACTGTTAGGATCTTGAGATGAGATCCTAGAGTTGTTTAGGGTGGATTACGGGACTTGAAGTCTTCGGTCTCGCCTGCTAGCTCGCCTCGGACCGCGACTCGGTGCCGTCGCACCTCCGTCAGGTTCAAGTCTCGTTATTTCTTGATACAAATAAATCCACCATAAAGGTGGACTTATTTCAATCAGGGTGGATTACGGGACTTGAACCCGCGGTCTCCTCCTCCACAGGGAGGCGCTTTACCAACTAAGCTAAATCCACCACGTAAAGCATCGCCACGCAGTAAACCACATTCCCCCGTATGACGAGCCATATGTATTTTACCTTAAATACGGTTCCGAATGGTAAAATCATCCTATCGGGGTGTAGCTCAGATGGCTAGAGTACTGCGTTTGGGACGCAGGGGTCGGAGGTTCGAGTCCTCTCACCCCGACATTTTGGTAAAATACTATATTTAGGCGGGTGTCGTATACCGGTATTACCTCAGCTTTCCAAGCTGATGAAAGGGGTCCGACTCCCCTCACCCGCTCCATAAATAGTCCCGCCTTGTGCGGGATTATTTTATGGACTGAGTACAAGAGAGTCGGACCTGACGGAGCCGCGACTGGCGGCGAGGCACGCTCAGAGGCGAGCTAGTAAGCGAGACCGAAGAGGCCGACACTCCCCTCACCCGCTTATTTGGAGTATAGAATTCACCACTCCGTTAAAAAAGCACCCATTTCTGAGTGCTTTGGTTGTGAAATCAGGACCGCATTATCATTCCTGGAACATGCCCTTTAAATTGCAGTGGCTGGTTTGGGGTAACGTCGTATAGAAGAATCATGTTGTATCCCGACAAGGTCAGAAAATTGTGAATTTCAATGACCGCTTCGTTTTCTGCCAATTCGTTACTATGAAGCTTTAATTGTTGCCCCACTTCTTCGTTGTTGGAACTTTCTGGCCCTATTTCGAATTCTCCGATTCCGAAACCTATGCTTGCAAGTGGTGGAGTAAATAAATTTAGGAGTGAATCTATCTCTCCGTCAGGATTCAATGTTTCAGGTACAAAATTCGGAAATCTTTCTTTTAAATCACGAAGAATGTCTCTAAAAGTTGATTCGTTTTCTATTGCTGATTTTGAAATGTTCAAAAGGACCTCCATGGTGAATGTTTGCTTATTATAGTTGCCATACTTACATGTGTCAAGTTATAGGGTTGTATTTGTGCCTATGTATAGGGATTCTAGTGCCTCAATCTGGACTACAATTTCCCTCAATTCCGTCCGAGCCAATTCACACTCCCAGCTTAATTTTCTTGCCGATTTTCCTTTTTGATGGTTTTCCAATGGTAGAGATAGAGAGGAATGCCGACTAAAATCATGGAAAGCGAGGTAGAAAGTTGGCGTTTGCGCTGGTTGGTCTGTTCGGTCTCGTTTCGCCCCTTTTGTTCCTCGATCGAGAGACTGGAATTTTTACCGTCCGGGGTGTTGACATTGGCTGTTTTACGACTATTATCTGAATATGGTCGAAAATAAGGATTATAGTCATTCTTTTGAGAGTATTAGGGCTATGTCGACCGAGATTTTGGAGGCTTCTGAGGACTTGGTTGAGATGGATCTATCGGCGATTGACGGCATACTTCTTCCAAGAGTATATTCGTATCTAACTACCAGAAGTGAAGGTGTCTGGCTTCCAGAAGGATATCGCTGGCCTTTGCAAACTGAGTTTGGTTTAAACTTGTTTTTTAATGTGGTAAATTTTTGCTATCAAGATCCGACGACCGGGCATGAATACGTTTATTTAGATAACGAGAGTAGAAAGATTAAGAGATCAACCGGCTTGTTGGCGGCTATGGCTAGATCCGAAGTGGATTGGGCAAGTCTTAGCTCTATAAGAGATATTTCTGTTCCGACATGGAGGAAAATGACTCAGATTTCGGATAGCAACTCCATGTTTTTGGCAGATGAACGTCGTGACAAAGTAGTTGGATTTGCCAATCGATTACTATCTTTAGGATATGGGGGAACGTTGGATCTTTTGATTGATTCTGAGTACAGTGCTTCAAAAATGATATTGATCCTTAACGAGAGTGGATACTTTGATGATAAATTTATGAAGAGATCTCAGCTGGCCTGTCGCATGACTAGTGAAGTTTTGGTTCGAAGAGGGCACGAACCACTTTCCGATCTCGATAAATTGACGGTGATGGCGGATTATCGAATTCCACAAGTATTTTATAATCTCGCGGCGGTAAACATAGTAGATCAAGAGTTGGCCGATAAACTGGAGAACGGACAACCCATTTTATCGAATAGCCGTGAGGAGAAAGCCTTAAGATCTACCGCGGTGGTAGTAGGTAAGATGGTTGCAAATAAAATGGGAGTATCGGAAGCAGAAGTAGATAACATTTTGTGGGGTTTATCTCAGGATATGGTGAAGAAAGGAGAGATGGTTATACCACACATGATTGTGGCGACGGACGCTTACTGATCTTGGGACTTAACGACTTTGGTCAGAAAAAATCCCGCTTCTGAGTGAAGCGGGCTGAGTGGGTTTACTCAATGTCTGGAATGTCTGGTTTGGAAATAAGTAGCGTGGCTACTACAACGATAATTGTAGCTACCAGAGCGGCCGTAACGTCTCGCGCAATGAGGCCACGGACAACTCCCAGGGCCACTGGTTGAGTATTTATTAGTAGCCAAGAGCCAGTGGGGAAAACCAGTCCCCAGAGGAGTTGCTTGGTGAGAAACCAGCCTAGTGGCACCAAGATAACCAGGACGGTTATCATTAGAGTAGTGCTTAAAACTTCTCGAACGCTTGATCTCATGACTACCTCCGTTTAATGTTCTGCCGCATCATACCACAAAAGATCTAAATTGTCATCCTATGGGATAGTATTTGAGGCTGAACTTAGGCCAAAGAATGGGCCTCTTTTTTGATGGTTTTCCAGTGATAGAGATAAAGTGGTACACCCACTAAAATCATGGAGAGAGAGTTGGAGAGCTGGCGCTTTCGCTGGCTGTCTTGCTCAAGCTGATTCCGTCTTTCTTGTTCGTCGGCGGAGATTACTGAGGTTGGCTTACCTTCTGGAGTAAGCATTGGCTCGGCGTAGTAGGTGTATTCCGAAACTTTAAAAACGTAAGTTTTGAGACCAAGATCGATAATCTGAATACTGCCGATAATGGTAATAAGAAGGCCGACAAAGGAAAATAGGTAGAGGTAAAGGAGGCGAAGATTGAATTTCATAAATTAATTATAACAAATGTGTAAATTTGTCTGGAATGATAGAGCGTTTTTTGAGTTAAAATAGAGAGGTCTGGGCCGGGGTGGTGAAATGGTAGCCACGCGGGACTTAAAATCCCGTTCCCTTTAAAGGAGTGCGGGTCCGATTCCCGCCCCCGGCACTAATGACTCGGTAGCTCAGTTGGATAGAGCAACTGCCTTCTAAGCAGTAGGTCCCGCGTTCGAGTCGCGGCCGAGTCACTTGATTACTGGCGGTTGAGCCGAAAGGTTTTGATCATTCGGAGGGGGTACTCTAGGAAAAATGAGTCAGGCTTGTGAATAATTCTTCTGGATGAGGTTTGGACGACTAAGTGCGGATCGTTTCTGATTTTTCCACCAACGTGGATGATACGCAGCGAAAGATCGATGTCTTCATGAACTTTTGTGTCGTCTAGCTCGACGGAGTCTTTAACTTGGTTCCATATGTCTCGAGTGAGGATCATGTTGGGGCCGACCAGGTAGTGATGACCACCGGTAAGAAGACCCAAACTTTTTAGATAAGTCATTGAAGGGAGGGTGGAGGTGTATTTAAGAGCCGAGTCGTAGTAGGTAACCGGCCCGGACAAAGCATCGATTTGATGATGGGTAAAGTTTTGGATAATTCTTTCAATCCAGTCGGGAGGAAGGATGACATCGGCATCACAGCGAGCGATAATATCGGCATGGGCTGAGTTGAAGCCCTTGTTTCTGGCGTGAATCATGCCTTGCTTTTTTTCTTGGATAACGGTGGCACCCCAAGACTTAGCAATGGCGGCGGTTTGGTCGTGTGAGTTGTTGTCGACGACGATGATCTCACTTGGCTTAATGGTCTGATTTTGAAGACTGATCAAAGTCTGAGCTAAGTACTTTTCTTCGTTGTAGGCGGGAATAATGACCGAGACTTTCATGTTTAGTTAAATAAGGGTTGGAGATATCGTTTTAGCAACTGAGTAGGGAGCTGAGTTAGATCATCTCCGAGAAAGATATTGCCCTGGCTGGATTTAATAATTTGCTGGAACTTAATCAGCTGTTGGTGAGTAAAGCCGATGCTTTTTTGGCACATAAAAACATCGGGGTCAACACGCCAAAATTTTTTGGTCCAGAGCCGACGACGGAGTGTAGGCAGAACTATTTTATCTAGATGCCAGCGAGAAAGGATGGGAAGTTTGAGAAACTTTAGGTAGGGGCTGATAACCAGAGTGTCGAAACTGATTCTCATGGAGTCAACTACGCCCACGGCGGGGACCAGTGGACAGCCGCAGGCAACGGTGTAAACTGCGGGATAGTTTTTTTTAATTCTACTTAGGTAGTTTCTCAAAAAAGTGTCGGCTTGAGTGCCGGATAGGTGGGGATCAAAGGAGGGGGCGTAAAGAAAGTCGAGCTTGATAAGGTCAACAGCACAGTCTTTGATTAGATAGTCAAGAGTGCGATAAAGATATTTTTGGACTTGAGGATTTTGAATATCTAAAAGCCATTTGTGGTGGGGTAAGTAACGGTCCCAAGGGGTTAGATTGAGACCCTCGACTAGTCTTCCGTGTTTGGTTACGAGCCAGTCGGGGTGATTTTTGGCCAACTTTGATTGGGGATCAACCAGAAAAGGCGCCAGCCAGATGCCAGCCTTTAGACCAAGCCGATTAATTTTTTGAACCGTTTTTTTTAGGCCGGTTGGAAACTTTTGACGATCTTCATTGAGCCAGTCTCCCCATAAAGTCCAGCCATCGTCGATTAAAACATATTCAAGAGGAAGTTTTTGAGGTTTGGCATTTTGAGAGATCCATCTGGCTTGGTCTAAAATTTTAGTTTCGTCAATATCAAGTCCGTAGTGGTACCAGGAGCACCAGCCATAGGCCGGTTTTTTGCTGGGAGGCTGGAGAAAATAGTTTACGGGGAAGTTGGTCTGCTTCTCTCGGGGCTGATAGTTATAAAGGGGAAATCGAAGGAGGCTAGTGGGAGCAGTCGTCCAAGACTGCCAACCAGTCTGGACCAATTTCTGTAGTAGCTCGCGAGATGAATCTATCTGAGATATAGCCATGAACCTTATTGTATCAGCCTAGTGGTGGCTAAAAGTGGTGATAAAAAAACCCGCTTTGAAATGGCTTGAGGAGATTTAGTAGGTATTCTTGAGCTCTTCCCGATGACGACGTCTTTCGACTGAGGTCAAGTATTTTTTGCGCAAACGGAGATTTTGAGGGGTAATTTCGAGGAGTTCGTCAGACTCGAGGAAATCCAGACACTGTTCTAGTGAGTAGTGAGTGGCGGGGACGAGCTGGATGACGCCGTCTGAGGACTTGGAACGCATATTGGTAAGCTGTTTGCCCTTACAGGCGTTGATCTCGATATCCTCAGCTTTGGCATTTAGACCGACAATTTGTCCTTCGTAGACAGTTTGACCTGAGTCAATGAAGGTAGAGCCACGCTCCTGGGCCGACTGAAGGCCGTAGGAAAGGGCTTCACCGGAGTTGGTGGCTATGAGGACACCACGACGCATTTTGGGTAGATTGGGACCAACTGGCTCAAAGTCGATAAACTGGCTATTGAAGATAACGGTGCCTTTGGTGGCCGTGAGCAAAAGTGAGCGTAGGCCCAGAATGGCACGAGTAGGCATACGATAGACAAACTCCATCTCAGCCTCGCCGAGCGGCTCCATGCGAATGAGCTGAGCAAAGCGCTTACCTAGCTCTTGGCTAATGGTTCCAAGGTGGTCGGCTGGAGCGACGATGTTTACTTCTTCAAAAGGCTCGCATTTTTGGCCATTAATGACTTTGTAAATGACCTCCGGCTTGCCCACCTCAACTTCGTAGCCTTCTCGGCGCAGAGTTTCCAGAAGAACGGAGAGATGGAGCTCTCCTTTACCGGAGACTTCGTACTTACCGTTTTCCAGTTTTCTAAGCTTGAGAGAGAGATTGATCTCTAGTTCACGAGCCAGTCTTTCTTCGATTTGTCTGGCGGTGGTGAACTCACCCTCTCGACCAGATAGAGGTGAAGTGTTCGGGCCAACGGTGACATGAAGGGTGGGCTCGGTAATTTTAGCCGAAGGAAGCGGCTCCAGATCTTCTAGAGTCGAAAGGGTTTGGCCAATTTTGACTGACTGGATTCCGGTAAGAGCCACAATATCTCCAGCTGTGGCTTGACTGACTTCAACTCGACCAAGGCCTTCGGAAACAAAAACTTTGTCGATTTGAACTGATTTGTTGGTCTCCCCTAAGAGTAAGATTTTTTGGCCTGGTTTTACGGCTCCCCGAAATATTTTACCAACGATGATACGGCCGAGATGAGAGTTGTAATCGAGTGAGGAAACTAACATTTTGAAGGGACCTTCTGAGCTGTTGGTGGGAGCAGGAAGATAAGAGATAATCTCGTCAAGGAGGGGTACCACATTTCCCTCTTGATGAAAATCGGTGGGTAGAGTTTTAAAAACTTTGCCGGTGCGACTGACCGAGTAAAGAACAGGATACTCTAGCTGGGCATCCTGAGTGGCTAACTCTAGAAATAAATTACCAATCTTGGCCTCAGTTTGAGCAATGTTGGCATTGACTTTGTCGATCTTGTTTATAACCACAATGACTTTAAGGTCGAGTTCGAAAGCTCTTTTGAGAACGAAACGGGTCTGGGGCATCGGCCCTTCTTGGGCGTCAACAATCAAGAGGGCCCCGTCGGCCATACCCAGAGTGCGCTCGACTTCACCGGAAAAGTCTGAGTGACCAGGGGTATCAATGATATTAATTTTGGTGCCCTGGTAATTGACCGAGATATTTTTGGCCAGAATAGTGATGCCCCTTTCTCTTTCCAGCACATTGCTGTCGAGGAGAGTGGTCTGGTTCATTTCATCCTGATTGTCACGAAAAATATGTGACTGTTTGATGAAGGCATCAATAAGGGTAGTTTTACCGTGATCAACGTGAGCAATGACGGCGATGTTTCGGATGTTTAGCATGCTGGGCGATTATAGCCTATGTACCAAGAAAAATCTACCTAGAGAACTTGCCGGTGAGTTTGACCAGATGGGCTTGGTAGACAATTTGACGAACTTCGCCATCCTCGCTTTCGATTTGGTCGGTGTCGGCAATTTTTTGGTACTGTTGAAGGTAGTTACTGAGAGCGCCTTTGAGCTCTTTGATTTCCTGACGCATGTCTTTGATTTTTTGATTGAGAGAAGCATTGCTGGGGGACTTTAGAATGTTTTGTTTGGCTTCGGCTTTTTTCTTGTTTATTTCTTTGCCTTCGTCCGCGGCTTTTTTGTAGCCCTCGTCGTTGTTTAGAATGTCGTTGAACATCTCGGCTTGCTTGGCTAGCTCGGCCTTGACCGTCTCGATATGAGAGATGTGAGTCTTAATCAGATTTTCGATAGCGAAAAGAGTGGTGACGGCGGCGTTGGTTTCTTCGGGGAGCTTGGTTTGTTTGTTGTCAGTATTGTCCATAGCAGGGTTTATTCTATATCGTTTTCTGCGTAATGGTCAATGATCTTAATTATATTATCGAAGGTGAACTTACTTTGAGTAATTACCATACTAATTGGTTTACCGTCTTTAGTGTTTAGTTTTGGAGTGGAAATGATTTTAGACTCACCCTTTGGAAGAATAACATGGTATTTGAGGTTGCTTGAAAAAGTGATTTTGTCCCTTACCCCAGTACTTTTTATTTTGTCATAAGTGTCTTTAAGAAAATTTCGTCGATAACCACTTTTATTTTGTTTAATGACTTCTAAGTCGTCAAAGTCTGGACTTTCGATCATTACATTGAGTAAGTCAACAATCTTTTCGATAGTTTTAATTGAATGCTCAGGCTGACTTTTCTCTTTTTTTATGCTTTTTTCTAGAGCCTTGATAGTAAACTTTGTTTCGACAATTTCATCAATGATCGGATTTCCGGCTGAGTCAAAAATAACACTCACGTCGTCTGGTTTACTTGCCCATTCTTCTCTTAGGGCAATATCGGTATTTTGGAAAAGATTCTCGATGATTTTTCTTAATTCTTTTTGTTGATTGGTTTCTTGGTGGTTTTCCAAATTTTCGTTTAAAGCGATAGCCTCAAATACCCAGCCGACAGCGAGATTTGCTCTAATCTCAGCAGGAAATTTTTTGGTACGTTCAAGCTGAACAACTACGATTTCTTTAGTTTTTTCAAAGATTTCTCTTTTTGAGTTTTCAGGAAAAGTTGAGTTCGAAAATTCTTCATCAAACTGCATAAGTTCACTATATACATTGTGATGTGGGTAAAGCAAGCAGGATTAACGGACGCTATCCAGATTGGGTTTTTCCGGTAAATCCGGTATGTCGAAATATCGGTACACCGATAGATCCGGATTTGTGTCACCATCAAGTTTTATGGTTGATCGGCTAGAGTCCCCGCTATTTACTAGTTTTGTTATATCATCACCACTCGATTTTAAGATAAATCGATTGCCTTCCTGAACAACCTCGTCATATAGGGTCGGCACCTCTTTTGTTCCATACACGTTGACATATGTTTTTGGAAAGTGTTCCGAACAAAGCAGTTTAACCTCAATTACAGGATATTCACCTTCGTCCATAGTGAAATGATCATGAGTGCCGATTACGCCTTGGACATATCGAAGGCCCATAGCGTCTTTTGGAAAAATTCCCAACTGTTCCGCTGATTTGTTTTTCCATTCTTCTGTTTCTGAACCATCCGAAAAGAAATGAAGCTCGGAGCAAACCGCCAGCTCCTTTTCCCTTAAAGTATTTTGGAGTAGCTGTTTTCTGATCTGAACAAGCTTATCGTATGATTTTTCAGCCTCACGAAATTCGCTCCACCCGTCTCCGAAACCTTTCCGGCTCATAGCCAAACATTTCTCTATTTCTTTCGCAGTGTCTCTAAGTTCTAACATATGTTAGCGAGATAATAATGCGTATCAATTTAAATGTCAAGTACCTGTACGCGCCACATACACATGAGAATGAGGGGGTCTGGTTTGGTGTGGGTGTGCTACATTTATTTATGTCAAAAGGAGTCGAGATTGAGGCACGAGCAAGTGAAAAAGTTCGTAAATTTGTGAACAAAAATTGGCCAGTAGCGGTAGGTATTGTAGGCGCAGCTGGAGTGGTGGGAGCAGCGGTGTGGCTGACTGCCAGGTACTTGCGTCAAAAGAAGAGGCGGGACGTGCTTTTTGACCAAGGTTTGGAGCAAGTAGAGTACGAAGTTCAAAATGTTTCCAATGAGCCGGCGGCTCTTTTGGAGTCCGGATCTTACTTGGGCAAGCTAGCCGGAGTTGAGGGGGCAAAAGCGGTCGATGAACTGGCTAACAGTGCTGAGACTGAGGAGCTAAAGGAAGCCCTGTCGGTCTTGAAAGAGGTTATGTCTATGAGAGGCAAGTAGTGTTTTACCATGAGACGTCCGAAGTTTCTTTACCTGTTAAAAACGGGTATTAGACTTGTTGGCAGAATTCCGCCTGAAAAGACGACGAGCAAGCTCTTATTTTCAACAATCGTTTATTGGCTCACCGCTCATCCCGCCTTGGCGGGTGTGGCAATCTCACTCCATTAAATATTTTCGTCCCAACTTCGCTTTCAGCGATTGGGGCGAAGCTCTCTCAATATATGGCTCAAATTTCAAATTCGCCATAAAATATCCACTGATTAGGAAAACATTTTATCAGTGGGTATTTAGAGATTGAGACAGCATTGCCCTGCCAGCCAAGTGCCTGCTTCGCAGGCACATATTCGGGTTATATATGGTACTCTATTGACAATTGGTATAATATAGTCTCTAATGGTATTAGAGAAAAAGGGGGACTAGGGCTTTCCTGGGCCCCTCTTTTTATGGGAAAATCTTGAGTCCATAATTGAGAAATTCATTGCCTTTCGGATTCTTTCGAAATTTTGTCTGAATAACTTCAAATGGTTTATTTTCTTTTAGTCTGTCAATAACCCATCTTCCAATCGGATATGCTACGAGATCAGCTATTTGCATGCCTGCAATGTTTTGCGTTTTTTGATTAAAAGACAAATCGACAATTTTTGATTGTATTTCTTGCGCTGTAAAGTAAGTATGATCATGTTTTCTAAAGTCTTCATAAACTTGAGCTAACTTCTTGTCGTTATGAGTTTCTCTTGACTCAATTCTGAGAGCCATTTTCTCGCCCGACTTTCCTAGATGCATGATTGCCCGCTCGAGAATAAACCGGAGGCAAAGATGATATGGATTATCTGGATCAGTGTATTGTTTCTTTAGCTGAGTTTTATCAATTGCTGCGGCAATCACAGTAAAATTTATTGATTTTAAAAGTTTGTTAAGTTCTTCATAAAATACGTCTCGTTTGTGTTTATCCACCAAAAAGGCAAAATCGCCTTTTTGTTTTCTAACATCGTATGATCTTAGAATCACATCATTTCCAGAACAGTATTTGGTTTTGAAATTATTTACAGTTATTTCGTCAACAGAGGAATATGTTTCGTAATCAAAAATACACCCAGCCAACACAAACATAGGATAAGAAGCATCAATCTTTTCAAGACTGTGATCTCCAGACTCATCAAGAAACATCACTTTCATGTCTCTATTATATTCTCTATCTATAAAAAGTATCTATTTACCACTCAACTCCACCGTAGTTGTTAGTAGGAATGTATGTGCCAGTATTTGTTGACGTTTTACAATTTGGACAAGAAAAGTATTGCAAACCATCATTTTTATTTCCAATATGAAGTCTTAACAATTTCCTTTCAGAATCCCAACATTTTGTACAGTAGGGTCCTTCTTTTTTCTCGCCATCAACCTTAAAGTAATGATTGTCTTCATGAACTAACAGCGATTCAATTTTTGTAGTATCATCCAACCTATCTATTTTCTTTTTTAGAGAAAAGTTTTCCTCTTTTAGTCTGATATTCTCACCATAGAGATCATTGATCTTAATTTTTAGGTCAGGATCTTTAACTATTTCGAGAAGCTTGTTTAAATCAAACACCATAGTTGATATTTTATACCAAAAAAATCCCGAGCATTATGCCCGGGATTATTAAAATTAACCAAACCAAACTTTCTTATCGTCCAACAACTTTGATGGTGACCAATTTTCGATTACCTCGGACACCATTTCTTTTGCTTCGATAACTGTGCAGTGCATCGACTGTACGCCTGTTCGCTTCCAATCCGATTCGTCTCCGACCAAAGTAAAGTTGTCTTTGCCTCGATTGAAAGTTAGCATCACACGACCAGCGGAGCATAGGGTCAGCAATTCCGTATTACCAAACTGACCTTTCATGCCAGATGATTTTGATGCGCTAATGTGTTTCCACATAGACTGACCGATTCGGTTCTTGAATTCGGCTTTGATCTTATCAATTTCATCAGTTGCTTTTTTGGCATCTGTATTTAGCCGAGCCGCCATAGAAATAGATAGCAGGTCGTCGATGCGAACATTGCTAGTTAGATCAGATTCAGACTTTAATTGGTTGAAGCTCTGTTTTGGTTCTTTGAATACTGTCACCGCATACTCAAGGTGTGAGAATTTGCCTACATTTGTAGTCAGACCACGCTCGTAGTAGTCAGCGATATGCTCATACCACTTGTAGCTGTCTACAAGCACGAGTTTCTTAACCGGTCTTTCTGGTTTTGAGAGAAGTATCCCAAAAAAAGCATCTTGACCTTCATAATTCCATTCCCAACTATCAATTATCTGGTTATTAGCGTCGATCGAATAAGCTCTCATCAAAGAGCTTCCAATATGCTTATTGTCGTGGGAGCATATGCTGTATTCATGCCAATAAGATCTGGGAATGAAATACAAAGCTCTGGAGTCAGCTACAGTTACACTTATCTCGCTAAACACCAGATTTATTTTTCCTTTTCCAGATAAAAACTCATCTACGGGAATAATTTCCCTAAGAAACGGAAACTCTTTTTGTAGAACATCAACCTTAGTTTTACTTAAAGTGCTCAATTTTTCCTCCTGTGGCTCCCGGCCACAAAACTTGGATTTCCAGCGTCCCGCTGGATAAAGGATTGCCCAAAGGCAACCCATATTATATACCTTATTTGCCCAATTTATGCCTAGATGATTCTGAAGCAACATATGTTTGTGCCTGTCGTACACCTGTAAAGATTATAGGATTATTTCTAATTTTTGCGTTTTCTGTCGCTTTTTGAAAGATACAGATTATTAAAGCTCTTCGCATCGCTCCGCGCGTGGGTCCTCCTGCGGCGGATAAACTCAGCGCGCAGCCTGTCCCGAGTATCCCCGAGGGAGGCGGCTACCCCGAAAACGGACGGGGAATCCCTTTCTGTTGCCGAGCTAGGATTCGAACCTAGGATATCCTCCTTCAAAGGGAGGCGTCCTACCACTAGACGACTCGGCAATATGAACTTATTTTATCATTGAACCTAGATCCCTGACATGAAATATAAGGATTGAGAATCTTCGGACTCCCCTTTTTTATGAATTTTTCAACTCAAGTAAGACGAGATTTAGTTTTGAACTAAACTCGGGGGCTGTCGAGGTAGTAGATACTTTGAGAAGTCCAGCTTTTTGCCTAAGGATGTCTTCGACTCCAGGACGGAGATTGCTTGCTAATAATTCTTTGAGACTGCGGTATTTGAGGAGATTAAGTTTAAAGCTGGAAAATGGAAGGTTGTGATCAAGGATGAGGTGATAGACAGTGACTTTGATGTCCGCGATGTTAATATACATAGTCGGCTGAGGGTGTTTGGGAACCAGCTTCCAAGGAAAGGTACCGGCAACGGTTTGATCGGTGAAGACCTCTTGCTGTAAAATGCGAGTAATAGCGTCTTGAGGACTTTCTCCTATTTTGGAATGTCCCATGGGTAGAGTGATATCCCCTCTTTTACCTAAGGCTGAGTTGGGAGTGTTCTTCTCTACTCCGGTTAAAAAGGAGAGAGGTTGATCAGGCTCAGTAATAAGAAGAGCGGTCCCCTGTCTTCTGGTAAGTCCCAGGCGGGTATAGTGAAGGATGCGGTGAAGAGTGTTCGTAGAGACCTGGATGCTTCTGGGAGCGTACTGATGATAGACCCTTTCGAGGGGTATCTTGTAGCTTGAGATCTTGGAGAGGATGTTGAGAGACTCCGATAACTGGCTATTGGGACCGGCAGACTTAATGACCTTAAACTTATTGAGAACTCGGTGGTAACTAGCAAATGAGATAGGCAGATTGAAGTGATGGATGGAGTAAACTTTGTTGATGGAGCCGTACTTTAGGTACTCAGAGACCAGAAATTTATCGAAGTCGGTGCAGGAGTTGATCATGAATTTATTATTATACGCCAGTCGCGCTTCCGGCAGGTTCAAATCCCCTTCTTCCAAAAAATCTCTCCACGAGGGAGAGATTCTTTTGTAAGTGGGCGGGGGGGGATTTGCCTTCGGTCGCTTTGCGCCTCAGGACCCGGCTCGACAAGATCGTTACGAGCTTGTCTCCGCCTGTTCAAGTCCCCCAATAACAAACTATCTCCGTTACCGCAAGGGTAACAGAGATACTTGTGGGCGGGGGGGGACTTGAACCCCCATGAGTTGCCTCGCAGCGTTCTGAACACTGTGCGTCTACCATTTCGCCACCCGCCCAACTTAGGTATTATAACAATCTAGTTCAGTCTTGTGGTAGAATAGCGATCTAAATTCTTTGACATCGGAGGCTCTATGTTTAGTTTCAATCTGACTTCGGCAGACTTCCCCTTTTTTGAAGTTGGTGTTTCGGCCTTGATTAGTGAGCGAGTGCTACTGGAAAAATATCAGAAATTTGACCGGCAGTTGATTAAGTCTGTCAGGAATGTTGGTCCATCAAAAAATAGCTACAGAATTATCCATCGGCAGATTTGTCGGCGTCGCAGAAGGCTGGCCTGGCTGAATACCCAAATCAAGCAGATCTTGGGGTGGCTACTGTAATCGAGCTAGAGACATGATAAATTATGGGGAGGCTAAGGCCTCCCATTTTTGTTATAATTTAGCTGTTCTGCTATCTGCCAAGCTAGCCAAGATGGTCACGGCGCGTGTCTGAAAAACACGAAATTGAGGTTCGAGTCCTCAGCTTGGCACTTTGTTTGGTAAAATATTAGGAGTTGCGGGAATAGCTCAGTTGGCTAGAGCGTCTCCTTGCCAAGGAGAAGGTCGAGGGTTCGAGTCCCTTTTCCCGCTCCTGTTTTGAGCTCTCAACCTCATAAAAATACAAATGCGCGAGTGCTGTAATGGTAGCCAGGCTAGCTTGAGGTGCTAGTGTCCGTAAGGACGTGGAGGTTCAAGTCCTCTCTCGCGCACAAATAGAATTGGACTCTTAGCTCAGTTGGTTAGAGCGCCTCGTTTACATCGAGGAGGTCGAAGGTTCGAATCCCTCAGGGTCCACTAGTTGCCAGTGTTGATGATCTTGAAATAGGCGTCTTTTCTGGCTAGATTAAAGACGGTGGGGTGATAAAGCACCAGGGCCGGTAGTTCTTCGGCAAAGGTTTTTTGAAAGTCGAAGTAGATTCTTTTTCTTTCCTTTTGTTCCATGGTAATCCGCCCATCCTCCAGAAGCTTATCGATTTTTTCATCACTACCTCTACCGATATTGGTGGCTTGGGTGGAGTGCCAGTCTCGGTACTGGTCGGGGTCTGAGGGAATGTTGTAGCTAGTTAGCAGGAGCTGAAATTGATCGGGGGTGGAAGTAACGACCTTGGTGTTGATAGAAATTTGTTCTGAGCTCAGCTGTTCCTTGAGCTTTTCGGCGATAGAGAGAAGCTCTGGGGTGGTGGCGAGCTCTAAAGAAATGGGTTCCTTGATGAGGTCTTTGGTTCTTTGGGGATTGTGGGGATATGTCTTGACCAGCGGATTGAAGGCCCATGAAGCAGGGCTGATGGTCGTAATGGCTTCCGTCTGTCCGAGGTTTTTATCGCTTAAGGAGTAAGCAATCCCCTGCCGAACGCTTTTCTCTTTTAGATTTTGATCTTGCTGACTAAAAACTAACATAATTACCCGGTCGAGATCTACCTGCTCATTAATTTGGCCGTAACCGGCAACTTCATCCAGATACTCGGAGGGGAGGTTTAAGGCCAGATCGATCTGGCCTAGCTTGAAGGCGACAATGGCTTGCTTGGGAGTTTGGAAAACATTGAAGATTAGAGTCTTGTCTGGAGTAGTGACGATGATTTGAGAAATTATGCCTGAGGATTTTTGTTTTAGGCGAATATCTGATTTACCGATAATCTTGCCTTCAGAGTTTAGCAAAGGAATGTTTAGTAGACTTAGAAAAGGCGAGAATTTGGTGGGAATTTGAAAGCGGACAAGATTTGGATCGCTGGTTTCGACATCGATATTGGGAATGGAAATTTTAATATCGGTAGCGGTAACAGCTTGACCGTCGTTCCATTTGAGTCCCGGACGAAGGTAGAAAGTATAGGTTTTGCCATCTGAACTAATATCCCATTTTTCAGCCAGGCCTGGCTGGGGTTCGTGCTTGTTGTCTAGAATGACTAGGCCAGCTTTAAGGAAGTTCATGATATAGGGAGGGAGTTGGCCTGCCCCAAACTGACCAACAATACCGATACGGTAATGAGGTTTGGCTTGGGGAATTTTGGCAAGAATAAAACTACCCAAGAAGACGATCAAGATAGTTAGGGCCAAACTAAAGAGGATTTGGCCGAAGTATTTGCTGATAAAGCCCTTGATATACCAAACTCTTTCCCTTAACGGATTTATCATTTCCAAACAGCAATATTAAGAAAAGAGAGAACTAAAAAGATAACAGAACAGATAATGGTCGCCAGGTAAATGATTTTTTCCGGGCCCCTTTTGGTATGAAAACCAGACTGGGTGGCGCTGGAAAAACTGCTACCAAGCGAAGTTTCTTTAGATTGTAGAGTAACCAGGATGATAAGAATCAGCGAGACAACAATTTGAAGGATGAGTGTAAATTGCATAGTGGTTAATTATATCTCCTAATCTGAGTCTTTACGAATGAGCCAAAAAACAAAGCCGTGAAGGAAATTTAGGAGACAGGAAGTGATGACGTAGGAGAGAAAGGGAGTGAGGTAGGCGGCCGGAAAGACAAAGCCTTGAGCACTAAAACCGGGGAAGTTGTAGGCAGTGAGAGACACACCCTCGACGATTAATTGAAGTAGAAATAGGGTGATGAGACCGATGGCCCAGGAAAATAGGTTGAGAGTGATGAGATTTATGGGTAAGAGAAGTAGTTTAATTATTGGCTTGACTACTTTATTGAGCAATAACCAAATAATAGCGGCTGAAAGAAGAGTCCTGGTGTCGTGAAGAATGGAAAAGCCCGGATAAAGGAGGTCCGTCAGATAGATGACGAGTAAATTTACGAGGATGTGTCTTAAGAGTACCTTCATCTTGATTTAATTATATTCTATCAACAAGTTTTTTCGTCGTTGTTTCCGATGGAGAGAGTTAGCTAGCCGATGAGCTTCGTCTCGAAGACTTCTAAATAAGTTTAAGACAGGGTCTTCCAAAGGTAGATTTATAGAAACAGTTTGATGCACGGAGTTATAAAAGTACAAAGTCTCTCTTTTTTTGGCCAGAGCTAGGACGGGAATGACAGAGGGAATAACTGAAAATACAGTTGAGAGCTGAGGTAGACCGCCATCGAGAATGATTAAGTCTGGAGATGGCCACTCGGGATGAGCAAATCTTCTTTTAAGGATCTGTTTCATGGCGAAGGGGTCCGATTTGTCAGGAAGGTGAACGTTGAAGTGGCGATACTCGGCTGGTGCGGGAGAGCCCTTCAAGTAGACGGCCATGGAGCCAACGTAGTTTTCTCCTTGGAGATGAGCCAGATCGTAGCACTCAATTCTGACGGGTGGTTTTTTTAGTAGCGGGTGAGCTACTTTTTCGACAATTTGGTACTGAAGAGCGTCGGTGGCGTCGGATAATTTTAGGAGCAAGGAAGTATTGTGGGTGCTCAGAAGATAGTGTAGGCCGTTGATTTGCTGTTTAAGGAGATGAGCCTTTTCGTACTCCCCTTTTTGGATCTCTCTCTTAATTCTTTGGTGTAAAGACCTATCTAGAAGAATGAACTGCCCAGAGAGAAACTTTTTTAGTTTCCCCAGATGAACGGCGTATTTGGAGGGCGAGATCTCACCTTTACAAGCGCCGGGACAGTGTCGGATATGATAATAGAAACAGGCTTGTTTGTGGGCATTAAAAGGATTGAGACAGAAACCAAAGATATTCCTCATTTGCTTATACAAGGTCTTAGCGACGGTCGTGGAAGAAAAAGGGCCAAAAACTTGTTTGTTTAGGTTGTCAAGATTGAGAGAGCTAAGATCGGTGCCCCGGATAATAACCACTTTAGGGTTGGGAGGATTGGTGAAGACTAGATAGAGATTTGAACGACCATCCTTGATTGCGGAGTTATATCTAGGCTGGTACTGTTTGATGAGATTGGCTTCGCAGATGACGGCTTCGATATCATTCTTGACTGGTTTAAGATAGAGAGTTTTGGTCTGTGGAAAGAATTGTAGGGCTTTAGATGTGCCATCCTGAAAACCTTCGTAATGTTGTTTAAGACGGGAACGGAGGTTAATTGATTTACCGATATAGAGAGGTTTTTCGTTTTTGTCTTCGAAGATGTACACCCCAGGTACCGACGGCAATAAGGACCAAAATTCCGCCGAGGCCGGTGAGAATAGTAAGCGGAGTGGTGGTGGAGCCAAGGACAACGACTGTTTCGTAGGGTTTTCCATTAAGGTAAATTATAACTTTTAGATGGTCTTTGCGGACAAAGGGCAGCTTTTGAGATCTAATTCTGAAAGTAGCTTGGCCAAAAGGAGCAATTTTTAGGGTTTGTGCTGTTTCCTGGAGGTACTCGTTACCGGCCACCTTGGCTTGTCCACTAAAAGCAACACCGGAAGAATTATTGATCTGGAAGATAAGATCACTCTCCTCTTGATCCACAAACTGGACTGTTAGTATCGGGTCTGGAAAGCTAAGGGCGTCGGCTGGCTCGATGAAGATACTTTTGGAGTTGGAACCATTCCGGTAGCCACCAGCCGGGATTGGGTGCTCAGCGTCGGTACCGTGAATAGCTAGAACAATGTGATTGAAATCTAGCTTGTGGAAGTAATCAATGCCTCTTGTAGTGTTTCCCCAAGTAGGATCCACCTGGATCCAAGTAGCCCTTTCTTTGTTAAAATACTCTGGCCAAGCGTGTAGAACATCTTGGGTTAGGGATAGTGGTTTTAGATCTGGATTTTCGGAGATAGCAAAACCCTGAAGCTCTCTGGCATGAATGCCCGCTTTTCTGGCCAGGGCGACAAAGACATCGGTAAAATCGGTGCAAATGGCACTTTGGTAGTTGGTAAGGGAGACTGCGGCCGGCGTGCGAGCCGGTTTTTGGCGATTGATCTTGCTGTAGTCGTACTGCATTTTGTCGACGACGTAGTCATAGATGGACTGGGGACTGGTAAGGTTTTTGAGTTCGACAGAACTGAAGACACTGTGGTCAAAATTCCAGATTGGCTGTGCAAGTAGATATTTATCAGACGGCTGAGTGAGTGTTGGCCGGGGATTGAAGTCTAGCTTAACAGTGAAGTTTAGAGTGACTTCGAGCTCTTCTCGGGGAGAGGTGGAGTAGCGAGCGATGAAGTTGTCATCTTCGTCAGTGTAGACGGAGTCTGGTGGAGGCGTAAGATCTTGATAATAAACAGTTTGGTAGGAGGTGTTTGGTGGTAGAGCAATTTCGGAAATAACCTTGGTAAGATTGTCACCCCCCAAGTGGTATAGGATTTTTCCTTGATAGTACTGAGTTTGACCAAAAATGGCACTAATGGGTTTATGGCTAATTTTTTTGCCACTAAAGTAGTAAATATTACTGTTTACTAGATCTGGTTGAGGGTCGATGTAGGCGGGACTAGGGAAACCAGGTGGAACGGTAATAATAACTGACTGTTCGGAGATGTTTTCATCGGGTTCTAGTCTGGGAATGTCAATCTGCCAGGTGTTTCCGTGCTTGGTGGCAATGTCACTGGTATCGTACTCGATGGTGAAGGTGTGGTTTTTATCTTTGCCGACAATTTTATTGACAAAAGGAAAGGAGATGGAGGTTTGATTGAGGGTTTTGATAACTTCTGGAATGAGGTAGGTGCCCTCATCTTTGACCTTGATATTTTCCAGTCTAGTTTCGTTGAGGCTGATACTGTACTCAGTGGCGTAGACGACCGAGAGATTATTTTTTTGGTTGATAACGTAGTTGACGTGAGTCTGACCGTTTTCCTGAACTAGATAACTAATTTGATAACTGGTACTAAATTTGGCGAGAGCATACGAAGTAGAGGGGAATACCCAAATGAGAGCCGCGAAGAGGAAGGTGAGTGGGGCAGTGATAATCTTGATCAAATTTAGAGTAGTAGCTTTTTTAACTCTTGAGCTGTGGGTGTGTCGTATTTTTCGATCATTTTAGTGGGAGAGCCTGAAGCAATTAGCTCTCCCCCGCTATCTCCACCCTCAGGCCCAATGTCAATAATATAGTCGGCGTTCTTGATGATGTCCAGATTGTGTTCGATGACAATGACGGTGTTATTTTGAGATACTAGATCGACCAATGTTTGAACCAGCTTGTTTAAATCGTCAAAGTGAAGACCGGTGGTAGGCTCATCTAGAATATATATAGTGTGACCATTACCGGATTTAGCCAGCTCGGTAGCCAGCTTAACTCTCTGAGCTTCGCCGCCGGAGAGGGTAGGAGCGGACTGACCTAGCCTTATATACCCCAAACCAACCTTTTTAATTGTCTCTATTTTTTTATTGATAGCTGGGACGTTTTTAAAAAAGTCGCCAGCTTCATCCATGGTCATAGCTAGGACTTGAGCGATGTTCTTACTTTTGTACTCTACTTCTAGAGTAGGATCGTTGAATCTAGTGCCGTGACATGTTTCACAAGTGATATAAATGTCACCCAGGAACTGCATCTCTATTTTTAGCTGGCCATCTCCCTGGCAAGTCTCACAGCGACCACCTTTGACGTTAAAACTAAAGCGTCCTGGGGTATAGCCGCGATATCTGGCTTCTTGTGTATTGGCAAATAGTTGTCGGATGTAATCAAAAACTTTGGTATAGGTAGCCGGGTTACTCCGAGGTGTCTTGCCAATAGGACTTTGATCAATTAAAGAAACCCGTCTAACAACGTCTGGAATGGTAATAGTGCCAAACTTAATATCCTCTTTGTGGTGTAGTGGATTTAGTTTTTGGGATAGGGCCTCGTAGAGTGTGTCGACGACCAAAGATGATTTACCGGATCCAGAAACACCAGTAACGGCAATAAATTTATTGAGGGGAAAGTCTACATCAATGGATTTTAGATTGTGGTGAGTACACTCAGTTAGCCTAATGGAAGCTGGACTTTCAAGAGGAACTTTTGGTTTGGAGGCCTGAATTGATTTTTGGCCTGAAAGATACTCTCCGGTCAGGCAGTGAGAGTCCTTCATGGCCTGAATACTACCCTCAAAAGTAATTTGGCCCCCCAGATCACCGGCTTTGGGTCCAAACTCGACCAGATGATCGGCGGCTTCCATGGTCTGCTGATCGTGCTCAACGACGATTAGAGAATTGCCTAAGGTGACCAGACCTTGTAAGGTTTTAATAAGCTTAGCGTTGTCTCTCTGATGCAGGCCGATGGTAGGCTCATCTAGGACATATAGAATACCGGTAAGACGTGAGCCAATTTGGCTGGCCAGCCGAATACGCTGTAATTCTCCGCCGGAAAGAGTACCGGATTCACGCGCTAGAGTGATGTAGTCTAGACCAACTGAAGTCAAAAAGGCCAGACGATCGCCAATTTCTTTGATAATGGGTTCACAAATTTGCTGCTCGGTACTGGTCAGTTTTTGAGATAGGGTTTGAAAGAACTTGAGAGATTTTTCGGTAGACCAGGAGGTGACCTCACTGATGGAGTGGTTATCGATGTGAACAGCCAGGACTTCTGGTTTGAGACGCGTACCCAGACAAACGGGACAGGTTTTGCGGATAAGATACTTGGAAATTTCTTCTCTGAAGGAGTTTGAGGTAGATTCCTCATACCGTCTTTCGAACTCCTTAGACAGACCATCATAGGTCATTTTTCTGGTGACCTTTTTACCATGTCGATTGACCCCTTTAATTGAGTAAACTTTAGGACCAGTACCGGCAAAAAGAGCTGATTTTTGAACTGAAGTGAGCTCTTGCAGTGGTCGTTGGCTAGCGAATCCGACTGAGACCATGGCCTCTAAAATTAATTTGGCGAGCCAGGTACGAGTCTCAAACTGAGAGGCCAGAGGAATAATGGCTCCTTCTAGGAGGTTTAGAGTGGGAGAAATAACTGCTTCGGTATCGAGAACCATCTTGGTACCGAGACCGGTACACTCCGGGCAGGCTCCTTCGGGAGCATTGAAGGAAAAATAGCGTGGCTCTATCTCGGGAATAGAGAGGTTGTCTACTGGACAGGCAAGCTTTTGGGAAAAGAGATGATCCTCCATCTCCTCCGGATTTTCGGGAAAGGATAAAGACGGATCGATCACAACACTGACGTAGACTTCACCATCGGATATTTTTAGAGCTTGCTCCAATGAGTCGACCAGGCGTTGTTTTTCATATTCTGGACTTCCGCCTACTTGGCCAACAACTAATTTGTCGATGACGGCTTCGATACTATGACGATTGTTTTTAAAAAGTGAGAGAGTGGTGCCGGTAGATATAAGTTTGTTATCAACTCTTACTTGTTGAATGCCTTGTTTCAGTAGTCCTGGGAAAAGTTCTCGAAACTCCCCCTTTTGATTTTTGACCAGTGGGGCCAAGATTAGTAGACGAGCGCCCTTTTGTTTGTGATAAGTAGAATGAGTGGTGGCGAGATCGACGACAGCTTGGTAGATTTGATTGATGTCTTGAGGCATAATTTCTCGACCGCACTGAGGACAGTGGGGGTGGCCTATTCGAGCAAAGAGAAGACGTAAATAGTCATAGATCTCAGTAACGGTACCGACGGTGCTACGAGGATTGTGACTTCCCTGCTTCTGATCAATAAGAATCGCTGGAGAAAGACCTTCGATCTGATCTACATCTGGTTTGTCCATAACTCCCAGAAACTGGCGAGCGTACGAACTAAGTGACTCCACATAGCGGCGCTGACCTTCGGCATAGATGGTATCGTGAGCCATACTGGACTTACCACTACCAGAGACACCGGTAAAGACGACCAGCTTGTTTTTTGGCAAGGTTAGATTGACGTTTTGAAGATTGTGCTGACGAGCACCCTTGATGATTAGGTGGGTTGAGGGAGAGATAGCAGACATAACAGTCTATTTTACACCCTTTTACCACAAAATACCCGAATGAGAAAATGGTTTTAGGCGATGGCGGATTCGAGCTTGATGATGCGTTTTTTGTATTCCTCTGACGATTTTCTTAAGTACTCGAGCTCTAATCCAGTCCGTTGATATTTTGGAATAACAAAATCTTCAATAACCTGAACTACTCCACGATAGATTGCTATTTTTAAAATCCTTTTGTCTTGCGAACTCAACATAATTTTAATATACCAATAAATGGAATGAAATAGATATCCCTTGAGATACTCGGAACAATGAAACCCTTCTCCGTGTGAATTACGTCGAAAGCCTGTCAGAAAGTGATTCTCACTACAGCTTCAACGTCCAGAGTTTGCTTACGCATGTTTTAATTTATCTTATCTCAGACTTTGAACACTCTTTTTGCAAAAGGCACCGTTTCTTCTTCAACATTTATTCCCTGTGATTTGATTTCTCCCGGGATAAGGTGAATTATTGCAATATCTTGAGGATCTACCTTTGGATAAAAGACGACTTCATCGGTTACGACGTAGATAAACGGATGTTCAAAAGAGATTTTACCTGTTTGTTGGAGATCTGGATCTAACGCCAACATCGACAGATCTTCTCCCATAAGCCTTCCTCCTGGCGGCGTATTTTCTAAAGTGTGGTAGTCAACTGTATTTTTTATAAACTTCGGAACCAATTCAGCAATTACGCGAAACCCACTTTCCCTTGAAGCATGCCAGAGGGGTACATCCTTCCACTGAGAAAACGCGACAAATGGAGAATCGTCTGGAGCTTGCCAGAAAAGGTCTTCTTTCCCGGCTCCTTTGTAGTGTTTATGAAATTCTTCACTTATGTCTTTATTTTTGAGACCGTTACCCAGGGTTTGTGTATTATCTCCGTTTTTTCTAAGAGCATTGCTTTCTACTCCATTTAATAAAAGTGATTCGACTCCCTCTTTTGACATTCCTCTCATGCCCCTAAACAAAGATCCGTGTTCTGGTATATATAACCTTTTAAATATTTCAGCATTTGGCCAAACAATTAATTGTGTTCCTGATTTTTCTTTATTCAAAAACTTATTAAGATTTTCTACCATACTCTGCCACCCTTCTGACATCGCTTCAGTATTTTTTCTAAAATCTTCTGGTTTCATACCCCAAGTTCTAACCATAAATTCTAACCAATTTTGTCCACGATCCAGTTCATCAATGCCTAGCAATTGAGTAACTCTTTCAAAATCACCATTAGTAAAAACCAACAGTTCTTTGATGGGGGTTGTTAGATAGCTTTTTTGTGCGTCATCTACTGTTTTTATTTTTGAGGCCAATTGATATGCTTCTGTTGGTTGTCCGCTTCTGGCTTTAGAAACAACTTCTTGTCCAAACTCTTTGATACCCCTTGTAAAGGCAGTAAATATTTCAAGGTTATGTTCGTTCAAGCCGTCGAAATTAAAATTTGGATATCTATCTTCGACAACTTTTTTTAGCTTCTTCTTTTGAGATGTTTTTTACTTCTACAGGAATAAGAGGCAATATTTCGCTGAGCGGGGTTTCTGTGACATAACTAAGTTCTTCTGAGTTCGATTTTTCCATGGCTTATTATACAATTATCGGATTGTTTGGTTCTAGACCTTACTGATCGGGCAAAATAATATCTGAACGTCAGCTTCAGCTTCCAGAGAGAAGTTTAATGGTAATATATCCTTATAACTAGCAGGAAAGACCTATTTTACGGTCTTTCTCCGGACAATGAGCGTATGGTACGAGAGTTTGAGTTTCAAAATGGAGGTTTTGGAGGTGTTATTGGGCTTTTCTAGGTGTCACGGTCACCAGGGTGCACTGCTTGACTGGCCTACGAGGAGAGTCCTTGAAGGTGAATATCTATCCTCTTTTTTTGCTAATCAGGTAAGATACTGTACCAAGAATATCTTCCCAGGACGATAACCGGTCACAAGCCGTCTGTCTGGACCAGACAAACCCTCCCACCTCAACAGCATCTGCCATCTCAGAACTTTTTTTGCCTCCAGCATGATTCTGTATCCAGTCCACGGCTTCGCCTTTGTCGAAGCCTTCTACTTCAGAAATAGCTTCGTAGTAAGAATCAGCAGCCTGAACCAATCGAGCTTTTTTAGAACCATTTCTTTCGTTTCTAATCTCATTATCCAAAGTCTCGGCTTGCTTAGTATAGTGTTCGCGCATTTCATCGTCAAAGTCATAATGCTCTACAAAATGGTCTGATTCAAGTTGGGCATGTTCCACGTTTATATATTATATTAAACAGAGGTTGTTTGCACTCTGAAGACTATTGGAGTTTTTTGATGGTGTCGCGATAACGGGCGGCGAGTTCGAAATTCCAGGAGTTGGCCGCCTGGTCCATCATTTTTTTGAGCTTGACAACAAGAATCTTTTTCTTTTGGGGGGTAAGAGCTTCTGGATTGATGTCGTCGATCTCGGACCAGCCATGCTCGGCCAGCTCCTTGATCTTGGGAACGGGCAGACTTTCACTCCGCTTCATCAGGCGCTCACGAATGGGTTTCGTGATACCCTGAGGGGTTTGGTCATGATCTTGATTGTAGGTGAGCTGAACCTGACGACGTCTGTCAGTCTCGTCCATCGCAATTTTCATCGAGGGGCTGATCTTGTCGGCGTAAAGGTAGACCTCACCGTTGATATGACGAGCAGCGCGGCCCATGGTTTGAATTAGAGCAGTAGGTGTTCGCAAAAAGCCTTCTTTGTCGGCGTCGAGGATGGCAACTAGGGAAACTTCGGGTAAATCCAGACCTTCACGCAGTAAATTGATACCGACCAGACAATCAAACTCTCCTAGGCGTAGTTTTTCCAAAATATCGACACGATCCAAGGTGTGAATATCCGAGTGAAGATACTCGACTTTGAGATGATACTTCTCTTTTAGGTGCTCGGAGAGATCTTCAGCCATTCTTTTGGTCATGGTAAGAATCAAGGTTCGTTGACCGTCGGTGGTCCTTTTGATGACTTCTTGAGTCAGATGGTCTATTTGACCGACACTGGGGAATACTCGTACCAGAGGATCCAATAAGCCGGTGGGGCGGATTAATTGTTCGGCCACGGTGGGAAGTTTGCTGGCTGTAGAGAGAGAAAGTTCGTGCTGACTAGGAGTAGCCGAGCAGTAAAGTTTAATAGGGGTGCGTGACTGAAATTCGGTGTAGGTTAAGGGACGATTGTCTTTGGCACTGGGGAGCCGGAAACCAAAGTTGATCAGATTTTCTTTGCGAGCTTGATCGCCGTTGTACATACCTCTAATTTGGGGAAGAGTAATGTGAGACTCGTCAATCACGGTGAGAAAACCAGATTTGTTAAACTTTTGAGCATTGTAGTGGAAGTACTCCAGTAGTGAGTTGGGGGCGTCCCCCGACGCGCGACCGTCAAAGTAGCGAGAGTAGTTCTCGATACCGCTAACGTAGCCGATTTCCTCCAACATCGAGAGGTCGTAGTTTACTTTTTGTTCTAGACGATGGGCTTCGATGATTTGGCCTGCTTCTTTAAAATTCTTGATCTGGACGGCTAGGTCTTGGCGAATATGGCTGATGGCATCACCTTGGGTTTTGGGGTCAGCTAGAAAAAGTTTGGCGGGGTGAATAGTGAGAAAGCCACTGTTTTCCAGATCTGGGTCGTGAAGAGGAGTAAAGTTGTAAGGGTCCAGTATCTCAAGATTACTGAGGACGTTTCCTTCAAAGTTCATGGAGATAATGATGTCCTTGTATGAAGGAAAAAGCTGGACAGTACTACCAACAGCCCTAAACATGCCCCGAGTTAGCTCGAGACTGGTGCGAGTGTACTGAAGGTCCGATAGGCGCATTAGGACGGTGTCTCTCGAGATAATCTGACCTTTGGCGACCAGAAATAGATTTTCCTTTTGGTCGTTGGGGGAACCAATATTGTAGATACACGAGACCGAAGCGACGACGATGCTATCTGGTCTGGTTAGAAGATTGGCCGTCGTAGTCAAGCGAAATTTGTCGATCTCAGGATTGATATCGGCTTCTTTTTCGATATAAGTATCGGTCTGGGGAAGATAGGCCTCTGGCTGGTAATAGTCGTAGTAAGAAACAAAGTAAGAGACGGCGTTGTGGGGGAAGAAGTCGCGAAACTCTTGATATAGCTGGGAGGCAAGGGTCTTGTTGTGGCAGACAATGAGAGTGGGCAGCTGGGTTTTTTGAATGACGTTGGCGATGGTAAAGGTTTTACCACTACCGGTAACACCCACCAAAGTTTGGTGAGGGTTTTGCTGAGCGACGGACACAGCTAATTTATTGATAGCGTTGGGTTGGTCTCCGGTGGGTTTGAAAGTTGACTCTAGTTTGAAGTCCATGGAGATATTTTACATTTTATATTGATGATTGGGTGTTGGAGATTGGTTTGCACAACAGGGTGTTGACATTTGGGTAATGTTTGGTAATAATGAAGGATATGGCAGTCACACTTTATCGAAGACAAAGACAAATAGTCGAATTTATTTCTCAATTTATTCAGAAAAGCGGCTTCTCCCCTACTCTATCGGAGATTGCCCAAGCCATTGGAGTTTCTTCACTGGCGACGGTACACGAGCACCTGCAAGCACTAGAAAAAAAGGGTATTATTCGTAAATTTGATGGAGCTATTCGAGGGATTGAAGTGGTTGATAGGCCGAGTGTGGAGTCGGCGGCCCTGGAGTTACCCATACTTGGATTTATCGCAGCGGGCCGACCAATTGAGCCTTATACCGACCCCAACGCCACCATGAAAGTGTCTGCCTCGATGGTATCGGGTAAAAGGCGAGCCTTTGTTCTCCAGGTTAAGGGTGATTCGATGATTGAGGAAGGGATTTTTGATCACGACTATGTCCTAATTGAGGAGTGTGAAATAGCGGCGGTCAAGGATGGTGATATTGTGGTGGCTTTGTTGGAGAATGGTTTGGCGACTTTAAAGAGATTTTTTCGGGAGAGAACCAGAGTTCGACTGGAGCCAGCGAACTCGTCGATGTCCCCTATTTTTGCCATCAACGTCAAGGTTCAAGGCAAGTGTGTGGGAGTCATTCGAAAATATATCTAAAAAATGAAACTGACGATTGTGGGTTTACCGATTGGGAACGTGGAGGATATTTCGGAGAGAGTCTTGAGGGTGTTGTCAGAGGCTAAATTTATAGTTTGCGAGGATACCCGGATGTTTAGCAATTTGTGGAGTAAGTTGACTAGCTTGGGTAAAGTGAACGAAAAAAAAGCTAGGCTCAAGTTTGTTAATGATTTTAATGAATATCGAGTACTCCCATCTTTGCTGGCGGAAATGAATCGGCTGGAGGAAGCGGTGCTGGTGAGTGATGCTGGTATGCCTTTGATTTCCGATCCTGGATACAAGCTAGTTAGTGAAGGCTTGGCTTTAGGCTGGGAGATCACGGTGGTTCCAGGGCCTACGGCGGTGAGTGCTGCCCTGGCCATTTCTGGTTTGCCGACGGACAAATACCTATTTGTAGGTTTTTTACCCAAGAAGCCGGGTAAAAGAGGAGAACTGCTTAAAAACGTCCAGGAAATGCAGAAATTGATCAAGTTCACTTTGGTATTTTATGAGTCGGCGGTGAGACTGAATAAAATTTTGACTGAGATGATGGCGGTGTTTGACGACGAGGCAAGAGTTTGTTTGGTTTTGGACCTGACTAAGGTGTCGGAAAAGATTTTTCGAGGAAGTATGGTGGAAGTGCTGGAAATTGTCAAAACTAAAAAACTAAAAGGTGAGGCGACACTAGTGGTGTCACTGGCGAACAATTAGATTCTTGCCGTTCATTTCTGGAGGCTGGGGCAGATCTAGCAGGCTAAGAATAGTCGGGGCAATGTCTCCGAGCTTACCGGGCTGAAGCTGAAAATGATAATCGATAGGATGAAAAAGGATAAAAGGAACCGGAAAGCTGGAGTGCTTGGTGTCTACACCACCCGTCTCAGTATTTAAAAGCTCTTCGGCGTTGCCGTGATCGGCCGTAATTAAGAGATAGGAGTGAGTCTCTTTGGCCAGATTGGTGAGATGGCCCAGAGCATCGTCTGCAGCCTGAATGGCTTGAATGGTCTGGTCAATTTTGCCGGTGTGAGCCACCATGTCCGGACAGGCAATGTTGATGACTCCAAGTGAAAAGTCGGCCGACTTAAAGTGGTTGGCAAACTCTTCGACCAATTTATCAGTAGACATGCGTGGTTGGAGATCGTAGGTCGCAATATGGGGAGAGCTGACAAAAAGTCTGGCTTCTCCAGGAAAAGTCTTTTCATTTTGGCCGTTGAAGTAATAGGTGACCATGGCAATTTTTTCGGTCTCGGCACATCTAAGCTGGAGAAGTTGGTTTTTGGATAATATCTCGCCCATGGTCTGAGTGACCAGAAAAAGAGGAAAGATGACCGGATTATTAAAGGTTTTACGATACTGAGTCATGGTGACAAAGCGAAGATTAGGAAGGCTTGATTCTAGAAACAACTGAGTGAGTTGCTTGGGTCGGTCGGTGCGGAAGTTAAAAAAGACAACGGCATCCCCCGGCTTGATTCGGCTCTCGGAAGCGTGATCGCCGACGGAGACCGGCGGAATAAATTCATCGGTGATTTCCCGGTGATAAAGATCTTCGATATAAGCCAGGGGGTCATTTTGCTGATGGCTACTGCGGCCAACAAGGCAATCGTAGGCTTTTTGTGTCCTGTCCCAGCGGTGATCTCGATCCATAGCGTAATAACGACCGAGAAGAGAAGAAATCTCTCCAACTCCTAACTCGATTATTTTTTGTTGAACATTATTTACCTCCTGAAGAGCGGCGTGAGGATCACTGTCGCGGCCGTCTGTAATTAGGTGGAGGTAAACCCGAGAAAGATTTTGTTTTTTGGCAAAAAGCAGGAGGGCATAAAGATGCTCGTTGTAGGCATGGACACCGGAGGTTCCGACTAGACCTAGGAGATGAAGACTAGAACCAAAAGAGTTCAGATGTCTAGCGGTGTCAAGAAGGGCGCGGTTGGTAAAAAAACTGCCATCAGCTATGGCCATGTTGATCATGGCTAGATCCTGAAAAACAATTCTACCAGCCCCAATATTTAGGTGACCGGTTTCGCTGTTACCGTCTTGATCTTCTGGTAGGCCCACAGCTGGACCGGCTGCTAGCAGTTGAGTGTATGGAAAGTTTTTGGATAAGTAGCTGAAGGTTTGAGGATTGGCTCTGGCAATGGCGTTACCGGCTGAGTCGGGAGCAATGCCCCAGCCGTCGAGAATACAGAGGATGACTTTTTTCATAGTGGAGTGAGACCCGCCTGCCGGACGGGCAGGTTGCCACGCTTCGTTCGCAATGACGATTTGTTTACGTTTATCATTGGGTGGGGTGGAGACTTTCTAGATATTCCTGGATAAAGAGGAGACGATTGTATTTAGCTACCCTCTCTCCCCTACCGGGAGCCCCAAACTTAACAAAGTCAGCTTCGACACCGACAGCAAAATCGGCTAAAAAGTCTTCGTCGGTATCTCCTGAGCGGTGAGAAACAATAACTGAGAAGTTGTTGGCCTTAGCCAGCTTGATAACTGAGACGGTTTCGGAGATGGTACCGATTTGGTTGGGTTTCACCAAAATCGCATTGCAAGCAGAACGTTTGATGGCTTCCTGGAGGCGAGACAGATTGGTTACCAAGAGGTCGTCACCGACGATCATTAGCTGTTTACCTAGACCAGCGGTCAGACTTTCCCAATCTTCCCATGCATCTTGGTCAAAGGGATCTTCGATGGAGAGTAGGCTGTACTTGCGGTTCAGGTCAATTAAAAAATCAGCGAACTGAGAACCGGTGAGAGGATCTTTTATATCGCTAATTTTATATTTATTACTCCGATAGAGAGAGGTGGCGGCAATGTCTAAACCGAGGTAAACATCTTCGTTTAGCTTGTAAGGACTGGACTCGATGGTCTCGACTAGAAGCTCGATGGCATCGGTGTTGGAAACCAGATTGGGAGCATAGCCGCCTTCATCACCCACAGAAGAGGTGGCTTTTTTCTCGATGAGAGTTTTCTTGAGTAAATGGTAAAGCTCGCTGGCCATCTCAAGGGACTGAGAAAAGGATTTGCGACTGGAGGGTATACAGTGAAATTCTTGAAAATCCAGATTACCGGCGCCGTGCTTACCACCATTAATAAGGTTAAAGATGGGGTTGGGTAAGTGGAGAGGCGAGGGTGTCGCAAAGCCGTATTTTTGGGCGGTGTACTCAAAAGTGGGTATTTCAGCACAGCTTGCTCCTAGCTCGAAACAAGCTTGTGAAACAGAGAGGATGGCGTTGGCCCCTAGCTTGGATTTGTTCTCGGTGCCATCTAGATTGAGAAGGATTTGGTCGATATCGTTTTGGCGGAGAGGGTCTAGACCGACCACATATTTACTAATTAATTGGTTGACATTGGCGCAAGCCTTGAGTACTCCCAGGCCGTCAAAGCGGTGTGGATCTCCATCACGGAGCTCGAAGGCTTCCAGTCTACCGGTCGAGGCCCCACTGGGAATTGAAGCCACGGCTCCACGGCCGTTGTCCGACCAGACGGTGGTCTCGATGGTGGGATTACCGCGAGAGTCAAGGATTTCTCTGGCGTAGACTGATTTAATTTTGGGCATGACGATAGTAATTATTTAAGTAGACGTTTTTCGATTTGGGCGATGACGCGCCGAGTACTATCGACCGCATCTGGGCTGACCGAGACCGAGGTAATGCCCCAGCTAACTAGTTTTTCGACTAGGTCTGGATAAAGGCTAGCTGCTTGGCCACAGAGTGAGCTCGTGATGTGATGCTTGGCCGTGGTTTTGATAACATGCTCGAAAGCCCAGGTGACGGCGGGGTTTCTTTCGTCAAATTCACTGGCCACCATCTCATTGTCTCGATCGGTGCCGAGTATGAGCATGGTTAAATCGTTACTGCCAATAGAAACACCGTCAATGCCAATTTGGATAAAGTCTTCAAGCAAAATAACGTTGGAGGGAATCTCGACCATCATCCAGAGTTTGAAGGAGTTTGATCTGGTGAGACCAGCCGCCGAGATAATCCGTTTGACTTTGATGAGTTCGTCCACAGTACGGCAAAAAGGTAGCATCAGATGTAAATTTTTATAACCCATCTGATGGCGAACTTTCTTGATGGCTTCAAGCTCAAGATTAAAGACAGACTCATCACTTATATAGCGGTAGGCACCTCTAAAACCTAGCATGGGGTTGGGTTCCACCGGCTCAAAACTGCTGCCTCCAACCAGATTACGATATTCGTTAGTCTTAAAATCTGAAGCTCGATAAACAACTGGTCGACTCCCAAAACTATGGGTAAAACGAGCTAGATTTTCGGCTAGTTGATTGATAAAAACTTTAGATTTACCATCTTTGATCATTTTTTTGGGATGCACTCCAATTTGAGCCATCATAAATTCGGCTCGTAGCAGGCCAACACCGTCGGCGTTGCCTTGGGCTACTAGGGGGGCGAGCTCTGGCTCACCGAGGTTAACGTAAACCTTGGTGGCGGTTTGAGGAAACTCTTCTGCCTTAAACGGCTTGACGGTCTCTACTGAACCTGATTTTTCGGGGACACCGTTGTAAATAGTACCAGTGGAGCCGTTCACAGAGATCATCTGGTGATCCTTAAGAACTTTGGTAGCCGTTTTGGTACCGACAACGGCTGGGATACCGAGCTCTCGGGAAACGATGGCGGCGTGTGAAGTTTGCCCCCCTTTGTCGGTGACAATAGCAGCCGCTCTTTTCATAGCTGGTACAAAGTCGGGAGAGGTCATTTCGGTGACCAAAATATCACCGGAGTGAACTTGATTAATTTCGCTAGCGGACTTGATCTTGACTACTTTACCAACACCAATACCGAAAGAGGCTGGCTCTCCTTGAAGGATGGTCTTTAGTTTGCGAAGTTGGTCTTCAGAAATTTTTTGTTTGGCGTCGCCTAGATTAAGAGTGGTAATGGGTCTGGTTTGTACTAGGTAAAGGTGGTTGTTTTCGACGGCAAACTCACAGTCCTGAGGAGAGAAGTAGTGTTTTTGAAGTTTGATAGCTAGCTTGGCTACTTCAATGATTTGATCATCGGTTAATTTTGGAGCGGAAACTTTATTTTTGGGGACGGCGACTTTTTTGACGCCACTTGGGTAATGAAGGACTTCCATGATATTTTGTGAGGCAGGCTGTCGTGAGTGAATGGTGAGGGTATCTTTGTTCACGATATAGTGATCAGGGGTGACAACTCCTTGGACCATATAATCACCAAGACCCCAGACCATTTCTACCACCACCTGATTTTTGTTTCTGGTGACGGGGTTCACCGAAAAGACCACTCCAGACACCTCCGACTGGACCATAAGCTGAACCGGCGCGGCGAGTAAGACCTGGAAATGGTCGTAGCCCTTGGTGGCGCGATAAAAGATAGCTCGAGCTCCCCAAAGCGAAGCCCAAGCATGGCGGAGGGCTTGGATGAGATTGGAGTCTCCTTTGATATTGAGGTAGGACTCCTGTTGGCCAGCAAACGAAGCATCTGGTAGATCTTCGGCGGTGGCGGATGAACGAACAGCCACTAGAGGGTTTTTGTCCCCTGATTTTAGAGATTGGTAGTGAGTATATATTTCCTGGACTAGCTCGTCGGGAATATCGGCCGTGTTGATTAGGCGCTGAATTTTGATGGAGGCCTTCTGAAGCTCTTTTTGATCATTGACGTTGGTCTGACGAATTATTTCTTTGATGACGGGCTGGAGCGCATTGTGATCGATGAGGTATTCATAGGCTTGGGCGGTAACTACAAAACCGTTGGGCACTGGAATACCAAGATGATACATCTCACCGAGGTTGGCTCCCTTGCCACCGACAAAAGGAATGTCTTCTTTTCTAATTTGGGAAAATGGTAGAACCAGGGCAGGAGTGTGGGGCATATTAGGTTTTAAGATGGGTCTTTAGATAATCAACCCACGGAGTAGGGGTTGGATTAATTTTATTAGCCATACTTAAATAATAGCTAAACATTATTAAAAAGACCAGCGACTCAAAGGCTTGAGAAACAGCGTCGATGCTCTCAGGCTTAATAACAGTGACTAAGTATTTTTGCTGAAGGAGAATTTCCCGAGTGAGGGTGACTCTTTTTTGAATAACTTCAGGGTAGAGTGAGGAGTTTAGTATGAGAATGTTTTGCTGGTCCTTTAGGCTCATGGGGAAAGCAAAACCTTCGAGAAGATGGTGATTGAGGTCAGGAAAACTAAAGCTGGTACTCATAGCTTTGGCAGTTTCATGAAGGTAGTTGGTGCCGGATTTGGCGACTCCCAAGAGATGGTTGGCGGCAAAAAAGATTATTCCCTGCCCCTTGTGCTTGGCGGCTAAGGTCTTGGCGGGATTGTCGGACTGATCTTTGGACCGATTAACCATATCTAGGACTCGGTCAATAGTGTGAATGATTTCTTTTTGATTGAAGTATCTCTCTGAAATGGGATTTAAACGAACCAGTAGGCTAATCACGGCTCCCAGTGACAAACCAAGGCCGGCTCGTGGTACAGAGGAGGGGTTTAGCTGACCGTCCAGAAGGATGAGAGGCAGTTTTTTGGACAGGGCCAGGGCCTGTAGTTGACCACCGGAGGTGATCGCTAGTGACCGGCAACCTCTCATTTCAGCATCTTGAGCGCAGGATAAAACCTCTTCGATATTACCGGAGTAGCTTGAGAGAATTACCAGGGTGCTTTTGTTGGCGTATGAAGGGAGTCGGTAGTTGGCGACGATTTCGAAAGGAAGTGAAAGGAGAAAAGGGGCAAGGGAGTGAGCGATGTAGCCAGCCAAATTGCTGCCACCCATGCCGACAAAGACGATATTCTTGATCTTGTCAGGGTCAAAGCCGAGGCTAACAAACTGAGCGGCGCTCCAGCCGGACTCAAACTGGCGACCCATCTTGGCTAGGGAGCCATAAAGATCTTGTTCGTCGATCTGCTGATACTGCTTGGGGTTATCTAAGAGGTTCATTTACTGAAGGGCATAAATATTGACAGCCTCATTCCAGTTGATCTCTGGGTAGGAATGAAGAATTTTATTGATTTGGTCCTTGGTTTCATTGTAAAGCTTTTCGTCCAGTCCTTCAAACCGAACAGTTAGGTAAGGTCCATTTTGTGAAGCACGAATGACAACCATGACTTCTCCAGTCTCGAGTCGAATGCCGTCCAGATCGTTGACCTTGGCTTCTGGCCAAGCAGTAACCAGATCATGGCGAATTTTATTTTCAACTAGAGCAAATTTTTGATCGTCAGGTACGCCCAACTTTATTTCTGGACTACTGCGATGAGTTTCGATAGCGGCGCAGGCTTGAGATAAGGTTTGGTGATGCTTTTCTAGATAAGATAATAAACGTAAGCAGGCGTAAGCGGCGTCATCATGTCCAAAAAAGTTGTCCATAAAAAAGATATGTCCCGAAAGCTCTCCGCCTAGCATAGCACCGCTTTCACGGATCTTGGCTTTGATGTAAGAATGGCCGGTCTTCCACATTAAAGGTAGGCCGTGAAAACGAGTAATGGTTTCGGGCACGGCTTGAGAACAGAGATTATTATAGATAATGGTGGATCGGGGCAGATACTCCAGGATATCGATGGCGAAAATGGCGGTCACAATGTCCATCCAGTGAGCTTGACCTTTTTCATCGACGACTCCCAATCGATCACCGTCGGCATCAAAAGCAAAACCGATATCAGCCTTTTCCAGCCGAACTCTTTGCGCCAGATTTTGGAGTACTTGATTGTCTGTTGGGTCGGTGCCGTGAGGAAAGGAGCTGATAAGCCAACCATTTTGATGGACTACTTGGCAGCCGGCTCGACGAAAGATGCGGGGATAGAATTTGCCAGAGGAGGTGTTGAGAGTGTCGACAACGATTTTCCATTTTCTGGTCAGCTTAAAGTAAGTAAGTAGATGCTTTAGATATGGCCCAAAGAGATTGTACGAAGAGTTCCGACCAAAGCCGCTGGAAAATCTTTGGGTGGTGACGATCTCTTTTATTTCTTGAATCTCCTGAAAAGCTAGGGTTTCTGAGTAGCTCTTGCCTAGCTTAAGGCCGTTGTACTCTTTGGGATTGTGTGAGGCCGTTACCATAGCACAGGCTTTGGTCAGAAAATGATAGGAGGAGAAGTAGACAATTTGTGTTAGAGAGAGACCTAGATCGATGGTGTCGATACCGCCGTCGTTTAGACCTTTGATAAAGTGGCGAGAGTAAGACTGGCTGGTGGGGCGATTATCACGGCCAACCGGACAGAGCTTGATCTTCCGTTCGACTAGGAAGGTGGCGTAGGCTCTACCCAGCTGATAGTAGATTTCATTACTGAGGTCGATATCGACCAGGCCACGAATGTCGTACCCACGAAAAATATAAGGATTTAAGGGCATTAATTAAGTATACCAAGGCGCGGGTCTTTAAAAAGAAACACCCCGCAGAGCGGGGTGTAGGAAAACTAAAAGTAGGTATAGAAGTGACGAGACTTGATTTTCATTATTTCAGCAATTACTTCGGGATCACCGACGTTTTTTCCAGGCGAGTCGGGGACCTTGGCTACCTTAACCCATGATACTCCATGATCAAAACTAAATGCGAAAGGTTTAACGACCATGTTTAATGGTTTGTAATTAGAAGTTTTTTTGAAAAATAACTTATTGTTGGTAAAGTAGCCTCCAATTCCATAGGCAGTTTTGAACCATCGTCTGGCATATGCATCAATTTCTTTTGCTTTGGTGTCTGAGAGAGAGTCGGTGAATATCAAGGTAATTGTTGATGGGTCAATGTTGTTCTTTGGATGGATTAAAAAACGACGGGCTAGGTCCACAAACTTGTATGGATCTCCACTGTCGTGACGATAGCTTTTGATTAATCTAGCCATCCCAGGAGTCATTGTCGCCCAGTAAAAGCTAGACCCCCATGTATCTGGTAGAGCTGTACCAAGATCATTACCATAAATAGCTCGCCAGGCTACTGAGGCCGCCTGATTGGCTAGCTCTACACCAAATCTGGCTCCATGATTTAGGTACCATAGATGAGCAACGGTGCCTTTGGGTGACATATCTGACATTCTGGCATGATACGGAGAGCTGCTACTGACATACATTTCTCCACCGTACTTTATTAGGTAGTCAGTCACGATATCTTGCATCCAGTTGTAGGCTCGTCTTCTGAGACCAAACTCAGATACTTTGAGGTTCGCAGCTCTCATATTGTAAATAATTTTGAGGAGCTCGTCGACCCAGTTTTCGTCTGGGTAGAATTCCAATTCCTCATTTCGAGTTTGAGAGACTACGGCCAGAAAAATTTGTTCCATTAATATGATGTCTGACCATGGTCCTAGTATTTTTCCAAATAAGTGTCCCTCTTCATCTTGCCAGACTTTGATATATTCAGGCACGAAGCGATATTTCTCGATCCAAGTAAAGAAATCTCCTAGAAAAGGCCATTTTTGCCTTAGGTAATTTCTTAACCCCTCTTCGGAGCGTAAGGCCCGTAAATCTTGAAACTTCTCAGTCACCAGGCCAGCAAAGTTCTTGGGGTAAACTTCGTGATCCCGATCTACTACAACGTACCAGGACCAATCATCAGGATATAGATCGTTAGCAGCGTGAATTTGAGAGCATTGATAGACATCGGTTTCGAGAACATCACGGATGATGTCTGTTCCAGAGCTTCTTTGAACCATTGGTACCTCCATATTTGGCCGTGGCCGTTGTTAGGGTGCTTAAGTATTGCTACAGGTTATTATACCATATGGTGTACTTGGTACACTACTCGACGAAGGTTAGAGCGATACCAGTCTTACCGGCTCGACCAGTCCGACCGACTCGATGGGTGTAATCATCTAGGGTAGCCGGCGCGTCGTAGTTAATGACGTGAGTGATGTCTTTGACATCGATACCTCTAGCGGCCACATCGGTGGCGATCAAGATATTGATCTGATTGGATCTAAATTTTCGGAGAACGTTCTCGCGCTGGTTTTGACGCTTATCTCCATGAATGGCATCGGCTGGAAAGCCGGAACGCTGAAGGGCGACCGAGATCTTCTCAACTCCAAACTTAGTGCGACCAAAGACCAAGACTTTCTTAAATTCTTCTTTTCTCAGCAGATCGTGCAGAACTTCAAGCTTGTTGCCGTGAGTACGGATGATGTTTTGGTCGACATTGTGGGAAGTAGTGGCGGTCTTGACCGAGATCTTGAGGGGTTGGCTCAAAAAACGGCGAGCGATGTCCTCAACTTTTTGATCAAGAGTAGCCGAAAAGAGTAGAGTTTGTCTTTCTTTAGGTAAAAAAGACATCAGCTCGGAAATTTCTTTGACAAAGCCCATGTCAAGCATACGATCGACTTCGTCCAAGACGACGGTGCGAGTGCTAGAAAGATTTAAAGCTCGACGATTGTAAAGATCACGCAGTCGTCCAGGAGTACCGATATAGATGTGTGGGCGGCGACGGAGGTCGTCTAGCTGGCGGCGAATGTCTGAGCCTCCAATTAGAACACAGGAGTAGATAGGCAGATTGGTGGCTAGCGAGCGGATCTCGTCTCGGATCTGAATCGCTAGCTCACGAGTGGGGGCGACGATCAGACAGGTTTCACTGGGGTTGGCCATCAGTTTTTGAATAATGGGTAGCGCAAAAGTGGCGGTTTTACCAGTGCCGGTGTCGGCCAGACCGATAATATCTTTACCAGCGAGAGCGTGCTCAAGGGCTTGGTCTTGAATTAAGGTAGGGATGACCATTCCCTTGGCAGCTAAATTGATATGGATCTGAGGATGTAGATCAAAGTCACTAAAGGCGTGTTTGATGACCGATTCGGCCTCGGTTTGAGGGGTAGCGGCGCATATAAAGAATCTAGGGTCGAGAGCCTTAGGCATGAAACGATTTCTTTTCTGAAAATTGTTGGCTGGTCGATAGCCACTATTAAAAGATCCGCCAGCACGGGCAGGTCTACGACCATAGGAAGGACGTGAATTATACATATATTTGTGGGGGTGTCCCCGATTGTCCCCTGGAAATTAAAGCTAGACAATCGAGATCGAGTCTACCTCAGAGCTAAAGGCTCAAGTACCTAAGAACAATTATGGGTTATTGTAGCACAGAAAAGCCCCGCTGTATAGCGGGGCATAGATTACTCGGGCTCGGTACCGAAGGCTGGAGGAATACTCCAGTCTGGCTTAGTATCTGAATCTTGGGCTTCTTTTTGGGCGGCGAGAATTTCATCCCAGATCTGCATAGCCTCAGGAGAGACGGGGTAGGATTCAAAATGATTGCCAGTGATGATAAGGTCGGACAAGTTCTGACAGGAGAGGGCGATACCATCAGCTGTTAGGGCTGAATAACCACTAACTTTCCAGATGATGGTACATGTTTCTTCCCAGGCAGCTGGTGATCCCTCACCCTTGAGGATAATAACCTGATCGCCTGGTTTGAGCTGTGAAATTCGTTCGCCAATAGGATTTGGGTAGGACATTCCACCACCACACATAGTAGACCTCCTTGGATATAAACGTACTGGCGTATTTTACTAGACAAGACAGAAGAATTGCAAGAGAAGCTGTTCTAGGGGCAAGGCTGAGAGACCGGTTTTGAGTCTTTTATCGGTTTGATAAAGCTCGCGGTGCAGATCTAGAAGGTGATTTAGAGTAAAGTAGTTTGCCTGGGAGATGACTAATCGTTTGGGGTAGGCCGAAAGCTTGAGGTATGAGGAGCCGGACTTGGCTTGGATCAGTAGACGCACCTGCCGAACCACCATGACCAAAATATATTCCGGCTGATGACCCAGCTCGAGGAGCTGGTCCCAACCTCGAAAAATGATTCGAGTATTTCCCGGACGCAGAGAGTCCAAAAACTTAAAGATCAGGGGATTTAAGTTTATGGTTTCTATTTTGGCTTGTGGTAGTTGTTTTAGAGTAGTCTCGGATATTTTTTTGGGCTCGTAGAGAAGTATCTCGGCCTGAGACAACTTTTGAAGAGCGCTAATAAGTCCTTCCTTTGATTTTGATTTGAGACTACCCAGAAGATTTTTGATGACGAGACAAGTACTGGTGCCAAAAAGATCGGTGGCGCTAGTTTCTTGACGCAAGGTAGTAGCATTTATTTCGCCGGCGTCTCTTTGAACTACCTCAAGATTTTTATTTTTGGCTTCGGTTATCAGCTCCCCCAGTCTTTGGTAAGAACCTAGAGTGTCGTCCCCGTGAATAATAGTGATCATTTAAGTAAGCCAAGTAGTGACTTAAAGCTATTGTAAAGCCTTTGTAGAAGAGTGTCGTAGTTTATCTCACTACCTAAAACAGCGGAGGCAGATGACGCGACTGGCTCAAGGGTAACTGGTGAGGTATCTTTGATCGACAGCACCGGCTCCCCTATCTGAGCCTGAGCAGAGAAGCTAGAGGCAAACTCTTTGGGCTTATGATTGGAGTTTAGAAAACTAAAAGATTTAAACGGTCCGTCTTGAGCATCTAGTAAAAAAGGAGATACCGTTACTAGACGGGAATCGGACCAGACTTTGGTAAAGGCATACTGATAGTAAAAAGAGATCTGCTGATCGGTAAGATATTTTCCGGACCAGCCGGCTTCAGTAATAAAGACTGGCAGTTTTTTGGTCGTAAAATTTTTGAGAAGTTGGAGATCATATTGGTACGAGTCGATCTTGTTACTTCCGGATAAGTCTGGTCTGGCCGAAAAATCTGGATTGGCGTAGGCGTGTGAGTTCCAGCCATCTAGCTTGGAAAAAATATCAGGCTGATGGCGATACATTCGCCAGAGATAGTCTTTCCAGTAAATAGAGTTTCTTCGGTCTGAGGCGGCGTTGTCTAGGGCTGAGGGCAGAATAAAGAAGTCGTCAGATTTTTCTTTGAAAATGTCGATGGCGTGACTTAGGATATCGGCGTAATTTTCCGGGCTAACTAGGCCGCCGTACTCGTCGGCGCGATTGACTTCGTTGTAGATAATTAGGTAGCGATTTTTTACCGGCCAGTCCAGATCGCCAAGAAAGTTGGCAAAGTCGATGAGGTCAAAGTAATCTGGAGAGAGCCAGTTTGAGCCTTCGGTGACGGTAGCTACTCTAATGATGGGGATGACTTTGTTTTCCAGGCAACGATCGAAGAACTTTTGCCACTTGAGACGGTCTCGATCGGCAGCCTGGATGGGAATGACCACATAACCCCAGGCCCCCTGATCGTAATTGTTGACGATCTTGGCTGCCTCAGGAACTTCCTCTGGAAAGAGCAGGTGGAGGCCGAGCTTGTTGTTGGGGACGACCAGAGGATCCGAGATGGCCAGCACTTTACCAGGGCTTGAGAGTATGGCTAACAAAGTGATTAAGAGAGAAAAAATAAGCACAAAAGGATTATATCAAGACGCACGTTACTCGCGAATAACTCCAAGATGTTCATAGGCCTTGGGAGTAGCTACCCGACCCTTGCTGGTTTTGGAGAGGAAGCCTGATTGGAGGAGATAAGGCTCGTAGAGATCGGTGATTGTGTCTACCGACTCGGAGATGAGGGCGGCGAGTGTTTCGAGGCCGACCGGCCCACCAGCGTGCTGCTCGATGATGGCTCGAAGTAGTCGGCGATCAGTTTCGTCTAAACCCTGATTGTCAACTTCATAGAAGTTGAGGGATTTGTCGATATTGTCCTTGGTGGTGATGGAGTTGTGTTCTACCTGAGTGTAGTCTCGCACGCGGCGAAGTAGTTTGAGAGCGATACGAGCCGTGCCTCGGGAGCGCTTGGCGATCTCTAATGCCGACTGATCATCCAAGACCAGATTAAATTTCTCCGCGGCCTTTAGAACAATGCCTTGGAGCTCTTCGGGAAGGTAAAAACGAAGACGATGAACCAGACCAAAGCGATCACGGAGAGGTGAGCTGATGCGCCCGGCCTGAGTGGTGGCGCCGACCAGGGTAAAGGGATTGATATCGAGACGAAGGTTTTTGGCCGCTGGACCCTTGCCCAGGATGATATCGATGGCGTAGTCCTCCATAGCCGGATAAAGAGCTTCTTCGACTACTTTACTTAGGCGGTGAATCTCGTCGATAAAGAGAACGTCTCCAGGCTCTAGAGCGGTCAGAATTGAGGCTAGATCGCCGGCTCTGGTAAGAGCGGGGCCGGAAGTAATCTTGAGATTGACACCCATTTCGTTGGCAATAATGTGAGCCAGTGTGGTCTTGCCTAGACCGGGTGGTCCGTAGAGCAGGGTGTGCTCCATGGGTTCCTCACGAGATTTGGCGGCTGAGATGGCGATCTTGAGCGACTTTACGACTTGCGGTTGGCCGGCAAAATCAAGCCAGTTTGACGGTCTGATGGATTCGGATTGATTGATCATCTGTGAAGTAATTTGAGAGCAGATTTAATTTGAGATTCTAGCGGAAGCGAGTTGTCGATCTCTCCTATAATCGGAGCAATTTCTTGTTTTTGGAAGCCAAGAGAGATTAGAGAATCGATGATTTCGGATGATCCTTCAAGATTCTTTAGATTGATCTCTCCCCGGCCGACTTTTGATTTAAGATCGAGAATTATTTTTTGAGCGGTTTTTTTACCGACCCCGGAGATTGAAGTAAAGAAACTGAGATTACTGGATTCAATAGCCTTAATTACGTTTTCCGATCCGGTGGTGGTTAAGATGGCCAAACCAATTTTGGGTCCGACTCCGGAAACCGAGATAAGAAGCTCAAACAGATCTAGATCAGTAGCAGTTGCAAAGCCAAAGAGTGAAAGATTGTCTTCCCGAAGATGAGTGTGAATAAAAAGTTTGGCTGAATCTTTTTCCAAAAAGGATAAGTTCCCGGGAATAAAGACGGTGAAGCCAATACCGTTCGCAAAAAGAATTATTTTTCCCTTACTGGCGTATTTAATTTCACCTTCAAGATAGCCGATCATGATTTTATTCTAACACGGGCCGGTGCACAGTATTCGGGCTTTTTACTGGTACCTCTGATTTGACTCTATATTGATTTCTGGTAGAATATGGCCTGTAAGATAAATCGCTCTTGAACAATTGGAGGTAAAAATGGGTTGTATCGGCAAGTTTGTGTTCACTGTCATCGCTCTTTTTGGTTTTAGCTTGTTGGGATGGATTTCCCTTGTACCCGGCACCTCGTTCTTTTTGGCCGCGTTTTGGACTGTCCTCATCGTGCTATTGGTCGATTTGCTCTTACTTCTGGTCAAGGCACTGATTCATGTGCTAGCTCTACCTTTCACCGTTTTGACTGCCGGCTTTTTGGCTCTTATTATCGAGGCGGTGTTTAAATACATCGGCTTGTGGGTGGCTTCTTCTTGGACGGGAATGTTTACCCTTCCCTGGATTTTTGGGGCTTTTTGGTGGCAGGCACTTTTGATCGGCTTTGTATTCGTCATAATCGGAATTATCACCACCCCAACTTCCTCTTCGGATTAGATAAAATAATCAGACCTCGTCTCACGATGGGGTCTTTTTTTGTGACAAAACTATCGAACTCTGAAGGCGTGGGTGAGAGCAATGGCTACCGCATCGGCGGCGTCGTCCGGTTTGGTTTTCTCTTTTAGGTGAAGAATCTTGCCCACCATGAACTCCACCTGGCTTTTTTCGGCTTGACCATAGCCGGTAAGAGAGGACTTGACTTGAAGGGGGGTGTACTGGGAGATAGCCAAGCCTGATTGCTGACCCACCAGCAAGATGACACCTCTGGCCGCGGCCACATCGATAGCAGTCTTGGCGTTTTTTTCAAAAAAGAGCGATTCGACGGCCAAAGCCTCAGGTTGGTGAATTTTAATTAAGTTTCCCAAAAAATCGTAAATTTTGAGAAGCCTTTTGGGTAGATCCGAGTTAGCCTGTGTTTCGAAACAACCGGCATCAATATAGCTGTCAACCCCTTTATCATGGCTGACTATCCCCCACCCCAACCTACCTATTCCAGGATCGATGCCTAAAATCTTCATAGTTTTATTTTACACAACTCGAGGCAGGTGTTTGTGGTTTTATTTTGTGCCTTGGAAATGATAAAATAAGGTCGTCTTTTGTTGGGTCAG
>Ga0172379_10000330_pt1 | contig 123295 bp, 117 predicted proteins | sample GrowelOW334metaG_FD_119756 | JGI IMG/M metagenome (GOLD analysis project Ga0172379, IMG submission 119756) | Groundwater microbial communities from an aquifer near a municipal landfill in Southern Ontario, Canada - Groundwater well OW334 metaG | ecosystem: Environmental > Aquatic > Deep... | reverse complement strand
GGAGAGGAGGACTTAAAGAAAACACTTAAAAAATTAAGGGCTGATTTAAAAAAGGTAAAATCTGAGAAAGAAGAGTATTTGATAGGTTGGCAAAAAGAGCGAGCAGAATTTGCTAATTATCGAAAACAAGAAGAAGATAGAAAAGCAATTTTTTCGGAAGCGATGCGTGAAAGAATTTTAACTCGTTTTCTGACAGTCTCTGATAGTTTTGAAATGGCTTTCGCAAACAAGAAAGCTTGGGAGAAGGTGGATGAAAATTGGCGAAAGGGGGTGGAATATATTTATGCCCAGATGAATGCAATCTTTGAAGAATATGGAGTGAAAGCAATAGGCGAAGTGGGGGATATTTTTGATCCAAATATTTATCAGTCTATTGGTGTAATAGAAACAGATAAAAAAGAACAAGACCACACTGTTGCAAAATTGATTCAAAAAGGCTATATGATTGGAGGCGACCTGCCTGCCGGCAAGGCAGGGCGCGTGATACGCCCTGCGAGAGTTAATGTATATGAATACAAAAAATCAGCAACATAAAATTTGTGAACATTGTAAACAAGACTTCACAATTACAGAAGAGGAATTATCTTTATATAAAAAAGTTGATATTGAACTACCGACACTTTGTTTTTTTTGTCGTGCAAAATTACATTTGTCTTTTTGGATGTTTGGAAAATTTCGTAAAGGCAAATCAGATCTTTCGGAAGAGAGTTTGATTACGGTTTTGCCCGAGAAAAATAGATATCCGATTTACACTTTAAACGAATGGCATAGTGATAAATGGGATGCGATGGATTATGGCATGGATTATGACTCTAATGTGCCGTTTTTGAAACAATTACAAGACCTTCAGGAAAAAGTGCCCCATCCACATCAAAATGGCAGCAAAAATACTAATTGTGATTGGTGTGATGATGTGTGGAATTCCAAAAACTGTTACTTATCTCGTTCGATGGAAGAATGTGAAGATTTATTTTATTCATACAGAAATTTATTTGTTAAAAATTCTATTGATGTAGCTGTTTGTTTTCATAGTGAAAAATGTTACGACTCTGGAGAATGCCATAATTCATACAAACTTTTTTATTCTAAGCATTCTCGCGATTGTATAGATTCTTATTTTTTATACGATTGTCGTAATTGTCAGAATTGTTTTATGTCTTGGAATTTGCGCAATAAATCTTATTGTATAGAAAATATTCAATATACAAAAGAAGAATATGATAAAAAAATTAAATCATTTCAACTTTGTTCTTATAAATCCATTCAAAAACACAAAAAACATTTTGAAGAAATAACTCAAAAAGAAGTGGTTCATAGACAAAATTTTAATTTTAAGAATTATAATTCTGATGGGGATTATTTACAGGATTGCAAGAATTGTCACAATTGTAATACTATAAATGATTCTGAAGATAGTTATAATTGTATTAGGGGAATGAAACATAAATCAGATATTGATGCAAATGGTTCTTGGTATTCTGAATTATTAGGAAATTGCTCTGGTTGTGTAAATGCTTATGCTTTAAAGTATTCAAATTGGTCTTCCTCGCGCTATTCCGAGTATTTAGATTTATGTATTGAATGCGAATATTGTTTCGGTTGCGTTGGTTTAAAAAAGAAAAAATACTGCATTTTAAATAAGCAATATTCAAAAGAAGAATATGAAACTTTGCGTAATAAAATTATTAAGGATATGAAAAAAAGTGGAGAATATGGAAAGTTTTTGCCTTATCCTATGAGCGCAGGACCATTCAATTTTTCCACAAGCTTTTTATATTTTCCGGACACTAAAAAAGAAGATATTTTAAAACTCGGAGGCTATTGGGAAGATATCACAGAGAGTCATATAGATGGCATGCCTACAAATGAATTGCCTGATGATATAAAAGATGTGCCAAATACTATTATTAATCAAGCACTCATATGCCCCGAGACAGGCTGGCGTTTTAATATTGCTCAAAATGAACTTTCTTTTTATAAAGAAAATAATATCCCGCTCCCGCGTTACCATTTTGACGTACGAATAAAAAATAGCTTGAAATATTTAACCGTTTTGCAGGCATATCCGTATAAATGTTTTTATTGCAAGAAAGCTGTTGAAGCGTATTATTTACCAGAGTGGGGATATCAAAAAATTGCCTGCGAGGAATGTTATAAGCAGAATATTGCTTAATATGAAGCAAGAAACAAAAACATGCCAAAATTGTCAAAAAGACTTCACGATAGAGCCGGAAGATTTTAATTTTTATGAAAAGATAAAAGTACCGTTACCGACTTTTTGTCCATGGTGCAGACTTATCAGGAGATTAGCCTGGCGTAATGAGAGAACTTTATATAAACGTAAATGTGACTTGTGTCAAAAAAGTATTATTGCGATGTTTTCTGACTCTGTATCTTTTCCAGTATATTGTCGAGAGTGTTGGTATGGGGATGGCTGGGAAGCTACTATTTTTGGACGGGATTATGATTTTTCTAAAACCTTTTTTGAACAATTTAAAGAATTACAAAAAGTTGTGCCGAGATTAGCTATGTGGCAGAGAAATGCGATAAATTCTGACTACTCAAGTTATGTCGGAGAATCAAAAAATGTTTATTTGTCCGCTTCTATTACTATGGGTTCAGAGAATGTTTTTTATTCAAAAACAGTGGATAAATCGAGTGATATTATTGATTGTTTGGATGTAAAAGAAAGTCAAAGTTTGTATGAAAATATTTATGGAGAAAAAAATTACAATTGCCAGTATCTTTTATTATCTAGAAATTGCTTAGATTCTTATTTTTTAGTTGATTGCGTAAATTGCAGTAATTGCTTGCTCTCTTGTAATCTTCGCAATAAAGAATTTTATATTCGTAATAAGAAATATTCCAAGGAAGAATATTTAAAAGAAAAAGAAAAATTAAATTTAAAAAGTAGAGCTTCACGTGAAGTTTTACTTAAAGAATATGAAGATATAAAAGAAAAAGCTATTTATCGTTTTGCTAATATTATTCGTTCAATAAATTCTACAGGCAATAATCTTTTTAATACAAAGAATTGTAAAGATTGTTTTGATGTACACGATACAGAAGATTTAAAATATTGTTATAGAGTGTTAAATTCTTTTAAAGATTCTATGGATGTTAGTTTTGCCATGAGGGCAGAATTACTTTATGAATACACAACGGGTTCCTTGAATGCTTACAATGTAAAATTTTCTTTCTCTGCTTTTAATTCTGTTCGTAATGGTGACTATACTGATTCTTGTATTAATTGTAATAATTTATTTGGTTGTGTAGGGGTAAGAAATAAAGAAAATATAATTCTAAATAAGGTTTATTCTAAGGAAGAATTTAAAAAACTTCGAGAAGAAATAATAAAACAAATGGATATTATGTTTTTTGTAGACAAGGGAGGTAAAATTTATAAATATGGTGAATTTTTTCCATTGGAACTTTCCCCTCACGCATACAATGAAACGTTTGCGCAGGAGCTTAATCCTATTACAAAAGAAGAGGTAGAGAAGAATGGTTATGAATGGCACGAACCAAGTATTAAAAATTTTGAAATTACAATTTCAGCCGAAAATATTCCTGATACGATAGATGAGGTAGATGATAAAATTTTAGAAGAAGTTTTAGAATGCGCACACAGGGGAAGCTGTGACCATCAATGCAATACTGCTTTTCGGTTAACAAATTATGAGCTTCAATTTTATAAAAAACACCAAATACCACTTCCAATTCTTTGCCCTCAGTGTCGTTATGGTGAAAGATTTATGCAAATACCTTTACCTAAACTTTATAAACGCGGATGCATGTGCGACAAAGAGAATCATTTTCATGGAGCAAAAAAGTGCGATGTAGAATTTGAGACTAGTTATGCGCCAGACAGGCAAGAGATTGTATACTGTGAAAGATGTTACCAACAAGAAGTTTATTAAAAAAATGCCTGCCCCGTACGAAGCCTTGCTTTCGTTCGGGGTTACCAGCAGGAGATTTATTAGCTACTTTACTTAACTAAAGTAGATTAAAATATGGAAAATAAAAATGAAAACAAAATATGCCAAAATTGTAAAAAAGACTTCGTAATTGAATCGGAAGATTTTAACTTTTATAAAAAGATAAAAGTACCCCCACCGACTTTTTGCCCAGAATGTAGATTACAACGAAGAATGGTTTGGCGTAATGATTGGCATTTATTTAAGAAAAAAGAGGCTTTGAATGGAGAAGAAATTTTTTCTTTTATTCCAGAAGAAAGCTGTTATAAAATATATGATCGAGATTATTGGATTTCTGATGCTTGGAATCCTTTAAAATATGGTCAAGAATATGACTTTTCTAAATCATTTTTTGAACAATTTAAAAATTTGCTTTTTCAAGTACCTTTGCCTGCTCATTCTATGTTTAACATGGTGAATTGTAAGTATTGTACCAACGCGCATGATGTAAAAAATTGCTACCTAGTTCGAGGGGTGTCCTACGCAGAAGATTCTGCTTATCTTATTTGGGACACGGGTTCTAAACAATGCTTTGACAGTCACATGACAAATCAATGTGAATTGAGTTATGGAAATGTTAATACTACAACTTGTTATAAAACTTTTTTTTCTGTTGATTGTGAAAGTTGTCAGGAAACGATTTTATGTAAAGATTGTATTGGATGTAATAGTTGTTTTGGTTCGATTAATTTGCGTAATAAATCATATTGTATTTTTAATCAACAATATTCCAGAGAAGAATATTTAAGAAAAATTATTGAATTTAATTTAGGTTCAAATTTATCATTTAAAACTTTAAAAGATAAATCACACAAGCATTGGCTTAATTATCCACAAAAATATATTCATGACCGACAAAATATAAATGTTTCTGGTGATTATGTTTACGGGTCCAAAAATGCAAAATATTGTTTTCGTGTCAGAATGGTGGAAGATAGTAAATTTATTCAAAATATTTTAAAAGGACCAGTTAAGAATTGTTATGACTATTCTAACTATGGAGAAAATGTAGAGCTTATTTATGAAAGTCTTATTGTTGGTAATGGAAGTTCAAATATTAAATTTAGCGCTTATTGTTATCAGAATATAATGAATTTAACTTATTGTATTTTTTGTAGTAATTCTTCAGATCTTTTCGGATGTGTTTCCCTTCGAAGTAAACAATATTGCATTTTTAATAAACAATATTCAAAAGAAGAATATGAAAAATTGGTGCCCAAGATAATCGAACATATGAAGCAAACAAAAGAATATGGGGAATTTTTTCCATCTTTATTCTCTTTTTTTCCATATAAAACAACGGCCGCTTACGAATTCTTTCCGTTGAGTAAAGATGAAGCAAAAAAGGGAGGGTTTTTATGGTATGAAACTACAAAGCAAAATTATAAAATTACTTTTAAAAATGAAGATATTCCAGATAATATAAAAGATGTAAATGACGACATACTTAATCAAACTATTCAGTGTGCACACGATGAGTCTTGTAAACACGAATGCACTGGTGCTTTTCGCATAATTAAAACAGAATTTGATTTTTTAAAAAGAATAAATCTTCCATTGCCACGTTTGTGTATTAACTGTCGTCATTATGAGCGTTTAATATTGCGAAATCCACCCGGTCTTTTCAAAAGACGATGTATGTGTGATAAAGAAAATCATTCAAACCATAAAGGTAAATGCGAAGTCGAGTTTGAGACCAGCTATGCGCTAGATCGACCAGAAATAGTCTATTGTGAGAAATGTTACCTACAGGAGGTGTATTAAAAAAATCTTTTAAAATCAACTTTTTTTTCGGTACGGATTTTTTGAAGCTTAAAAAATCCTGAAGTTCTCGTGCCGTCGCACTCGAAACCCCTTCAAAAAGTTATTTTAAAAGATTTTTTATTTCCCAAAAGTTTCAAATAAAACTTTTTTACTCTCGATGTCTATATTTTCAGTAACGATTATCATCATCTCTGTTGTGAGTCCGAGATCTTTTTTTATATTCGTAAATAAATGTTCAAAAGGGAAGGGAGAAATCCAAGCAGAATTTTTTAAACAAACGAAGCCAGCTTTTTTTAGAAGGTAGCGTAGAGATTCGCGTTCGCTTTTTCTATTTTCTGGAAGATCAAGTAAAATAATTCTCCAGAATCCATCCCAATTTTGGGGAACTAGCATACCTTCATTTTCCAAGAGTAATGTGTTTAATTTATTTTTTCCAAGGGGAGTAATTTTTACGTAGTCTTGCCTTCCTGATTCATGAATTTCTGCATATTTACAATCCACTAAGTTTTTTAAGGCGCGAGAAATAGCATATGTCGCTTTTACGTCTTTTTCTTTAAAGTCTTCTGTAGAAATTGCTGGTTTTTCAGCTAGTTTTTTAAGTATTTTTTTTGAATAACTTGACATGGATAGATACTATCATATATACTCTGTTTATACAAGTTTTTTGTGGTCGCGAAATATTAGTAAAATTATTAAAAATTATAAATTTTTACCCCGCCAGAGGCGTGGGAACCTTATAAAATATATGTCAAAAATAATAGGTATAGATTTAGGTACAACAAATTCAGCAGTAGCTATCATTGAAGGTGGCGCACCGAAGATCATAGAGAACGTGGAAGGTAATCGTACGACGCCTTCTGTCGTAGCGACTGCAAAAAATGGAGATCGTATCGTTGGTCTTCTTGCCAAAAGACAAGCAGTTACAAATCCAGAAAATACAATTTCTGAAATCAAGCGCTACATGGGGCATCGATTTGATGATCCAGAAGTGCAAAAAGACCGTGCGACAGCATCATTTAAAATTGAAGCAGGAGATGGAGGTGAAGTAAAAATAAAGATAGTAGATAAATTTTATCGACCGGAAGAAATTTCTGCAATGGTTTTGCAAAAAATAAAAGCTGATGTTGAAGCAAAGTTAGGAGAAAAAATTACTGAAGCGATAATAACAGTTCCAGCATATTTCAATGATGCCCAAAGAAAAGCGACAAAAGATGCAGGAGCTATCGCCGGGCTCGACGTGAAACGTATCATCAACGAACCGACAGCCGCAGCACTTGCTTATGGATTTAATAAAAAGAAAAATGAAAAGATAGTAGTTTATGATTTCGGTGGAGGAACTTTTGATGTGTCTGTATTAGAAATTGGGGACGATGTTATTGAAGTTAAATCTACTGATGGAGACAGTCATATGGGCGGAGGTGATATTGATAGAAAAATAATAGGATGGATAGCGGAAGAGTACAAGAAAGAGTCCGGTATTGATGTAATCAAAGACCCTCTAGCGCACCAGAGATTGAAAGAAGCTGCTGAAAAAGCTAAGCATGAACTTTCTACCACCATAGAAACTGAAATAAATATTCCATTTATTACCTCTGATGCTTCTGGACCAAAGCATTTATTGCTCAAGATGTCTCGTGCGATGTTGGAATCTCTAGCAAAAGAATACATAGATCGCTCTATTGAAATTACAAAAAGAGCTCTTTCCGCTTCACCATTTAAGATGAATGAAATTAATGAGATTATTTTGGTCGGTGGTCAGACGAGAATGCCAGCTATAGTTTCTGCTGTACAAAATCTTTTCGGCAAAGTTCCCAATATGTCTATCAACCCTGATGAAGTCGTAGCGCTCGGGGCAGCTGTTCAAGCAGGTGTGTTGCAAGGTGATGTTCGTGATGTGTTGCTTCTTGATGTGATACCCCTATCCTTAGGGATTGAGACTTTAGGAGGAGTGGCTACAAAATTAATTGAAAGAAATACCACTATTCCTTCAAGTAAATCTCAAGTATTTTCTACCGCTGCTGATAATCAAACTTCTGTAGAAATACATATTGTGCAAGGAGAACGTCCGATGGCGTCCGACAATAAATCTCTAGGCCGATTTATTTTAGATGGAGTGCCACCAGCACCTCGCGGGATGCCTCAGATTGAAGTTGCCTTTGATGTGGATGTAAATGGAATCTTAAATGTTTCTGCAAAAGATAAAGCATCAGGAAAAACTCAATCAATTAAAATTGAAGCCAGTTCTGGGCTTAAAGAAGAAGATATCAAAAAAATGCAAGCTGATGCAGAGCTTCATGCTGAGGAGGATAAAAAAAAGAAAGAGAATGCAGAAGTAAAAAACACTGCAGAGATGATAATCTATACTGCGGAAAAAGCGCTTAAAGATAATGAAGCAAAAATTCCCGCAGAATTAAAAGATGAAGTAAATGCAAAAATAACTTCGTTGCGTGGTGTGAAAGATGGCAATGATGGTGAAGCGATCAAAAAAGCCACCGAAGAGCTTTCCACGGAAATGTCTAAGATAGGGGAAGCAATGGCGAAAAGTTCACCCGCCTCTGGCGGGCCGGAAGCCAATACAACTCCCGAAGAACAACCAGCTGAAGTCAAAGACGCTGAGTTTAAAGAAAAAGGTCCCGAGGGCGAAGAACCAAAAGTGTAATAATTTAGAAAATCAATTTTTCCTCAGGTCCTCGGTTCTCTGGGTCCCTATCCCAGCCAGACCATTCAAAAAAATTATTTTCTAAATTATTAAAAAAGCCCCGAGAGAAATCAAAGGGCTTTTTAGTTTGTAAAATATTTGGTAAGATTTAGACATGAAATATTCTGCAATTATTTTTGATTGGGACGGAACGTTGGGGATGACTCTTCATATTTGGCTGGAAGCGTATAGAAGCGAGTTAAAAAATCTAGGCATAGAACTATCAGACCAAACTATCGTCGAGGATTTTTTCTATGAACACAAAAATACTATATTAAAATATCCAGATGTTGATTTTGATCCATATATTGAAAATGTTCGTAAATATATGGTCAGTCATGTGCCTTTGATGCAACTTTACTCAGGAGTATATGAGACATTAGAAAAATTAAGAGAAAAAGGCATTACTCTTACCCTTGTATCTTCAAGCCCAAGAAGATTACTTGAGGAAGTGCTTGAATTAACTGGGTTATCTAAATTCTTCTCAGCCATTTCGGGATTTGATGACATAATGAAACACAAACCAGACCCAGAACCATTTTTATATATTATTGAAATTGCAAAACTTAATCCTAAAACTACTTTAATTTTAGGCGACTCATATACTGACATTTTAGCTGCAAAAGCAGCGGGTGTAGATTCTTGTCTTTTCTTGCCACAAGAAAACAAAATCTTTTATGACTTTGAAAAGCTTAAAGAGACTAATCCAACATATTTTGTGGAGAGTCTGAAAGAATTTGCTGATATGGTAGTCAATTTGTCTTAATTGATATACAATCAAAGGGCTTTTTAGTTTAGCTAATGTTTGGTATAATTTGTTTATATATGGAACTTCCAGAAATACCAAAAAATAAAGATATTACTTATCTTGGGCTCACGACTTTTCGTGATAAAAATCAACTATTTGGTATCAAGCGTAAGGATAGGCGTCAGCATGTTTATATTCTTGGAAAGTCCGGTACCGGTAAATCTGTCTTAATGTTCAATATGATAATTCAGAATATTCAGAATGGTGAGGGAGTTTGTGTAGTTGACCCACATGGAGAACTTGTTGAAGGAGTCCTCTCCGCTATTCCACCAGAGCGAATGAAAGACATAGTTTATTTTAATCCGGCAGACGTGGACTACCATATCGGTTTTAATGTTTTAGAATTAATTGATCCGCAATATAAACATCTAGTAGCGTCCGGTTTAATGGGTATTTTTACAAAAATCTGGGCGAATGCTTGGAGCGCTCGAATGGAATATATTTTAAATAATTGTATTTTAGCATTGCTCGATACTCCAGGAACGACCCTGCTTGGAATTCCCCGAATGCTTGTTGATAAAGACTATCGTCAAAAAATAATTACTAATTTAAAAGATCCAGTAATAAAAGCTTTTTGGGTCCATGAGTATGAAGCTTGGCAGGATAAATTTAGGAATGAAGCCATCGCGCCTATCCAAAACAAAGTTGGACAATTTCTTTCTACTTCGATTATTCGTAATGTCGTCGGTCAATCAGTAAGTACGATTAATATTTTTGATATCATGAATGATGGGAAGATTTTTCTCGTAAATGTTTCCAAGGGACGTATTGGTGAAGACAATTCTGGGCTTTTGGGAGGAATGATTATTACCAAAATTCAGTTGGCTGCGATGGAACGGGTGCGTATTCCTGAGGAGCATCGCAAGGACTTTTATTTATATGTGGACGAATTTCAAAACTTTGTGACAGATGCTTTTGCTGGTATTTTATCTGAAGCTAGAAAATACAGACTGAATTTGACAGTGGCGCATCAATACACCGCGCAACTTATTTCAGACAAAAGTTCGGCGGTGCGTGATGCTGTTTTCGGCAACGTCGGCACAATGATAGTTTTTAGAGTCGGTTCGGACGATGCAGACTTTTTGGAAAAAGAATTTGATCCAGAATTTACTCCTTCTGATATTGTAAATTTACCAAACTATAAAATTTATTTAAAATTGATGATCGATGGGGTGACCTCCCGTCCATTTTCCGCTAAGACTTTGCCTCCCTTAGCAAAGTCGGGTAATAAAAAAATAGAAGAAGAAGTAATAAGATCTTCCCGTGATCTTTATTGCAAGCCTCGCGAGGTAGTGGAAAGGGAGATTAATGATTGGAGTGGAATGTCTTTAGGTAATTATTCTGACATTGCCCATAGCAATATGGAAAAGTTTCCAGTAATTTGTTCGCTTTGCAAATTAGAAAAGACGGTGCCATTTAAACCGGAACCGGGCCGAGCAGTTTATTGTAAAGAATGTATTGCTAAAATAAAGTCTGGAGAAGTTAAAGTAGAGAAAAAAGGACAAGACCAAATCAAATATGATGAATCAAAATTTTATAAACCACTGGCTGATTTAGGTATAGAATTCCAACCAAAGAGTGGGAAAATTGAAGAAGAACGTAGATACCAAGAAAGAGGAGAAAAAGGTTTTGGTGCTACAAATAGGCCTAGTGTGTTTAAGTCTATTAAGAAAGTTTTTACTAAACAAGTTCCAGTTAAAGTCAAACCTACTTATCCAACTCGCCCCAATGAAGCTCCTGTGAAGCGAGTAAATGGGGATAATTCAGCTTTAAGGGAAGTTTTAAATAAAGTAGTGGTAAAAGAAACTAATCCTACTCCAACGCCTATTCCAACACCGACTCCTATTTCTCTTGATTCTTTAAAAAGAAAAGAAGAAGATAAAAAATTTATTTCTCCAATAAAGAATGACCGTGCAGCTACATCGGAAGAGATGAATAAATTAAAGGATTTAATTGAGAAAAAAATTGAAGCTAAAAAAGAAGATGTGCCTGTTCCTATACCTCAAAAGTCTAAAACACCAGAAGTCCCTGAAGATGTTTTGAGAAAAATTTTAGAATAGAAAATGAATCTCGAAATAAGAAAATGCCAAAACTGCAAAAAAGACTTCACAATAGAACCGGAGGATTTTAGTTTTTATGAAAAGATTAAAGTTCCGCCACCGACTTTTTGTCCAGAGTGTAGGACTATCAGGCGTCTGACTTGGCGCAATGAAATGTCTTTATTTAAAAGAAGGTGTGACGCACCGGGACATGATGAAATGCTTATCTCTTTTTTGCCCCCGGAAGAAAAATTGACGGTGTATTGTGCCAATGCTTGGTGGGGTGATGGCTGGGATCCGCTTTCATATGGCAAAGAATATGATTTTTCTAAGCCTTTTTTTGAACAGTGGAAAAATTTAAGAGATAATATTCCTCTTCAATCTCTTTCAAATATAACAGCTACGAATAGTGATTATTGCAATGTTGCAGAAGCTAGTAAAGACAGCTATATGTGTTCGGGTTCTTGGAGAATAGAGAGAACTTTATATGCAAACAGAATTACGGAAACAAAAGATTCAGCAGATTTATATGTAGTAAATCGCTCTGAACTTTGCTATGAAGATGTGCTTTGTTCGGATAGTTACCATTTATTATATTCCCTTAATTGTAAAAGTTGCATAGATTCATACTTTCTCTATGATTGTGTAGGGTGTACTGATTGTTTTGGTTGTACTAATTTGCGCAACAAATCGTATTGCATATGGAATGAACAGCTCTCTAGAGAAGAGTATCATAAAAAAATATCAGAATATGATCTGAGAGATTATAAAACTATTTCAGAACTTAAAAAGAAATTCAAAGAGATATGCTTAAAGGCTCTTCATCGCTTTGCTGTTCAAATAAGAGTAGTAAATTCAACAGGTGATAATTTAGAAGGCACAAAAAATTGTAAAATTTGTTTTGATGTAAATGGTAAAATTGAAGATTCAAAATATTTACATTGGTCTGTAAAAAGTGCTAAAGATGCTTATGATTCTGGTCCTGGAATAGGGGAGGTTGAAATGCTTTATGAAGTATTTGATACAGGAATAGGTGGTTTCCGTAATCTTTTTGGCAGTGTAATTTATGGTTCAAATGATATTGAATATTCTTTTAACTGCCATGGGAGTTCAAATTTATTTGGTTGTATCGGTGTGCGAAATAAAAAATATTGTATTTTAAATAAGCAATATTCTAAGGAAGAATATGAAAAATTAATTCCGCAAATTAAAGAGCAGATGAATAAAGTGCCTTATATAGACAAGAGAGGTGTTGTTTATCAATATGGAGAATTTTTTCCTAGTGAACTTTCTACGTTTTGTTACAATGAAACCCAAGCCCAAGATTATTTTCCAATGGATAAAGAATATGCGCTCAAAATGGGCTATCGATGGCGTGAAAAAGAAAAGAATGAATATCAAATTACAATTAAATCAAAAGATCTTCCAAACAGTTTAAATGATGTCACAGATTCTATTACAAAAGAAATTATTAAATGTTCCAATGCAGATAAATCCAGTAATTATTGCAGAGGAGCATATAAAATAACCATAGATGAATTAAATTTATATCGAAAATTGGGAGTACCCTTGCCTAGGTTGTGTTTTTTATGTCGTCATGAAAATAGATTAAAAATGCGCAATCCAATGAAACTTTGGCACAGATCTTGCATGTGTGACAAGAAAAACCATTTAAATCATAAAGAAAAATGCGAAGTAGAGTTTGAGACCAGCTATGCTCCAGATCGACCAGAAATAGTATATTGTGAAAAATGTTATCAGCAGGAGGTTTATTAAATTTTATGTTAAAATAATCAATATATATGCCCAAGCCGAATCGAGTGCAAATAATAAAATACGGACCACCGCCACCAGAATTACCTGTCTTCGGCAAGGTTGATCCTGAAGACGTTTCTTTTATTGGGCGGACGAATTATGTAGCTTCTTTGGAAGAGAAAAAATTTATTTTTGGCATTAAGCGAATAGATCGTCGCAGGCATCTTTATATTGTAGGGAAATCTGGAGTTGGTAAAAGTAAATTACTTGAGCTTTTTATGCGCCAAGATATCACTTATAATCACGGGATTTGCTTAATTGATCCGCATGGAGATGAAATAAATGCAATGCTTGATTATATACCAAAGGAACGCATCGAAGATGTCTGCATTATTGATCCTACAGACTTGGATTTCCCAGCTTCTTTTAACCCACTGGCAAATGTGGATCCTTTATTTAAATTTCAATTAACCCAAGGATTGATTGAAGTTTTTCAGAAACAGTTCGGAGCTAATTGGACTCCTCGCCTAGAGCACGTTTTTCGTTTTACTTGTTTAGCGTTGCTTGATTATCCTCATGCCACAATGCGTGGGATGATCTCAATGTTGACCGACAGAAATTACAGGCAAAAAGTAGTGGAATATATTACGGATGATATGGTTAAAAGATTCTTCGCTATAGAATTTGCCGATTGGTCTGAGAAATTCGATACTGATGCTATCATCCCGCTCGTAAATAAACTTGGCCAATTTCTTTCTGATCCATTACTTCGAAATATTTTTGGACAAAAACAAAACAAAATAGATATTAGTGAACTTATGAATCAACAGAAAATAATCCTGATTAATCTTTCAAAAGGGCGCTTGGGAGAAGAGAACTCATCTTTCCTAGGTTCTATGTTTTTGACAAAAATAAAACAAGCCGGCATGGAGCGCGCTGCTATCCCGGAAAAAGATCGCGTTGATTTTTATTTATATGTAGATGAGTTTCAAAATGTCGTTACTCAAACTTTTGAAAATATTTTATCAGAGGCCAGAAAATATGCGTTAAATTTAACTATTGCGCATCAATATGTGGGGCAGATTTTACAGAAAGTTCATCAGGCAGTGCTTGGTAATTGTGGAAGTGTTATTACTTTTCGTATTGGTGGTGAAGACGCAGTTAAAATGAAACCAGAATTTGCGCCTTTGTTCGATGTGAAAGACATGATTAACCTTGCAGTAGGAGAATTTTATATTAAGATGACAATTGATGGAGAATCTTACGATCCATTTTCTGCGGAAACATTAAAAGTTCTACCACCAACCCATCCATCTTATAGGGAAGAAATTATAGCAGCTTCCCGCCGAAAATATTCAATACCAAAGGGTGATGCGGCTAGACTTATTGCTGAAGAAGAGGCCACTATTATTCGAAGTGCTGAAGAAAAAGCGATTATTGAAGGAAGAGCTAAAAGAAAAGCAAAAGAAAAAGAAGAAAAAATATCTAAAGAAATAGAAGTTGAAGAAAACAATCCCAAAATAGAAATTAAAAATTCACAAGAGGCTGAACCTATGATATAGAATTAGGTTCTAGGTTCTAGGGCTAAAAAATTTTGATTTTACTTAAAAATATGATAATATAATCATATGGCAAAAGATTATTATGAAACATTAGGTGTCCCAAAAACTGCTTCTAAAGATGAAATCAAGAAGGCTTTTTATAAGTTGGCACAAAAATATCATCCGGATAAAAAAGGCGGTAATGAAGCAAAATTCAAACAAGCGAACGAAGCTTATCAAATACTTTCTGATGATGCCAAGCGTTCAAAATATGATCAATATGGATCAGGTTTCGAAAACATGGGACAGCAAGGAGGATATAGTGGAGGCGCCCAAAGTGGCTTTGGTGGTTTTGACTTTTCTCAAGGATTTGGCGGTTTTCAAAACGGTTCTGCTGAGTTTGATCTCAACGATATTTTTAGTGATTTCTTTGGTGGTGGAATGGGTGGTGGAAGACAAGAAGTGCGTCGAGGCAGAGATATCTCCACGGAAATTCAAATTTCTTTTGCCGATTCTATTTTTGGCGTAACTAGAAAAGTTTTAATTACTAAAACTTCTACATGCGAGACATGCAAGGGTTCTGGCGCGAAAGTTGGAACTAAAATGGAGATCTGTAAACATTGTAACGGTCAAGGAAAAATTCGCGAGTCAAAAAGAACAATTTTTGGAAATATTGCCAGTACAAAGATTTGCGAAGTTTGTTTAGGGGCAGGAAAGGTACCACATGAATTATGTGACAAATGTAAAGGTAAAGGAGTGCTTCGTCGCGAGGAAGAAGTTTCTATTGTCATTCCAGCTGGCATTCGTGATGGAGAGATGATTCGTATGACAGGTTATGGTGAAGCAATTTCTAAAGGCACCACAGGGGACCTTTATATAAAAATAAATATAGCTCCACATCCTGTATTCAAGCGCGAGGGAAATGATTTAGTGATGAATTTGAATTTGAAACTTTCTGATGCCTTACTCGGTACTAAATATCCTATTCAAACTCTAGATGGAGAAATCGAAGTGACGATTCCAGAAGGAGTTTCTATAAATGAAATTCTGCGTGTTAGAGGTAAGGGGGTTCCCTTTGCAAAAAACAAAAGAGGGGATCTATTAATTAAACTCAACATAAAACTTCCCTCAAAACTTTCCCGTCAAGCTCGTGCAACAATAGAAGAACTAAAAAAAGAGGGGATTTAGCTTTATGCTTCCAGAAAATATTATTTTTATTGTTATTCTTCTAAGCTTTTTTGGTCACTTTTCTTATATTAAAAGCATAATAGGTGGGCAAGCAAAGCCTAATTTAGTCTCTTGGTTCATTTGGGTTTTGGCTCCACTTATTGGAGTATTTTTTCAATTTAAAGCAGGTGCGGGACTTGTAAGTCTTCCGATATTTATGGACGCTTTGCTGTCTTTTGTAATTATTACTACAGCTGTTCTAACTAAAAATGGTTATTGGAAAATAAATGTTTTTGATTTGTATTGTGGTGCACTTGCTTTAATAGCTTTAGTATTTTATATTTTTACTCATAATTTAGGAATCTCTATTTTATTTGCCATATTAAGCGATGGTTTAGCTGCTACGCCAACTCTTGTAAAATCTTGGAAATTTCCGGAGACAGAAGCGACTACTGTATATTTTACAGCTGCCCTAAGTAGTATGCTCGGTTTGTTGATAGTTAAAGATTGGTTTTTTTCTGTTTACGCTTTTAATACTTATTTTGTATTAATAAATTTATTAGTCGTATTTTGTGTATATAGAAAAAAGATTTTTAAATTCTTTAATTTTATTTAAATTCTAGAAACTTTTTGGCCTTCAGACGTATCCTTTACCTCATAACCAAAAGAATTAATTTTTTTTCGGAGTTCGTCAGATTTTTTGAAATCTTTATTTTTGCGAGCTTTTTCACGCTCACTTACTAGTTTTAAAATTTCTTCTGGTATAATTTCTTCTTTTAGATTCTCAAAACCAAGTCCAAGCACTTTATCAAAATCAAGAATAGTCGCTTTTTTATCACCATCTGACATATTTTTATCCTTCATAACATCCCAAAGCAAGGACAAAGCTCTAGGTGTGTCTAGGTCGTCTTCTAGGTATTCTTTGAATTTATTCTGATATTCCTTATGAATGTGACCATGGGCTTCTCCCAGCTCTAAATATAGGCCGTATAGGCGTTTAAAGGCTGTTTCTGATGCTTCTAACGCTGGATAGATGAAGTTTACCCTAGTGCGATAATTAGCCATTAAAAGCCAGAATCTATAAGCCACAGGGTTTATTCCTTTATTTATTAAGTCGCGTAAAGTATAAAAATTATTGGCAGATTTTGCCATTTTCTTCTGATCTACTAAAACCCATTCATTATGCATCCAGTATTTTACAAATTGTTTTCCGGTTGCCCCTTCGGATTGAGCTATTTCATTTTCATGGTGGGGGAAGATATTGTCTACTCCGCCTGTATGTATATCTATTTGTTCTCCTAAGTTCTTCATAGACATTGCCGAGCATTCAATGTGCCAACCAGGTCTTCCTTTACCCAATTCTGTATTCCAAAAAACATCTCCATCCTTTTCATCCCAAGCTTTCCAAAGCGCGAAGTCTTGAGCATTTTCTTTCTCGTACTCATCTGTTTTTATTCTACCTCCTGCGTTTTCTTTTTGTTCTTCGGGGATGATGTGCGAAAGAGCGCCATAATTTTTAAATTTTTTAATATCAAAATAAACACTTCCATCATTACTTTTATAAGCAAGTTTTTTGTCTAAAAGTTTTTTTATAATTTCCACCATTTCTGGAATATAGTCAGTAGCTTTAGTAAATTTTGTTGGTTTTAAAATATTCAGAGCTTTAATATCTTTTAAAAATTCTTCGGTGTAAAATTCCGTAAAATCTTTTAGTGTTTTTCCTTCCTTTTGAGAGGCGCGGATGGTTTTATCATCAATATCTGTTAAGTTCATTATGTGTTTTACCTTATATCCTTCATAAATCAAAACTCGTTTTAATACATCAGCAAAAATATACGCTCGATAATTTCCAATATGCGGATAGTTATAAACTGTGGGTCCACAAGAATAAAAGCCAACGTTAGGAGGATTTATCGGAGTAAAAATTTCTTTTTCTCTAGTTAGAGTGTTGTAAAATTTTAATGGCATTTTAAAAATAATTTACTTAAATTCGTCTTGATATATTTCCGTTAATGTGTAGAGGAGAGAGACGGTCAGTGGACCAATTAAGATACCAATGGGACCCAAAAGAGCAATGCCTCCCAATACAGAAAAGAGAATTAAAAATGGAGGAATATTTATTCCACGTCCGATAACATAAGGTGTTAAAAAGTTATCAATTGTTCCAACTATTATTGTTGCCCAGATTGCAAGACCAATTGCGGGGATTATTCGATCAGTTGCAAAAAGAAAAATTATTGCAGGAACAGAAACCATCGCTGTCCCAACAGATGGGATAAGAGAGGTTATCGCTGCAACTACACCCCAAATAGCTGCGTGTTGTACTCCAAACAAGGTGAGGCCCACTGCCATCAGAATTCCCTGAATAAGGGCAATGAAAAGAGTTCCTTTCATTACTCCATTTATAGTTTGTAAAAGTTTTTTTATTATTTTTTCATCATCAGTATCTGAAAGTGGGCTTAATCTTAGGATTGTTCCCCTCCATCCTTTTCCATCTTTTAAAAAATAAAAAATAGATAAGAGTAATAATACAAAAGAGAATAAAGCAGATACCGTGGCGCTGAAGATGTTTGTTATGTTGTTTGTTAAAAAAGAAATAAAACTTGAAATTTTTTCATTTATGTCAAAAGATATGCCATTTGGTAATATTTGATTGATTTTATCTCCCATAGAATTAATGAATGGAAAAATATTTCCATTATTTACAACAGAATGATAAAGATCTTGAGATTGGTTAAAAACTATTGATCCGACACAAAAAAGCGGAATACACAGTACTATTATAAAAAAGAATAAAGTTAGAATAGAGGAAAGCCAGTTAGCTGAAAGTTTTTTATTTAGCCACTCATATATAGGATAAAGCATTATGGAAAAAGAAGCTCCAAGTATTAGTACGATCCAGAAAGGACGAAAAATAAAAAAAGTAAAAATTAAAGTTAAAAATAAAAGCCCAAAGAAAAAATACTTTTCTATAATTTTTGGTTGCATATACGGTTAAGTATAGCACCCCGTAGTAGATTTTGGCAAAGTAATTTTTTTAAAAAAATTACGCACTTTGTGTATTGCCAAAATTCACTACAGGGTTGCTTTTTTGTGAAATTTCATATAATATGTGAATTATGGAATTTGCAGTTATACAAACAGGTGGGAAACAATACAAGGTCTCTAAAGGGACCCTTGTTTCTATTGAGAAAATAAAAGGAGAGTATAAAAAAGGGGATAAACTATCTTTTGATAAAGTTTTATTAGTTGATGACGGCAAGGACACGACTATTGGTACTCCTTATATCAAAGGAGCAAAAGTGGATGCAGAAATTGCAGAAATTGGCCGTGCTCGAAAAATTCTAGTTGTAAAATATAAACAAAAATCTCGTTACTTAAAACGCAACGGCCACCGCCAGCCATTCTTCAAAGTAAAAATTACTTCTATAAAATAAATATAAAAGCAAAACAAACTTTTTGCCGGTACGGATTTTTTGAAGCTTAAAAAATCCTGAAATTCTCGCGCCGTCGCGCTCGAAACCCCTTAAAAAGTTTGTTTTACTTTTATATTTACTGCCTATTCTTTAGTGCATTTTTGAGGGTATCGTTGTCTGAATATTCTAGCTCGGTGCCCGTAGAAAGTCCTTTACCGAGCGAAGAAATTTTTATATTTGATTTTTCAGCAATATCTTTTAATTGTTCTCGTACATATTGGTCCGTATGGTTGCCTTGAGGACTTATTGAAAAAGCTAAAATTATTTCTTTAATATTTTTATTAGATGAAATTTTATTTTTTAGTTCTTCAATACGCACTCTGTTTTTAGTAGTCTTTTCAACTATCGGTACTAATCCACCTAGAATAAAATATTTTCCATTATAAATTCTGCTTTTTTTAATTGATTCTAAATCAGAATCTTTTTCTATAATCATCAATATAGAAGAGTCTATATGCTGATTGGCGCAAATATCACATTTTTTTTCTTGTTTAGAATTAAAGATAAAAAACCTAAAACACTCTTTACATTGAGCTGTTTCTTTTTTTAAATCTTTTATCAACTCTGCTAAGAGTTCACTATAAGCAGGGTTCCTAGACATCAAAAAGTAAACAAAACGTTTTGCTTGTCGCTCTCCGATACCGGGGAATTCTTTAAAAACTTCAGTTAATTTATCTATAATATCCATATTTTAGAATTCATCTAGATCGCCTTTTGTTTTAGATGGAGTAAATTCGCTCAAATTACTTTTTTCAAGATTTAGGAATGTAGTAGTTTTTTCATCAAAATAGAGTTCCACTCTTCCAGTCGGTCCATTACGGTGTTTTTCAATTAAAATTTCAGCAATGTTTGTCTTTTCTGATTCATCTTTTCCTTTATCTTCACGATGGATAAACATTACTACATCTGCGTCTTGCTCGATGGATCCAGAGTCGCGAAGGTCAGAAAGACGAGGCTTGCCACCGCGAGATTCTACGGCACGAGAAAGCTGAGAAAGAGCTAAGACCGGCACATTTAATTCTTTAGCTAGGCTTTTTAATGATCTTGAAATTTCTGTAACTTGGTTGACCATCGAATCGTAATTTTTTGAGGTAGTCATTAATTGTAAATAATCTACAACAATAAGATCTAGTCCTTTTTCTGCTTTAAGTCTGCGAGAAAGAGCTTTCATTTTGACTATAGAATTTCCAGGCTGATCATCAATATAAATTTTTGCTTTAGCTAATTTATCCAAGGAGTCTCGCAATTGAGAAAATTCTCGGTCAGAAGATAATCGTCCTGTACGTAAATTCCAAGCATTCACTCGGGACTCAGCGGAGAGCATTCTATCGACTAATTGTTGAGAAGACATCTCTAAAGAAAATATTAAAATAGATTTTTCATGCAATACTCCAGACATGCGCGCTATATCTAGGGCGAGGGTAGTCTTACCCATACTTGGCCTAGCTGCTAAAATAACTAAATCTGATTTTTGCAATCCAGATAGCATTATATCTAAATCCTTAAATCCAGTTGCGAGTCCACGAAGCATTCCTTTATTTTCGTGTAATTTTTCTAAACGCTCATAGGCTTCTGGCAAAGCATCTTTTAAGTTTACATATTTTTGATTTTTAGGAGAGGAGACTACGCCAAAAATTTTCTTTTCTGCCATATCTAAAATATCATTCATGTGGTCATCTCCTTCTTCAAAAGCAAGTTCAGATACATAGTCTGCCGCTTCTATTAAACTTCGAAGAACGTATTTTTTTTGTACAATATCCGCATAGTGTTTGATATTAGTACTCGAGGGAACGACGTTCACGATTTCAGCCAAATATTGGTTGCCTCCGACTGCTTCGAGGAGTTTTCGTTCTTTTAATTTTGTAGAAAGCGAGAGCATATCTATCGGTTCATTTTTTACCGACAAGTCAAGCATCGCCTGAAAAATCTTTTTATGTTTTTCAACATAAAAAGAATCTGGTGTTATCATATCTTCCACTTCATGCATTGCATCCTTACGGAGCATAATAGAACCGAGGACCGCTTGTTCGGAGGGGATGCTTTGTGGAGGAATGCGCAGATTATTATTTTTTATTACCTTAGCCATTACGCCATTCTAGCATAGTAGAAAAAAAGTCAAAATGAAAAAGTGCGTAAAACTGTTATTAATATGTTAATTATAAAACAGAAAAATATAGCTTTTGCAGGGGTTTTGCGAGCGACGGCGAGCAAACTTCAAGATTTTTTAAGCTTCAAAAAATCTGTACCGAAAAAAGTTTATATTTTTTTTGTTTTATAATTCAAAATAGTGTGTTAAAATAAGGCTATGCTTAAAAAAGTATTTTTATCGGGAGTCCAGCCTTCAGGGAAACCTCATATTGGCAACTATTTTGGGGCAATGAAGCAATTCGTCGACTTACAAAATGAGCATGACGGCTATGTTTTTATAGCTGATTATCATGCCTTACATTCTCTGCGAAATCGTAGCGAGATGAAGGAAAACATAACAAGTGTTTTGCTTGATTATTTAGCAATTGGGCTTGATCCCCAAAAAGTAACATTTTTCAAGCAAAGCGATATTTCTGAACATACTGAACTTACTTGGATTTTTGACACCATTATCACGATGCCGTATCTGATGCGAGCGCATGCTTTTAAAGATGCAGAGGCGAAGAATAAAGAAATTGATGTGGGTACTTTTAATTATCCTGTTTTAATGGCGGCTGATATTTTAATGTATGGTCCGGATCTTGTGCCAGTAGGTGCTGATCAAAAACAGCACGTAGAAATAGCCCGAGATATAGCGGAAAAATTTAATAATATTTATGGGGAAGGAAATCAGATTTTTAAGTTGCCGGAGCCAATGATTTTGAAAGATGTTGCAGTAGTGCCCGGTACGGATGGCAGAAAGATGAGCAAGAGTTATAGCAACACCATTCCACTTTTTGCCGAATATGAAGAAATAAAAAAGTGTGTGATGAGTATCGTGACAGATTCTAGCGGGGGAATTCCGCAGAATGTTTACGCTATCCATAAACTTTTTCACTCTGAAGAAGAATTGAAAAAGATTTACGCAGAAAAATCTGGCAAGTATAAAGAACTTAAAGAAATGTTGATAGAGGATTTAGAGAAATTTATCGCGCCACTAAGAGAGAAGAGAAAAGAATTTGCAAAAGATATTCCGAAAGCCCTTCTAATTTTAAAAAAGGGCGGTGAAAAAGCTAAAATTGTTGCTTCAAAAAAAATGGCGGAAGTACGAGAAAAGATCGGAGTGAATGTATACTAGTCCCGTATTTAATTTTTGATTACGGCGCATAAAGATGAAGATTATTATTTAAAATTTTAGTACTGGGATGAATAAAAGAGAAAAACTAAAAGAATATAAAAAAGAGCTTGTAGAAGTGTTGATGAAAGCCGGAGGAAATAAAAATCTTATGGCAGAATTTTTAGTGGATATTACAACACCTTCTGAGTTTGAAGCCATAGCTTTAAGGTGGCAAATAGTAAAAAAATTAAATAAAGGAGAGACTCACAGATCTGTAGCAGGTGATTTAGGTCTTGGTGTAAGTACTGTCACTCGGGGATCTCGGGAACTTCGCAACAAGAACGGTGGTTTTAATTTGATGTTGAAAAAGTTAGGTAAGTAGTATTTAGTAAATGAACATAAAGTTATCCACAAGCACAACTTGCTTTATTTTTTTATTCTATTACTATGTACTAGTACGTAGATACAGAGATATTTATGTAAATAATATAAACAATCTAAATAGTTCTTTGGAGGTTATTGTGAGTGAAGGAAAATCATTTTTATTTAGGTCTTGTTTGGAATGTAAAAAAGACGTTCGTTTTGTTGAGGATACATTTCAAGTTTGGCTTGGTTTTTGTAAAAAATGTAACATTCTTTTGGTTATACGTGGGTCTTCGGATAAAAATCCGAAGAGATTTAAAAGTAAAGAAGGATAATTTCAATCAAGGCAAGAGAAGGCCGAACTTCTCAAAATCAACCAGTAGCATCGAATCGAAAGGAGAAAATGTTACTGGTTTTTCATTTTAATAAATTTTTTTTTAAAAAATATAAAAAGAAATGCCGCCTTTGGTCAAAGACCTCGGGCGGCAAGAATGATAAAACGACATGATATGATTATTTACTTTACTTCCGAGATAATAACGTAGCCAGACTTTAAGGCCTCCTTCTTTATTTTTTCTGCTCCTTCTTTGTTGTTACCCTTTTGGGCTTCCATATGCCTGATTAGCAGGCTGATTTGCTCAAAAGGGAGTTTTTTTGCAACGTCCTTTTTTTCCATTTTACTTCCTCCTTTTAATTACTTTGTTGTGGAAATACCACAGCAATACTATTCCAAACATCTAATACCAAAGGATATTTTTTAAAAACTACCCTTCCTTTGTTATTTTTTCCTACCTGAATGAACAATAGTTCTTCCTTTTTATCTCTACACAGGAAGAAGGTGGATGTATCCTTTGGAATTTTTTTACAATGTTTGCAACAAAACTTCTTTATATCCTTTTGGGATTCAAATGAAACTTCTTTGAGATTTCTGAACCCTCCTAACATGATTAAGATTTTTATGATCATCCTCTGATCTTTAACATCAAGAATATGAACCGATCTTTTACCAAATTTTGTCCTTTTTGTGTTAAAAAGTCTGTGAAATAAATCTTGGGTCATTATTATTCTCCTTTGTTTGTTTTTTCAGTCACCCCAAGGGTAACTGTTTTTATTCTATTTTCGACGAACCATAATTTTCTATTTTTCCTCTTAAAAAGAGAAAGAGCCCTTGTTCCAGGGCTCGTTTCTTGTATTGTTATGTTTATTTTAGAATGATTTTAACAATATCAGAAATGAACTCTGGAACCTTTGGTCCAGTAGCTAAAAAAGAAAAAGAAATTGTTAAAACTTATATTTGACTTCATTAAAGTCTATACTACACGAATATTTTTTAAAGTCAAGCATCTTGTCAAACATCGAGTGTTTGACAAGCTTTTGTTTTATTTTTTTCGTGATAAGATACATTTACACTATGAAAAATCAAAAATACCCCCAACTCAACCCTTACCCTTTAAAATTATACGGAAATGCTAGCGGGTCTCATCAAAATCTCGCCTTAAAAGTCGCTAAATTATTAAAAACCAAACTAGATCCTTTCTATTATAAAATATTCAGCAACGGAGAATTTTTAGTGCATCACACTGAATCAGTCCGAGACAGAGATGTTTATATTATTTCCCAGCCTCGCTTTGGTAACAAAGAAAAACTCTCTTATGATTTAGATGAATGCGAGTCTTTGATTCTCGCTCTAAAGCAAGGCGAGCCTTTTCGGGTGACTGTGGTCATGCCGTGCTTGCCTTATGCTAGACAAGATGCGTCTTCTAACCACCGAGAGCCGGTACTTTCTCAGAAAATTCCTATGAGGTTGCAGATGGCAGGGGCGCATAGAATAGTAGTTTTAAAATTACACAATCCATCAAGTTATAATGCCCACCCTTTAACTATTCCTATAGTGGATGTGAATACAGACTCGCTTATTTTAAACCATATTCGTTCTAAAAAATTTGATTTGAAAAAATTTAAAATTGTAGCTCCTGATCTGGGAGCTGCGCCTTCCTGCAGGTTATTAGCGCAACAGTTAGGCATTCCAGGCAACATTGTGATCATAAATAAATTTCGAGATCCCAAAAAAGCCAATCATAATGAAATCATGGAAGTGATTGGGGATCCAAAGGGATACAATATAATCATGCCGGACGACATGGCGGACACTTGCGGTACAGCTATCAAGGCATTAAAGACCTTAAAAGAAAATGGTGCTCTCAATGTGTATTTTACAGCTACTCATGCCGTGCTATCAGGAGAGGCTATAGAAAAATTAAATAATGCATCTTTTTCTGGTATTTGGTTTACGGATTCTTGCCTCAATGAGGAGGTTCGGACAAAAATAAAAAAATTGGAAATAATCTCTACTGCCAAGTTAATCGCTCAAGTTATTGATAATTTGCATAATGGCAATTCTGTCACAGAGCTTTGGCACAATGGGAAATAAAATAGAAAGCAAACATTTTGTCGGTACGGATTTTTCGAAGCTTGAAAAATCCTGAAGTTCTCGCGCCGTCGCGCTCGAAACCCCTTAAAATGTTACTTTCTATTTTATTTTGATTTGTGTTAGAATAATTTTATGAAAGGACGAATTTATATTAAAGATTTAAAAGATAATATTAGCAAGGAAGTTATTGTCGCAGGTTGGGTAGATGTACGTCGTGACCAAGGGAAAATGGTTTTTTTTGATATGAGGGATATGACAGGAAGAGTGCAGTGTGTTACCTTGCCAAATCATATTGAGGCAATAGAAGTAGCAAAAACAATTCGTCCAGAATGGGTTTTGAAAATTACTGGTATTGTAAATAAGCGTCCAGAAAAAAATATAAAAGTAGGAGTATTAAATGGCGATGTGGAGCTCGAGGTGACTGGTATTGAAATATTAGCAAAAGCTGAGGCGCTTCCTTTTGATATGTCACTTGATGGATATAATCTAGAACTTACTACGGAGTTGGACAACAGAGCGTTGGTATTAAGACAGCCAAAAGTTCAAGCAATTTTTAAAATTCAAGAAACGATTATTGATTCTTTTAGAGAATTTATGAAAAAGAATATGTTTTTTGAATTTCAAGCACCGTCTATAACAGGAGCTGCTGCTGAGGGTGGAGCAGAAGTATTTCAGTTTGATTATTTTGGAAAGAAAGCCTATTTATCTCAGTCTCCACAACTTTATAAACAAATTGTGATGTCAGCTTTCGAGAGATGTTTCACTGTAAATAAAGTTTTTCGAGCCGAACCTTCGTCGACTACAAGACATTTGACAGAAATTGTTTGTCTAGATGCTGAGATGGGTTTTATAGAATCATGGACAGATGTGCGTGATATGGCGGAAGAAACTTTTAAATATATTTTAAAACAAGTAGAAATTAAAAATAGTGAACATCTTAAATTATTAAATGTTACACTTCCAATAATGTCGGACAAAACCCCATCTCTTTCTTTGAGAGAAGTTCAGCAGAAAATTTTTGAAAAATCTGGTCGTGATGTTCGAGGTGAAAAAGATACAAATCCTCAAGATGAAAGAGAAATTTCTGAGATAATTAAAGAAGAAACAGGTTCTGATTTTGTTTTCATTTATGGATATCCCACTCGGAAGAAACCCTTTTATGTTTATCCAAATCCAAATGAGCCTGAATATAACGAAGGAATGGATCTTATCTGCCGTGGAGTTGAATGGCTCTCCGGTGGACGAAGGATAAATAATTATGAGCAACTCGTCGAACATGTAAAACTTTGGGAAATGGATCCAAATAAGATCAAAATGTTTCTTGAGGCATTTAAATACGGAGTCCCACCAGAAGGAGGATTTTCTTTTGGAGTAGAGCGTATAACAATGCAACTTTTGGGACTTAAAAATGTTCGTGAAGCGTGTATGTTTCCACGAGATATGAATAGAATTGATGAAAGGTTAAATGAAGAAGGGTTTTAAAATAAAACTAGATAATGCAATACATAATTTCTGGCAAAGTGATAAAAGGTGATCGGTATGGCAGGAAAATTGGTTTTCCAACAGCAAATGTGGAAACACAAATGAAAGATTTTCCACCAGCTGGAGTGTATGCTGGTAAAGCGTCTTTAGATAATGTCGTATACAGAGCTGGTATTGTAATAGCTCCTAATAATAAAATTGACGCGCATTTGATAGGGTACAATGGGGATGCTTATGGAAAAGTGGTAAGTCTTACATTAAATAAATTCTTGAGAGAATATAAAAATTTTAATACTGAAGAAGAATTGGTTAATCAAATAAAAAAAGATATAAAATTATGTTCACAGGCATAATAAAAAAAACTTCAAAAGTAGAAAAAGTAAAATCCGTAAATGGCGGTTTTTTTGTTGATGTTTTCAATAATCTAGGAAAAATAAAAATAGGAGAAAGTATTTCCATAAATGGCGTTTGTTCAACAGTCAAAAAAAATGGTAAAAATATTTCTTTTGAATATATGCCGGAGACTTTGAGACTTACAAATTTAGGTTTATTAAAGAAAGGTAATACAGTAAATCTTGAAAGATCTATGTGTTTAGGAGATAGATTAAGTGGACATATAGTACTTGGACATATTGACGGAAAAGGTAAAATTCTTAGTATAAAAAAAGAAGGGAATTCAAAAATATTTGATATAAAAGTTCTTGATAAAAAATTTATGAAATTTTTGGTCTATAAAGGGTCAATTGCTGTGGAGGGTATAAGTTTGACTGTCGCTAAAGTTTTCAAGGATTCTTTTATTGTAAAGATTTTACCATATACTTTAGAGCACACCAATTTAAAATTTAAAAATAAAGGAGATAAAGTGAATTTAGAATTTGATATACTAGCTAAATATGCAAATAAAAAATAAAAAATATAAATATCTAGATGGAAATAGTCTTAGGGTTGGAATTGTAGTTGCGAGGTGGAACCCTGAAATTACCGAAGGTCTTCTTCGAAATGCGCTTCAGACGTTGAAAAATTGTAAGATAATTGAAAAAAATATAAAAGTGATATCTGTCGCTGGATCTGTAGAAATACCTTTTGCTTTACATAAAATAGCAACGTCAAAAAAATATAATTTTCTCGTCGCTTTGGGTTGTGTTATAAAGGGAGATACACCACATTTTGTTTATGTTTGTAAAATGGCGCAAGAAGGAATTTTAAAAGTTATGATTGAAGATAATATTCCTGTTGGTTTTGGAGTGCTTACAGTAAATAATATTAAACAAGCAAAGAAAAGGATTCACGTCGGGGGAGAAGCTGTTTTGGCTGCACTTGAACTTGCCCTACTGAAATGAAAAAAAAATATTTAATAAAAAAAGAAGTGGAAGTTAAATTACCCACAAAGTATGGGGATTTTATTTTATACGCTTATTCCTTGGTTGATACAGGAGAAGAACATTTGGCTTTAGTGAAAGGCGAAATACAAAATGATGAACCTATTTTAGTAAGGATACATTCTTCTTGTGTGACTGGAGATATTTTTGGTTCGCTTAGATGTGATTGCGGACCTCAATTTGAAAAGGCAATTGAAATGATTGAAAGAGAAGGTAAGGGTGTGCTTTTATATCTTAATCAAGAGGGTCGTGGAATTGGTCTAATAAATAAATTAAAAGCATATAAGCTTCAGGAAAACGGCAGTGATACAGCAGAAGCTAATTTAGAGCTTGGGTTTGAAATTGATGAGCGGGATTATGGGGTGGGAGCTGAAATTTTGCGTGATTTAGGTATTTCAAAAATAAGACTTTTGACTAATAATCCTGAAAAATCAGAAGGCTTGATAAGTTATGGTATTTCTATTGTAGAAAATATTCCAATTGAAATAAAATCAAATAAACACAATGAATTTTACCTCACTACTAAACGCGATAAAATGGGACATATTTTAAATTTGGATTTTTGAATTTTTTCATAAAAAGTGTATATAGATTACTATATAGCAATAGCACTCGGACAATAAACAAATAAATTTGTTTTTGCTCCTCATTTATTGCTATAATACACCAATGAAAATTACTTTTAAAGATAACGTAAAAAGCATAAAAAGAGAGGCACTTTTTATATCTATTGGGCCTAAAAATAAAGACGAAATTGTGAAGGAAGGCGGAATAAAAACGCTTTATTTAAAATGCGACGAGGCGAAAAAAATGAACTTGCGAAAGCTTTTTTTACTTGTGCGCAAAATGGTTGTAATGGCAAAAAATGCAAAAACAGAAAAGTTGGCTTTTAATTTTAATGATTTTATATTCAGAAATATAAAACTTCCTGATGTTGAATTAGGAGAGATTATTGGCACCCAGCTTGATTTTGCTAATTATGAATTCAATGAATATAAAACGCCACCCAAAGAAGGATTTAATTTTATTAAAGAAATGATAATTTCTGGCGCAGACAAAGAAACACAAAAAGCAATTTTGAAAGGTCATACAATAGCGCAAGAGGTAAATAAAACTAGAACGTTATCAAATATTCCCGGAGGAGACATGACTCCGCAAATTTTAGCCAAGAAAGCTAAAGAAGCAGTAAAAAATTTACCGGTAAAAGTGACAGTGTTGGGTGAGAAAGAAATGGAGCATCAAAAAATGCGGGCAATACTTTCTGTTGGGCGAGGATCAGACGAAGAATCAAAATTTATTATTATGGAGTATAATGGCCTGCCTGCCGGTAGGCAGGGTGGAAAAAAGGGAGAGAAGCCCATTGTTCTTGTCGGCAAAGGGGTGACTTTTGATGCGGGCGGAATAAATTTAAAACCATCATCTTCTCTTTTGGGAATGAATATGGATATGTCTGGTGGTGCGGCAGTAATCCATACGATTGCCTTGGTTGCAAAAATGAAATTAAAAAAGAATGTGATTGGTCTTATTCCTTCTGTGGAAAATATGACATCAGGAAAAAGTTATCGTCCTGGAGACGTGGTTCGTTCGATGTCGGGGCAAACAATTGAAATATTAAACACTGACGCAGAAGGCAGAGTAATTTTAGCGGATGCGCTCTCTTATGCAGGAAAATATAAGGCAGAAGTGATTATAGATATTGCGACCTTGACTGGGGCCGCAGCAGTGGCACTCGGAGAAAGAGCTTCGGCTATTTTTACGAATGATGATAATTTAGCAAAAAATCTTGAAGAAATAGGAGAAAAAACTGGAGACTATATTTGGCATTTGCCTATGTGGGAAGAATATGAAAATGAAATAAAAGGATCTATAGGGGATTTTACAAATGTTCACAATAAAGATTCTCGTTACGGCGGAGCGATTTATGGAGCAATTTTTTTGTATCAATTTATAAAAAATAAAAATGAAGAGGAAAAGACTCCGAAGTGGGCACATTTAGACATAGCTCCGAGAATGACATCTATGGCAGGAGAAAATCTTTCTACTGGCGCCCTCGGTACGCCAGTAAGACTTTTATATAAATTTATTGAAGAATATAAATAAACATGTTTGGTATATTTTTAACTGCTATAGGGACCTTTTTTGAGGAGATATCATCGTCTTTTGGAAAATGGGAAATCTTGCATAAAGAAGAGAATATTTATACTTTCGGATTTATAAATTATTTTTGGGTTTTAATAATATTTATTATTTTTGCAGTTGTTAAAAATAATTTTATATTTAATCCTGCCTCCATACCAATTTTGGGAGTATCTCTAATTCTAGAAATGGCACAAACTTATAGTACCTTACATGCGATTAAAGAAGCAGATCGCAGTACTCTAGGGTTTTTAATGATTGGAACAATTCCACTTTTGCTTGTGGTGGATATAATTCTCGGATACAAAGTAAATCTTTTAAATATATTTGGAATTTCAGCAATAATTTTAGGTCTTATTATTTTGCTGGTTAATCATGGTATTAATAAAAAAGGAATTGGTTATGTAATTTTTTCTACAATTAATGCAGCAGCGACTATATCTATTTATAAATATTGTATTACACATTTTAACTCTGTCGAAGCTCAACAAATTATCACTTTTTCTTTTTTACTTATTTTTTTATTTATTATGTCTATATGGAAATTTAAAGAAAATCCGTTTTATTATATATTTAAGAAAAAATTTCTTTTTCAATCTATTTCAAACGGAGTGGGAGGAGTGATCGTAAGTTTTGCATATGTTTTTGCTCCTGCTTCTGTAATCACAAGTGGTAAAAGAGCTTCTTCTGTTTTGTGGGCAATTATTTCCGGAAATAAATATTTTCACGAGAGACATATTTTAATTAAAATTATATCATTTGTTTTTATTGTTATTGGTTTAGTATTTTTAATAATGTAATTTCTTCAAATTCGCTAAAATTTGAAAATAGTTATATAATATAAAGGTGGAAACAGAAAATTATACAATAAAAATGACTGGTTTTGAGGGACCATTTGGTTTGCTTTTGACATTGATTGAAAAGCGGAAGCTTTATATAAACGATGTGTCGCTTTCTGTGGTGACTGAAGATTATTTGAATTATATGAATAAATTAGGAGGATTACATTACTCTGAAATTTCGAGTTTTGTTGTCGTAGCTTCTACTTTGCTTTTAATTAAATCAAAGTCACTTTTACCAAATCTAGACTTAACAAATGAGGAGGAAGGAGATATAAAAAATTTAGAAGAGAGGCTTCGTCTTTACGAACTTTTCACTAAACTTGGAGGAAATATAAAAAATAATTTTGGTCAAAAAATAATTTTTGCGCCACTTGAAAGAAAAAATAACATTTTAGTGTTTTTGCCAGATAACCAAATCACCAAGGACTCTATGATGACTTTTGCTCGGAAAGCAATAGGCGCCATGCCTCAAAAAGTATTCTTACCAAAAGTAGAAGTGCGAAAGGTCATAAGTATTGAAGAAATGATAAATAAGTTAATAGAGAGAATACAAAATTCTCTCAAGATGAATTTTAAAGATTTTGCGGGAAATGGAAAACAGGTTACTCGTGAAGAAAAAGTAGTTGTGATTGTTGGTTTTTTAGCCATGTTAGAGCTTGTCAGGAATGGGATACTTGATGCAATTCAAGAGACTGATGGAGGGGATATAATTATGGAAAAAATAAATATATGAACATAGAACAAAAGATAGAAGCAATATTATTTTGGAAAGAGGAACCAATGTCACGAAAAAAACTTTCTGAAATTTTAAAGGTGGGACAAGTGGAAATAAATGAGGCTATAGAAAAATTAAAAGAAAATTTAAAAGAAAGAGGAATAGTGCTGATTGAAAAAGAAAATGAAATTATGCTCGGCACAACTCCAGAATTGAGCGGACTTATAGAAGATTTGCAAAAAGAGGAGCTCAACAAAGAACTTTCCAAGGCTAGCTTGGAAACTCTTTCTATCATTCTTTATAAAAATGGGGTGAGTAGAGCGGAGATCGACTATATTAGAGGAGTAAATTCGAGTTTTACATTAAGGGCATTATCTATTCGTGGGCTTGTAGATAAGATAATAGATGCGAAAGACAGTCGGAGATATATTTATAAACCTAGTTTTGAATTATTGTCTTTTATGGGAGTAAAATCCATAGAAGAATTGCCAGAATATAATGAAGTTAGTAATTCCATAAATGTTGCATCAAAAAATTTAGAAGATTTAGAAAAAAAGGCTGAAGCTTAATATATTATATATGATAAACTAGCAAAATGAATTATGAAAAATGAAACTAAAACCTGTCAGAATTGCAAAAAAGATTTCATAATTGAGCCGGATGATTTTGGATTTTATGAAAAAATGAAAGTGCCACTGCCGACCTTTTGTCCCGAGTGCCGTTTGATACGTCGGCTAGCTCGAAGAAACGAAAGAACTTTTCATCATCGAACATGTGAAAAATGTAATAAAAAGACAATTGCTATTTTTGCGGAAGATTCCGGAATTCATGTTTATTGCTCTGCGTGTTGGTGGGGAGATGACTGGAACGCGATAGATTATGGGGTTGATTTTAATCCAAAAGAGAATGTAATTTCGCAAATAAATAATCTATATCACAGAGTTCCCATAATGAATTTATATGGACTATATTCGACTTGGGTTAATACTGAATACGTCAATATGTCTGCCTGGCAAAAAAATTCATACATGGTTACCTATTCTGATTATGGAGAAAATTTGATTTATGGCAGTTTCGTGAATCATAGCAAGGATAGTATGGATAATTTAATGGCGAACCATTGCGAGCTTTGCTATGAAACCATGAATTGCAATCGATGTTACAATACATTTTTCAGTATTGATTGCGATAGTTGCCACAATGTCATGTTTTCCCAAAATTGTTCAGGGTGCAATGATTGTTTTGGTTGCATAAATTTAAATAAAAAAAGTTATTGTATTTTTAATGAACAGTACTCCAAGGAAGACTATAATAAGAAATTAGTAGAACTATATCCTTCTTCGTTGAAAAAAATAAAAACAGCGCAGGAGAAAGTCCGATCCTTATCGCAAAATTATCCTCAAAAATTTTATCATGGATGGCGAAACATCGGATCATCTGGCGATTATTTAAATGATACAAAAAATGCTAAGAATTGCTTCATTGGTTTTGAAATCGAGGACAGTAAATTTTGTAGTTTTATAACAGGAAAATTAACCGACGCGTATGATCACAGCACCTTTGGCCAGGGATCCTCACTATTATATGAGACATTACAAAGTGGTGATCAGAACGCGAATATAAAATTTTCCCATTGGATAATTACAAATTGTCAAAATGTAGAATATTCCATGTTTTGTGTTAATTCAAAAGATCTTTTTGGCTGTGTTGGTTTAAGAAAAAAGCAATATTGCATTTTTAATAAGCAATACTCAAGGGAGGATTATTTTAAATTAAGAGAAAAAATCATTAAGCATATGGATGATATGCCTTATGTAGACAAGCGAGGCCTGGCATATAAATATGGGGAATTTTTCCCGATCGAGACTTGTCCTTTTGCTTATAATGAAACTACCGCTCAAGAATTTTTTCCATTGACCAAAGAGCAGGCATTAGCTTTAGGATATTCATGGAGAGAAACTGAAAAAAGAAATTATAAAATTACAAAAAATATAAGTGATTTACCCAAGATTATTTCTGAAGTGCAAGATGATATTATAAATGAAGTTATAAAATGTGAACATAGTGGCAATTGTAATGATCAATGCACTGGCGCATTTAAAATAATTCAAGCTGAGCTGCAATTTTATCGACGTATGAATTTACCACTTCCAAACTTATGTCTAAATTGTAGAAACGCACGCAGGCTTAAACACAGAAATCCTATGAGGCTTTGGCATCGAACTTGCATGTGTGATAAGCAAAATCATTTTCATGGGACAGGGAAGTGCGATATCGAATTTGAGACGAGTTATGCACCAGATAGATCGGAAATAATTTATTGCGAAAAATGTTACCAACAGGAAGTTTATTAGTAAATTATTAGCTACTTTACTTAACTAAAGTATACTAAAAAATGGAACATAAAAAGGAAACTAAACAATGCCAGAATTGCAAAAAAGATTTCGTCATAGAACCGGATGATTTTGGATTTTATGAAAAGATTAGTGTACTCCCACCCAAAATGTGTTCAGAATGTAGGATGCAACTGCGTCTTTGTTTTAAAAATGAAAGGTGTTTATATAAACGCAAATGTGATAATTGTAAAAAAGATATAATCTCAGTTTTTAGCCCAAATAAAACTTTTCCAATGTGGTGTGCAAATTGTTGGTATGGTGATGATCTAGATGGTAAAGATTTTGGCATAGAATATAACCCTAATAAATCAATTTTTGAACATCTTAAAGAGCTTTTTAATAAGGTTCCCAAGCCGGCGCTTATTCATGAGCTGAGCATAAATTCTAATTATGTGAACTATGCCTCTGATAGCAAAAATTGCTATATGATAATAGAAAGTTCTAATAATGAAAATTGTATTAATTGCTATTGGATTCAGCTTTCAAAGGATCTTGTTGATTGTTCTTTTACGAATAAAGTAGAACTTTCTTATGAAGTCGATGATTGTTTTGATTGTAATAATTTACGGTTTTCTAAAGGGTGTCATAGTTGTCTTAATGGATCTTTCCTTCTTGATTGCAGAAACTGTATAAATTGTTTGGGTTGTATAAATTTGCGAGGGCAAAAGAATTGTATTTTTAATGAACCATATACTAAAGAGGAATATGAAAAGAAATTAAAATCTTTTAGACTGGATACGTATTCTGGCGTGGAATCTTTTAAAAAAGAATTTCAAGAATTTATAAAAGATAAACCTAGAAAATTTGCGGAAATTTTTAATGCTGTCAATTCTACTGGAAACTATATGACGAATGTAAAAAACAATCACCATTGTTTTCATTCTTATGATGCCGAAGATAATGCTTATTCTGTTCATGTTTGGCGCGGAGCTAAAGATTGTGTGGATTGCAATACCGCAGGACGCACAGCTGAATTGATTTATAACACTCTTAATTCTGGTCTTGAAACATCAAACGTAATTTGTGGTTCAGTATGTTGGGGTTCGCAGTTTATGGAATATTGTATAAACTGTCCGAATTCGAACAATTGTTTTGGGTGTGTCGGATTAAAAAAAAGTTCTTATTGTATTTTTAATAAACAATATAATAAAGAAGAGTATAAAAAATTACGGGCGGAAATTATCACAAAGATGAAGCAAGAGGGAATTTATGGAAATTTTTTTCCAAAGGATATGTCAGCTTTTGGCTATAATGAATCTTCAGCTATGGATGAGTTTCCACTCACAAAAGAAGAAGCGCTAACGCAAGGTTTCAAATGGGAAGATACTCCGCGTGGGACGTACGGTAAAGAAACAATAGATTGGAAAAATTTTCCCGATTCTATTTTAGAATTGCCTTCCAATTTTAATGTAAATAAAGAAGTTTTTGTGTGCATGGAATGTAATAAAAATTATCGAGTTATTGTAGACGAGTTAGCTTTTTATAAAAGAATGAAAATACCAATACCGCGCAATTGTCCGGAATGCAGACATACTAAACGTTTTAAAAAAAGAGGACCAAATAAACTTTGGCACAGAAAGTGTATGTGCGATAAACAAAACCATTTTCACGGAGCAGGAAAGTGTGAAGTAGAATTTGAAACAAGTTATGCGCCAGATAGACCAGAGATTATTTACTGCGAAAAGTGTTATCAGCAGGAAGTATACTAAATGTGATAGAATATATTTATGTATATTCTTGATCTTATTGGAACGTTAGCATTTGCGGTAGCAGGGGCGTTTAAGGCGCGGGGACGCGAGTTGAATGTTTTTGGCGTAGTTCTTTTGGGGGTGATTACCGCGGTAGGTGGCGGGACTTTTCGCGATTTGGCTATCGGGCGTACGCCACTTTTTTATCTTAATGATCCGAATTATCTTTTACTGGCGATTATTGGTAGTATCGCTACTTATTTAGTGCCACATATTTTTAAAAAATATTTTACTTTTTTTCGCTTTCTGGACTCAGTCGGGTTAGCTGCTTTTGCAATCATAGGAACTTCTATAACATATAATTATTTATTTCATAATGTCAGTCATGGAATTTTAGTTGCCTTAGCTTGTATTTTTATGGGTATGGTAACTGGTTTTGGAGGCGGGGTTCTTCGTGATGCGGTGATGGGAGATACACCTTTTGCTTTTCATAAAAAATCTGGTTATATGGGAGCGGCTTTTGCAGGTGCAGTTACTTTTTATTTACTTATGTTTTTCAACATTAATTTAGCTATAATTGTTTCTATCGCCATAACCTTAACTTTACGGGAAATATTATCAGAATACGGTCTCTATAAGAAGTATTTTAGAAAATATGAATTACAAACATAAACTTTTCTTCGGTTTAAATTAAAGACAATAGGATTGATACCAAGCACATAATTATTTATTAAATCTTGCCCAGCCACATTTTCATCTCCTAAAAATCCCTTTATATCTTCTTCCTTTATAAGATTTTTATATTCTTCCGTAAAAGTTTTTGCGAGCGGTGAATATGACCAATGCCATTTTTCTTCATTGTAACCCGTTGGCCTATTGCTATCTTTTTGATTATAGGGTTGGCAAAAACCGAATACTGAGGCATTTTTTACAAGCCATTCATAAGTTTCTTCTCCTAATTTACTTTCAAAATATTCTGGATTTGCATTATTGATATCTATATCTGTACCGAAGTGGTGGCGGGATGTGCCGGGAACAGCGCTATACTCTAATATTTTTTTAAATCTCTCCAAGCTATTAGGAATACTTTTTGATAAATTTTTTCCATCTATTAGGGTGACACCAATCCATTTATTATTCCAAATATTTTTTTGATAAACAAAGTTTCTAGTGGCTGAGGCTATTTTTAAATCTATTCTATCTAAATTGGCTGCGTCTCGCATTTTTAAAAAAGCGTCCAGAGTTTCTTTTCTCAAATACATTTTACTTTGATTGGTTGTGTATGTTGTGGGTATTAGAATAAAATCTTTTCTACTACTGGGATCAAATTTTCCCATTAAATAAATTTTCTTTTCTGCTTTCTTTTCTGCTTCTTTTTGTGCTAATTCATTTTGTAAAAATTTTTGGTAATTTTCCTCGTTTATTTTTTCTTGTTCAAAATCTAAAAGAGACGAGGTAAATATAGGTAGAGATATGAAAATCAGAAAAAAAAAGGCTAATATGAATTTTAAATTAATCTTACTCACTTTGAAACAATAACACAGCCATATATTTTAATCAAAAAAAATTAATGTTATACTGATTATATGCTTTTAAATTTAGTTAAAATCTTCATACCCACGACTTTTGCTTTCTTTTTAGGTCTTATGTTTACTCCAATTGCTACACATTTTTTTTATAAATATAAAATGTGGAAAAAATATTCCAGGAATATAGATATATCTGCCTCAGATTTCCATAAAATCCATAATGAAAAAGAAGAATTAAAAACACCACGTGTCGGGGGGATAATAATCTGGGTTTCTGTTCTTCTTACGACAACCCTTTTTTATTTAGTGTCAGTTTTATTTCCATCTATTAATACAGCAAAAATGACTTTTTTGAGTCGGAATCAAACCCTTATACCTTTTTTTACGCTTCTTTTTGGCTCATTGATTGGGTTCTGGGATGATCTTATCCAAATTTATGGATCAGGGAGGTTTGCTCGTGATGATAAATCATGGCGGAAGTGGAAAGTTTTTCTTGTGATTCTTTTTTCTCTTTTTATAGGATGCTGGTTTTTTTATAAATTAGGTATGGCGTCAGTTCATATTCCATTCGGCGGAGATGTTTTTTTAGGTATTTTAATTATCCCATTTTTTATAATAGTAGCGCTTGCTACTTTTTCTGGTGGAGTGATTGACGGCATAGATGGTCTTTCAGGGGGAGTTCTCGCATCTATTTTTGCAGCTTATTCGGCGATAGCTTTTGCAAATAATCAAATAGATCTTGCTGCTTTTTCTGGAGTTGTTACCGGGGCGATACTTGCATTTCTCTGGTTTAATATTCCGCCGGCTAGGTTTTATATGGGAGAAACAGGTATTATGGGGCTCACTATTACTTTGGCTACATTAGCATTTCTAACTGACTCAATTTTAGTTCTTCCTATTGTTGCATTACCCCTTGTCATCTCTTCTGGTTCTGTTATTTTGCAGATGCTTTCAAAAAAACTAAGAAACGGTAAAAGATTATTCAGACTTGCGCCTATTCATCATCATTTTGAAGCCCTTGGCTGGCCATCTTATAAAGTGACAATGCGCTTTTGGGTTCTCTCAATTATATTTGCTATTGTGGGTATAATTTTAGCAATTATTAGTCGGTAAGTATGAAGGAAAAAAAAGTAGATAAATTTTTTCTTATAATTGTATTTATTTTACTAGCGCTTGGAGTGGCTATGTTTATTTCGGCGTCCTTAGGAGTTTTGGCAAAAAATGAAAAAATTTTTTATTCAGTACTATTTAGTCAATTAGTTCTCGGTCTTGGTCTCGGGTTTTTAGGTATGTATTTTTGTTCTAAGCTTAATTATAAATTATGGCGTAAATTTTCTTTTATAATTTTTTTAGGATCCATATTATTAACTGCATCGGTTTTTATTCCAGCGCTCGGGTGGAGTCATGGCGGAGCGCAAAGATGGATACAAATAGGTGGATTTAATTTTCAACCAGTAGAATTTTTAAAATTTGCTTTTATAATTTACTTTGCGGCGTGGTTGTCGTGGGTAAAAAGTGGAGTACAAGATTTTAAATTTAGAGTTTTACCATTTTTAATAATGATTGCTGTTATTGCTTTTATTTTATTTAAACAGCCAGATACAAAAAGTTTTATTTTGATTGCTGTTACTGGAATATCAATGCTTTTTATTTCAAGTGTTCCAGTTAAATATATTTTGGGTACAATTTTAGGAGCAACATTATTACTTGGAACTCTTGTTTATTTTACGCCCTATTTGCAAGAGCGAGTAAAAACTTTTATAAATCCATCGGCCGATGCACAGGGATCGTCTTACCAAATTCAGCAATCACTTATCGCCTTAGGGTCAGGTGGTATTTTGGGGCGCGGATTTGGGCAAAGTATCCAAAAATTTAGCTATCTTCCTGAACCACAAGGGGATTCTATTTTTGCTGTTTTAGGCGAAGAATTAGGTTTTGTAGGGTCAATTTTTACGATAATTCTTTATTTATTTTTTATTTTACGCGGTTTTCGTATTGCTAATCGCTCCCCAGATGCTTTTAGTGGACTTTTAGTTTATGGAATTGTTATACTAATTACAGCGCAATCATTCATGCATATTGCCTCTGTAGTTGGGGTTTTTCCCTTGACAGGGGTTCCATTAGTGTTTATGAGTCAAGGAGGCACTTCACTTATGATTTTCATGATGGCAACAGGGATAGTGCTTAATATATCAAAATTTCAGCGTAAAAATTAAGCATAAAAATAATTAAATTTTAAGTTTATGAATTCGGAAACTAAAGTGTGTCAAAACTGTAAAAAAGATTTCACAATAGAGCCAGAAGATTTTAATTTCTACGAGAAAATAAAAGTACCTCCGCCCTCATGGTGCCCGGAATGTCGACAGCTTCGTCGGTATGCTTGGAGAAATGAGCGAACCTTATATAGACGTAATTGTGATCTTTGTGGAAAAAGCACGGTAACTATTTATTCTGCAAATAAACCCCACAAGATGTATTGCCAGCCATGTTGGTGGGGTGACGGCTGGGATCCGGCTTCTTTCGGACAAGATTATGATTTTTCCCGACCCTTTTTCGAACAATTTAAAGAACTTCAATTAAAAGTTCCACGTATGGCGCTTCTTAGTAAAAACAGCGTAAATTCCGAATATACAAATCACACTGGAGATAGTAAAAATGCATATTTATCTTTTTCAACTTGGGATAGTGAAAATATAATGTATAGCACTTGGATTATGGAGAATTCTCGTGATTGTATGGATTGTAGTTTTATCTACGAGAGAGGTGAAAGATTGTATGAAATTATAGATTCTCGTTCTTCTTATCAATGTCAGTATGGCGCTTTTCTTAAGGATTGTTTATCGTGTTATTATTGTTATGATTGTCATGGATGCAATGAATGTTTTATGTCAACAAATTTACGTAATAAAAGTTATATATTTAGAAACAAGCAATACACAAGGGAAGAATATCTAAATAAAGTGAAAGAATATGAAATGTCATCCTTCGCTGATCGTACTGCCTTATTGTCTCAATTTCAGGATTTGATTAAAAATGATGCTGTTCATCGATATGTGGTTAGTGAGCGTAATATTAATTGTGTGGGCAGTCTGATTTTTGATTGCAAAAATATCACTCAATCTTTCGAAGCAAATAAAAGTGAAGACTGTAAATATATTTATGGAGGTTTGGAGGTAAAAGATTGTATGGATTTATATCATATGGGTCATCTGACAACTGAGCTTTGTTATGAATGTCATGGATGCACGCGTCTTGTCGGCTGTTATTTTTGTAATTTATGCTATGACAATTTAAACGTTGAATATGGAGATTCTTGCCAAAACAGTCAAAATCTTTTTGGTTGCGTGAGCGTGAAAAAAGGTGAGTATATGATTTTAAACAAAAAATATTCTAAAGCAGATTATTTAGTGCTGAAAGAAAAAATAATTGAGCATATGAAAAAGACAGGAGAATATGGAGAATTTTTTCCACCTAGTATGGCGCCAGTTTATTATAATGAAACACAAGGTAATCTATATATGCCAATGACTAAAGAAGAAGTTTTGGCGAAGGGTTGGCATTGGGAGGAAAATATTCCAGGAACTTTCGGGAAAGAAACAATTTTAAGTGAAGCTATTCCTGATAAAATTGAAGATGTGCCAGATGCTTTTTTAAACGAGATTTTTATTTGTATTGATTGTTCTAAAAATTATAATATTACTCAAAATGAACTTCTATTTTTAAGAAAAGAAAAAATACCATTCCCAAGAAAGTGTCCAAATTGTCGTTATAAAAGAAGGTTTGATTTGCGTCCACAAAGAAAGCTTTGGCATAGAACTTGCATGTGTGATAAAACTACCCATACCCATCAAGGTAAATGTGTAGTAGAGCTTGAAACGAGTTATGCTCCAGAGAGACCGGAGATTGTTTATTGTGAGAAGTGTTATCAGCAAGAAATATACTAGTCCCGTAGCGAGCTCGCTCTGCCACTGGGATTTAAATATGGTAGAATAATATTATGAAAATAGTTTTTACAGGCGGAGGGACAGGCGGGCATTTTTATCCAATTATTGCTGTCGCTCAAAAGGTTAATAAAATAATAGACGAAGAACATATAATAGCAGCAAAACTCTATTATTTTTCTAATAGCCCTTATGATAAAAAAATGCTTGTGGAAAATGAACTTTTATATGAAGAAATAATTTCTGGAAAGATGCGTACTTATTTTTCATTCCAAAATTTTCTCGATGTTTTTAAAGTTTTTTTTGGTGTTCTTAATGCAATTTATAAATTATTTACGATTTATCCAGATGTTGTTTTTGGGAAAGGAGGATATGCATCTTTTCCAACAATTTTTGCAGCCAGAATTTTACGTATTCCTGTTTTAATTCATGAATCAGATTCTGCTCCTGGACGCGTAAATCTTTGGGCTGGACATTTTGCAAAAAAAATCGCTGTATCTTTTGCAGAGGCCGCTCCTTTTTTTCCTAAAAAAACTGTTGCTTGGATAGGACAACCAATAAGAACTGAGATAGAACACAGAGCACCGCAAAAAGAAGCGCTTGAATATTTTAAATTAGAAGAAGAAATACCTACGATTGTAATACTTGGTGGTTCTCAGGGCGCAGAACTTATAAATAATGTTGTTTTAGATGCATTGCCAAGATTAATAAAAAATTATCAGATTATTCATCAAACAGGGGTTAAAAAATTTAAAACAGTTAGAGGACAGGCTGAAGTTGCCCTAGAAAAGGAGAAAGGCAAAGGTAGATATTTACCTTTACCTTTTTTAAATTCTTTACAAATGAAAATGGTTGCTGGCGCTGCAACTATTATTGTTTCTCGCGCTGGATCAACTTTATTTGAGATAGCTTCTTGGGGGGTGCCGTCAATTCTAGTTCCTTTTAAAAATTCAAATGCTGACCACTCAAGAAAAAATGCTTTTAGTTATGCGCGAGCTGGAGCTTGTAGTGTTATTGAGGAAGAGAATATGACAGCTAATATTTTAAGTTTAGAAATTGAAAGAATAATAGATGATAAAGAAGGTTATAAAAAAATGGCGGGGAACGCAAAAGCTTTTGGAAAAGAAGGCGCTGCAGAAAAAATAGCTCGAGAGTTGGTAGACATTGCCTTGAGTCACGAAAAATAAAAAAATATGCTAAAATAATAGCATGCAAGAAAAAACTACAGAAAAAGTTGTAACAAGATTTGCTCCTAGCCCCACTGGTTTTATTCATGTTGGAAATATTCGGACAGCTCTTTATGCTTGGCTTTTGGCTAGAAAAAATAATGGTATTTTTATTTTACGTATAGAAGATACAGACAAAGAAAGAGAAGTAGTAGGATCAATAGAACATATTCAAAAATCACTAAAATGGCTTGGTTTGAATTGGGATCAAGGTCCGGATATTGGCGGACCGCATACGCCATATATTCAATCAGAAAGGTTGGATATTTATAGAAAATACGTGGAAATTTTAATAAAAAAAGGTTTAGCGTATGCAGATCCGTTTAAAGAAGAAGAAATAGAGAAATTTAGGAAAGAAGCTGAGATAAATAAAAAGCCATTTTTATATCGAGAACATAGACCTAGTAATCCACCTGTGTGGGATGGAACTACGCCACTGCGATTTAAAGTACCAGAATTAAAAAAGACAATTTGGAAGGACATTGTTTGGGGAGAGCTTTCTGCCGGCCCAGAAGCATTAGATGATTTTATTTTAATAAAAAGCGACGGATATCCTACATATAATTTTGCGCATATTGTCGATGATATAGAGATGGGGGTGACCCATGTAGTGCGAGGACAAGAATTCATATCTTCCACCCCGAAGTTTTTGGCTGTTTATGAAGCTCTTGGAGTTACCCCTCCGTATTTTGTAACTACTCCGCCAATAATGGGAATTGATGGAAAAAAGAAACTTGGCAAGCGTGATGACGCTAAGGATGTTTTAGATTATGAAAAAGATGGATATTTACCTGATGCAATGATAAATTATTTAGCATTTCTTGGTTTTAATCCGGGTGGAGAAAAAGAAGTGTATACAAGAGAAGAATTAATTAATGTTTTTGATTTGAGTAAAATCCAGCATTCTGGAGCTCAGTGGAGCGATGATAAATTAAATTGGATAAATAAGGAGCATATGAAGTTACTTTCAAAAGAAAAAATAGAAAAAAATATTTTAGAACAACTTCCAGAAAATATGCGTAATCCAAAACTCGTTCCTATTATTTTTGAGAGAATTTCTAAGTGGGGAGATATAAAAGAAATGAAAGAAAAAGGGGAGTTAGATTTATTTTTTAAGCAACCAAGTTGTCCTAAAGAAAAATTAATTTTTAAAAATTCTTCATCTAAAAAAATATCTGAAAATTTACAGCTTGCAATAAAAGCATTGGAAGAATTAGAAGAAGAAAATTTTACTCAGGAAAATATAAAAACTGCACTTATGAATATAGCAAATAAACTAGAAAGTAGAGGAGAGCTACTTCATCCAGTCCGTTATGCCCTTTCGGGTTTAGATAAATCTCCAGACCCTTTTATTATTGCAGAAATTTTAGGAAAAAATGAAACTTTATCACGACTACAAAAAGCAGTTTAATACACTAGTTTTAATCATTCTTTTTTTTTCTCCTGTTTCTTTTTCTTATGCGCAAAGTGCTCAAAATCTTCAAGATCAAATAAATCAGAAAAATTCTGACATTGATCAACTTGAAAAAGAGATAGCTAACTTTCAAACACAACTTGATAGCTTGGGGCAACAAAAGAGTTCTTTAAGCAGTTCTTTAAAAGCACTTATTTTGACTGGAAAAAAATTAGATGCAGATATTACCTTAACTCAAAAAAAAATTGATAAAACAAATTTTACAATACAAAGTTTAAGTTCAGATATAAACACTAAAGAAGATTCTATAAAAAATAATTTAGATTCTATTAGTCTTGAAATTAAAAATATAAATGAATATGAACAGAATAGTTTAGTAGAAAATATTTTGTCCAAGAATGATTTTTCTATAATTTGGGATGATATGGATAATATAATTACTATACGTGAAAGAATTAGAGCAGATATAATCACACTAAAACAAACAAAGGGAGCCTTAGAAGATACGAGAAAGGTGACTATTGACGCTAAAAATGAACTTTCAAAACTAAAATCCCAACTTTCTGATCAGAAAAAAATCGTAGTGCAAAATACAAAAGAAAAAAATAAGCTTTTAGCCCAAACAAAAAATAGTGAAGCTAATTACCAGAAACTTTTAAAAGATAAACTTGCTCAAAAGAATGCAATTGAAAAAGAACTTCGAGATTATGAATCTCAGTTAAAATATATTTTAGATCCTTCAAAACTGCCTAATGCCGGAGTATTTTCTTGGCCACTTGATTATATACTCATAACTCAACTTTTTGGCAAGACTGTCGATTCTAAGAGACTATACGTGTCTGGTTCTCATGGCGGAGTAGACTTTCGCGCTCCCGTAGGTACACCAGTTAAATCCATGGCTTCTGGAATCGTGGCTGGTATAGGAGATACTGATATACAATGTCCAGGCGCTTCTTTTGGCAAATTCGTTTTCATTAAATATGACAATGGACTATCTAGCGCTTATGGGCATTTATCCTTAATCAAAGTAAATGTGGGGCAAAAGGTAGCTAGAGGCACGATAGTGGCCTATAGTGGCAATACAGGCTATTCTACAGGACCACATTTACATGTCTCTGTTTTTGCTCCTGACGCGGCTGAAGTGAAGAATCTTCCTAGTAAGACTTGTCCTGGGAAGTCGCTCACTCAACCTCTCGCGCCCATAAATGCATATCTTGATCCTATGTATTTCTTACCTCCGACAAATTCAAGTATGTTTAAGTAAATATTATTTTTTCTGAGCTATTTATCCAATAAATATTTTTATCTTTATTAAACCAAGTCATTTGGCGTTTGGCGTATTTAAGAGTTTCTGAAATCACTTTTTCTGGCGTGGGGTTGTAATATTCAAAGCCCAATTCTTTTAGTCTTTTTTCTGTAATACCACTTTTTTTAAGTTTTTTTATTTCGTTTAGCAATCCTCCGCCAGTTGGCGGATTAAACATTTTTTTAACTCTTTTTTCTACTTTATTTTTTAACTTATTCTGCGGCAGATATAATCCAATTTTTATAAATTTATACGGGGGAGTTTTCTCCGTAACTTTTGGGACTTTGCCTAATGTTTTTGCTATTTCGATTGCTCTGATTAGTCTGACTTTATTTTTAATGTCTATATTCTTAGCACGTTTTATATCTAGTCGTTTTAATATTTTTAATAATTCTGTTAACGATTTTTTTTCCAAACTTTTTCTTAACTTTATGTTTGGTGGTACTTCTGGGAAAATTATGCCTTTAGTTATTGCATCAATATAAAATCCTGTTCCTCCGCAAATTATAGGAATTTTACCTCGTTTTATAATATCAGCTATAGCTGATATCGCTAATTTCTGATATTCTGCAACAGTAAATCTGTGTTTAGGATTTGCTATATCGAGCAAATAATGCGGAACGTCCTTCATCTCTTTTTGGGTTATTTTTCCTGTACCAATGTCAAGACCTTTATATACTTGTCTTGAATCAGCAGAAATAATTTCCCCATTTACTTTTTTTGCGATTTTAACTGCCAAGTCACTTTTGCCAGTAGCAGTTTGGCCTAGAATTACGATAACTTTAGATTTATTATAAAAAATTAACTTTTTTTTGGTACGGATTTTTTTAAGCTTAAAAAATCCTGAAATTTGCTCGCCGTCGCTCGCAAAACCCCGCAAAAAGTTATTTTTTATCATAAATTTTATTTCAAGATTTTAATATCTGCACCGATGGAGTTTAGTCGTTTAGCTATTTCTTCGTAACCACGATTTATCATATAGACATTACGAAGGATTGAAGTTCCTTTGGCTGCTAACATAGAAATAAGAATAACCATTGAAGGACGAAGGGCTGGCGGGCATACCACTTGAGCTGCTTTGAGAGGCGTTCCACCTTGGATATAGACTCGATGCGGGTCGGCCAGAGTAATATTTGCTCCAAGCCGGTTTAGTTCAGTAAAATAAATTGCGCGGTCTTCATAAACCCAATCATGAATCATGGTTTGACCCTTTGCGCGTATTGCGATAGGTACAAAAAAAGGTAAATTATCTATATTTATTCCAGGATAAGGATTTGAGTGAATTTTGTCAGCCAATGCTTTTAGTTTGCTTGGAAATATTTCTATATCAACAAGTTTAGTGCGGTTATTGTATGAATAATATTTTTTCAGTATTTTATATTTTAAATTCATCCTTTTTAATTTTTCAAGTTCTAACGCTAAAAAATCAATCGGACATCTAGTGATGGTAAGTTTTGAATTCGTGACAATACAAGCTGAAATAAACATCATAGATTCGATTGGGTCCTCGCTGTTCCAATATTCAATATCCTTATTTATTTTTTTTATTCCGTGAACAGTCAGGTTGGCTGTGCCTATGCCGTCTATTTTTACACCCAAGGCTTCAAGAAAAAAACAAATTTCTTGAACCATGTAGTTTGCGCTGGCAAAAGAAATAGCTGTAATTCCAGGAATTAGAGCAGCTGCAGTCAAGATATTTTCACAAGCGGTATCCCCAGATTCATACATCACTATTTCACTAGGTTTTAATTTTTTTGCAGTGATTTCGTAATTTTTTGCTGTAGTTTTTATGTTTATTCCTAGATTTTCTAAAGCATAAATATGAGCAGCGACTGTGCGTTTCCCTAAACTGCAACCCTGCGCATGAGGTAGCGAGAAAGAAGAAAGCATATGAATGAGTGGTCCCATCAACATAACGACAGAACGGGTTTTAATAGCTGACTCAATATTTATATTTTTTAAATTAAATTTTTTAGGAGGCGTTATCAATACGGTATTTTGATTTTGCCATTTGATTGTTACGCCCATACTTTCTAATATCTCAATTACTCTATTAACTTCTTCTATTCTGGCGATGCCGTGCAAGGTAGTAGTTCCCTTATTTAATAAAGAAGCGCAAAGAAGCCCGACTGAGCCGTTTTTAGAAAAATTTGTCTTGATAGTTCCACTCAATTTTTTTCCGCCATTTACCTGGAAATCAATGGAATTACATAATTGTATTTTTGTAGTTTTCATTTTTTATTTATTATGTGCCCAGGGAGAGAATCGAACTCTCATGATGTTGCCATCAATAGATTTTGAGTCTATCGCGTCTACCAATTCCGCCACCTGGGCATTTGCTGGACAATATTCACATTCTACATAAAAAGTACCATTAAATCAATTGTTTAAAATAAAATTTTTATGCTAAAATTAATGCATGTCGAATTTATATTCCAATTCAATTTTTTGGATTGACACCGATAAAATAAAACCAAATCCTTTTCAACCAAGACGAGATTTTGATGAAGTCAGGTTGGCTGATTTAGCCGATTCTATAAAACAATACGGGGTTCTCCAACCGCTCATTGTTTCCCGAGTAGAAGTAGAAAAAGAAGGCGGTGATGGACTGGTAACTGAATATGAATTAATAGCTGGGGAGCGCAGGCTTCGAGCTGCCAAGATGGCAATGGTCTCACAAGTGCCGGTCGTAATTCGTACAGGGGATACGGCTTTGATGAAGCTTGAGCTTGCTATTATCGAAAATTTACAACGTGAAGATTTAAATGTTGTTGACAGGGCTCGAGCTTTTTTTCGTTTGGTTACTGAATTTAAATTCACCCACAATGAAGTTGCAAAAAAGATGGGCAAGAGTAGGGAATATGTGACTAATTCTTTGCGAATTTTAACTTTACCAGAGGAAATTTTACATGGCTTATCTGAAGGTAAAATTTCTGATGGTCATACCAGACCGCTTTTAATGTTGGCTGATCATCCTCAAGAGCAATTAGTTTTATTTAAAGAAATTGTTTACAAAAAAATTACTGTGCGTGAGGCAGAAAGATTAGCCAGAAAGATAGCCTATGATCGCGTGCGCAAGAAAGAATTTATGCCAGATCCAGAAATTACGGAATTAGAAGAAGAGTTTCAGGAAAAATTAGGCACTCGGGTTCATATAGATAGGAAAGAATTGGGTGGGCAAATTAAAATTGATTTTTTTTCTACTGAAGATTTGCGGACAATTTTAGACTTGATTCATAAAGGAGAAGTTGAAAAAAAACCAGGTGAAATGTTAGAGAATCATATTGCGCATTCTTCGGACGTTCCACGTCCGGAAACCGAACGTCCTATGTCCGAAACGTCCGAAGAGATACCTCTAGACGATAGATCAAAAGAAGAAACAGAAAAAGATGATACAGATTTATATAATATTTCTAATTTTAGCGTTTAAGAACGTCCGAAAGACATAAGCTTAGAGAGAAGACTATTTTTTTCTAAATATGATTTTATATTTTTTCTTGCGATAGATGTTTTAGTATATTCCAGCCATTTACTAGAAGGTTTGGAATCTTTTTTTGTTATTATTTCAACTATGTCTCCATTTTTTAATTTTGTAAAAATTTGAGACATCTTGCCATTTATCTTAGCCCCAAAAATATGATTTCCAATATCTGTATGTATTGAATAAGCAAAATCTATCGGAGTGGATTCTTCTGGCATATCTATCACGTCTCCTTTGGGCGTAAAGATAAAAATACGATCACTAAAGAAATCCATCTTTAGATGATTAATAAATTTTGTTGGATCATCGGGAGAATAATTGAGTTCTTTTAGTTCCTCGATCCATTTAAATTTATTTTTATTCTCTTTGGTTTCCTTTTCACCTTTTTCTTTATAAGCAAAATGCGCAGCGATACCATAAGCCGCCTCAGTGTGCATTTCTTTTGTTCTTATTTGAATTTCTGCTACTCCTCCTAAACCCGTAAAGACAGTTGTGTGAATTGAACGATAGCCGTTTGGTTTTGGAATAGCAATAAAATCTTTAATTCTTCCAGGTAATGGGTTCCAGATAGAATGTATTAATCCCAAGACTCGATAACAATCCGCAACTGTATTAACTACAACACGTAACGCCACAATATCATAGATCTTATCTATATCCATATTATATTTTAAAAGTTTTTTATATAAGCTATATATGTGTTTTATTCGATAATCAATTTCTACAAATTTTATTTTATTTTTTTCTAATTCTTTTTTTAATTTTTCGTTCACTTCTTTTAAGTTTTTTTCATAAAGACCTTTTTTCTCCTTGAATATTTCTTCCGTCTCTTTATATTCTTCTGGATAAGCATATGGAAAAGCAGCATCTTCTAATTCACCTTTAAGTTTTCCCATCCCGAGTCTATTTGCAAGAGGGGCGTAAACCTCGATAGATTCTATAGCTATTCGTGCTCTTTTATCTTCTCGTACATACTCCAGAGTGCGTAAGTTGTGCAATCTATCGGCAAATTTAATAATAACCACACGTAAGTCGCTTGCTATTGCCACAAAAAATTTACGTAAGGATTCTACGTGCCTTTCTTGTCCTCTATATTTTAAGGTTCCTAATTTTGTTACACCTTTTATTAAAAATAAAATATCATCACCAAAAGATTTTTGTATTTCTTCTTCTGTTATTGAAGTATCTTCCAACACATCGTGTAATAATCCCGCAACGATGATTTGAATGTCCATTCCAAGATCGGCTAAAATTTTTGCAGTTTCAAAAGGATGAATAAAATATGGTTCTCCACTCATTCTTTTCTGTTCCGTATGAGCTTTTTTCGCAAAATCATAAGCCTTATGCAAAAGTTCTTCTTCTCCTTTAGTAATTTTCCCTTGTACGAGATTAATAATTTCTCCTACATTTTCTACTTCATTTTCCATTATAAAAGTATAGCATTTTTATGAAAGCTAGAGAATATTATTTTTTTAGGCTTCAATTTTTGGTATTTTATGAGGATTATGCATTTTACATGCTTTGTTTGAGCATCTTTCAGGAATAGTTTTTGTGCCTTCCATCATCAAGCTCCCACATTCATTGCATATATTACCAGTAGGTTTAGCCTTTATAGCGAATTTACAATCAGGATAATTTGAACAAGAATAAAAAATTCCAAACCTTCCGCGTCGCTCACTAATATCGCCCTTTTTACAAACTGGGCAAATAATTCCAGTGCGTTTCTTTGCCTCTTCAGCTTCATCTTTTTTTATAAATTTACATTTAGGATAACGTGAACAAGAAATGAAAGTTCCTGTGCCATCGCGTCTTTCTTTGACTACTAATTTTCCTCCACCAGATTTTCCCTTTTTTTCGCCACATTCGGGGCACATTTCTCCTGTCTCCTCTGGACCTTTTAATTCTGTACCATCGAGCATAAGTGCTCCATCACAGTCTGGATATCTAGAACAGGAATAAAATTTTCCTCCACGAGAAAGCTTGATAATCATAGAGCTACCGCATTTCGGGCACTTTATGTTTTTAGGTGCATCGCCTAGATTTGTTGCTTTTTCTAATTTTTCTTTTGACTTTACATCTTTCAAAAAAGGAATATAAAAATCTTTTAATGTTTTTTCATATTCAGTTTCACCTCTGGATATTTCATCCAACTTATCTTCCATGCCCGCGGTAAAAGTATCAGAAATATAATTAGCAAAATGTTTTTCTAGAAAATCTGATACTACTTCACCGACATCTGTTGGAAACAGCGTTTTGCCTTCTTTTTTTACATATCCTCTACTTTCAATAGTTCTCATTATGGATGCATAAGTTGAAGGTCTGCCTATGCCTCTTGCTTCAAGTTCTTTAATTAATCCTGCCTCAGAATATCTACCAAGGGGTTCAGTAAATTTTTCTTCACTATTTAAATCTAATAATTTTAAATTATCTCCTTCTTTGCATATAGGTAGTTCTACGTCTTCCCCTCGTGCGCCAGTGTCTACAGCAAGCCATCCAGGGAAAAGCAATCTTGAGCCAACTGCTCCAAAGTATGGAAGATCTTCGTGTTCTTTAATAACAGCAGTAATTTTTGTTTTTAATAATTTTGCATCTGTCATTTGTGAAGATACTGCTCTTTCCCAGATCAATTTATATAATTTACTTTGATCATCTGTTCCAGCATGGAGATTTTCTATATGTGTAGGACGAATAGCTTCGTGTGCTTCTTGAGCATTTTTTGATTTAGTTTTATAAATACGTGCTAGTGCATAATTATTGCCATATTCTTTTTTAATAAATGATATTATTTGGGCTTGAGCAGTACTGGAAAGGTTTGTGCTATCTGTTCGCATATAGGTGATATGTCCAGCTTCATAAAGTTTCTGTGCTATTTGCATTGTGCGTGAAGGGGAATATCCGAGTCGTGAGCTAGCAGTTTGTTGAAGAGTAGAAGTGGTAAAGGGCGCGCGAGGAGATCGTTTTTGTTCAGATTCTTTTACACCGCTTATGAGCCAAGAATTTTTTTTACCTTCATTTAGTATTTTTAGAACTAAGTTTTCATCTCGAGGTTCTTTTGAGCATTCCAGAGTTATGCGAGGACCTCCGCCCAGACCTTGGGATCCCTTAAGGTCTGGGCGGGAAAGGGAAGTAGTTTCGAATAATCCTAATATTCTCCAAAATTTTTCAGGCACAAAAGCGCGAATTTCACGTTCTCGTTCCATTATTATGCGAAGTGCGGGGGATTGGACACGACCAGCGGAAAGGCCGTATCTTACTTTTTTCCATATAAGTCCGCTTAAATCATATCCCACTAATCTATCGAGTACTCGGCGCGCTTCTTGAGCTTTGACGAGTTTCATATCAATATCACTAGGATTTTTTATAGCTTCTTGCACAGCCTCTTTTGTTATTTCATAAAATCTCACTCTTTTTATCGGAGCTTTTGCTTTTTTACCTGCCCCGTAGAAAGTACTCTTTCCTTCGGGGTCTTGATTGAGAAGTGTTTCTATATGCCAAGCAATAGCTTCTCCTTCACGGTCTGGGTCTGTCGCTAAAAGTATTTCACTTGCTTTTTCTGCGAGTCCCTGCAGTTCATGCACAATCTTTTCTTTGCCTTTTGAAATTTCATAATGCGGAATAAAACCGCCTTCTATATCTATAGCTTGTTTGTTTGATTTAGGTAAATCGCGAATATGTCCGACAGACGCGCGCACAGTAAAACGATCTCGACCCGCCCCTGAATCGGCGGACAAGTATTTTTCAATAGTCTTTGCTTTGGATGGTGATTCAACAATTAATAATTTCATAACTCACCAAGTATTACACGAAATAGTTTTTTAATGCAAATTTCTATTCAATTATATTAAACTAATCTCACCTATTTCTTCTTTGATCAGCCCTTTTATTTCCATTATTGATAGGAGTGCATTTGCATGAGGTGTGGGCATTTTTAAAGTGCGGATTAATTCATCGCGAGGCATTGGTTCACGCAAAAGATCTACAACCTTTTTTTCTTCTGGCAATAAATCCAAAAATAGTTTGGCTTGTTTTTCTTTATCTTTCGGAAGTTCAAAACCTAATGCTTCTAAAACATCTTCTGATGAGGTGACGGGTGTCGCGCCTTGATGCAGTAATTTATTTACTCCTTTTGAATTTTGGGAAAAAATTGACCCTGGTACTACTAATAAATCCCTATTATATTCTGTGGTGAGTCGTGCCGTTATGAGCGTGCCAGATCTTTCCTCCGCTTCTATAATGAGTACTGCTTTTGAAATACCAGCCATCAATCTATTCCTCATAGGGAAGCTCCAATATGTTGCTTTGAAATCAGGTTCAAATTCTGAAATTAAACATCCATCGTTTTCAACGACTTCTCTAATGAGTTTTACATTTGTCTTTGGATACATTGCTTCATCTGATAATCCTGAACCAGGAAAGACTATGGTTTTGAGCCCTACTTGCATTGCTTTCTTGTGAGCGATAGTATCTATACCCATAGCAAAACCAGAGACTATCACTATGGGATATCCTTTAAGGCCGGCAATTATTTTTTCGCAAGCTTCACGTCCATAAGATGTAAATTTTCTTGAACCCACTACGCAAAGATGTATTAAATTCTCTTTTGGCAGTTCGCCAATAATCCAAAGATTCTCTGGTGGCTGGGGAATTTCTAAAAGTGCTTTTGGAAATTTTGCTTTTGGTAATTTTTGGATTTTCATAAAATTATAGTATACTATATAAATATGTTAGATATAAAGTTTATTCGTGAAAATAAAGACATCGTGCAGGCGGGGGCGAAGAAAAAAAATATTGAAATAGATATTGATGCCTTGATTGCGCTTGATGATACTCGACTAAAAGAACTCAAAGAAGTGGAAGAACTTCGTAGTGAGGTAAATAGAGTTTCGAATGACATCTCTCGCGATCAGGACCCAGCATCTAAAATTCAATTGATTGAAGAAATGCGTGTAGTAAAAGATGATATTAAAGCAAAAGAAGAAAAATTAAAAACAACAATAGAAGAATGGCAGAAAATAATGGTTCAGGTGCCGAATATCCCAGATATGTCTGTACCAGAAGGAAAAACAGATGCAGAAAATAAAGAAGTAAAAGTTTGGGGTGAAATTCCAAAATTTGATTTTACTCCTAAAAATCATATTGAGCTTATGGAAAATCTCGGAATGATCGATATTGCTCGAGGTGTGAAAGTCGCTGGTTTCCGTGGATATTTTCTTAAGGGTGATGGCGCATTATTAGAATTTGCCCTGTGGCAGTTTGTGCAAGATTTCTTTTCTAAAAAAGGAGGCTTTGTTCCAATGATAGTTCCTTCTTTAGTAAAACGAGAAGTATTTTTAGGTACTGGCTATCTTCCTCAAGGAGAAGAAGATTTATATAAAACACAAGATGGCGAGTATCTATCAGGTACAGCAGAAGTCGCCATGATGGGGCATCATATGGGTGAAATTTTAGAAAAAAAAGATTTACCAATAAAAATGCTTGGATTCTCTTCTGCCTTTCGTCGCGAAGCGGGGAGCCATGGTAAAGACACAAAAGGCATTCTTAGAGTGCATGAATTTTTTAAATTTGAACAAGTTGTACTTTGTGAAGCATTGCATTCGGAATCAGTAAAATTTCATGAAGAGATTGAGCGCAATACTGAGGAAATTATGGAAGCATTAGGGTTGCCTTATCATGTGGTGATAAATTGCGCCGGAGATCTTGGTTTGGGTCAAGTAAAAAAATATGACATTGAAGCTTGGTTGCCGTCTGAAAATACCTATCGCGAAACTGGCTCTGCTAGTTATTTTCATGATTTTCAAACTCGCAGGTTAAATATTCGTTATCGTGACGAAGACGGCAAATTAAAATTTGTTCATTCCTTAAACAATACTGCTCTTTCTGGCAGACCTCTTATAATGATTGTGGAAAATTACCAACAAGCGGATGGATCAATAAAAATTCCAGATGTTTTGCGAAAATATATGGGCGATAGGGAATTCATTAAAAGATGAAAAGAAATGTTTTAAATTCTCCCGGCCTCTTAGAATTAAAAAAAAGAAGGCACAAAGTTTTTTTAAATAAGATCTTGATCTTATTATTTGGAGTTTTAGTAATTTTTTTCTCTTTAGCCTATCTTTCTCATCTTAATAGATTAAATATTAATGAGGTAGAAATTCTCGGCAATAAAGTTTTAGATACAGAAACATTAAAAATCGCAGTAAAAGAACAAATTACTGGAAAATATTTATGGCTTTTCCCTAAAACTAATATTTTTTTATATCCTAAAAATACTATTAAGAATGACCTTCAGGATCAATTTAAAAGAATTAAAGATATAAATTTGACGATTAAAAATACTAAAATTTTAGAAATATCTTTAACTGAACGAGAAGCAAAATATACATGGTGTGGAGATTCTGCGGAAGCAAGGCTTTCGCAGAATTCAGAAAATAAATGTTATTTTGTAGACGAAGATGGTTATGTTTTTGATGAAGCACCGTATTTTTCCGGAAATATTTATTTTAAATTTTATGGCACCCAAACTGAATCTTATTTTTCTAAACAAAATTTTAAGCAATTAATTTCATTTAGAGATGTTTTAGTCGGCATGGGGCTAAAACCTATAGCAATGTACGTGACAAATGATGGAGATATTCAAGTACATCTTTCAAGTACGAATCCGCTCTCAATGGAACCAAAAATAATTCTCAAAGCGGATGCTGATTTTAAAAATGTTGCGGAGAATTTACAAGCGGCTCTAGACACAGAACCTTTAAAATCAAAATTTAAAAATAAATATTCTACATTGGAATATATTGACTTGCGATTTGGAAATAAAGTTTATGATAAATTCCAATAAAAAAAACTTCTGGCAAAATCTTGAAAAACCATTTTTCTGTCTTGCTCCTATGTCGGATGTTACGGATATAGCTTTTCGTAGTGTGCTCTCAAAATATAGCAAAGATAGAGAAAATAAAAATAGGGTTGTTTTTTGGACAGAATTTGTCTCAGCAGATGGCCTTGCTAATAAATTTGCTAGAAAAAAATTAGCCCATATTTTAAAATTTAAAGAGCGGGAAAGACCGATCGTGGCTCAAGTTTTTGGCGCTAATCCCGACAATATGAAGCTTGCTTGCCAGTATATCGCTAGCCTTGGTTTTGATGGGATAGATATAAATATGGGCTGTCCAGATAAATCCGTAATAAGCCAAGGAGCAGGATCTGCTTTGATTAAAAATCCAGAACTCGCGAGAAAAATTATACAAGCAGCGCATGCTGGTATAAAGTCTGCCGGCCTCTCCATTCCAGTATCAATCAAGACAAGAATCGGTTTTTCTAAAGAAGAAATAGGCACTTGGATAAGGGAATTATTAAAAGAGGATATCTCTGCCCTTACGATTCATTTGCGCACTGTCAAAGAGCTTTCACTTGTTCCGGCTAATTGGGATTATATTAAAAAAATAAAAGAACTTATAAAAAAAAGCGGGAAAGATGTGATGCTCATTGGCAATGGAGATATTAAAGATATGAAAGATGGGGAAGAAAAAGCTTTGAAATATGGTTGTGATGGAGTGATGATCGGCCGTGGAGTTTTTGGTAATCCTTGGTTTTTTACTGGAAAAGAAATCTGTCAAAGGGAATCTTTGACACAGAATCCTCTGTCAAAGATTCCCTTTGACAGCATTTCAATTGAAGAAAAATTAAAAGTTCTAGTAGAACATACTCAGCTCTTTGAAAAAGAACTTTCAGGACCTAAACATAAAAGTTTCGCTGTTATGAAAAAGCATTTTAAGTCATATGTAAATGATTTTCCTGGAGCTAAAGAGCTTCGGATAAAATTAATGGAAACAGAAAATGCCAAACAAGTTGAAAAAATAATCAATGATTTTCTAAAAAAATCTAATTTAACGTGATGTTGACATAATAATTATGCTTGCTATTCTAAATATAGAATAGTAATTATTGACAACTTAAAAGGAGGAGGGTAAAAGTGAAAACAGTTAAGAAGAAAACAAAAGTACCTGTATTTGAAGTAGATTGTTTTTTATTAGACGGCAAGAAAGTAGGCAGGGATTTTTGTCGAGAACAGAGTGAGGTCTTCCATAAAAACCAGGAGTACTGTCGGAAGAACAACTGTCCATCTCCATGGAGGAAATGCTGGAAATGTATTACCCTCGGGAAAAATGGAGATAGCGGGGCAATAATCAATCCGAGGAAAGGACTATGTGAAGAGCATCTGGATTTTGATGAAGATTTTTCTCTGTTAAAAAGTTTAAGGCAAGCTTATAAGGAGGAGGTTTTGCCAGATGGATTAAGAAGGTTAACAGTAGAACATCGGCAGGAACTTGCTAAATGTTCCAGGGAAGAGCATCTCCAAAAGAGATCTAAAAAAGATGAAGTAACTTTAAAAGCTGGGCAAGTTGCTTGGATTGATGTTGGTTGTATTCGTCCGAGATATGATCAGCCGAGAAAATGCTTCAACTTGTATTCTATTTTTGAATTAGCGAGATCTCGAGAATCAGAACAAGTTACTTCAATCATACTTGACCTGATAGAAAATGATCCTGACGGATTTTCTTTCGCAATTAGAGATGGTGAGAGGAGGTGGATTTCTGCCTTAATTTCTGACTCAAAAAAAATTAAGTCAGAAGTAGCGGAAAAAAGAAGTAGAGAAGACGCTTACCTTATATCTGCAGTTGCTAACTTCTGCAAAGAAGACCACACACCTCTCGAGATTTTAGAAATGGTCCAACGTATAATGAAGGAGCAAAGTATGTCAATATCTGCTGTGGCCAGGACATTAGGTAGATCGGATGTCTGGGGTCAACAGCACTTACGGCTTGGTAATGTGCACTCAACCATCATAAAAATGCTTGAAGAAGGAAAGATTTCGCTTACAACGGCGTCAGAACTTGGAAAACATCCTAAGGATTTTCAGTTGAAGGCTTTGGACGCTATTACAAGTGAAAAAATGAATACAGCTTTGGCTAAAATGCATATACGCAATGAGCTTGGAAAAGCCGGGCTTCCGATTAAAACTGGCAAGCGGGGTAGAAAACCGAGCGATGATTATGAAATCCTTAAGGTGTTTGTCAATGGCTGTATTAAAAAAGCTGATGGCTTATTGAAAATGGGCGATGAAGCCTTGAGTGATTTGTTCGCTCACCGAAGTAAAGAGGATAAAGAGTTAGCTTTAATTGAACTCGATTCTCTTATGGGAAGAATCAATGATATCAAAGAAGCGATTCAATAATGATAGTAATCTTTTGACCATCAACCGAGAAACGGGGGTGGTCATATTTTTTTTGATAAAAATTTTAGTACGGGGTATAATTCAACTTATGCACGATTTAGCCTTATATCGTAAATATCGCCCAAAAGCTTTTAAAGAGGTTTTAGGGCAGGATCATATTGTGAAGGTATTAGAAAGCTCAGTGAAGACAAATAAAGTCTCTCACGCGTATCTTTTTGTCGGTTCACGCGGTACTGGCAAGACATCAGTAGCTAGGATCTTTGCGACAAGCATAGGGGTATCTGTAAATGATCTTTATGAAATAGATGCTGCTTCCAATAGAGGAATTGAGGATATAAAGGAGCTTCGAAGTGGCGTGCGAGTTTTACCCTTTGATTCAAAATACAAAGTTTACATTATAGACGAGGTGCATATGCTTTCCAAAGATGCTTGGGGTGCATTATTAAAAACTTTAGAAGAGCCTCCGAAACATGTTATTTTTATTTTAGCCACGACAGAATTTCATAAAGTTCCTGAGACAATTATTTCTCGTTGTCAGGTTTTTACTTTCAAGAAAGCTTCTGATGTTTTATGTAAAAAATTATTATTAGATGTCGCGAAGTCTGAAGGATTTGAATTAGATGCTGGTTCGGCAGAACTTTTAGCTATTTTAGCTGATGGATCATTTCGGGATGGGTTAGGAGAATTGCAAAAAATTCTTAACTTCAGCAAGATTAAAAAAATAAAAAGAGAAGATGTAGAAAAAATAACCGGCGCGCCGAAAACGACCTTGGTAAATGATTTTATTTCCGCCATTGCCGAAAAAGATTTAGAGAAGGGAATATCTGCTGTGCGTATTGCCTCTGAAGCGAATTTGGATATGAAGTTATATTTTAAACTTATAATTCAAAAATTCCGCTTGGCTATAATTTTGCGTTACGCTTCAAAATTAGAAAAAGAAATGGCTGGGGATCTTGGAGAAACAGATTTAGAATTCCTTAAAGAATTAATTAAGAAAGATAAGGATGGAATGCTTCGCTCGGGCGCTCTGGCTACTCTCTTAGAAGCATATCAAAACATAGATAATGCATTCGTCGCCGAATTACCCCTCGAGCTTGCCTTGGTGGAGATAATAGGGAAAGAATAAAAATTCTTTATTTTTTATATTTTCTAATTAGAAATAAAACAAAGGCCATCATTGAAGCTCCAATTATAGTCATGGTCATATCCTTTTGTCCGTCAAAAATATCTGTCGAACCATAAAATGAAGCCGCCAGAACAGGATTCACTGTCAATGCAGCAATCCATTCAAACACCTCATAGATTCCTGAAAGCGCAAACATAGTAGAAAGGGGAATATAATAATTCCATCCGCTTTCTTTTTCATAATTTTTATTAAAGCGTATTACAAGCTCTTGCATCGGATAAAAGACTAAAAATCCAAAAGAAAAATGAACAAGTTTGTCATACATATTTATTGATGATCCGAACAGACGCCCTATATCGTTTCCGAAAGGAACATGCGCCACTCCATAATGGGAAGTTATCAAGGGTAGAATAATATAAGCAAGTAAAAAAGTATAAGAAATATTTGAAAGTTTTACATAGCGTTCTAAAATAAAAAGCGCCAGCAACGCCAATACTACTGGGATATTTTCCAGCGCCCAGTAAGACAATGATGGGGGATTTATCCCCGACCAAATGAAAACAATAATAAAAATTACTAACAAAAATAATCTATATTTATTCATAAAAATAAAATTAAGATTTGTCGTTTAGGTATTTGCCGGCAATACTCAAAGCAAATGAAGGTAATATTATAAAGACTGTTGCGAATAAAAGTCTTATTAATATTTCACTTATTTTTGAATCTGGTGTGTTTGGTCCAGAAGCAGTTATGACAACTAAAATACCAATAATTCCAAAAACAATAGATGCATAAATGAAAATTTTTGTTGCTATTTTTTGCATGATTTTAGTATAACAAATTTAATTTAAAAATGCTGGCTGGGAGACTAGGAATCGGACCTAGATTAAAGGCTTCAAAGGCCTCTGTCCTACCGTTAGACGATCTCCCAATATTTTTAAAACAACTTAATTTATAACATAAATAGTAACAAAAATCTATAATTTTGATATAATAAAACTATGATAAACCTTAGAACAAGAAAAACTGCTGACAAATACAAAAAACATATAGCTAATGGATTTTTAGCAAATGGGTGTAATTTGTGCAAGAACAACAAAGATGAATTAATAAAAGAATTTAAACACTGGAGAATTGTAGACAATATATTCCCTTGGGATCGCATAACAAAAATTCATCATATGATTATTCCTAAAAGGCATATTAAGGGTATTGATTTAACTAAAACAGAAATAAGTGAGCTAGAGTCAATCAAATCTAAATATATAAATAAAAAATATCAAATTATTGCAGAACCTGTACGTAAATATAAGTCTATTCCTGAACATTTTCACCTTCATCTTATTGTAATCAAAGATAATATTTAGTTTTTTAAAAAATCCAATACTGCCTTAAATTCTTAGTTAGTATTTTTGTGTTATAATAAAATTATCATTTTATGATTAAAGAATATATAAAATATCTTAAAGATAATCCTAAAGGGTATTGGTTTAAGGCTAAACTTTATGGTTGGGGCTGGGTGCCTGTGAAATGGCAAGGATGGCTTGTGGTAGCAATTAGCATAGCTATTCTTTATACCGGTGTTTATATTGGGGATACTGATGATGCTCCTGGTGCGGCGTTCTTGGGCTTTCTATTGATGATCGGGCTTATATTTACTTTTGGTTATTGGAAAGGAGAAAAACCACGTTGGCAATGGGGACCACCAAAGAAAGATATTTAAAAAATGAATTCAGGGTTACGTAGAAGTGTAAGTTTTAAAATAGGTTCCAATAGCGTATCAAACTTCTAGTCATTTACAATATTGTATTTTTATAGTAAGGTATTTTTGGCTATTTGTTCCTAAAATTTAAAAAACAAAGAAAAAACAAGGAGGACGCCAATGGCGATAATTCCAGACACAGAGAAAGCCGCAGGCTACGTCGTCCAAGAAGCAAAAGAAAGTAATAGGTTCTTGAGTAGATCAGGACGTTTTCTTAAACGTCGGGATCGTGGTTCAAAGTTGGGGATAGAACGTGCTTATGTACATACAAGCGCCGAGTTGTTGGAAATGAGAGACTGTATCCCCCTTACATCATTTGTTTTCAGAGGTAGGTACAATACAGAGGTAGATTTCACAGGAATTTCATGTAATCCACCGATGAAATTCGAAGAATTCCTCGAGATATACCAACAGTTCGTTTCTTTTAGATAGCATTTTCTTAATCTTAATAGGGAACAAATAGCCAATTTGTTTTCCCACATCAAAAAAGGGCAGGTCGCACAATACGCGAACCTGCCTTTCGTCAATTTTGAGATACTTATTGAGACCTAGTTAGTACTTTTTTGCTTATTATTTGATATAATCTTATTATTAGTAATTTTTTAAATTAATTTATAATTATGGAAACAAATAAAGGAAAGATTTTTTTTAATACTGTTTTTTGGGGTTTTGTTCTTTGGCTTTTTGGTTACGTGCTTGGATTTGTATTTTTTGCTTTTGTGCCAAAAGATTTAATTGGGTGGTATATTATGCCGTTTGGTATTATTGCAACTCTTTTAGTATTGCTCAAAAAAATAAAAAGAGAGAAACTTATGTGTTATTTTGGATTAGGTCTTATTTGGACGATTTTAGCAATTGTTTTAGATTATATTTTTCTAGTTAGAATGCTCAATGCAACTGATTACTATAAACTTGATGTGTATATTTATTATATTTTAACTTTTATCTTACCAATAGTTGTGGGATGGTATAAATTAAATAAAAATAAGAGCATCAATTAATTACATTATGTTAAACGATGAACTTAAAACACAAATTAGAAATCAGACTTCGGGGTATATAGTAGCTGCACTCTCTTTGGTGGCGGGGCTCGCTTGGAATGACGCAATTAAGGCTCTTATTGCATTCTTTTTTCCTTTAGATAGCTCGGGGATTTTGATCAAATTCATTTATGCCATTATACTTACTATAATTATTGTTATTGTAAGTATGTCTCTACTCAAACTTCCAAATAAGACTACTGAAACTTAATAATCTTCTTAGAAACTCAGCCTTGTGTTTAAGTTTTTGTTTATATGTAAATTTATGATATAATTTCACTATGACTAAAACAATAATAAACAATCAGGATTTTTTAGGGACGTTGTGGATGATAGGGTGGCTTTTTTCTATAGGTTTTCTGCGTCTTTCTTTTTGGAAAGGCGTTCTTGCGTTAATAGTCTGGCCTTATTATATGGGAGTGAAATTTAGAAAAGATCCTGAAATTAAATAATATGATTGAAAAATTTTTCCCCCATACACATCATCATCCAGGAGAATCATTGCGCAGATCTGTTATAAAAGCTATTACTTATAGATTAGTCATTATAGTTCTGGATTTTTCAATTATCTTTCTTTTTACTGGACAAGTAAAAATAGCTTTGGGTTTTATGATTTTGAGTAATATTTATACCACTCTTATATACTTTTTTCATGAAAGAGTGTGGGATAATGTAGAGTGGGGTAAAAATTAAATCTTTTAATAGAATTTTATTATCTACAACTCCGCATTGATATATTTGTATTTTTGTATTAAAATCTATCTATGGGAACAAAAAATATACTATCTCATAAGGGGAAAAGACTAGTTATAACTGGAATTCCAACTATTGGTAAAACAAGTCTAGCAAAAAGACTTGCTGAAGCGGTCGGAGGAATTTGCGTCTCTGGAGACGATATTCGTCATGAGCTGAAATCGGATCCACGATTTGCTGATGCTACAAGTTTTTGGAAAGACAAAAATAAGAGAACATATTACATAACCACGTCTTATGGCAAACAATGGAAAAATCTTGTTTCTCAATCTGAAAAACTATGGGAGGGGATATTAGAAAAGATAAATAGTTATAGAGATGAGGAAAGGCCTGTTATTTTTGAAGGCGTTACTTTGCTACCACATTTAGTCCATAAAGATTTAGATTTTCCATGTGTAGTAATGATTGGAAAGACACTTCAAGATGTTTTAGAAATAAATAAAGAAAGGCCTATATGGGAAAATACAGAACTTGAATTACAATCCGCGGCCTTTTTTTTAGGTGATCAACCATATTATAAAGCAGAAGCTGAAAAGTATAATTATCCTGTTTTTAGCAATAGCGATGAAGCTTTTAAAAACTCTCTTAAAATTTTAGAATAATACCATGGTATTTATAATTTTTGGTAAACCTTTAGTGTTTTGGTTGGGTTTAATAACTTTAGGTAGTTTTATTTTTCAAATTTACTTAGGATATAGATTAACGCATGGTCGATCGGATCTATTTAAATATCATAAATTGAACGCTTTTGTGCTTTCATGTTTAGTTTTAATACATTTAACATTAGGTTTTTTATTATATTTTAATTTTTAAAATTTATGAATCCCGTTAGAAATAATATAATACGAGTTTCATCTTATAAATTAATTAACAAAAGTTATCTATGAAAATTTCTAACGGGATGAATAAAAAAATTATAGTTTATATAGTAATTGCATTAGTAATAATATTGGCGATATTTTATTTTATTAGTATATCTAAAAATAGTGGAATACAAACAAATCAAGCACAAATACCAATTTCAGAGACGCCTTTTGCTTCTTCTAATAGTATATCTATAGCTAATTTTTCTTTTAATCCACAAGTTTTAAGTATTAATAAAGGGGATGCTGTAGTCTGGACAAATCAAGATTCAGTTTCTCATCAAATCACTGGAGAAAATTTTAATAGCCCTATTATTAATAATGGGCAAAGTTACTCTTTCATATTCGATGCAATTGGAACTTATAACTATCATTGTGCTATTCATCCGTCAATGACGGGAACTATTATTGTGCAATAGTTTATTTATGACAAAGGATGATTATGGAATCTGGCTCGAGGGATTAGAACGCGCAAAATATCCACGCGGTGTTTTACCGAGTGAAACAGAAACTTTAATTGTAGGTGGAGGTATTACTGGAGTAACCTGCGCATATTTATTGGCCAAAGAAGGGAAACAAGTAGTTCTATTAGAAAAAAGAAAATTGGGAGAATGGGTTACTTACTGTACTACTGGTTTTTTAACTCAAGTGATAGACACTGACCCGATTAAATTAATAAAATTATTTGGAAAAGAAAAAGCTCGTCTTATTTTAGCGTCCCATGCAGAAGCTATAGATAAGATAGAAAATATAATAAAAACTGAAATGATTGAGTGTGAATTCGAACGTTGTATTAATTATATCTATGCCAACAGCAAAAGAGAAGAAAAAGATCTTATAAAAATGGTTGAAGTTTTTAAGGATTTAGGGGTGAAAGCTGAATATAAAAAAGATAATACTTTAAGATTCTCTAAATTTGGGTATATTGAAGTACCAAATCAGGCAAAATTTCACGTGATGAAATATTTAACGGTGCTTGCCCAAATAGCTAGTGAGTATGGTGCAATAATTGCCGAGGACACAGAAGTTGTAAATTTAAACGATAAAAAAGATTTTGTAGAAATTTTAATAAAAGACTCCGGGACGATAAGGGCTAAAAAAGTTTTTTCTGTTACATATAATCCTTTTGGTAGACCACCTCATTTAGTGCATAAATTCAACACATATCGTACTTATGTCCTTGAATATAAATTACCTTCTAATTCTCTCACAAGGAACACTTATGAGGATAATTTAGAACCATATCATTACTTTAGAATTGATAAAAAGAATGGTTTTGATAGGCTGGTGATAGGTGGGGCAGATCATTTAAATGTGATTCAAATGAATCGGGAATTAAATTTTAAGGTTATGAGAAATTATGTTAAAAAAACGTTTGGATATTTAACTTATGAAGAAATTCGTCATTGGTCTGGTCCTATATTAGAGCCCGTGGATGGAATAGCTTTTATGGGAGAATTGAAAGACAGTAATATTTTTCAGGCTTTCGCTTTTTCTGGAAATGGCATGACTTACAGCTATATTGCTAGTAAAATATTTTTTGACCAATTAACTTCGAAGACTAATACTTATTCCGAAATTTATGATATAAAACGCAAGATCTCATGGCGAGCGAATATTTTTGGCTGATAATTAGTAAATTACTAAACATAAACTTTTCTTCGGTACGGAATTTTTGAAGCTTAAAAATTCCTGAAGTTCTCGGCTCGACAGCCTCGAAACCCCTTCAAAAGTTATGTTTTGTAATTCACAATAATGTTATACTTAAAAAATGTTTTTTATAGACCCAATTCGTAATTTTTATGGTAGGTTTGAACGGCCTATCTCATCCTTATCACTTGTTGGAGGTTTCGTTTTTGATGCGCTTACTCTTCATAGGGTTGACACTTTATGGGAGAATTTATGGGTTTTAGGGCATCTTTTAATAGTGGGAATTTTTATTACCCTAATTCACCTACAAGAAAATGAAGTTGGAGGTGAAAAGAATCCTCAAAAAGCGCATTTTTGGTATGTGAATATACTTCAATTTTTCTTTGGAGGAATTCTGTCTACTTATTTAGTTTTTTATTTTAGAAGTGCAGATATTTTTGTCACTTGGCCGTTTGTTGCTCTCCTTGTTCTTGCTTTTATCGCCAATGAATCTTTAAAACGACATTATATTCGTCTTAGTTTTCAGATAAGTTTATTTTTCCTTTCAATCTATTCATTTGCCATTTTTATTGTACCGGTGATTTTACACAAAATCGGCGCTTTTGTTTTTATCTTGTCTGGACTTCTTAGTTTAATTTTTATTACATTATTTCTCCTGATTTTATTTCATTTTATAAAAGATAAATTTAAAGAGAGTAAAAGATTAATCATATCTTTAATTCTGGGCATTTTTATTTTAATTAATTTTTTATATTTCACTAATTTAATTCCTCCAATTCCTCTCTCTTTAAAAGATGCTGGGATGTATCACTTAATTCAAAAAAATACAGAAGGGAATTATGATGTGACTTTTGAGGATTATGGCTGGAGAGGGTACTTTAATTTATATCAAAATTTCAATCAAGTTTCTGGAGAGCCTGTCTATGCCTTTAGCGCCATTTTTTCTCCAAAGAATCTAAACATCACAATTGTTCACGAATGGCAACATTATGATGACACGCAAAATAAATGGATAACTGAAAGTGTGATAAATTTACCTGTCATAGGCGGGCGAGATGGCGGTTTCCGCACATATTCTATGCGTTATAATCTAGCCACTGGTAAATGGCGAGTAAATGTAAAAACACCACAAGGTCAAACTATTGGTGTTTTGAGGTTTAAAATTATATCGGCAGATATAGAACCTCTACTTACTACTGGGGTAAAATAGAGATAAATTTCTCAAAACCCTTATCATCATAAAGTATTGTTTGTAGATTTGGATATTTTTTAAAATCTAAATTTTCAAAATGTTTTATTTTATCATCGATAAATATTACTTTTTCGTTTATGTGCTTAGCACATATTTTCTCTACCGCTTCCTTTTTGCTTCCTTGAATAACGACAATTTTAGAAAAGAGATGAGGAATACCTACCTTTTTTATTTTATCTTGTTGCCATTTTTCGCCTCCATGGGTCACTATATAGCAATTTTTTTTTCCTAATTTCATGATTATGTTTACTAAATCTTTATTTAAAAAGTTTTCGCTTCCTTCTAGTATTTTTTCATACCAGTCCTCTTTAATAGAAAAATGAGTTAGTATTTCCTTCAACCAAAATCCACTTACCCTTACTTCCTTATAATATTCTTCTGCTGAAGCACGAGGTACTCCCGCTTTTTCTAAACACACATACATATGTTCTTTAAATTGTTTTGTATTATAAAAAAGCACATCGTCAAAATCAAAAATATATTTCATCCCAGTACTAAAATTTTAACTAATAATATTTAATCGTTATTCCCCGTAATCAAAAATTAGGCAGTAGCCGTTACGGGTCAGGTGTTATTAATATAGCACAAAATAAACAAGCCCACTTTGCAAACACATAGTGTCGCAAAGCAGGCTTGTGATAATACTTCGATATTGATATTCCAACTAACGGAGTTGGTGCCGTGAGGGACCATTCCCTCCACCAGGAATAGTAATCTTTTTCCCGGCAACACGTGCCGCGAAATTGATTGCATTCTCAAACTCTCCCAGTTCGATAGTTTTTGTTGATTTTTTGAGTCTTATAAACTCTGAAATCAGGGCTCCCAAAAACCAGTCGCCGGCCCCGGTCTCAAACTTACCACCTGGGAAACAAACTGGTTTAAATAATCTCTCTTCATATCTACCGAAGGAGAACATTCCACCATCACTATCATCTGTTACAATTGTAAGTTTCGGGCCACAATCATACAACTCTGAAAGTTCCATACCGGTTTCTTCAAACTCGCGTCTGTTCAGCACGAGAAGATCTACTAACTTCAAGATCTTTTTAAATTCCCTACTAATTGCACAAAGAGTAGCTTTCGCGTTCAGAACACGAAAGCCAGCCTCTGTCCGATCAAGTAAAGCTTTTGCGAAAGGTAACTCAACTTTTCGAAGGCCTGTTACAACAGAAAATGTGTTTGGTCCAATTCTAACGCTTGGTCCTTTGAGAATCTGTAGTGCACTAGGCACCATGGAGTGAATTATCTTTCCTTTCTTCCCCCAAACTTCTCCGTTGATGCCCTTAATGATTGGAATGGCAGCAACGTTGGTTTTTGAAAGAACAGGAACTGGTGTAAATGATACCCCACCCTGCTTTATGACTCTTTTGAGAAGTAAACTCTCAAGAGTCTCTTCTTCTTGGTCATAATTAACTTCAACTAAGCCAACAAGATGTGAATTTCCTCCTAATCTTCTAATTGCTCCATTTGTGTTTCCTGATGAGCCTGAAGGGCAAGGGCAAAGACTCATATCCAACTCTTTTTTAGACCCTGATGCATCTTTGACTACCAGCTCAAATTCAGAATTTACAGAAACTCCTACTACAGCGTTGTATACTTTCTTCATAACTTTTTCTCCCTTTTTTCTTTATTTTTATTTTGTTATCGAATATCAATCTTTAATTTAACTCTAGAATAATAAAAAAGTAATTACTGTGTCAAATGTGTAGAAAATTCGCTTTAGATTTCATAATAAAAACTCAATAAATAAAGGGTTTTAGTAAAATACCAATAAACTGCAGGAGAAAAGTTGACAAATTAGTCATAAAAATATAATATATAAATATGCAGATTCAAGTTGTCTTAAAAAATTTTGGTCTTTCGGAAAAAGAGGTTGCTGTATATTTGGCTTTGATTGAGCTTGGGTCTTCCTCTGTGCGAACAATATCACAAAAGGCAAAAATAAATCGCGGGACTACTTATGATATTTTAAAATCCTTAATTAATCTGGGAATCATTTCTTATTACAACAAAGAATCAAAACAATATTTTATAGCCGAACGGCCGGAGACTTTGCTCGCAGTAATAGACAAAAAACAAGAAGAGCTCAAGGAGGTGAAAGAAAATATTGAAGAAAGCCTGCCACTTTTTAAAACTATCTTTGAAAAACAAGGAGGGAAGCCAGTAGTAAAATTATATGAAGGATTGATCGGCATCAGGCATATTTTAGAAGATGTTTTGAAAAGTATGGATAAAGTTAAAGATAAAACTTATTATGTCTATTCTTCTTCAACAGTTAGAAAAAATGTACATCAGGCGATGAAAGATTTTAGTAATAAAAGAATACGAAGGAAAATCAAAGTTAAAACAATTGCGCTTGGCGAAGGAGGTAGTACGGTGGGCCTAGATGAAAGGAAGTGGATGCAATTATCAAGCAGTAACAGTAAAAGCAGTAAAGGACAGGAGGACTTGCGTTCTACTTATGAAATAATTTATGGGGGAAATAAAGTGGCGCATATCAGTTTAGATAATGCAGAAAATCCAGTCGGTGTGGTGATAGAGAATCAAGAAATTTACCATACCCAAAAATTGATATTTGAATATAATTGGAAGAAACTTTAATTTAAAATAAAACGCGTTAGGGAAAGCTAAGCTCTCCCTAACGCGCGCTACTTTTCATATCATTTCTTTTTCTTTTTCTGTAACCTCTCCCATCGGGAGAGGGCCTTCTGGGCTGCTGCTTCACTCGAGGAGTAAAAACACCCTTCAGAAACTGCACCTGTTTCAGGTATCACAAAAGAAATTGTTACTCCTTTTGTTCTCCTGATAAGTCTTGCCCCTGGGAGGTTCATTGCCTCTTGAACAATGATTCCCAGTCTTAATAGATCAAACAGATCATCTTTTTTCACTTAAGAACACCTCCTTTTTAAGATACTTTATATTAACCCTAAATAAAAAGCAATTTGTCTTTAATTCTTACATATTATAATATATACCTATATGATTTCCCGAATATATGTGACGCCAAAAGAAAAAACTGGCTTTATTAACTCTTACTTAATTTCACACAAATTAGGAAATGATAAAATCCTCAAAATTGCGCAAACTCTCACTAACCCCATCCTAGAAGGATTTTCAATAAATAAATTTCCAACTTTACATAAGTTTACTTATGCTATTGAAATAGGTTTCAAGCCTGGAGTCACAGATAATGTCGGGCATACCGTAGAGGAAACAATTTTGGATTTTTTACATCTCAAAGAAAAAAATAATCTAGCAGTTTATACTTCTAAAATTTATTTGGTTTCAAATTCTAAATTAAAAGAGGTGGAAAAAATCGCTCTTTCGCTCCACAATCCTCTAATTGAACGTTCACATATAATAAGTTTCGCTGACTTAAAAAAGGAAGGGTTACCACTAGAAGTTCCTAAAGTTGTTTTAAAGAAAACTACTCCAATCATTAATATTTCTCTAAAAGTGCCCGACGAGGAACTTATAAAAATCGGTAAGGAAGGAATATTGGACGGAACAGGCGTAAGACGAGGCCCTCTAGCCCTTGATTTAGCCTCAATGAAAGTAATTCAAAAACATTTTTTAAAATTAAAAAGAGATCCGACTGATATTGAATTAGAATCTCTCGCGCAAACTTGGTCTGAACATTGCAAACATACTATTTTTGCAAATCCTATAGATGATATTAAGGATGGTTTGTATAAAACTTACATAAAAGGCGCAACAAGTTTAATACGTAAACAAAAAGGCAAAAAGGATTTCTGTGTTTCTGTGTTTTCTGATAATTCTGGAGGAATAATTTTTGATAAAGATTATTTAATAACGCATAAAGTGGAAACACACAACAGTCCTTCGGCGTTGGATCCATTTGGCGGAGCTATCACAGGTATCGGGGGGGTGAATCGAGATACGATCGGTTTTGGTCTAGGGGCAAAGCCCGTAGCGAATGTTTATGGTTTTTGTTTTGGTAATCCGGAAGATAGAAGATCGCTTTTCCGCGATAAAGATTTAAAAAATAAAATGTTGTCGCCAAAACGCATTATGGAAGGAGTAGTAAAAGGAATAAATGTAGGAGGAAATTGTTCTGGTATCCCGACTTTAAATGGTTTTGTGCATTATGACGACAGATATAGGGGCAAGCCTCTAGTTTTTGCTGGCACAGTGGGATTAATTCCAAGAAATTTACCAGCCGGAGGCGGGCATACCTCAGCAAATACCCGACCTTCTCATATTAAAAGGGCGCAAGCTGGAGACTATATCGTTGTAGTTGGTGGAAGAGTAGGGCTCGATGGTATACATGGAGCGACTTTTTCTTCAGTTGTAATGGATTCTAGTTCTCCGGCGACTGCGGTGCAGATCGGTGATCCGATAACTCAGAAAAAATTAAGCGATGCGATAATCAAAGAGGCCCGAGATATGAATTTATATAATAGTATTACAGATAATGGTGCTGGAGGAATTTCTTGTTCAGTGGCTGAAATGGCAAAAGAAGTGCGCCTGCCTGCCGGTAGGCAGGGTGGAGCAAAAGTTTCTTTAGAAAAAGTTCCTTTGAAATATCCGAGTCTTCGTCCGTGGGAAATCTGGATTTCAGAATCTCAAGAACGCATGACTTTATCTATACCAAAGAAAAAATGGAAAATATTTAAAAAATTAATGGAAAGCCGTGGAGTAGAAGCGACGGTAATAGGAGAATTTACAAATTCTCCTAAATGTATAGTCCAATATAAAGGAAAAAAGATTATGGATATTCCTATGAATTTCTTGCATAATGGTTTACCACAACAGCATTTATATACAGAACCAATTAAATTCACCTCACCCCCAGCCCCTCTCCTTATAAAGGAGAGGGGGGAAATATACACTCAAGCTCTTGAAAAATTATTATCCAATAAAAATCTTAGTGGGTTCTCTTTTATATCACAGCAGTATGACCACGAAGTACAAGGATCTTCTGTTTTGAAACCGCTCTCTGGACGAGGTCGCATAAATACCGATGCGCAAGTTTTTCAACCAGTTTTAAATTCAAATAGAGGAGTCGTTTTGTCTTCAAGCACTTATCCTTCATACGGAGATATCAGCACTTACCATATGGCATCCTGCGCTATAGATACTGCTATTAGAAACGCTGTTTCAGCAGGTGGAACTCTTTCACATATGGCAATTCTTGATAATTTCTGCTGGTGTTCATCCAATGATCCCAAACGCCTAGCACAGCTTGTATCCTCAGTAAGAGCCTGCTATGACTATGCCGTGGGCTATGGTACGCCGTTTATTTCTGGCAAGGACAGTATGTTTAATGATTTTAAAGGTTATGATGAGAAAGGAAACCCTGTAGCTGTTTCTATTCCACCAACACTTCTTATTTCAGCTATTAGTGTTATGCCTGATTTAAATAAAACTGTTTCTCCAGAATTTAAAAAAGTTGGTGATATAATTTATTTATTAGGAGAAACGAAGGATGAACTTGGTGGAGGAGAATATTTGAAAATGTTTGGTGTTGTCTCAAACAACCCCGCACCAGAGCAAGCTCGGTACAGGGCAAGTGTTCCCAAAGTAGATCTAAAGAAAAATATTAAAACTTATCGCGCGTTAGAAAAAGTAATTCAAAAAGAATTAGTAGTTTCGGCAATATCTGTAAATTCTGGAGGGCTTGCAGTAGCACTCGCTAAAGCTTGTGTAGGAGGAATGGTTGGATGTAATATTTCTCTTAAGAACCAGACAGCGCCTAAGGCGCTGTCTGTAGACGAAAAATTGTTTTCAGAGAGTCAGGGAAGGATTTTAGTTTCTGTATCTCCTCGTAATGTTTTAGCTTTTGAAAAAATAATCCCCGTAGTAGAGCAAAGCTCACTACGGGACAAAGTAAAAAATATTACTTGTGTTAAATTAGGTAGAGTTACAAAAGATGGAAAAGTTGTAATTACAGATGATAGAAAAAAAGTGGTAGAAACGGATGTTAAAAAATTATATAATGCTTATCATAAATTTTCTAACTCACAAAAATGAAAACAGAAACTAAACAATGTCAAAACTGCAAGGGGAACTTCCTAATAGAACCGGAGGATTTTAATTTCTATGAAAAAATGAAGGTTCCGCCTCCTACTTTTTGTTATCTTTGTCGAGCGCAAAGGAGATTTTCTTTTAGAAATGAACGAAAACTTTTTAAAGTTAAAGATGCTTTTACCGGCAAAGAGATTTTTTCACTTTATCCGACTGAGGGTGGAAGAAAAGTTGTTACTCAAGAAGAGTGGTATGGAGATAGTTGGGATGCGATGGAATATGGACATATTTATGATTTTACTAAACCATTTTTTCAACAATTCTTCGCACTCCAAAGAGAAGTGCCTATCTATAATCTAAATGTACAGAGGATGATCAATAGCCCGTATTCAGGAAATGCTACAGCGTTAAAGAATTGTTATCTTTGTTTTCATTCGAATTATACTGAGGATAGTATGTATGGCAGTGCAAATGATTATTGTAAAGATTGTGTAGATACTTCACATATAAACCACTGTGAACGATGTTACGAATCTTTTTGGCTTGAAAAATGTTATGAATGTTATTTTAGTATAATGTGCGCTGAATCATACAATCTTTATTTTTGTCGTAATTGTCTAGGATGTAATAATTGTTTTGGATGTGCAAATTTACGTAAATCTTCTTATTGTATTTTTAACAAACAGTACTCTAAAGAAGAATATCAAGAAAGAATTAAAGAAATGAATCTCGACACTATTTTAGGGTTAAGGGAAGCAAGAAAAAAAGCCAGAGCTTTTTGGAAAACTCAACCGACAAAATCTCAACATGGTTTAAAGAATTTAAATTCAACTGGCTCTCATGTGACAAATTGTAAAAATGTAAATGATAGTTTTTTAATTAGAGGAAGTGAAAATATGCGCTATTGCCAACATATGCAAGTACCCGCAAATAAAGATTGTTATGATATTTCTGGTTGGGGAGAAAACACAGAACTTTCTTATGAAACTGCAATATGTGGCGAAAATTCATATAATATGAAATTTTCTTTTAATTGCTGGCCTACTTGTCGAGATAGCGAATATTGTATGGATCTTTTTAGTTGCTCGGATTGTTTCGGTTGCGTGGGCTTAAAGAAAAAACAATATTGTATTTTTAATAAACAATATTCTAAAGAAGATTACTGCCAACTAGTAGAAAAAATCAAAAAGCAAATGAACGATGTGCCTTATGTTGATAAACAAGGCCTTGTCTATAAGTATGGAGAATTTTTCCCGATAGAATTTTCTCAAAATGGATACAATAACACTATAGCTATACAACATTTTCCACTTACAAAGGGAGGGGCAGAAAAGAAAGGATATTTATGGGTGGAAGCACCCCAGAGTGAGTATAAAATAACCAAAAAATCATCAGAACTTCCAGATTCTATAAATGAAGTGAGTGATGAAATTTTAAAAGAAATCATAGAGTGCGGAAACTGTAAAAAAGCTTATCGGATTATGGAAAATGAATTAATTTTCTTGCGTAAAGAAAAATTACCTCTTCCGAACTTATGCCATGATTGCAGATATAATAGAAGAATAGAAGATAGATTAAAATTAAAATTAGAAAAAAGATCTTGTATGTGTGCTGGTGTTAGTGATAAAACTAATACATATAAAAACACTATAAAACACTTTCATGGAGACGAACCGTGTGTAGAAGAATTTAAAACTGGACATATTTCGGAAAAGAAAGAAATAGTTTATTGTGAAAAATGTTATCAGCAAGAAGTTTATTAAAATGACCCATTCGAGAAAACTCAGGGTCATGGTGAGTAAAAATCGAACCATGAAAAAACCAAAAATCATAATTATGTCGGGATATGGGTTAAATTGCGAAGAAGAAACAAAGTTCGCTTTTGAGCTTGCGGGGAAAAAAGAAAATATAGTAGCTGACATTGTACATATTAATGACTTGATTACTAAGCCCAAAATGCTTTCGGAATATCAAATATTAGTTTTTCCCGGAGGATTTTCTTATGGAGACGATACAGGTAGTGGAAAAGCTTATGCGAATAAATTTAAAAATCATTTAGCAAAAGAATTGGCGAAATTTTTGTCTCGCGATACCCTTGCAATAGGAATTTGCAATGGATTTCAGATAATGACTAATTTAGGAATTCTACCTGGCGGACTTACTTATAATAAAAATGGAAAATATCTGGACAGATGGGTTGACTTAGAAGCTAAGGGAAACCCACGCCAGGGCGGGGCAAGCAGTCCTTGGCTAGAAAATATTGGAAAAATGTCACTGCCAATAGCCCACGGTGAAGGACGCTATGTAATCTCTCAAAAAGAGTATAAGAAAATGAAGAAAAGCAGAGAAATTGCTTTTGTGTATACAAATGGAGAAATTTGTAAGTTTCAAAATTTAGAAAAAAATCCAAATGGGTCTGAACATGACATTGCGGGAGTTTTAGCGTATAATGGCAGAGTACTAGGTATGATGCCACATCCGGAGCGTGCTATGTTCTCGCACCAAAATCCGATGTGGTTTAAAAATAAAGACATTTCGAAAGAGGGGGCAGGATTACAAATTTTTAAAAATGCGATAAAATACTTTACAACATAACTTTTTTCGGTACGGAATTTTTGAAGCTTAAAAATTCCTGAAGTTCTCGGCTCGTCAGCCTCGAAACCCCTCCAAAAGTATATTGTAAAGTATTTATAATAAATTTTATGAGCGAACTAAAAGAAAAATGCGGAATCGTAGGAATATACGGTAAGGGTTTACCTATTGCTCGATTAGCTTTTTTTGCTTTATTTGCATTACAACACAGGGGACAAGAAGCATCAGGAATCACCACTAATGATGGAAAAAAATTTCGCACTCATAAAGGAGCTGGACTCGTATCTCAAATATACACAGAAAAAACAATAAAAAAACTAACTGGGTACATAGGCATAGGACACAATAGATATTCTACTTCTAAGGGGGGCGCATTAAATCATGCTCAACCAGTCGTAAATTATGATAAATCTTTTGCCCTAGCTCATAATGGCAATTTACCAAGTATAAAAGTATTAGAGAATTTTCTTTCTTCAAAAAAAGTATTTAAAAAAGATCGTAATGATTCAGAGCTTATGGCTGATGCTATCGATTTTTATATTAAAGAAGGTAACTCATTACCGAAATCTGTGGAAAAAGCTTTTCCATTATTTACTGGAGCTTTTTCTTTAGTAATGATGAATAAGGATACTTTGGTTGCATTGCGGGATACTTATGGAATGCGTCCACTTGCCATAGGGAAACTCGGCCATGGTTATGTTGTTGTCTCAGAGTCATGCGCGCTTCAAACTATCGGGGCAACATTTTTAAGAGAAGTAAAGCCCGGAGAAATGATTGTAGTAAACAAGAAAGGGTTAAAGAGTATTCAACTAGCGAAATCTATTCCCAAACATGACATATTTGAATATGTTTATTTTGCTCGACCAGACAGTGTGCTCTCTGGTAAATTAATTTATGAAGTTAGAAAAAACTTTGGAAAAGCTTTGGCTCATGAATTTAAAAAGAAAGTTGATATTATTGTGCCTGTGCCTGATACGGCGACACCTGTTGCCACAGGATACAGCCAAGCATCTGGCATTCCAATGGAAATGGCTTTAGTAAAAAATCGGTATGTTCACAGGACTTTTATTGAGCCTGATCAAAAATCCAGGCGCAAAAGTGTTGCGTTAAAACTCATACCTTTGCCAAAAATCATAAAAGGTAAAAAAATAATAGTGATAGATGATTCCATCGTGAGAGGTCATACATGTAAAAAAATAGTCAAAACACTTTTTAAAGCAGGGGCCAAAGAAGTGCACCTTTTGATTTCTTCTCCCGCTATCCGTTTCCCAGATTTTTATGGCATGGATACTCCAAACCAAGATGAATTGATAGCATCTTATAAGAGCGTAGAAGAAGTTCGTAAATTTATGGGAGCTACATCACTACATTATCTTTCACTTGATGGATTAATAAAAGCTATTGGATTACCTAAAGATAAATTATCTACTTCATGCTTTACAGGTATTTATCCAATAGATTTAAAAGAACGCAAAAAACAAGTAAGATACGATGTCTCAACAAAATAAACTAAAATTGGTTGTATTAATTTCTAATACTGGTACTGGTACAAATTTAAAGGCTATAATTGATGGAGTTAATTCTAGTAAAATTAAGGCTGAAATTTGCGCAGTTATTTCTGATATTATAAATTCAAAAGGTTTAGAACATGCACGAAAAAATAATTTAAATATTGAAATTTGTGAAAGTAAAGAAGCTTTATTACCACTTTTAAATAAAATATGTCCAGACTATATCTGTCTAGCTGGCTGGAAGCAAATTATTTTAGACGAAGTAATTCTTGCTTTTCCAAATAAGATTTTAAACTTACATCCTGGATTAATTCCTAATATAGTTGATGAGAGTTTCAAAAATCCAGACGGGACAGAAGCTCTTTGGAACAAAGGTATGATGACCAACAAAGCGATTGCTAATTTCTTAGACAAAAAAGTTACTTTTGCTGGATCATCAATTCATTTTTTAACTTTAAATTTTGATTTTGGGCCAGTTTTAGGGAGAACATTTGAGAAAGTTAAAGATGGTGACAATGTCGAATCTTTATATGGAAGATTAAAGGTAAAAGAAAATAAATTGTATGTCGAAGTATTAGCAAAATTGTGTCAAAATAAATGATATGCAAAAACAAAAGATTTTAATAATTGGTTCTGGTGGAAGGGAACACGCAATAGGGTGGAAAGTATCTAAATCTCCCAAGGCGGGACAGATTTTCTTTGCGCCTGGGAATGGTGGTACTAGTAATATTGGAATAAATATAGACATAAAAGCAACAGATATCTCTGGGTTATTAGAATTTGCTAAAAAAGAAAAAATAGATTTGACGCTCGCCTTGCCTGATGACCCGCTAGCGCTTGGAATCGTGGATGAATTTAAAAAGGCTAATTTGCGTATTTTTGGTCCGACTAAACAAGCTAGTAAAATTGAATGGTCTAAGGCTTTTTCAAAGGGTTTTATGTATCGACATAATTTACCAACAGCAAAATTTGAAACATTTAATAACTTTGAAAAAGCAAAAGAATATGTTTCCAAACAATCTTTCCCAACAGTTATAAAAGCAAGTGGCTTGGCCTTAGGGAAAGGAGTAATTATTTGCCAAAATTTAGAAGAGGCAAACGAAGCGCTCGAAAACATGTTTATAAAAAAAGTTTTCGGGGATGCTGGCAACGAAGTCGTTATAGAAGAATTCCTTACTGGACCAGAAATTTCTATCCATGCATTTTCTGATGGAAAGAATTACAAAATATTCCCTACGTCTCAAGATCATAAAAAAATAGGGGAAAATGATACTGGATTAAATACTGGAGGTATGGGTACTATCGCCCCACTTCCTTTTGTGACAAATGAACTTTTTAAAAATATTGAAGAAAATGTTTTAGCCCCAACTATCAAATCAATGGAAGAAGATGGAAATCCATTTTTGGGTGTGATTTATCCAGGATTAATACTTACAAAAGACGGTCCAAAAATCCTTGAATATAACGCTCGTTTTGGTGATCCAGAAACACAAAGTTATGTGAGACTTTTAGATACAGATATTTTAGATATTTTTAATGCTTGTGTTGACGGGAAACTTGATCAAATAACAATCTCTTGGAGTAAAAAATATGCTTGCACAATAGTACTCGCTTCTGGAGGATATCCAGAAAATTATGAAAAAGGGAAAGTGATTACGGGAATAGATGAATCAGAAATGCAACCCGATATCGTTATCTTCCACGCTGGCACTAAAATGGAAAATGGAAAACTTATTACAAGTGGTGGGCGAGTATTGGGAGTTTCAGCTATAGGCGACAATCTACAAGAAGCCCTCACAAAAGCCTACAAAGCTATAGAAAAAATTTTTTTTGAAGGCATGCAATACCGTAAAGACATCGGCCAATCTGCTTTAAAAACAAAGGAAATTTAATTTCTTAACATATCATGTGCGAGGCAAGACCTCGCACAAGTTATTTATCCCAATTAAAAAATTGTTCTCTATCTGGACCGGTGCCTACAGAGATTATTTTTATATTTAAATCAGATAGTTTATTTTTTATATATTTTAAATAAGAGACAAGTTCTTCGGAAACTTTTTTCTTATCATTAATACCTAAATTGGCGTTACCCCAACCTGATAGATTTTCTGTTATTACATCTGTAACTTGATTCAAGTAGAGTGGAAATTCTTTAAAGACTTTTTTATTATTTTTATATCCAGTCACAACTTTTATTTTATCATTCGGACAGATATCGGCTTTATTGATAAAAATCTTATTAGCGCCAGAAAGCTCTATGGCATAACGCAAGGCAAATAAATCAAGCCAACCGCACATCCTAGGTCGCCCAGTCGTCGATCCAAATTCACAACCTGCATCTTGAAAAAGTTTTTCCAATTCAGGATCTTTAATTCTGGCAGGGAAGTTCCCACCACCTACTTTGGTCGTATAAGCTTTTATCACACCATATATGTTCCGTAAGTAAGTATGTGGAATACCCAAGCCCAAACAAACACTAGCTGGTAGGGTATTACTGCTTGTTACATTTGGATAATCTCCAAAATTAATATCGAGCATTACTGCCTGCGCACCTTCAGCTAAAATATTTTTTCCTTCTTTGAGTCTTTTTTGTATTAAAGATGATAAATCACAAATCTTGAGTGTTTTAATTTTTTTCACAGCTTCAAGCCATTTCTTTTTGGCTTCTTTTATTTTTTTAAAATCAATCTCAAAACCATATTTTTCTTTATACATATTCAAAAGATTCATATGGAATAGAGACAAAATTGCTTCTTTGTTTTCGAAATCTGGCAATAATACATCACTAATTAAAAGCGCTCTTCTTGCTCGCGTATCACTATAAGCTGGTCCTATGCCTCTGGCTGTAGTGCCTATCTTTGTTCCCAGCTTGTTTTTTAATTTACTTCGACGATATTCTTCTGCTTGGTCTAAAAAGGGATGTAAATATGAGACTAATTTTGCGCGATTAGAAATATAAAGACGGGGAGCGACGTTGAATCCTAAACTTTTTAATTGAGATATCTCTGAGATTAGAGACAGAGCATCTATAACAACGCCATTACCAATATACAGTTCTATATTCTTGTGAAAACAACCAGATGGAATAATATGTCCGATAAAAGTGGTTTTACCTAATTTAAGAGTATGTCCTGCATTAGCTCCGCCTTGAAAGCGAGCTACAGCTCCATAAATACCACTAGATAAAAGTTGGTCGATGTTTTTACCCTTTCCTTCGTCACCCCACTGAAGGCCTACAACTGCATCTATAAAGCCCCGCCTGCTCCCGACAAAGGAGGGCGGGCAGGCTTTTTTATTTTCGGATTTTTTTCTAACCATTAAAGTATTTACTGACCGATGCTATAGTTAGGAGATTCTTTTGTAATTATGACATCATGAGGATGACTCTCTTTTATACCAGCATAAGTAATTTTAATAAAACTAGCTTTATCCTGAAGAGTTTTGATATTGGGTGCTCCGCAATATCCCATACCAGCTCGAAGTCCTCCAACTAGCTGATAAATTACTTCTGAAAGAGAGCCCTTAAAAGAAACTCTACCCACAATTCCTTCTGGTACAAGTTTTTTTATATCATCTTCCATGTCTTGGAAATATCTTTCTTTTGACCCAAGCTGCATGGCTTCGATAGAACCCATTCCACGATATGCTTTATATTTTCTAGATTCAAAAATAATTACTTCGCCAGGGGATTCTTCAACTCCAGCAAATAGGGAACCAGCCATTACTGAGCTTGCTCCAGCTGCTATGGCTTTAGTGACGTCTCCGGTATGTTTTATGCCTCCATCAGCGATAATCGGTATACCTGAATCTTTAATAGCTTCCGCTACTTCATATACAGCAGAAAATTGAGGGAATCCTACACCAGCGATTATTCTAGTAGTACAAATTGAACCTGGTCCAATACCAACCTTTATTGCATCTGCTCCAGCTTTTACTAAAGCCAAGGCCGCCTCTCCTGTAGCAATATTTCCTACAATAACTTCTAATTTAGGAAATTCTTTTTTTATTTTCTTTAATATCTCGATTACTCCTTTTGAGTGGCCATGAGCAGTATCTATAACTATTACGTCTACCCCATTTTGTACTAATGCTTTTACTCGCTCTATCGTATCATTTGATACCCCAACTGCTGCACCTACACGTAAGCGACCCAAATTATCTCGAGAAGATTTTGGGCGAGATTTTACTTTCATTATATCTTTATAAGTGATAAGGCCGATAAGTCTGTTTTTATTATCAACTAATGGCAACTTTTCAACTTTATGTTCCGTTAATATTTTTTCAGCTTCTTTTAAATCGGTACCTATACTCCCAGTTATTAAGTTTACTTTAGTCATAACTTCCCCCACTCGAAGTTCTAAATTTTCTTGAAATCGTAAATCACGATTAGTTAAAATTCCTTTTAATTCCTTATTTTCATTAATTATTGGAATGCCACCAATTTTATGTTCTTTCATAATAGCTAGGGCTTCACCTAACAATGATTCTTCTGTTAAGGTTATGGGGTCATGAATCATTCCGCTTTCAGAACGTTTAACTTTTCGTACTTCTTTTGCTTGTTTTTCGATATCCATATTCTTATGAATAATCCCTATCCCTCCTTCTTGAGCCATAGCTATAGCCATAGTTGCTTCTGTCACCATATCCATAGCAGCAGAAACAATCGGCACACTGAGTGTTATTTTTTTAGTAAGTTTTGAAGAAATATCAACGTCACGAGGCAAAACTTCTGAGTATTGTGGTATAAGTAAAACATCATCGTAGGTGAGACCTTCTTTAAAATTTTCTCGTTGTTTTTTTGTTTTAATTTTTAGAACTTTCAAAGCCATAATATATAATGTATACTACCATATTATGAATGATATACAAATTCTGATTGTGGACTATGGATCGCAATATACTTTAGTCATCGGTAGAACTTTACGTGAACTTGGGGTGCGAAGCATAATATTACCACCTAATAAAGTTGATAAATGGCTAAAAAACAACACCCCTAAAGCAGTTATTTTATCTGGCAGTAATTGGAGCGTTCATAATGAAGGAGCTCCAGAGCTTCCTAAAATGCTTAATGTTAGTGGAAAAAATAAATATTTAATTCTAGGAATTTGTTATGGTATGCAACTTTTAGCTCATCAGAATGGCGGAAAAGTCGAAAGGCCTCTCGACCATCGTGAATATGGACCAACTACAGTTACCCTAAACACAACACATCCACTTTTTAGTGAAGTTCCTAAAAAAACCCAAGTCTGGGCAAGCCATGGAGACACTGTCACTAAACTTCCAAAAGGTTTTATCTCTATTGCTACTTCAGGTGGAGTTGCTGCTATGAGTGATAAAAATAATCGTGTACTAGGAATCCAATTCCATCCAGAGGTTGTCGATACAAAAGAGGGTAAAAAAATATTACAAAATTTTTTGAATATGGCCGATTGTAAAAAAGACTGGAATCCCGCAAATCTAATCCATGAAATCCAGAAAGAAGTTTTAGATATAGTAAAAGAAAAAGATAAAGTTATTTTAGGAGTTTCAGGAGGAGTAGATTCTACTACGCTAGCCACAGTCCTTGCTCCAGTTCTAGGGAGTAGACTCATTTGTATAGCTATAGATACTGGGGGATTAAGGCATAATGAGATATTAGAATTAAAAAACAATACTAAAAATGCTGGTATAGGGAATCTTAAAATTATTTCTGCTGAAAACGAATTTATAAAAAATATTACAAAGACTATTGATGGAGAGGAAAAGAGGGCAAAGTTTCGTACTATATATCAAAGAATATTTGAAGAACAAATAAAAAAAACGGGCGCAAAGTTTATAGTTCAGGGAACTTTAGCAACAGATATTATTGAGAGTGGAAAAGTAGGGGAGTCAGCAATGATTAAGACTCATCACAATGTAGGCCTTAATTGGAAGGTAGAAGACTTGCATCCTTTTAGAAATTTATTTAAATATGAAGTTCGAGAACTTGCTCGCGCACTTAAACTTCCAAAAAGTATTTCGGAACGTAATCCTTTTCCTGGCCCTGGTTTATTTTTGAGAATCGTCGGCACGCCAGTCTCAAAAGAAAAGCTAGACCTTGTACGAGAAGCAGACAAAGCTGTAAACGATATATTAAAAAAATATGATGTCGGGAAAGACATTTCCCAACTTATTGTCGCTCTTCTGGGTGTTAATTCCGTCGGTGTAAAAGGCGACGAAAGGGTTTACGGACATTCTCTGGCTATACGTGCCGTGCAAACAGTAGATTTTATGACGGCTAAAGGTTATTACTTTTCTGAAGAAATTGTAAATGAAATCACAAATACTCTCACAAAACATAAAGGTATCGTCCGGGTATTTTTTGATATGACCCCTAAACCTCCAGCCACAACTGAGTTTGAGTAAAAATATAAAAAATTAACATATCATATATGATAAACTAAGAAATTTTTTAAAATGGAACACGAAAAAGAAAATCAAAAAATAAAATCAGCGCTTATTTCAGTTTTTAATAAAGATGGACTTGAAGAAATTGTTAAACTTCTGGCTAAACATAATGTAAAGATTATTTCTACCGGCGGAACTGCAGAATTTATCCGTAAGCTTAATGTGACGGTTACAGAAGTGGAAGAAATCACCAATTATCCTGCTTTATTTGGAGGAAGAGTAAAGACATTGCAACCGCAAATTTTTGGCGGGATTTTAAATCGCCGAGATGATGAAAATGATCAGAAAGAAAAGAAGGAGCACAATATAGAAGATATTGATTTAGTAATCGTCGACCTGTATCCTTTTAAGGAAACACTTACAAAATATGAAAACGAACCTGCCTTCGTTAAAACTACGGCGGGCAAGGAAGAAATTATTGAAAAAATTGATATTGGTGGAATATCTCTAATCCGCGCAGCAGCAAAGAATTTTAATGATGTCGTGGTTATTCCTTCTAAAAATCAATATGAGGAGCTTCAGAAAATTTTAATGAACAGTAATGAAACTAGTTTAGAAGAACGTAAAAAATTTGCTGGTGATGCTTTTAAGGTCACAAGCACTTATGATAGTGCTATTTGTGAATATTTTATGTCAAAGGCGGGCTTTGACACTAGGATTCCATTACGTTATGGAGAAAATCCGCACCAAAAAGCAGAATTTATAGGGAATCTAAAAGAAAGTTTCGCACAACTTCACGGAAAAAAACTTTCCTATAATAATCTTATTGATACTGAGGCCGCCATTATGACTGTTTATGATTTCAAAAATCCTGCTTTCGCTATCGTTAAACATATGAATACTTGCGGTTTTGCTGTACGAGATGAAGGACATTTATTGGAAGCATATCAAGCGGCTTATAATGCAGATCCACTTTCAGCTTTTGGTGGAATTCTAGCGTCCAATAGAACCATAGAAGAAGATATCGCTAAACTTATAAAAGAACAAAAACTTTTTGTAGAAGTAATTATTGCGCCAGACTTTTCTAAAGAAGCACTCGAAATATTGATGGGGAAAAAAGATTGTAGAATTTTAAGGTGGCAAAAACCAAACCTTCCCACAAAACAAAACCGAACTTGCTTTACGGGAATTCTTGCTCAAGATCGAGATACACACATAGAAAATGAAAAAGATTTAAAGGTAACAACAAAACGTGAACCAACGGATCAAGAAAAAAAAGATTTACTTATAGCTGCTGTAATTTCAAAACATTTAAAATCTAATTCTATTGCTTTAGTAAAAGATGGGACACTTTTAGCGATGGGTTGCGGACAAACTTCACGTATTGATGCATTAAAGCAAGCTGTCGACAAAGCTAAAAAATTTAATTTTTCACTTAAGGGCGCAGTGATGTCCTCTGAAGCATTTTTCCCATTTCCTGATTGCGTAGAAAAGGCTGGAGAAGAGGGTATAAGTGCTGTAATTCATCCTGGGGGCTCAAAAAATGATCAAACATCGATTGATATGGCTAATAAATATAACATAGCGATGGTAACAACTGGCTTTCGACATTTTAAGCACTAAAATAATAAAATTGACAGTATATCTTAAAGTGTGTATAATGTTAATAGATTTAGTAAAAATAAAAATTGTTCCGGATTTGCTTTGCAAATCCTTTTGAAAAATAACTAAGGAGATTAAGATAAGAATGGAAAAAGACGAGTTTAATTTTTTTGAGGAGACAAAAATAATAGGGGGGAAATTGTTAGCTTTATTGTTTTTAGAGTCATCTCGTCAACTGGAATCAAAAGACGAGATTGTCGCGAATTTACCCTTAAGTTGCAGAGAGCATTTTGAGAAGCTTCAAAAGCTCAGAGATTTTAAGGAATCGTTTTTCTATCGTTTTATTGTCTTTAAAAAACCAGAGAATCAGGGGTTACTCGTCGGGTTTGGAAACGACGAGACCTATTATGCCTTAGCTGCTTGGAACGATAAAGGCAAAGTGGCTCTTTGGGAACCAAGGATTACTCTCAAAAACTCTCCAAGTAATAATAATTAACTATCAGAAAAGACCAGCATATCCATCTAGGGTGTGCTGGTCTAATTTGTTTTATATTAAAAAAATGATAAGATAAAATTACTATGAAAAATCTAAAAGTTGGCATAGTTATGGGTTCGGATTCAGATTTAGAGATAATGACAGAAGCAGCAAAAGTTCTTGAGAAGTTCAATGTGCCTTTTGAAATGACAGTAGCTTCTGCTCATCGCAGTCCTGACTTAGTACATAAATATACATCCAGTGCAAAAGCTCGCGGATTAAAAATTATTATTGCAGGCGCAGGCGGTGCAGCGCACTTGGCGGGAGTGATTGCATCACTTACCACTCTTCCAGTTATCGGCGTGCCGATAAAAACAAAAAATTTAGACGGCCTTGATTCAATTCTTTCTACGATAAATATGCCTTCAGGTATTCCTGTAGCGACTGTCGGCATTAACTCTGCAAAAAATGCAGGATTGTTGGCTATTGCGATGCTTGCCATAAGTGATAAAAATTTAGAAAAAAAATTAGTGGCTTATAAAAATAAAATGAAAATTGCAGTTAAAATAAAAGGAGAGAAACTTTTAAAAGTTGGATATAAAAAATATTTGAAGAAATAAAAATGGGAGTAAAATCTAAAAGTGAATATGCAAAAGCAGGCGTAGATTATACTGTGATGGAACCATTTAAAATGGCTATGGTTGAAGCTGGTAAAAAAACATTAAAATTCCCAAACAAAAGGGGAGTATTTATAAATAAAGATGCAACTCATGCACATGGAGCGGTATTTGAATATCGAGGGAAACAACCACATATTTGGTGCCAAACCCAAGAGGATCTTGGAAATAAAAATTGGATTGCTGAATGGATGTATCAAAAAACCGGAAAATCATATTATGAGGCTATCGCTATTGATACAGCGCTTATCGTTGTGAACGACGTAATAGCGCAAGGCGCCATGCCGGTGGTATTTACAGATCAATTAGAAGCAAGTAGAAGTAAATGGTATGGAGACGCAAAACGAGCAAAAGATTTTGCTAATGGTTTCCTTAAAATTTGCAAGGAAGTAGGAATGGCTTTGCCTGCCGGAGAGTCCGCTAGTGTTACTTATTTAATTAATCCCAAAGAGCCGGTAAAAGAAATAGCAACCCTGAGCGGTTCAGTTACAGGGATAATAGCCCCAAAAGAAAATTTAATTACTGGCAAAGATTTATGTGTTGGAGACCATATCATCGGAGTAGCTTCGTCAGGACTTCACGCAAATGGAATTAGTTTAGTTATTAAAAAAGCACTAGAACTTCCAAAACAATTTTTAACAAAGTTACCTAATGGAAATACCTTAGGAGAAGAAGCGCTGATTCCAACTCGTTCTTATGTAGCACTTATTGAAGCATTACTGAAAAATAAAATTAAAATTCACACCCTTTTACCTGGTACTGGCGACGGGGTTGGAAAAATTGCTTTTGACAAAAGAGCTTTTACTTATCGAATTCATTCATGGCTTAAAATTCCTCCGTTGATGGAATATTTTCATAAACAGTTATATATACAAATGCAGGATTGCCTGAAAACTTTTAATTGGGGAATAGGATATTATATTTTTGTACCTGAAAGTGAAGTTGCTAAAGTATTAAAAATTGGTAAAACTATAGGATATACACTTGCAGATATTGGAATGGTTGAAAAAGGTAAAAGACAAGTGATTTTTGAACCAGGCAAAATAATTCTTACACCCCCTGGAAAATAATTATTAATAATTTTTTTGTATGAACATTTTAGAAAAAACAGATTTTAAAAACTTTGGGGAAAAATATGTCGGCAAGGTGAGAGACGTGTATACCCAAGATGATAAAGTAATTTTAATTTCTACAGACAGATATTCAGCTTTTGATCGCAACCTAGCGCTGATACCTTGCAAGGGACAGGTGCTGACCCAAGTGAGTCGTTTTTGGTTTGAAAACACAAAAGATATTGTTAAAAATCATGTTATAGATTTTCCTGATCTAAATGTAGTGGTAGGTAAAAAATATAAAGTTTTACCAATAGAAGTTGTACCTAGGGCATTCATTACTGGAGTTACAGGAACTTCTCTTTGGACTTTATACCAAGGGGGACAAAGAGATTTTGGAGATTTTATTTTACCTGACGGTATGAAAAAAAATCAGAGGTTAGACAAAGTCGTACTGACACCTACCACTAAATATGAAGAACACGATCGACCGCTTTCGAGCAAAGATATAATCGAAGGCGGGTATATGACAAAAGAACAATGGGAAAAAGTCGCCGATATTTCTTTAAAATTATTCAAGCGGGGAGAAGAAATTGCGCTAGCTCATGGATTAATTTTAGTAGATACAAAATACGAATTTGGTTTAGATGAAAATAATGAAATAGTGTTGATTGATGAAATCCATACTCCAGACTCTTCAAGGTATTGGCAGGCAGGTTCATATCAAGCTAAAATAGACGAGGGTTTAGAACCAGAAAATTTTGATAAAGAATTCTTGCGATTATGGTTTAAGAATAATTCTGATCCCTATAAAGATAAAGTTCTACCAGAAGCGCCGATCGAAATGGTAAAAGAATTATCCAGCCGATACATCCGAATTTGCGAGCAAATTACCGGTATTCCTTTTAAAGTCGAAATAGGGGATATAGAAAAAAGAATAGAAAATAATTTAAAAAAATATATAATAAAAAATGAAATATAAAGCAATAGAAAATGCCATAAACCCACTAGACGGGAGATATTTTGATAAAACTCGAGCCCTAGCGCCGTATTTTTCTGAGGAGGCATTAATGAAGTACCGAGTAAAGATAGAAGCGGAATATTTGATTGCTTTATCCGAGAATAAAATATCGAATAAAATATTCCGTAAATTCACGCCAAACGAAATAAAGATAATTAAAAATCTTTATGAAAAATTTGACGAAATTTCATATAAAAAAATAAAGGAAATAGAAAGGGCGACCAATCATGATGTAAAAGCAGTTGAATATTTTATAAAAAAAGAACTTTCAAAAACATCCCTTAAAAACAGCGTTGAATGGGTGCATTTTGCCCTTACTTCCGAGGATACAAATAATCTCGCTTATGGATTAATTTTAAGTGAATCTGTTTCAAATGTTTTAATGCCTAAATTAAAAGAAATAAATAAGGGGCTTGAACTTTTAGCTAAACGTTACAAGAATTTGCCTATGCTTGCACGTACCCATGGCCAGCCGGCAAGCCCCACCACTTTCGGTAAAGAAATAAAGGTGTTTGCTTCTAGGCTCGAGAGAGGCTTGGATCACTTACTTGGACAAAAAATAATGGTAAAAATGAGCGGTGCCAGTGGAAATTATAATGCGCACACAGTAGTTTTTCCAAAAATTGACTGGCTGAAATTTTCCGAAAACTTTATTACTGATTTAAATAAAAATTTAATATTTAAACTTGAATTGAATTCGTTTACAACCCAAATTGAACCTCGTGATTCCTATGTTGAACTGTTTGACCGTTTTAAACGAATGAACAATATGCTTATTGATTTCAATCAAGATATGTGGAGATATATTTCTGACAATTGGATAACTCAAAAAGTGAAGGGAGGGGAAGTCGGTTCTTCAACTATGCCACATAAAATAAATCCTATTGATTTTGAAAATAGTGAAGGAAATCTCGGCTTGGCAAATGCCCTTTTTGAATTTTTTGGGAGAAAACTTGCGATTTCTCGTCTGCAACGGGATCTTTCAGATTCTACTGTAGAACGCGCTTTTGGGACGGCTTTCGGACATTCATATTTAGCTTACACTTCGCTTCTTCAAGGATTAAATAAAATCAGTGTAAATGAAAGTAAAATTAAAGAGGATTTGAATAATCATCCCGAAGTAATCACTGAGGCGATCCAAACTATCTTGCGACGTGAAGGTATGGTTATGCCGTATGAAAAATTAAAAGAACTGACTCGTGGCAAGCAAGTAACCCTTCTTGATATTCATAAATTTATTAATACCCTTAAAATTAGTGAAAAAATAAAAAAGGAATTATTGGCAATCACTCCGGAAAATTATATCGGTCTTGCTTCCAAACTCGCTTCAAAGTAAGATAGGTGAATGATATATAGAATTTTAACTTCTCTTTTACTTTTGCTTTCAATACTTTTTATGCCATGGTGGGTATCTGTAATATTAGCATTAGCTGGTATGATTTATTTTAATGTTTTTTGGGAAGCAGTTGTTTTATTTCTTTTATCAGATTTACTTTGGGGAGTAAGGGAAGCAAAATTTCATAATATGATTTTTATTTCTTTTATTCTGACAACCATTATTCTAATAATTATAGAAATTATAAAAAAGAAACTTAAATTTTACCCCCACACCTTTTAAAAAAGGTGTGGGGGTTTATCCCTGCTATGATAAGAAAAATAATTAAAAAAAATAAATTAAAAAATAAAAATTCTTTCGTAGAACCTGACGAAATTTTTTTAGACTCAAAAAACTTGCAGAATTTTGACCGTCAACAATTCGAAGGGCGGATGGAACGTCCAATCTCCAAAAAAACTATTTTAATACTGGGTATTTTCTTTTTATTTTTTACTGGAATTTTCGGAACTCGTCTTGTCTATCTTCAAATACAAAAAGGTGAAACATATTTCAATCGAAGTCAAAATAATATGCTAGAAAAAACTATTATTTTTACCGACAGAGGAATAATATATGATCGGAATAAAAAAGAATTAGCCTGGAACGAAAAAGAAAATCTAGATCTGACAGCCATGCCTTCTTCCGAAAGTAAAACTCTTTATCCTCCTCCTGTTCGCGCATATTTATCACCAGGATTTTCACATCTTCTAGGCTACGTAAGCTATCCATCACAAGATAATACTGGAAATTATTGGCAAAGTGAATTTATAGGGAAAGACGGATTAGAAAAAGAATACAATGATGCTCTTAAAGGTGAAAATGGAGCAAAAATAGTAGAAACGGATGTATTTAAAAAAATTTATTCAGAAAATATTGTTAATACTCCCAAACAAGGAACTGATTTAATAACAACAATTGATGCGCGAATTCAAGGAGAACTATTTACTCTTATTAAGAATCTATCAGCTAATAGAACTTTTTCCGGCGGGTCGGGAGTGATAATGGATACTACAAATGGAGAGGTCATAACTACTACGAGTTTCCCTGAATATGATTCGGAAATTTTGTCATTAGGGAAAGATGTATCTACCATAAACAGTTATCTCACAGATAAAAGAAAAGTTTTTCTGGACAAAAATATCTCAGGACTTTATACTCCAGGATCAATCGTAAAGCCATTTTTTGCTTTAGGGGCTCTTGCTGAGAGTGTAATTGATCCATATAAAAAAATTCTTTCAACAGGTTCTATCTCTATTCCAAATCCTTATTTTCCAGACCAAAAAACTGTTTTTAAGGACTGGCAAGTAAATGGCTGGACTAATATGATGGAAGCTATCGCTGTATCTTCAGATGTTTATTTTTATGAAATTGGGGGAGGATTTGAAGGTCAAAAAGGACTTGGAATAGCCAATATAGAAAAATATTCAAAACTTTTTGGCTTTGGAGACAAGACTGGGATTGACTTACCAGACGAAAAAAAGGGGACAATCCCAAGTCCAGAATGGAAAGCTTTAAACTTTAAAAATGACCCTTGGCGCGTTGGAGATACTTATCATACTGCCATCGGACAATACGGTTTCCAAGTAACTCCGATGGAAATGGTTCGCGCAGTAGGAGCTATCGCAAATAGTGGCACGATGCTGACTCCGCATTTAATTCTCGGTGACACAGAAAAACCTGCCCGCCAATTGGCAGGCGGGGAAAATCAAACTACAGTAATAGATATACCAAAAGAAAATTTTATTTTCATTCACCAAGGGATGAGACTCGCCGTGACTTCTGGAACTGCTTCATCACTCAATGTACCATATGTACAAGTTGGTGCTAAAACTGGTACGGCCCAAGTCGGCCTGGCGAAAAATAAAGTGAACTCATGGGTTATTGGTTTCTTTCCATACGATAACCCCAAATATGCTTTTGCTATCATGATGGAGAATGGCCCATCAGCTAGCGGTAGTGGCGCAGCTGCGTCTATTATGCGACAACTTTTAGACTGGATGTCCGTTAATACTCCAGAATACTTTAAATAAAAATTCTAAAGGACATGGTGTCCGATAGAAAATATAATATTCAAAACATAAAAAATATATTCTCTATTAGCACACACTGTTGACAATGTGTCTAGTTTGTGCTATATTCTACATAGATTCTTAAAAACCCAGTGACGGACACTAAATAATTGCTTTTAAAGCAGTTCCTTTATTTAGTGTCCATTACTGGGTTTTTCTTTTTCTCTTATATTGTCCTATAATTGTACTCTTTTTTACCCCCACACCTTTCGTCTTATTTAAGACTTTCGGAAATTCTTCTTTTTAGTTGTCCGAGAGCTTTTCCGTCCTTTTTTAGCGCATACTCTCTTTTTCTAGCATCATATTCACTGAAACAAGCTTCATAATAACGAATTTCAAAGGGTCGTCTCGCTTTGGTTGAACGATTAAGGCCGTTATTATGTTCCGAAAATCTTCGCTTCAGGTCATTGGTTGAACCGATGTATAGTTTTTCATCTTTTAGACTTTTTAGAATATATACATAATACATAATAACTATTATAGACCTCTACACTTTTAAAGCAAAAAGTGTAGAGGTATGACCTGAAGCAATAAGACAAAAGGTGTGGGGGTTTTATACACAGTTTATTAACAGATGTTATTTGACATACTTGAAGTATAAGAATAGTCTGTATTTGTAGATAAATAAATCAAGATTCTTGCTGGAAACCAAGAATACGTAAAGTTACCAGAGTTTAAGGTAAAAAATAACGAGTCTGATTTATGTCAAAAGAAAATTTAAAAATAAATATTTGTTCTGTAAGAACAAAAACCGCAACCCGGAAGCTTTCTGGTTTGCGGTTTTTGTTTTTTGAAAATTAAATTTTTAGAATGTACCCCCACACTTATCTTTTGATTGCACAGAAGGTGCGTTTGTAAAACTATCAAAAAATAAGTGTGGGGGTGTAGAGATAAGTTTTTTATCACCCCCAAGGCAAGACCTAGCTAGGCATGGAGTGAGTGACAAACCTAGCGATAGCAGAGTTTGTCACTAAGATAGAAAATTTACGTGTGCACTTTAAAAAGCAAAGGTCGACCAAAAACAAAAAATATTATAAGTTAATTATTATTAGTTAATTAATAAAAAAAATATTATGAAAAAAATATTATTGAGTGTGAGTATGATAGCAGTGGTCGGAGTTGTAGTTTTGGGCGCAACAGGCGCATTCTTCTCTGATACAGAGACATCAACAGGTAATACGTTTACCGCTGGTGCAATTGATTTAAAAATAGATAGTCATGCAACCTATAATGGTGATGTAGTTAGTGCTGCAACTTGGCAACTAAAAGATTTAGTTCCAACAGCAGATAAGTTCTTCAATTTTGCTGACATAAAACCAGGTGACGAAGGAGAAAACACAATCTCTTTACATGTCATAAATAACGATGCATATGCTTGTGCAACAGTTTCAAATCTAACTGACTATGAAAATGGTCAAACAGAGCCAGAAGCTTTAGTTGATATGACAACTGGTACAAACGAAGGTGAGTTATCACAAACTATGAATTGGATTGTTTGGAAAGATGATGGCGCTGGTAACGGAGTTGCCTGCGATAATATTCAAAATGGAACTGAACCAACATTAACATCAGGACATCCAACAAATGGAACATTGGCTCTATATGACTCAGCTACAAATAATGGAGCAGTATTAGCAGGCGATACAACTTCTTGTATGGGTGTTTCCTGGGAACTTCCAGCAGCATCTGGAAATGAAACTCAAACAGATAGTATGACTGGAGATATTAGTTTTGAAGTTGTTCAATCAAGAAACAATGAACAATTTGTTTGTGGAGCACCACAAGTACCTGAAATTACAACAACCACAGGAACAGGGTGGTCTCCAGAAGCGGGAGGTGTTCTAAATCAGAATCGCTGGTTAGCAAAATCACGATATGGAGGAATTAATACTTATGAATTAGAAGTGGGATTTGGCCCTGGTCTTCGTTCAGAAGATAACCACAACACTTGGGCAGATAATGTTGGTGAGACTTTCACTTTGAATTATAACAATACAACAAAAGTTGCTACTTTGACAGTTGGAAGTGATGTCTCAACTTATACAGTTACTGGTGCTGGAACCCCAACTTCAATCGGTATAACAGCAAAAGGTTCAGCTTCATATGGGATAACAAAGTTTACTGGAGCAACACTTGATGGTAATGCAATTCCTGACACTATTGCTACAACAAGTGCTCATGCAAACACATCAATAAGTGGTCCTGCAGTAGCTGGTGATTTTGTATTAACTGGAACTGTAACATTGGATTGGGTAACCCCAGTCAATGAAGGTCCTACACTCCAGGTTGATATAAAGTATTAATCTAATTCTAAAAAAACTTATGAAAAAAATATTATTAAGTCTCGGAACACTTGTTGTAGTTGGAGCCATCGTTGCTGGTGCAACAATCTCTTTCTATAACGACACTGAGACATCAACAGGAAATATATTTACCGCGGGATCTATTGATCTCAAGGTAGATCATACAAAACAAACATATAATGGTGTGGATTGTAAAACATGTGATGTAACTGTAACTAGTAATACCACAAATATGGTTATTGAAAAAAATGGTGGTTCTATAACTCCATATCCTGCAGTTTTCGCATGGGTTCACCCAGCATGGACAGCACAAAATGATCCAGACCTTGTTGCTGCTGGTGCTCAATGGATTTGGGAACAAAACCCAACTCAACAAGCAGACACTACGGTAGATACCTCTTATACTTTTGAGAAACAATTTACTTGGATGGGTCCAATTACCAGCACTGATTTGTTTATGGCAGTAGGTTCTGATAATGGTGTTCAAGTTTATCTTAACAATGTATTAATTGGCTCTAATACAGGAGAGTTCGGTTACTTACAAGGTTCTATGTTGCATATTCCTGCAGCCAATATTACAACAAATGTATTACAAGGAAACAATGTCTTGAAATTTGTTGTCACAAATATGAGCTCACCAAATGGAACTCCTGAAAGCAATCCAGCTGGTCTTATCTACAAATTCTCAATTGATGGAAACTGCGGTGCTGAATACTTCCAAAATCATTGTGAACTTTGGCAGTCGACTGATCTTACTGGAGATGAGCAATTCTTTAACTTCGACGATGTGAAGCCCGGTGATTATGGAACAAACGTCATTAGCCTTCATGTTTCAAGTAATGAAGCAAATACATGCTTAATTGTTGGAAATAAAAATGATGACGAGAATCCAGCACAACCTCTTGCTCCTGAATTAGCGGCAGGTGATGCCTTGAATGTTGGTAATCCGAATAGTAAAGGTGAATTATCTAATTTCCTTAATGTGTTTACATGGGGAGATACTAATGGGAACGGTGTTTATGATCTAACAGAATCCGCCATTGCGGGTCCTGTAAGCTTAAATAGTGTTGGCAGTATCGCAAGTCTTGTAATTGCAGCATCAACAACACAAAATATTGGTCTTGCATGGTGCGCAGGAACACTTACTCCTAATCAGGGAAGTGCATTTGGTTGTAATGGTTCTGGAATGGGTAATATTGCACAATCCGACTCATTTACAGCTAGCTTGACAGCATACGCAGAGCAAACTAGGAATAATCCTAACTTTAACTGTGCAAATGCTGGTATTCCTCCGTACGCACTCCCTAACTAAAAGTATTCAATAGATAATTATTGAAGCTTTAAACCTCTCATATGCGATTAAGCATGTGAGAGGGAATAAGGCTTTAAGAAAATTAATAAATTATTATAAATAAGAAAAATACAAAGAAATGGATAAGAAAAAATTAATTATGAGTTTGAGTACAATAATAATGGTCGCAGTTGTTGTGATCGGTGCAACAGGCGCTTTCTTCTCTGACACAGAGACATCAACTGGCAACACTTTTACCGCCGGTGCAATTGATTTAAAAATTGACAATCACTGTTTCTATAATGGAGATGACCAAGCATGTACTAGTAATTGGATGCTTAAAGATTTAGTTCCTACTTCTGACAAATTTTTTAATTTTTCTGATGTAAAGCCGGGCGATAGCGGAGTGAATATTATTAGTCTGCATATCATCAACAATGATGCCTGGGCATGTTTAAATATTGGAAACAAACAAGACAATGATAACGGACTAACAGAGCCAGAAGATGTTGTAGATGATACACCAGGCGTCGGCGAGGGCGAACTTTCGGGATTTTTGAGCACATTTACTTGGTGGGATACGGATCAAAACGGCGCATTTGATACAGGGGAGGGGCAGATTGACAATGGAGATTTGGGAAGTGTGGATATGTGGCCTTTAGCTGATGCCGGACATTTACCAGCAATCACGGGTGGGCAAACTAAATATCTCGGTCTCGCCTGGTGTGTAGGGATGTGGGCAAATACTCCAGTGGCGGGTCAACCGTTTGTTTGTAATGGATCAGAAATGGATAACATCACCCAAACCGATTCATTCACAGCTGATATTAGTTTTTATGTTGAGCAGTCGCGCAACAATGCGGGTTTCTTATGCACAAATCAACCATCTGACGAACCACCAGTTACGGCGCCTGATGCTGATGGAGATGGAATAGCTGACTCACAAGATAATTGCCCAATAGATGCTAACCCAGACCAATTAAATACTGATGGTGATGGTTTAGGTGATACCTGTGACCCAACTCCTAATGGAGAAGATGTAGATGCTGATGGCGATGGAGTAGCTGATGCTCAAGATAATTGTCCGACAGTTTATAATCCAAACCAAACAGATTTTAATGGCGACGGTATTGGTAATGCTTGTACTCCAGACCTATTCTTTTCTGAATATGTAGAAGGTAGTTCTCTAAACAAGGCACTAGAAATTTATAATCCAACTGGTTCAGGAATTAATTTAAGCAGTTATACTATTAAAAAATACACCAATGGCAATCCTTCTCCCGGCGCAAATTTAGTTCTTCCTAATATAGTTTTGGCTGCAGGAAACGTGTATGTAATCTGTAACCAAAACGCAGGGGCATCTCTTGTTGGAACTGGAATGTGTAACTTTTATACAAGTGCTGATGCTATTACTTTTAATGGCAACGATGCCATAGCTCTCCAGAAAGGTTCAACAGTACTTGATGTTATTGGTCAAATTGGTTTTGACCCTGGAACAGAATGGGGAACTAGTCCTACTAGTACAGAAAATAATACTTTAGTTAGAAAGTGTAATATTGGTTATGGAGATGATGTTGGGGGCGATCTATTTGACCCAGCTTTTGAATGGAATGGGTTCGCTCAAGACACTTTTAGTAATTTAGGTTCGCATACACATCCATGTCTGCCTTAAAAAATTAAATGAAAAAAATAGACACAGAAAAATTATTTAAAATTCTTTACCGAACATTCTATGTCGTAATTATTGTTATTGTTGCTTTTCTTCTTTTTGCTCTTTTTCCAATTAAAGGAAATTATCAAATAAAAATTGTTCAGTCTGGTTCAATGGAACCAGATATAAAAGTAGGAAGTATTGTTGTTATAAAACCAAATGCGAGTTATACAGTAGGGGATGTCGTCACTTTCGGCAAAGATACAAAAAAAGATGTTCCGACTACGCACCGCATTGTTTCCAGTCGCGCAGTAGATGGTGTGCTTTTATTTACTACCAAGGGTGACGCCAACGAAGACAATGATACGACGGAAATACGACAGAGTGACATTCACGGCAAAGTTTTGTTCGATGTTCCGTTTTTTGGTTATATTATTGACTTTGCTCGCAAGCCCCTCGGTTTTGCAATTCTTATTATTCTTCCAGCACTCATAGTCATATTTGATGAGGGAATGAATATATTTAATGAAGTAAAGAAAATGCGGAAGCAGAAATTAGCAGTTGTAGAAAATTCCGAAGTAAATAAACAATAAAATGACTAGAAGAATCCAAAAAAGAAATAAACTTGGACAATTTAGGAAAGCTTTCCTTTGGGAAGATTTAGTATTTATGAAAAAGGCAAAGCAAATGTCGCTCAAATTGCTCACACTGACACTCATGATTGGTATAAGTAGTGTTAGTTTTTTTGGTGTCGGTCGCACTTTGGCATTTTATAACGATACCGAGAGTTCAGCTGGCAATTCTTTTTCGGCCGCTTTTTTAGATTTTATTTTGACTAACGATACTCTGGACAAACTTATCGGCCCGGAAGCATTAGGAGAAATTTCTCATGCTTCGGTTATTATGCCTGTAGATGGAAGTTTGCCAATGCAATATGATGTGAGTACTTCGATTGACACCACGACCAGTAATAATGATTTCTGTACCGGGCTTACTGTGGAAGCAAAGTTAAATGGAATTACAAAATACAATGGACCACTTCCGGGGCTTGCTAGTGCTACGACGACAACCTTTGGTACTTGGGAATTTCGTTTTGATTTACCGCCAAACGTTTCTGTTCCTAATGGAGTAGAGTGTAATGCAAGCGTACTTTTTTCCGCTTGGAGAGCAGATATCGCAAACAAAATAGATAGTAGTTGGTATGATGAAGAAATTCTTAATATTTCTTTAACTTCAAGGATGGTAGTCTTGAATGAAATTTATGCCAGACCAAATAGTGTAACAGCTCCAAAAGATCGTGAATATATAGAATTGTATAATAATAGTAATGCTCCTGTTGATACACTTGGCTGGCAGATTTCAGAAATTACAGGAACAACAGAGACATTTTATCCTGTAGTTGCTTCGGGTGCAGTTTCTGGAGAAGTGATGCCATACAACGGAGCTTCTACTATAATCCCCGTTGGTGGATTCTTAGTACTTGAATTTGGTGGTAGTGCTTCACACCTGGATGATACAGGAGATACGGTAAAACTTTATAATGATGTCACTACCTTACTTGATTCTCATACTTATCCCGGAATATCAGCTGGTAAGGCAGTGGTGCGCTTTCCAGACGGTATAGGTTTCTGGGTAGATCCTGAAGCAACTCCAGGCGCTGAAAATATGATAAGTATGGAAGATTTACGTCTAGCTGGATTTGATGATGCGATGATTGCCGAGGTGTTAAAGCTTGCCGAACTGAAAGATATCACTTTATTAAGCGATACAAAAGTGGTAGAAGAAGTAGCTCCAGTTATTGAAGTTATTGAAGAAGCAGTAGTAGAGACTCCTCTAGTGATAGTACCAGAGATTACACCAGAAACTATTCCAGAAGTGATAATAGATATCCCTCCAATTGTGGAACCAGTGGTAAAAGAAGTTATGGCAGAAGAACCCGTTGTAGTAGAAGAACCAACTAAACCAGAAGAGGTTGTAGAAATAAAAGCTGAAGAACCTCAACCAGAGACAATAGCTTCAGCATTAGAACTAATACCTGAACCTACAGAAGCAGTAGAATCAATAACACCAAATGAATAAAAATAATATGAAAAAAATTCTTAAAATCTTAATACTACCGATTGCCATCATCACAATGCTGGGAAGTTTTTCTAATATTACTTTTGCTGACGCGCCTTTGTCTGTTCAATTTGTTCCGAATCCATTATTTAATAAAATAAATTTTCTTCCATTAGACGAAACATTTGGCACTGTAACAGTTACGAATAATTCAGGTGAAACGCAAACTATTTTAACCGAAGCGATTAATGTTTTAGATAATAATAATTTTGGAAGTCAATTGCATATTACTATTGTGGGAAGTAGCGGAACTTTATTTGACAACACTCTTGCCAATTTTCTTTCAACTGCTGGGGAAGTTTCTCTAGGTACAATTCTTAATGGAGAATCAAAAACTTTTACCTACACCGTTTCATTTATAAATTCTAGTGATAATTCATATCAAGGCAAGACACTAGGTTTTGATGTTTGTGTAGGATTTGAGGGCGGAACAAGACACTGTGGTGATACTATTATAGACGACGGTGGGGGAACAATACCCGGAACTGGCGGTGGAGGTGGTGGTGGATCATCGATAAGTCTTATTATCTTTAATGAGCAAGCGCTTAACATAACAAATGTAGGTGCGTCTGGATCAGCCACCATAACATGGAATACAAATCTCTTATCAACAAGTCAAGTTGTTTATGGTCTTGCTTCAGGAGGTCCATATACTTTAGTTCTTACTCCGCCTAATTTTGGCTATCCACTTTTCATAATAGAAGACCCAACAAAAGTTATAAATCACTCAATGTTTTTGAATGGTCTCGTTCCGGGACAAACATATCTCTATCGCGTAATCTCTCGCGCCTCACCGCCGACAATCAGTCCTGAACATCAATTCACAGTTCCTCTCTCAACGTCTCTTTTGGCTCAAACTAGTAATCCTCCTGGTTTAGTTCTTGGTGCTTCTACGAGCGGTGGTGGGCTTACATCAGGTGGTGGTGATTCAGGTGAAGAAATTGGAAGTTCTGGAAATGTATTAGGAGAAACTACTTCAAATATCGAAGAGACTCCAAGTGTAAACCCAAACTTGGCTACCGCATTTACTTCTGGTTTCAGCAACCCATTATCTAATTGTAATTTAATTTCTCTGCTTATTCTTCTAATACTTTATTTAATTTGGCGATTTTGGTTGCGTAAAAAATATGAAAAATTAAATATGCCAGAAGAAGAAATACTAGAAAGATCTTATATTTTCTTTGGAGGTACTTCTCTTGTAGTTATATTGGTGTCTATAGCTTTGGGCAACTACTGTCCTCTTCTGATATTTGTAATTACATTTGTAATATCAGTTTGTCTTTACGCTTATTTTAAATTAAAGGTTAGGTAAAACAAAACCTTGCCTATTATATAAATGAGGTTTTGTTTGTTAAAAAAGCCAAAAAGGGGAATATTTTTATTCACTTTTTATCCACATTTTGGCTTGACATTGACAAAATTGTGTTTTAATGTTCGTTTATAATACAAAAAAAGGCAAACTAGTCCCTTGTCTTTAAATTAAAAATTAACTATTTATTATTAGATTTAATAAAAATCCCAGTAGTAGAATAAATTCACTACGGGACAAGAAAATATATGAAAAAATATTTATCTATCGGTTTAATTTCTGTGTTTGTCTTAGTCGGATTAGCTGTAGCAATTAATGTAAATGCATTACCTATAACAAATCTTCTTTCTGATGATTTCGGAACAGGTTCAGATATAAACAATATTCCTGATTGGGATGAAGAGGGTACTGATAATGATTCGACGACTTTTGCCAAAAATGGAGCAATTTCTGGCGATGATATTGTTAGTCCTAATGGAGGAAGATTTGCAAAAATTTATGAACAAGAGTGGATTTGCCGGCAGGTAGATACAACAGGTCTTTCTTCTCTTAATCTTAGTTATTATTGGCACGGCGATACTGATGCTGAAAACGGAGAAATGGGTATTGTTGAGGTTCGAGACGGAAGTAGTTGTACTGCCGTTGCCGGTTGGTTAAATTTAGCTAATAACGAGTTAGATGACAATAATAATAATGCAGACGAGGGATGGAGTTCATTGCAGACTCTTTCATTACCTTCTTCGTTAGATAATAAAAATAATGTTTCTATTAGATTTAGAAATAATTCCAGTTCTTCTGATCATAATGAATACTTTCGTGTTGATGGGGTTTTAGTTCAAGGTGTTCCTATTCCTAACACAGCTAATTTAACTGTAATTAAGCACGTGGTTAATACTACTGGCGGTACGGCAACAGCAAGTGATTTTACTATGACTGTTTCTCCCGGAGGATCATTCCTAGGTGATGAAGCTGGCAACCAAATGACAGGACTCACACCAGGACCTTATACTGTAAGTGAAGATCAATTACCCGGTTATAGCTCTAGTTTTAGTGGGGATTGTAATTCTAGTGGAGTAGTAAATCTTATCGCTGGCGATAATAAAACCTGTACCGTTACCAATACTAGTGTGGCGGATGCTTGTCCTAACGATGATGGTTGGCAATATGATGAAGATCAATGTACCCCAGATTCAGTGACAGTTAATGCCATAAAAATAATCTGTGACAATGAGTCAGATCTTCCAAATGGAGCTGGTGGGGCAAACATTACCTCAACTACAGCTAGCGATTTCATAGCTAGCCATCCTAATTGTCATATCGAACCAGAATGGCAATTCCAATGGGCAAATCAGACAGGAGGGGATCTAGGACGTGACTTTGTCGGTGAAGCGGGTGCTCCTTACACAACTTTCACTTCTTCTGCAATAATTCCTTTAGAAGGAATTACCGACCTACATCTTAGAGAAGTATTACCTGAAGGATATATTCCATTTACTTACGATCAGTCTAATCAAAGTAATGCTAATAATGTCACTGCAGAGTTTTATTGTGCTGATGACGTATTAAATTACGATAACTGGGATTTTATTAAAAATCCAACAGAAGGATCTACTTTCTACTGTGTAGGATGGAACGTGCCAACTACACCTCAGTGTCCAACTGGTCAAACTTGGAATGGAGAGGTGTGTGCCTGTCCACAAGGTCAAGTTTGGAATCAAGAGCAGTGCGTACCGGAACAAAATGCTTGTGAAGACGAAATTTCAACTTTAATTGTTTATAGTGATGGTACTGAAACAAATGATTCTGCATTTTCGACAATTGCTACTTTTATTCATTCTGCCTGGATGAATATACCAGGAGCGACATGGATTTGGAATAACTTTCATGTAGCTGATCCAACTAATGGTGAGACTATAAAATTCACTAAAGTGATCAACATAGCTGGAACGCCAACTTCCGCTTCTATAACCGTAGCAACAGATAATACTTACGAGGCATTAATGAATGGAACACAATTTGGATCTAGCTCAGAAGAAAATAATTTTTCTTCTGGCAATGAAGATGTTTATATTATCACTAACATGCAAAACGGAAACAATACGCTAGAAATTACGGTAAATAATGCTCCTTTTGATACCACTGATCCTGAAACAAATCCAGCCGGATTGGATTATAAGTTGGAAATAACTCAGAACACTTGTGTGCCGGAACCAACTCCAACAGATGTTTGTAATAACATAGAAGGTAACCAAGCATCAATTCCAGAAGGTTTAATCTCTAATGGTCAAGGTGGTTGTGTAGAACCAGAACCTCCAACTGATGTTTGTCCTAATGTAAACGGAATTCAAACAGAAGGTCCTTGTGCAGACACCCTATGTGAAACTCCAAGTGTTTGGAATATGGATGCTCAAGCTTGTGTTACCCCTCCAACTGATGTATGTTCAAACATTGAAGGAGTCCAAACAAGTGTTCCGTCTGGAATGACTGAAACAGGCGGTATTTGTACAACTCCTACTTCAGGTGGTGGTGGAGGAGGTGGAGGAGGCAGTAGTTATGTACAGTGTACCGATGATAGAGACAATGATGATGATGGATTAATAGATAGCGCTGACCCTGGATGCCATTCTGACGGCAATGCAAACAATCATAATTCATACGTTCCATCTGATAGTAACGAACAAAATGGTCAAGTCTTGGGCGCATCAACTGGTCCTGGCCAAGTCCTCGGCGCAGAAACTTCTTGCGGAATTTACTTAGAAAAATTCTTACAAAAAGGTAGGAAGAATGATTTAACCGCAGCTGTAAGACTTCAATTATTCTTAAATAATTACCTAGGAGCTAAACTTACTATAGATGGTGTCATTGGATTAAAAACTGATAGCTTCATCCGAAAATTCCAGCTAGCTCATAAAACAAATGTTCTAGATCCGTGGGGACTTAAAGGTCCAACTGGTATTGTTTATCTAACAACAGTGACCGAAATCAATAATATTATGTGTCCAACACTTAATTTGCCCATACCAACATTGATTCCTCTTAGTGCAAATCCAGATTTCCCACCAAAATTATAAAATAATCAATCTAATACAAAAATCCTTCAATAAAGTCGAAGGATTTTTGTGATTGAATCTAAATAAAAAAAGCATATAATAGATGTATTAATTAAAATAATTAATATTTGACATCTTGTAAAGACTGATGTATAATTACACTAATTAAACAATGAAAAAATTTCTAGAAAAAATTATTCATACTGTTGTTCCGCACGAGAAAAATAAAAACGTTCCGCACCTATTACAAAAAGAATGTATAGCTATCCTGTCAGTTTTTATTATAGTTCTTTTTTATTTTAATGAAAATAATTTCAATATCATTCGAAGACTGAACCTCACAGCCACAGTCTACCCAGCCGTCCTGGCTGATCTCACCAACCAGGATCGCACTACTGTGGGAGTTCCTAAACTGGTATGGAATAGCGCTTTAGAAAAAGCAGCGAAGCTTAAAGCAGAAGACATGATCAAAAATGGCTACTTTGCGCACACTAGTCCAGCCGGCGTTACTCCTTGGTTTTGGCTCGTTAAAACAAATTATAATTTTATTTACGCTGGCGAAAACTTGGCGATAGATTTTACAGAATCAATCAATGTAGAAAATGCATGGCTCAATTCTCCCAAGCATAGAGAGAATGTTTTAAATTCTCATTTTTCTGAAATTGGCATTACTGCCATCGATGGATTTTATCAAGACAGAAACACAACATTCGTAGTTGAATTTTTCGGTAAGCCATCAGGATTGAAAGTTGCAGAAGCCAACACAAATACAGTAGTACCTACCACGACCATAATTAAACCTAAAACACAAACTACAAAGACCAAACCAATTGTTGAGGGCGCATCTACAGAAAATATTAAACCAATAACACCAATTAAAATAATAGAACAAACAGATCAACCTACCAATAAATTCATTGGCGTACAAAACACCGATGCTGTAAATGGGGAAGTAGGGGAGGATTCTAATTTATCTCAAAATAAACCTTTTTCGACTTGGTATATGCGTCTGATAGTGAACCCAACCAATACAATTAAAATAACCTATAGCATTATTCTGGGATTTATTATGATAGCAATGGCCTTGATGCTTACGAAAGAATATCAGGAACACCACTTCAAACATTTAGTAATGGGTGCAGTACTTATAGTATTAATAGTCACTTCTTTGTATTTTCTAAATCATTCCATAAGTATCTAGAATATAATTAAGATTTTTGGTATACTTACCTTCAATGAAGAAATATATCATTACATTATTTATTCTTTTAGTTATATTAATATCAACTTTGGTTTTTTACTATAAGTTTGATCCGTCTCTGCTCACAAGGCTTTCTTTTTATATGAGTTTAGCGAATCCTTCTATGCGCATAGTGAGGGTGCAGGAAGGTTTGCGTAAAGAAGAAGTAGCGCAAGTAATGGCAGATAAACTCAACTGGGACATACAAGAAAAGGAAGATTTTATAAATAACGCAAGCGTAGAGGGGCATTATTTTCCAAAAACTTATTTAATTTATAAAGATGATGATCCATCTGCCGTCAAAGCGACGATGCTTGATGAATTTAATAAACAAGTAAGTACAGTAAAAAAACCAAAATCAAAACAAATAATAAATGAAGATACTGCCATAAAGATAGCTTCTATTATTCAACGTGAAGCGGGAAGTAAAAAAGACATGAATTTAATTTCAGGAATAATCTGGAATCGTATTTTTAATGGAATGAAACTACAAATAGATGCCACTTTACAATATGCCAAAGGTAGTGAAGAAGATGGCTGGTGGCAACAAGTTAATTCCGAAGATAAAAAAATAAACTCTTCTTATAACACCTACCTACACGCAGGATTGCCACCAGGACCTATCGCAAGCCCAGGACTAGCAGCGATTTCTGCTGCTTATAATCCGCAAAAAACTAATTGCCTTTTTTACTTACACGATAAAAAAAGAAAAATCCACTGCGCAGCAACCTACGAACAACACAAAAAAAATATAGATATTTATTTAAAATAAAAAAACTTGCATATATCCGCCCTTTGTTGATACAATACACCTATGCAAAAAGCACGTATATTTTTATTTTTGGGTATTTGGATAACAATATTACCTTACTTAGGTTTTCCGTATTCTTGGAAAGATATTTTAACAACTCTTTCTGGACTTGGGCTTGTTTATGTAAGTTTTATGTTATACAAAGAATCTAAAAAGGGAGAAATTAAAAAGGGGAAAGCTTTTGATAATTTTAGAGAAAATGATTTTAAAGAAGAATCTAAACCCAAAGTAGAAAAAATATAATTTAATTTAATGCAAAATTTTTTTAATTTTTTAAAAACAAAACGTATTTCCACTATTGTTGTTCTTGCAATTTTATTTTTTATTACTTTTATTGCAGGCATTTATGTTGGTGACATTAATCGACCAGAAATAGATAAAGTATTAGGCATTTCTAATAAAGAGACACAGGTCATAACTAAAACAGATTTTTCTCCATTCTGGAAAGTTTGGAATATCATTAACGAAAAAAACCCATCTGTTAGTAAAATTACTGACCAAGACAAGGTATATGGGGCTATTGGAGGGCTTGTAAGCTCATTAAACGACCCGTATAGCGTATTTTTTACCCCAGACGAGACAAAGTCTTTTGAGGAAGAAATAGCTGGTAATTTTGACGGTATTGGTATGGAGGTCGGATTAAAAGACAAAATACTCACTGTTATCGCTCCGCTTAAAGATACCCCGGCTTATAAGGCAAACATAAAATCTGGTGATAAAATCCTCAAAATTAATGAAACTGTTACTTCAAACCTAAGTATTGAACAGGCAATTAAATTAATACGAGGGCCAAAAGGAACAACTGTCACACTCACTATTTTAAGAGAGGGAAGTGAACAACCAGAAGAAATAAAAATTGTGCGAGATACTATAAACATACCAACATTGGATACAGAAAAAAGAAGTGATGGAATTTTTGTAATTAAACTTTATAGTTTTTCTGCTAATTCTACTAATCTTTTCCGCAAAGCAATGAAGCAATTTGCAGAATCTGGAACAGATAAACTTCTTCTTGATTTAAGAGGAAACCCCGGGGGATATCTAGATGCAGCTGTGGATATGGCAAGCTGGTTCTTGCCCGAAGGAAAAACTGTTGTGACTGAAGACTACGGTAATAATAAAACGGCAGAAATATTTAGAAGCAAGGGTTATAATATTTTTAATGATAAATTAAAATTTATAATTTTAATAGACAGTGGTTCCGCTTCAGCTTCAGAAATTCTAGCAGGGGCTATACGAGACAATGGACGAGCAAAATTAGTAGGAAGCCAAAGTTTCGGCAAAGGAACAGTACAGGAAGTCATAGATATAACTCCAAATACAATTTTAAAAATTACTGTGGCAAAATGGCTAACCCCTAGTGGAACTTCTATTTCTGAAAAGGGCTTAACTCCAGACTATCCTATAGAAATTACTCAAAATGATCTGAATGTAAAAAAAGATCCACAAATGGAAAAGGCGGTAGAATTATTACTTAAACGATAAAGTTAATATTATGAAAGTAATATTTTTAAAAGATATACCGAGGGTGGGTAAAAGGTATGACGTGAAAGATGTTAATGATGGCTATGCCCTAAATTTTTTAATTCCCAGAAAATTAGCCGAAATGGCAACTCCAAACGCAGTCGCGCAGTTAGAAAAAAGAATGAAGGATATAAAAATAGAAAGAGAAATGCAAGAAGATCTTTTGCAAAAAAATCTAGAAGAAATAAAAGGAAAGATCGTTATAATAAAAGCTAAAGCAGATGAAAAGGGACATTTATTTTCTGGTATAAAAAATAAAGAAATCACAAAAGAAATGAAGGCTCAACACAACGCCGAAATCAGTGAAGAATCTATTGTTTTAGAAAAACCAATTAAAGAAATAGGGGAGTTTGAAATTCCAATTTCCATAAAAGATAAAAAGTCTTCTTTTAAACTAAAAGTGGAGAAATTTTAAGCTACCACATTTACTACTTTTTTAACTGCAGTTTTGCCGTTAAAAGATGTTTTGCGTTTAGAGCCAAATTTAACTGTACCGTTCTTGAGAGCGAAAAGGGTATGGTCTTTGCCTGTAGATACGTTTACACCAGCCATTATAGCTGTACCTCGCTGACGGACGATAATAGATCCAGATTGAGCCTTTTGACCATCTGTAAGCTTTATTCCAAGGTATTGTGGATTTGAATCTCTTAAATTTTTCGCGGTTCCACCCGCCTTTCTATGTGCCATATTGTTATTATGTTATACTTTACAGATAATAATATGAGTCTACACGATTCCCAAGAAAAAATCAACCCCGTTAAAGACCGCGAGGGCTCGCAGCGACCCTCTGTCTTTAACGGGGTCAAGCAATTTTTAGGAAGCGAAAAAGGGAAGGATATCGTAATAGTTTTTATTGTAATTTTAGTGGGCTTGGGATCATTTGAACTAGGTAGATTATCTAAGGAAAACAACAAAGAAGGCCTAAAAATCGAATATACAGATCCAAATATGACCCAAACGGCCAATATAATCTCTACGGTTTCTAATGACGAAAATGGGGCGTCAATTAATAATACAGGGAAAAATTTCTTTGCTTCAAGTAGGGGAAGTAAATATTATTCTCTAGGTTGTTCTGCCGGGAAAACCATTAAACAAGAAAATAGAGTTTACTTTACAACAGGGGAAGAGGCAGAAGTGGCTGGATACACGCTTTCTAGCTCGTGTAGATAATATATAAGCATGTCGCACAATATATCTTTGCGGTACTAATCTACCTTACAACATTTTGAAACAACGATTTAAACCAGTTAAAAATGTCAGATATAGAGGTGTGAAAATAAGCCAAAACTCCAGATACGGTGAGATGAAAGTAATTCATCAAAAGTAGAGCTATAATAATAAGAATTATTATTTGTAAAAACCCACTTTGTTCCCCGCCAAGTCGGGCAGGATTTTTTATAATATTTTTCATATTTGTATTTTACCATAGTTAATTGCTATAATAAACAGATATGAAAACATTTATACATTTTATCGTTTCGACGATAGCAATATTAATAACAGCTTATATTTTACCTGGAGTACATATTAGCGGTTTGCTTACAGCATTTGTTCTAGCAGTTGTCCTTGGAGCTATTAATCTAATTTTGCGCCCAATACTTATATTTCTAACCTTGCCTATTACAATCTTCACACTTGGACTTTTTGTTTTAGTTATAAACGGACTATTAGTTATGCTAGCAAGTTATATTGTCCCTGGATTTACAGTAGACAGTTTTTGGTCAGCGCTTTTATTCGGCATCGTACTCGCAATAGTAAACTGGGTTTTACAAGTGTTTGATAAAAAAGAATAATTTTTAATTACGAAACATAACTTTTCGCAGGGGTTTCGAGCGCGACGGCGCGAGAACTTCAGGATTTTTCAAGCTTCGAAAAATCCGTACCGAAGAAAAGTTTATGTTTCGTAATTCACGATTCTTAAATTTTAAACGGATTAAAATCTGTGTTTTTATCGTAATAATCTTCCCCCTCTTCCCTCTTTAAAAATTTCACCACTTTATAAGTTGCTGGTGTAAACAATACCTCCACCGCAGTTTTGAATATATAGTTAGAAATTATTAAAGTAAAAAGTAAGGAGTTAGGAAAGACACCCAAGAAAGCTATTAAAATAAAAAGGGAGCTATCTACCAACTCTCCTACTAGAGTTGACCCTATTGTTCTTGCCCAGAGCATTTTGCCCTTAGTCCATATTTTCATCTTGGCTAAAATGAATGAATTAGAAAATTCTCCAAATAAATAAGCTACTAGACTAGCTAATACAATTCTAGGAGTTAGCCCTAAAATGGCGTCATAAGCTGCTTGGTTATCCCATCCAACTGCCGGAGGAAGTTTCCCTACTATAATAAAAATAACTGACATCAATAAAGCCATAAAAAATCCAAGCCAGATAACACTTCTAGACTTTTTGTAGCCATAAACTTCGGTTAAGATATCTCCAAAGATATAAGAGAGCGGAAAAAGCAAAGTTCCCCCATCAAAAGTAAAATAACCAAAATCTAAAATTTTTGTAGAGGCAACATTTGAAATTAGTAAAACAGAAACAAAGAAAACACTAATAGCACTTAGATATTTATAATTTTTTTGCATAGCGGGCGATGAGGGAATCGAACCCCCGACATCGGTTTTGGAGACCGAAGTTATGCCACTTAACTAATCGCCCTTATAAAACAACAAAAACAACCCTTATGGGGTCGCTTTAAGTGTAACATAAATAAGTAAAAAATCTATCTGAAATCTACTTTTTAACCTCTTTGTGTTTTGTTTGTTTTCGGCACCATTTGCAATATTTTTTAAGCTCGATTTTTTTAGTAACGAGTTTCTTGTTTTTGCTGGACCAGTAATTTATACGTTTGCAAGTTCCACAACCAAGTTTTATAAGTCTATCTTGTGACATGTATATAGATTAGTATAAAAAAGCCTAAAAAGCAAGCTTGAATTACGAAACATAACTTTTCGTAGGGGTTTCGAGGCTGTCGAGCCGAGAACTTCAGGATTTTTCAAGCTTCGAAAAATCCGTACCGGAGAAAAGTTTATGTTTCGTAATTTACAATAATTCTAGGCAAAAGCAAACTTATCCGCGTAGTTATCTCATAATTAATAGTATTAATTCTCTTTGCCATCTCTTCTGCTGTAATCTCTACGCTCCCCTGTTTTCCTAAAAGCACAACTTCATCTTCTATTTTAATATTTTTTAAATGGCTTACATCTACCACACACATATTCATAGACACTCTACCTAAGATCTTGCATCTAGCGCCATCAATCAACACAAAACCATTATTAGAAAAACCTCTATCAAATCCATCAGCATAACCTTGAGGAATTATTGCGATTTTAGTTTCTCTTTTTGTTTTGTAAGTCAATCCATAGCCGATAGTTCTCCCCTTTGGTAGAATTTTAATTTGTGCGATTTTTGTTTTCCAAGTGAGTACTGGTTTTAACTTCATTTTATTTTTATATAAATGTTTTAAATTTTCAGAAGGCCACATACCATATACGCCAATCCCTAATCGGATTATGGAATTAATCCCTTGCCCTGTTTCATAAGCCAAAAGTCCAGAAGTAGCCGATATGTGAGTTTGTAGATTTCTAAAATTAAATTCTTCTGCTAATTCTGAAGCTTTTTGGTATTCTTTAATTTGTTTTTGGGCGTGAGAAAAATTAGAAGTATCTTCAATGTTTGCAAAATGCGCATATATACCAGTAAGTTTTACAAACTTGCACTTTTTAATTTCTTTAAAAACTTTTGGTAATTCACTCAATAAAAATCCTTCTCGCCCTAAATATGCATCTACTGGCAAATGTACTTCTTGTATTTTTTCTAGTATATCAGCCATAGCTGATATGTATCTTATCTGCTTAATAGAAAAAACTGATAAAATGCAACCGATTTTGACGGCCTCTAATAAATCTGACCTTTGTACATACCCCAAAACTAGAGTTTCTTTCTTAATTACTTTTCTTAACAATCTTAACTCTTCAAAACTATCAACTTGAAAATAATCTACATACGACTCAAGAATTTTAGCTATCTCATTTTGTCCGTGACCATAGGCATTGCCTTTTATAGCAACAGAGAGCTTGGTTCCTTTTCTAGCTAAATCTTTAAACTGCTTGATATTATAAATCAGGTTCTTTTTAGAAAGTTCAACATAAGATAGATATATATTATTTTTCATGAACTGTTGTTTGTAATTTTTTTTCTTTTTCAAATCGTTCTATTGCAAGTTCAAGTAACTTATCTAAGAGTTTTAATGCAGGAAGACCGCTCGCTTCCCATAATTTAGGATACATACTAATATCGGTAAATCCCGGAATCGTATTTATTTCATTTACTAAAATGTCTCCATTTTTTTTAAGAAAAAAATCTACCCTACTCATCCCCTCGCAATTAAGCGTCTGAAATGTTTTAATGGCCAATTCTTGAATTCTTTTTGTAGTTTTTTTATCTATTTTCGCTGGAATAACCGCTACTGATCCTTCATCTATATATTTTGCGTCATAAGAATAAAAATCTTGGTTAGCAATAATCTCACCTAGTATAGAAGCCACAGGCATATCATTTCCAAGTAATGCACACTCTATTTCCCGTCCATCGATAAATTCCTCAATAATTACTTTAGTATCAAACTTAAACGCCTCATTAAGAGCTTTTTTAAATTCTTTTTCATTTCGCACTTTACTAACTCCGACTGATGAACCCATATTGGCTGGCTTTATAAAAAGTGGTAAGCCAAGTTCTTTTTTTATTTTACTAAAATTTATTTTATCGCTAGACTTAATAGAAATAAACTTCCCAATAGGAATATCAGCATCTCGTAAAAGTCTTTTGGCAACATCTTTATCCATTCCAACTGCTGAACCCAGCACTCCTGGCCCTACAAAAGGAACACTAGCGAGCTTTAAAAGGCCTTGCATACTGCCATCTTCACCAAAAGGCCCATGCATTACTGGAAAAATAACATCAAAATTCTTGAGATTATTAAAATCAAATTTTCCGTCTTTATTTATTTTAATTGGAGTTATATGATACTTAGTTTTATCTAGCGCTTTAATCACATTACTGGCGGACTTAAGCGATACTTCATGTTCTGCTGATTTGCCTCCCATTAACACCCCAATTTTTATTCTTTTATTTCCCATAAAAATAGTATACCCTAACTACTTTAGTATCGCACTCTTTAAATCTTTAGAGAAATTCGTTAAATTCTTATAGCCATTTTGGGTTATTAAGACCATATCTTCGATACGTACACCGCCAAAGCCTTTAAAATAAAGTCCGGGTTCTACAGTCATCACGCATCCTCTCGGAATAATGTCTTTACTCTTTGGCTTGAAATTCGGCCATTCATGAATGACTGTACCGACACCATGACCTAAACCATGAGAAAATTTTTTAGCACCATATTTTTTATTTAAAAAATCTCTAGCTGCTTTGTCTATAATTTTTGCCCTTCGCTCACCTTTTTTTATTTTATTTAAAGCAAGTTCTTGAGCCTTTAAAACTGCCAAATATATCTTCTTTTGTTTAAAATTAGGCTCTCCCCAGAAAAAAGTTCTTGTCATATCCGAGCAATAATGATTTACTGTACATCCAAAATCTAGCATTATTATATCTCCTTTTTTCAACTTATTTTTTCCCGGTTCATGATGAACATCAGCGGTATTTTTACCAAAAGAAACAATGGGAGTAAAAGATAAAATAGGTGCGCCATATTTTATAAAAGATCTTTTAATAAAATTAGAAATTTCAATTTCACTCACTCCTGTTTTTAAAATTTTCAAAACATCTTGCAAAACTTTCTCGCTAATTCTTTGCGCTTTAATAATATTTACCAGTTCCTTCTTGCTTTTAATCGCCCTAATTTCATGAATCAATTTTATTTGAGACATTTTTTAAAACAACTTAACTATATCGTGATAAGTAATAACAACCATAAGTAATATTAAAATACCAAAACCAATCATATTTGCAGTATTTGCAATTTTTGGATTAATACGCGAACCTTTTATTTTTTCAATTAAAAGAAAGAAAAGCCGTCCACCATCAAGAGCTGGAAATGGTATTAAATTTATAATTGCAAGATTTATTGAAATTAAAGCAGTAAAAGATAAAAGATAAACAAAGCCAAATTCATAAGCATTTCCAACAATTCCAACCATGCCGACAGGACCAGCCACTGAAGAGAGACTGCCCTGCCCTCGTAACCCATCAGCGATAAGCGTAAAAAGACCTATGGCTGTATTTTTAGTCATAAACAGGGTTAGACTTATCCCTTCCGAAAATGCGCTGAAAAAGGGTAATTTTGCTGTACCAATCTCATCCATCGAAATACCTATGGTGAATTCCCCATTAGTTTCTTTTGGAATTATTTTAGCAATATTTACTTCAGTATTTTCCCCTCGAATGTATCCAATATCAATTTCTTTGCCTCCACCATCAACCACATAAGATTTTATAGTTTCAGGATTTAAGAAAGTTGTAAAATTATTTTCATCAACACCCCGAGCGGGTAAACCTTGTATATTTATTATTTTATCTCCCATCCTGAGCCCCGCATTTTCGGCAGGAGAATTTGGCAAAATAGAAACAATTACTAAATTTACGTCTTGTAATTTATAACTAGTGAGTTTACTACCAACTGATGTCGGAAGTCCAGACATAAAACCAACAGAAAATAAAATCCAAGCTAATAAAAAATTAGCAAAAATTCCAGCAAAAAGTACTATGGCTTGTTGCCATTTTGGTTTATTTGCCAAACTTCTTTCAGCTAATTCAATTTTCTCAGGAGTTTCCTCTTTGTCTAAAAATCCAACTTCCAAAAGATTAGCCTCATCGACACTTTCACCAAAAATCTTTACAAAACCACCCAAGGGCAATAAATTGAAACTGTATTCTGTCTCCCCTCTTTTAAAACTAAATAATTTCGGCGGGAAACCAAAACCAAATTCATCCACTTTAATACCAAATCCTTTCGCAGTAAAAAAGTGCCCAAACTCATGGACGAGAACTAACACAAGAAGTATTATGATAAAAATTACAATACTCATATTATTACCCCATTACTTCACGCTCTTTTTTCTCAAAAGTTGCTTCTAATTTAGTGTTTGTCTCATTGATAATTTTTTGCAATTCTTCTTTGGCACGAAATTTTTCATCCTCAGTCATCGAACCATCTTTTTCTTTCGCTTCTATATCATTCAAAACAACTTCGCGTTCTTTACGCACAGTAATTCTTTGTTCTTCTAGTTTTTCCTTTAAAACTTTTACAAGAGTCTTTCTTGTGTCAGTTGTCAGTTGTGGGAAAATAACTCTTATACCTAAGTCATCAGTCGCCACAGATAATCCTAAATTTGAACCGATAATAGCCTTTTCTATACCTTTTATTTGACTTTTATCCCAAGGTGCAACACGTAATGTTTTCGGATCTTCAATAGACACAGAAGCTACATTCTTAAGAGGAACGTAAGAGCCATATGATTCGATAGACACACCATCAAGAATCATAGGTGATGCACGTCCAATATTAAGCTGACTGTATTCTTTACTCAAAAAATCTTCTATCTTCTTTAATTCTATTTTAAAATTTGAAAAATTATATTGCATATTTCTATTGTAACATATTAGGCGTAATTAATGCCACAGATTCCATTAAACTTTTTGTGGAACTTCCTGGCATACGGAGAAATTCTCGAACTTTAAAAAAATGAAGAAAGCAACTTTGTAAAGAATTTTTCCATTTTACTCCATCCTCTGGATGGAACCTTCCATGTTCAAAATTCTTTACAAAGTTGCTATGTAGTGAAATTTCTAACGCATTTAAAAATTTTAAGGCTTTAAAACGAGTAGAATCAAGTGGAGCAATGTCGTCCTCTTCTTCATTTTGCACCATAAGTAATTCTTTAATAAAATCAATTCTATCTTTTAAAGACATTGCAATAAATTTTTCTGCTTCTTTCACTTCTTCTTCTACTAGGCCAAGACTTGCTCTAATTAAATAAAACCTAGAGATAAAAGTTTTCAATAGAAAATTAGTATCTGGTACTATTAGAAAAAAATGTGTATTTTCTATTGGTTCTTCAAACATTTTAAGTAAAACATTTTGAGCATCTAAAGATATATTATTAGCATAAATCATAAATATTTTTTTTGCAGAAGAAAAACCCTTACTAGTAGACATCGATCGTAAACTAAAAGCTTCATCAATTTTAAAATTATCGATTGAAATATTAACAAAATCAGGATTACCGACAGTGTTTATGTTTAAACTTTTTAAAAATTCTATAATTTCTAAACTAATTTTCTCCCGCATACCTTCTATTAAATATGCATGATGTAAATTATTTTTATCTAAATGCTTTTTGATTAGGTTCATGTGTTTTTGTCGGGTGTTGAACACCCGACAAGCTTTATTTTTTACTTAAAACTGTTTTTTTATAAACATCTAAATGTTCAAGAGCCATACCTGTACCTTTTACCACGCAAAAAAGGGCATCTTCGGCTAAAGTGGCCTTAACTCCCGTTTTTCTATAAACTAAATCCGTAAGATTTCTTAATTGAGAAGAACCACCTGTCATAATGATCCCATGATCAATAATATCAGATGCAAGCTCAGGAGGAGTTTCTTGTAAAACATTTTTTATAGCTTTTATTATTTGCTTTAATTCGCTATCTATTGCTTTTACTATTTCATTGGTTCCCACTTGGGCGCTTCTTGGTAATCCTTGGATAAAATCTCTACCTTTAATGGTCACATGAAGCTCTTCTTCTAAAAGGACAGCCGCACCAATTTTGATTTTTACCTCTTCAGCGGTTCTATCGCCAATCGCCAAATTAAAAGTTTTTTTAATATAGTCTGCTATTGCTTGATCTATTTTATTTCCAGCACACTTAACCGAAGTAGAAGATACAATTCCACCAAGAGAAATTACTGCTACATCTGTTGTGCCTCCACCAATATCTACAACCATATAACCTTTTGATTCATAAATTGGAATTCCTGCGCCAATCGCCGCCAGTATCGGCTCTTTAACAACATAAGCATTTTTAGCGCCTGCACGTATCGCTGCTTCAATAACAGCTCTTCTTTCAGTAGAAGTTACACCAGCAGGAACAGAAATCATTACGTCAGGCTTAAAAAAATTAAATTTACCCATCGCTTTGCTTATAAAATAACGAAGCATTGCTTCTGTAACTCGATAATCTGCTATAACTCCGTCTTTCATCGGACAATAAGTAATTATTGACTCTGGAGTTTTACCAATCATGTCTTTTGCTTCAAAGCCAATCGCTATAATTTTATTATCTTGTTCAGAAACTGCTACAACTGAAGGCTCGTTTAAAATGATGCCCTTGCCAGGCATGAATACTAAAGTATTAGCTGTTCCTAAATCTATCCCTAATTTGTGTGAAAAAAACCCCATAGAAGCAATATACCCCCACACCTATTTAAAATCAAGGAAATAGGTGTGGGGGTATAACACATTTTTATGCTAGAATGAAACATAAAATACGAGCTTAATACATATAAATTATATGAAAATTATATCCATAATACCGCTTAAAAAAAGTGTTCCAAGGGGTGATTTAACTTATTTTACCAATTTAAATATAAACGTTGGCAATATTGTGTCTGTTTCAATAAGAAATAAAGAAACCTTGGCATTAGTTACCGCAAGCGAAGAATTAAAGGGAGAAAAAAGCAATGTAAAGAAAATGAATTTTAATCTAAAAAAAGTTACCAAAGATAAAGGGAGTTCTGTTTTTTTAAAAGAATTTCTTGATGCAATTTTTGATACAAGTAAATATTTTGCTCAAAATAAAAACAGTACTATCGCTTCATTAATTCCAAATATTTTTATAGAAGAATACGATAAAATTGCGAAGTTGCAAAAAGGACGGACCGAGGGCGCGCGAAGTTCAACACCAAAATTAAAAGCTGAAAAGTTATTATTTCAATATCCATTAGAGGATCGTATTTCTATATATAAAACTCTTGTTCGTGAATCTTTTGCAAGAAATAAATCCATCTTTATGATTTTGCCAACAGAAACAGATATAGAAAAATTTACCCATCAATTATCAAAAGGAATTGAACAATTTACTTTTTCTATGCATGGCGGAATAAATGCAAAAAAAAATTTAGCAACTTATGAGAAAATAATAAATTCTACCCATCCGGTCTTGATCATTTGTACTCCGATATTTCTATCTATTCCTAAAAAAGATATTGGCACTATAATTTTAGAACATGAAAATTCAAATGCCTATAGGATGATAAACAAGGTTCACATTGATTTAAGAGTTTTTATAGAAATTTATGCTTCAAAAATAAATGCAAAATTTATAATAGCTGATAAAATCCTACGTTATGAAACAATTGGAAGAAAAGACATAGGTAATTTTAATTCCTTGTATCCATTATCTTTTAGAATTGATTTTAGTGGAAAAATAGAGGTTTTAGGAAAAGAAAAAAAGGATAATAAAAAATTCCAAATATTTAATGATGAAAGCATAAAAGAAATAAAATCTGCAATAGAAAATAAAAAAAAAGTCTTTATGTTTACACTCCGAAAAGGTTTAGCAACCATGACTCTTTGCAAAGACTGCAATGAAATAGTGAGCTGTGAAAAATGCAAGGCACCACTAGTGCTCTATAGCTCTCACCAAAACAAAAAAAGAATGTTTGTGTGCAATAGATGCGAGATGAATACAGAAGGAGATATTGCTTGCGCTTCTTGTGGAAGCTGGAACTTATTACCGCTTGGTATTGGCACTGATACAGTATTTGAAGAAATAGAAAAACTTTTTCCAAAAATCAAAATTTTTAAACTAGATAAAGAATCTGCAAAAACAGCAGGGGGAGCAAAAAAAATCATAAAGGAATTTTCCGCCGAGGGTGGAGGAGCAATTCTTGTAGGTACAGAAATGGCATTCTTTTATCTTAAAAATAAGATTCCACTTTCAATCGTGGCTTCTTTTGATTCTCTTTGGAGTATCCCAAATTTTAAAATGGGAGAAAAAATTATCCAAATTATACTTTCAATAATCGAAAACACAGGAGACAAACTTATTATCCAAACGAAAAATGAAAATGACCCTGCCATCCTGGCAATTAAAACAGGAAATTTATTATCTTTTGTGCGAGAAGAATTAGAGGATAGGCGTAAATTATCCTATCCGCCATATAAACGTTTCATTAAAATAAAATATTTCGGTGATAAAGAACAAACAATAAAAGCAAGGAAAATATTAGAAGAAATTTTTAAAGAATATTCTCCTGAGATTTTCAGCGGATTTATAGCAAAAAATAAAAGCAAATATGTGACAAATACATTAATTAAAATAGACACTCAAAAATGGTCTCTTCCAGAAATCTCTACTAATTCTTCTATAGATGAAAACCTTTTTGCTAAACTTTTATCCCTTCCTTCTTCTTTTGAAATATTCGTAGATCCGGAGGATTTATTGTAAATTACAAAACATAGCTTTTCGCAGGGGTTTCGAGGCTGACGAGCCGAGAACTTCAGGAATTTTTAAGCTTCAAAAATTCCGTACCGGAGAAAAGTTTATGTTTTGTAATTTTATAATTATTAGGAAACTATCACCACGAACTCCCCTCTTTGTTTCTCTTTGTTTTTTTGAAAATATTCGAGAACTTCAGCTGGAGTTCCAGTCTTGAACTCTTCATAAATTTTTGTTAGTTCTCTCGCAACGCATACTTTTTTCTGATTCTCTTTAGGACAAAATTTCACAAGTGATTCTAGCGTTTTTAAAATTCTATGCGGAGATTCATAGAATACAAAAGTTCTTTTAGCATCCCTAATTTCCTTAAATAAAGTTTCCCTACCCTTTTTATGTGGCAAAAAACCCAAAAAAGTAAATTCATGAATCGGTAAACCACAAGCTGAGAGCGCAGTGATTAATGCAGTAGCTCCGGGAATTGGAACAACGTCTACCGCTAGGTCTTTCCTAGCGGAGCTGAAATGTTGTTTTATTTGAGAAACAAGTAATGCTCCCGGATCAGAAATTCCTGGTGTACCAGCATCTGACACCATTGCGAGATTCTTCCCCTCTTCTAAAAGTTCAAAAATTTTATCCACCTTAGAAAGCTTACTTTGAGCGTGATAGCTCATCGTCGGTTTATGAATATTGTATTTTTCTAAAATCTTTTTTGTTTGTCGAGTATCTTCGCACAATATCAAATCCACACTTTTTAGCGTTTCAATAGCTCGAAAAGTGATGTCTCCCATATTCCCTATCGGTGTCGCCACCACATAAAATTTAGACATAAAATTATTTGCGATACTTCTTCATTTTCCATTTATCTGCGATTTTTACGCGAGTGAATGAGCGTTCTAGCTCAGCTTCAAGGTGTTCGAAATCCACAAGTTCTTTATTTTCCATTTGCTTTTTTAGTTCCTCCGAACGAGCTTTTGCCTTTTCTATCTCAACGTCTGAAATTTCAGCAACATGCTCTGCAAAATCCGCCAACACCACAACTTCTGTTTCGCCTTTTTCGTTTTTTTTAACTTCAATAAAACCACCAACAACAGCTAAGGGCGCATGCTCCCCGCTTGTAAAAGCAACCACCTCTCCAGATGCAAGACCTGTAATCAAAGGAATATGATCTGGCAAAACAGTTATCTCGCCTTCTGTTGTGGGCAAACTAACCTGATCTACCATCTCTTCTAGGACAAGACGCTCTGGTGTTACTATTTTAAGTTTTAATTGTTTTGACATAATTTCTAAAGTGCTCCCTTCATATAAAAATCATTTTCTGACTTATCATCATGTTTACCATCCAAAATTTCTCTAAATGAACGAATAGTGTCAGCAAGCGGAACATAAACGCCTTTTATTCCAGTAAATTGCTCTGCTACGAAATTCGGCTGAGAGAGAAACTTTTGAATCTTTCTTGCGCGAGCGACTAATTCTTTATCTGCCTCAGATAATTCTTCCATTCCTAAAATCGCAATAATGTCTTGTAAATCTTTATAACGCTGAAGGACACGTTGAACTTCACGAGCTACGTTGTAATGTTCTATGCCAACAATGTTCGGATCTAAAATGGTAGAAGATGAATCAAGCGGGTCTACCGCTGGGTAAATACCTATTTCTGAAAGCGAACGATTTAAAACTACTGTAGAGTCGAGGTGAGCAAAGGTCGTAGCTGGAGCTGGGTCAGTTAAGTCATCGGCAGGCACGTAAACAGCCTGCACGGAAGTCACTGAACCTTTATCTGTAGAGGTAATACGCTCTTGAAGGATTCCCATTTCCGTACTTAAAGTGGGTTGATAACCTACAGCAGAAGGAATGCGTCCAAGTAAAGCGGACACTTCAGATCCAGCTTGAGTAAAACGGAAAATATTATCAATAAAAAGAAGCACATCTTTACCTTCAGCATCACGGAAATGTTCTGCCATCGTAAGAGCAGAAAGCGCCACCCGCAAGCGCGCACCTGGTGGTTCATTCATTTGTCCAAACACCATCGCCACCTTAGGAAGAACCCCTGAATCTTTCATTTCATTATATAAGTCATTACCTTCACGAGTACGTTCACCTACCCCGGCAAAAACAGAATATCCTCCGTGATTTGACGCAATGTTATGAATTAATTCTTGAATGACAACTGTTTTTCCCACACCGGCGCCACCAAAAAGCCCAACCTTTCCTCCTTTTAAAACCGGACAAATAAGATCTATAACTTTAATACCTGTTTCTAAAATTTCAACTTTTGTTGCTTGTGTCACATATTCTGGAGCTTGACGATGAATAGGTAATTTTTTATCTACGACTAAAAGTTTACCATCGTCTATTACCTCACCCAAAACATTAAAAATACGTCCAAGGGTAGCACTTCCCACAGGTACAGAAATAGGCGCTCCAATATTTGTCACGGGCATTCCACGTGAAAGACCATCTGTAGTATCCATGGCCACCGCACGAACAATTCCGCCACCTAGATGCTGTTCCACTTCAAGAATTATTTTCTTAGTATCTTTTATTACCTCTAAAGCAGTAAAAATTTCTGGCAAGGTATCACCAAAATCTACATCTACCACTGGTCCGATAATTCTTTTAATTGTACCTGTTGTTTTCATAATTTGTTTATAATTTAATAATAATAATTTTTAATTTACACTTGCCATACCGGCACTAATCTCTGATATTTCTCTGGTAATATTTGCTTGGCGCGCTTTATTGAAAACTAATGTCAAATCATCAATCATTTCTCCTGAAGCCTCTGACGCATTCTTCATTGCTACCATACGGGAAGATTGTTCGGAAGCGTTAGATTCAAGAAGCATTTGGTAAATTTGCATTCTAGTAATTTTTTCAGCAAGTGATGAAATCAATGTATCAAAATCTCCTTCAAATAAATAATTTATCTTTTTCTTAGTTGCGGAAGCCTTGCTTAGGCCTTGCGAAAGCAAGGCTTCCGCAAAATCCTTTTTTGAAATTGGTAAAATTTGTTTTATGTTTGGTTTTTGATTAAGAGCTGAAATAAAATCAGTAAATGCAATTAAAACTTTATCGTAGCGCAAAGAAATATATTCATCCATCACTAATTTTGACACTGGAATAATATCAGAGATAGATACCTTGTCTGGTAATTCAATAAAGCTAGCAATAATATTTTTATCAATACGACGCATGGCTGTATCTCCTTTTTTACCGATAGTTATAAAGTCTATGTTAGTATTTTTTTCTTCAAGTTTTAATAATGAAATAGCTTTTTTAATAACTTGCGTATTATAAGCACCACAAAGTCCGCGATTGGAAGTTATCAGAACAAATAATATATTTTTCACTTCTCGTTCCTTAAAAAGCGGATTAGTGCTATCTTCTATATTCATAGCAACCGAGGTAAGCACTTCCCAAGAATATTCCGCATACAAACGCGAAGCCAAAGTAGCAGATACGGCGCGCTTCATTTTAGAAGCAGAAACAAGCTCCATCGCTTTAGTGATTTTTTTTGTATTTTTCACACTCTTTATTCTTCTTTTAATTTCTTTTGTCCCTGCCATAAATTTATACTAACATTTTTTTATTTTAATTTCTTTTTATTTTTAATATTCAAAAAATTGTTTTTAGTTGTGATTTTTTTACCAGAACGATTCTCTATTTCTTTGCGTGTTTTACCAACTATTTCTCCTCCTTCCTTGGCATCATTATGTAATTTATTAAAACCCAAAGAATCACGATCCACGGAAAGCTTGGTTGTTGTAGCTTCGGCGAGCATAGTTAATATAAGCTCTATGTCCCCCATATGATCACGCAAATTATGCTGAACAGAAAGATTTTTATGTTTTTTATAATCATCGACTTTCATATCGAAGGTTCCTTGTATTATCTCATTCGTTAAAATGGCATATTCAACTCCCTTTTTCAATCCTCGCTTGTTCCATTCATCTGTCAAAGTATTACGAACAGCGATACCGCGCATTCTTTTTGCTACCCAATTATCAGAATAACCTTTTTGCTCATATAAACTTTTCATTCGCTCCATAGCAAGTTCAGGGTTTTGAATTTCATCTATTCTTTCTTTGCCAATTCTTGCAAGCCATTGCTTAAATGGTTCAGCTTTGGGTGATGGAATAGACTGAATAATGCGGAAAATACCTTCTAAATCAGCACAATTAATCTTTTGTGGTCCACCATCTGTGGGTACTGAAAGGGGGGTGGCAATTTGCCCCCACCCTTCACTAAGTTCTGGATCACGCCTACGCATATCTTTAATATACCCATCTGGTTGAATAGAATCAGTCAGAGCCATAACCACATCCACAATAACAAAAAACCATTTTTCATCATGCCAAACTCTTCGGACTTTATTTCCTTTAAATAGTTTTATATTTTTATTTGTTTGTTTAGTTATAACCATGAAAATTAATTTATTTCAGACAATAATTTATTTAAAGAAATTAATCTTTCTTTAATATAACCATATAAAGCTTTTTGTTCTTTTTCCTTTAATCTTACCCCCGATCTTTGAATTATTTTTTCAAATCTTTTAAACTCATCATCTGAATATAAACGAGCAAGAATTTCAACCTTTCTTTTTAAAATATCCAATATTTCATTTCTTTTTGGATCTTTATCAAAATAATAAGTAATCTCTTCTTTTATTTCATTTATTAATGTAGGATGATTTTTTTTAGGATTTTTATAATCTTTACCTAACGAAGTTGCACCAAAATCAAAAAAACTAAATTTTCCTCTTTTTTCATCAGCAAGAAGATTGTGATGCTCTAATATAGAACTAGGAAAAATTTTCTTTTCAGCTTCTTTACGTTCAGAATTACCATGTGGGTAATAGACATGATCATAATCCCCAAATATTCTACTAATTATAAAGCAATCTGCTTTTATTTCAGATTCTGTATTTTCCTGAAAAGAATCAAGATAATTAAAATTTTGTTCATGAGAATAATAATAATATTCAACTTTAACAATATCAGAAACGTTAACTACACCTTTTAGCAAAATAGATATCAATTTTTGCCAAGGAGCAGACCAAGTAATAATCTTATTAAATTTTTCTCCAGTTTCTTCATCAATATATATTGACACATCTTTCCCAGAACCATCTCTTGAAATAGGAAATTTTTTTTCTTTACCTTTTAATTTAAGGCTAAGGGCTTCTTCTCTTAAAGAAAATTGGGACGGGTTAGCTGTTATTTTTTGAGTAAACTTCTCAGTCATAAGTTTTTAACTAAAACTATTTTTAAAATCTTCTATTACTTTCTTGATTTCTTCTTCGCCTTGGGTGTCCCACATTTTTTTATCTG